>Ga0105106_10002802_pt1 | contig 12513 bp, 12 predicted proteins | sample PPLLaktember2015_5_FD_79109 | JGI IMG/M metagenome (GOLD analysis project Ga0105106, IMG submission 79109) | Freshwater sediment microbial communities from Prairie Pothole Lake near Jamestown, North Dakota, USA - PPLs Lake P8 Core (1) Depth... | ecosystem: Environmental > Aquatic > Freshwater >...
AAGTTGTACGCCGACATTCAAACCTCCGATGCCCCCCGCATCTCGTCTGGCGTGGCTGAATTCGATCGCGTGCTCGGCGGCGGCATCGTGCCAGGCGCGCTGGTTCTGCTCGGCGGCGAGCCCGGAATCGGCAAATCCACGCTGCTGCTGCAGGTCGCCGCGCATGTCGCGCGCAGTGTCGGGCCGGTGCTCTACAGCTCCGGCGAGGAGTCCGAACACCAGATCAAGCTGCGCGGCGAGCGGCTCGGAGTCGATCGGGCGCCGTTGTATCTGCTTGCCGAAACCTGTCTCGAGCGCATCCTCGAAGAGATCGAGCGGCTGAAACCCTCTCTTGTGATTGTGGATTCCATTCAGACGATCTTCTCGGCGCGGTTCCAGTCGGCGCCTGGCAGCATCGGACAGGTTCGGGAGGTCGCCACGCATCTGCTGTTCGCGGCCAAGGGCCGCAACGTGCCGATCGTGCTGGTCGGCCACGTGACGAAGGACGGCAATCTGGCCGGTCCGAAGGCCCTCGAGCATGTCGTCGACACGGTTCTGTATTTCGAGGGTGAGCGTCATCACGCACACCGGGTCGTGCGCGCCTTCAAGAACCGGTTCGGCGCCGCCAGCGAGCTTGGCGTTTTCGAGATGACGAGCACGGGGCTTCGCGAGGTGCCCAACCCCTCCCAGTTGTTTCTCGCCGAACGCTCGATCGGCAAACCGGGCTCGGCGGTGCTGTGCTGCATCGAAGGGTCGCGGCCGATACTGGTTGAAGTGCAGGCACTCGTCACCAGCAGCACCTTCGGAAATGCCCGCCGGATGGCGAGCGGCATCGATCAGCAGCGCCTCTCGCTCCTCCTGGCAGTGATTGAGAAACGAGCCGGTCTGAACCTGATGGGCGATGACGTCTACGTCAACGTCGCGGGAGGCATGAGCGTAGACGAGCCCGCAGCCGACCTGGGCGTCGTGGCTGCGATCGCTTCGAGCGTGAAGAACCGTGCAGTCGGCTCGAGCACCGCAGTGTTCGGCGAAGTCGGTCTCGGTGGCGAGGTCCGCGCCATCATGCAGCCGGCGTTGCGTGTGCGTGAGGCAGCGAGGATGGGATTCGAACGCTGCATCCTTCCGCAGGCAAACGCAGATCTGCCGACGCCTGACAGGCCGCGCGATTGCGAGCTGGTGGGCGTGAGGACAGTGGACGAGGCTTTGCAGGCGCTACTACAATGACGGCCCTATGAGCTGGGGACTGCTCGCCCGCATCGCGTTCGTCGCGGTCATCGCCTACTGCGCGATGATGCTACGTCCGCTCGACGGGGGCATGATTTCCAATGGCGCTTTCGGTGTCGCCATCGCCGGCCTCGTCATCTTTCTCGAGGATCGCCTTCGCCATACGCCGCTCGCGAACATCGTCGGGGCAATCATCGGGGGCTCCGTCGGGCTGCTGCTCGCGCGGCTCATTGGCGACGCGCACTTCTGGGCGAACGACGAAAATCTCGGCGTCATTTTTCTTCACACCCTCATCCTTATCGCCTTGCCCTATCTCGGCCTGGTGCTCGGGGCGAAATCGGGTGAGTGGCTCGAGCCCGATCACATCATCGGCCTCTTTCGTCCGCGGGCGCAGACGCAGCGCCGTTACAGAATTCTCGACACGAGCGTCATCATCGACGGCCGGATAGCCGATATCTGCGAGACCGGGTTCGTCGACGGCACGCTCGTCGTGCCCCAGTTCGTCCTGAAGGAGCTGCAGCAGATTGCCGATTCGGCCGATTCCCTGCGCCGCAACCGCGGCCGGCGAGGGCTCGACATCCTGCAACGCATCCAGAAGATGGCGGGTCTCGACGTCGTCATCTCGGACGCCGATTTTCCCGAGCTTCGGGAAGTAGACCTCAAGCTCATCGAGCTGGCGCGATCGCTGCAGGGCAAGATCGTCACCAACGACTTCAATCTCAACAAAGTCGCGCAGCTTCGCGGCGTCGATGTGCTCAACATCAACGAGCTCGCCAACTCGCTGAAACCGGTCGTCCTGCCGGGCGAGACGATGAAGGTGTTCATCCTGAAGGAAGGCAAGGAGTACAACCAGGGCGTCGCCTATCTCGACGACGGCACCATGGTGGTCGTAGACAACGCGCGCGCGATGATCGGCAAGACGATCGATGTGGTCGTCACGAGCGTCCTTCAGACCACTGCGGGCAAGATGATTTTCGGCCGCTACATCGACGCAAACGCGCAGCCGACGCCCATCGACAGAGAAAGCGGACGACGGGCAAGGAATCAGTGAATCAGGATTAGTCTTCTGCCCGCGAATGACGTTTCCCCCATTTCACTGGTGGCGCACCGTCTTCTTCCTCATCCCCGCCATTTCGATCTACACGATTGTGCTCGGCACTCTTTCGATCCTGTCGACGTTCGTCGACCGGAAGGGGCACGCGGCCCACTGGTGCGCGCGCGCGTGGTCGTGGCTGATCCTGGCGACAACCGGCGTCGATGTGACGGTGAAGGGGCTCGATCGGGTTCAGCCGGGGGAAACCTACATCTTCATATCCAACCACCAGAGCATTTACGACATCCCGGTGATCTTCGCCTCGCTGCCGTTCCAGTTGCGCATCATCGCGAAGGAATCGCTCGGCCGGTTTCCGTTTCTCGGCTGGCATCTCATCCGCGCCGGGCATTTGCTCGTCGATCGCAGCAATCCCGACCGTTCCGGGATCCTCAGTCGCTGGCGGCAACTGGTTGCCGATCGGCTGTCGCTCATCATCTTTCCTGAGGGGACGCGAAGCCCCGACGGCCGCGTTGCGCACTTCAAGGCGGGAAGCTTTGTGCTGGCGCTCGAAGCCGGCCTCACGATCGTGCCACTGTCGATCTCGGGCACGATCCACGTGATGAAGAAGAATCGGCTGATGACGTGCCCGGGACTGGTGACCCTCGAGGTGCACGAGCCGATTCCCACGCCGAGGATCGAGGCGCCGAGTACTGCCCACGCACGTCAGCTTGCCGCGCGTATCGAGGCCGTCGTGCGCGCCGGCGTCGAACGAGAGTCGACAGTCCAGCCGATGGTCCCTGATCGAGAGCACGGCTACCCTCGGCGTGCGGTCCACAATTAATCCCAATCGCCAATCCAAGTCTCTGATCCCCGAAGGAATATAATCCGGTGACATGTTCGTGTCGGCCATTCTGGCCGCCGCGGGCCGCGGCACGCGGCTCGGGGCGGCGACGCCGAAGCAGATGCTCATGCTTGGCGATCGCACCATCCTTCAACGCAGCTTCGAGATTGTCGAGGCGCACGATCGAATCGATGAAATCGTCATCGCGCTGCCCCCCGACCTCGTGCGCTCGCCGCCTCCTTACCTGATCTCGCCGAAGAAGCCCGTGCGCATCGTCGATGGCGGCCATCGGCGGCAGGACTCGGTGGCGAACGCGTTCGCGCAGGTGTCGGATCGTGCCAGCGTGGTTGTCGTGCACGATGCCGCACGGCCGTTTGCGAGCGCCGATCTGTTTTCGCGTGTCATCGAGGCGGCGGCGAAAGGCGGGGCCGCCATTGCTGCGCTGCAGGCAAGCGATACGGTGAAGGAAGCCACCGCTGCGCCGGGCGTGAGGATTGTCGCGCGAACTATCGCGCGCGAATCAATCTATCTCGCGCAGACGCCGCAGGCGTTCACCCGCCAGGTGCTGGAAGCGGCCATTCAGCGGGGCGCCGCGGCGTTGGGGGCGGCCACAGACGAGGCCGCGCTTGCCGAAGAGGCCGGGCATTCCGTGCGGCTGGTGGACGGAGAGCAGGCCAACATCAAGATAACAACGGAGCAGGATTTGAACGTATCGAGAGCGCTTCTTGCGATGGCAGAGGGGGGATCGGGCGCAGGCGCGGTTCCGCGTGTGGGCACGGGATACGACCTACACCGGCTGGAAGCGGGAAAGCCGCTCGTCATCGGCGGGGTGCGGATTCCGCACGAGGCCGGGCTTGCCGGGCATTCCGACGCCGATGTTCTCTGCCATGCGATTACCGACGCGATTCTCGGCGCTGCGGCGGCAGGCGACATCGGCGCTCATTTTCCAGACACCGATCCGAAATGGAAAGGCGCCAACAGCATCGAGCTGCTGAAAGGCGCCGTAGCGATCGCCCGCGCAGGCGGGTTTACCGTGTCGAACGTGGATGCGGTCGTCATTGCAGAGCGCCCGAAGCTCGCGCCGCACATTGCCGCCATGCGCGCGAATCTCGCAAACGCCATCGGCATCGATGTGTCGGCCGTCAGCGTGAAAGGGAAGACCAACGAGAAGGTCGATGCGCTCGGTCGTAACGAGGCGATAGCCGTGCACGCGGTGGCGCTGGTGACGCGTGCTTGATGGTTCTGCCGGCAGCCGGTAGCCTGTAGTCGGTAATCATCATGCGAGTCAGATTTGCACCGAGCCCGACAGGTCACCTGCACGTCGGCAACGTCCGCACGGCGCTTTTCAACTGGTTGCTGGCACGCGGGCACCGGGGTGTGTTCATCCTTCGCATCGAAGACACCGACGTCGGGCGATCGACCGTCGAATCGGACACGATGATCCTCGAAGACCTGCGCTGGCTGGGCCTCGAGTGGGACGAGGGCCCCGAGGTTGGCGGACCGGTCGGTCCGTATCGGTCGTCGGAACGGCTCGGCCACTATCAGTCGCACGCCCGCGCGCTCGTCGAGCAGGGGAAGGCGTATTTCTGCTTCTGCACACCCGACGAGCTCGAGGCCGAGCGCGTCGAGGCACTCGCGCACAACCTTCCGCCCAAGTACTCGGGACGCTGCGCGAAGATCGATCCAGCCGACGCCAGGAAACGTGTCGATCTGGGAGAGCTGGCGGCTGTTCGCTTTCGCACCCCCGACAACCGCGAGGTTGTGTTCAAGGATCTGGTGCGCGGGGAGATCCGCTTTCACACCGACGTCATCGGCGATCAGGTGCTGCTGCGTTCTGACGGATACCCCGCATACAACTTTGGCGTTGTTGTGGATGACGGGTTGATGGGTGTGACGCACGTCGTGCGTGGCGAAGATCACATCTCGAATACGCCGCGGCAGATCCTCCTCTACGAGGCGCTGGGATTTGCGCTGCCGGAATTCGGCCATGTCGCAATGGTGCTGGGCCCGGACCATACCAAGCTCTCAAAGCGCCATGGCGCCGTGTCGGTCGACCAGTTCCGCGAAAAGGGGTATCTGCCCGAAGCGCTTCTCAACTACCTCGCGCTCTTGAGCTGGTCGCCAGGCGAGGGCGAAGAGCTCGTGCCGCTTGCCGAGATGGCGAAGCGATTCTCGCTGAGCGATGTCGGCCACAGCGCGAGCGTGTTCGACGAAGAGAAGCTCGCGTGGGTGAACCGTCACTATTTGAAAGAGGCGGAGGTCGGGCGCCTGACCACGTTGTCGATGCCATATCTCCGGCGCGCGGGATATGTCACCGGCGAGCTCGGGCCCGAAGGCGCGGCCTTTCTGGCCAGCCTCGTCCCCATCTTCAACACGTCGGTCGACCGCCTCGATCAGGTGCCGCAGCGATTGCGGCAGCTCTTCGAGTTTTCGCCGGCCGCAGCGCTCGGCGACGCGACCATCCGCGCTGAGCTTGGCGTGCCGGCCGCCCGCCAGGTGATCGTTGCGCTTGTCGAAGAGCTGCGGACAGCGCCGCGCTTGCTCGACAGGCAGGCATTTCGAGGGGTGGCAGACACGGTGAAACAGAAGGTCGGCCAAAAGGGACGGGCGCTGTTTCATCCGATTCGCATTGCGCTGACGGGCGCGGGCGACGGCCCCGAACTCGATCTGCTGGTGCCCGCAATCGAGCGCGGCGCCGGACTGGATCGGTCGGCCGGACTGGCGCCGGTTGTCGGTGCCCGCGAACGCGCGGAACAATTCGCCCGCTCGCTAGATCAGCAAGTCAGTAGATCCCTAGATCCCTAGATCCCTAGATCTCTAGATCTCAAGTTGCCCATGCTGATCTACGGCATCAACGCGGTTACCGAGGCGCTGAGAGCGGGCCGTGTCGTGTCGCTGCGCGCCGGCCGGCGCAGGGATCACCGGCTGCAGCAGGTGTTGACGCTCGCCGAGCAGTCCAGCGTTCCGATCCGTCGTGTCTCGGACGAAGAACTCGATCGCGATTCGGGCGGCTCGTCGCATCAGGGTGTCGTCGCGGAGGTCGCCGAGCGTCAGCCGTTGGGGCTCGAAGAACTGATCGACGACGCACAGGCGAGACCACCGGCATTGATTGTGGTTCTCGACGGCATCGAGGATCCGCAGAACTTTGGCGCGATTCTCCGATCGGTCGATGCGGTGGGCGCGCACGGTGTCGTGCGACAGACGAGGCATTCGGCGCCGGTTGGCGGCGCGGCAAACAAGGCTTCGGCAGGCGCGCTGGCGCACGTGAAGATTGCCGATGTCGTCAACGTGGCGCGTGCGGTCGAAGAGTTGAAGGAGGCGGGCATCTGGACGGTCGGCCTCGCCGGCGACGCGCCGCAGACGTACGATAAAATGGATTTCACGCTTCCCACGGCGCTGGTGCTGGGGGCCGAGGGTGGCGGGCTGCGGCGCCTGGTTCGCGAGCGCTGCGATTTTCTGGCGAGAATCCCGATGCTTGGGCATGTGAGCAGCCTCAACGTGTCTGTCGCAACGGGGGTTGTGCTCTATGAGGTCCTGCGTCAGCGAGCCTGAGGCCGCGCTGCTTGCTTTTCTCAATGGCATACCTTGTGCTAAACTCAGCTTTTTGTCTGGCTGGCGTAGCTCAGCCCGGTAGAGCAGCTGATTTGTAATCAGCCGGTCGGGGGTTCAAATCCCTTCGCCAGCTCCATGACCCGGGTCCCCAACGCGGCGGTCGCGTTGGGGGTGGATTTGATGGACGCGGCCGACCAACGCGACCTCTCGGCAGGCAGGAACGGGGTGCAGTCAATCGGTCTGCAGGATTAAGCGCAAAAACAGTCATCTGTTTTCAGTCAGTTGTCAGTTGCTTGCCTGGGCAGGTGCAGGACACCGACCGGGCTGTGAGCTGATTACTGAAGACTCGAACCGGGGAGGTGGCGGAGCGGTCAATCGCAGCAGACTGTAAATCTGCCGCCCTAGCGGCTACGGAGGTTCGAACCCTCCCCTCCCCACCATTTCGTTCGGTTCCCTGATCAAGGATGAGGGAAGAGGGCAGGCGCGGGCGAAGTGGGCGCGCGTAGGCGGGAGTAACTCAGTGGTAGAGTCACAGCCTTCCAAGCTGTTGGTCGCGGGTTCGATCCCCGTCTCCCGCTCCAACCTTCGCTCGCTGGATTGAGACGAGCTTCGGTTGGCAAGCCACTGACGTCGTTGGGAACAGGTGGGTCGGTGAATAGGTGCCGACTTGTCGGCCGTAGCGGCGAGTCGGACAGCGAGCCGCGAAGGCCGATGTAGCTCAGTTGGCAGAGCGCGTCCTTGGTAAGGACGAGGTCACCAGTTCAATCCTGGTCATCGGCTCCATCTTTCGCTCCGCCGAAGTCTGGTCTGATGAGTGCCAGACGAAGGCGAGCTTCGGATGGCAGGCCAGCTCAGCGAAGGACTGATGGATATGAATCGCGGCGGGCGCTCAGCCCTCGCCGCGGTGGGCACAACGAAGGCGACAGATAGATAACAGCAACGGAGAGACGCAGGCATGTCGAAAGAAAAATTTGATCGCTCAAAGCCACACGTCAACGTCGGCACGATCGGCCACATCGACCATGGCAAGACCACGCTTACCGCGGCATTGACCAAGGTCTCTGCCGACAAAGGCTGGGCGAAGTTCATTCCCTACGACGAGGTTGCGAAGGCGTCCGAGTCGCAGGGCCGCCGTGACGAGACCAAGATTCTCACGATCGCGACGAGCCACGTCGAGTACTCGACGCCCAACCGGCACTACGCGCATGTCGACTGCCCGGGCCACGCCGACTACATCAAGAACATGATCACCGGCGCCGCGCAGATGGATGGCGCGATCCTGGTCGTGTCGGCGACCGACGGCCCGATGCCGCAGACCCGCGAGCACGTGCTGCTGGCGCGGCAGGTGAACGTGCCCTACCTCGTGGTCGCGCTCAACAAAGTTGACGCGGTGGACGACCCTGAGCTGCTCGACCTCGTCGAGCTCGAAGTCCGCGAGCTGCTGAAGTCGTATCAGTTCCCCGGAGACGATTTGCCCGTCGTGCGTCTGTCCGCGCTGAAGGCGCTGAAGGGCGAGCCCGGCGGCGCCGAGGGCGTGCTGAAGCTGATGGAAGCGCTCGACTCCTACATCCCGCTGCCGCAGCGCGAGGTCGAGAAGCCGTTCCTGATGCCGATCGAAGACGTGTTCTCGATCTCAGGACGCGGCACGGTCGTCACCGGCCGTATCGAGCGCGGCAAGGTGAAGGTGGGCGAGGAAATCGAGATCATCGGCTTCGGTCCCACGAAGAAGAAGATCGTAACCGGCGTCGAGATGTTCCGGAAGCTGCTCGATGAGGGTGTGGCCGGCGACAACGTCGGCGTGCTCTTGCGCGGCACGGAAAAAGAAGAAGTCGAACGCGGACAGGTGCTGGCCAAGCCCGGCACGATTACTCCGCACACGAAGTTCAAGGCGACGGTGTACGTGCTCTCGAAGGAAGAGGGTGGCCGCCACACGCCGTTCTTCAACGGCTATCGTCCGCAGTTCTACATCCGGACGACCGACGTCACCGGCTCGTTGCACCTGCCGGAGGGCGTCGAAATGGTGATGCCGGGCGACAACACCGACATTACGGGCGAGCTGATTACTCCCGTCGCCATCGAAAAGGGCTCGCGCTTCGCCATCCGCGAAGGCGGCCGAACGGTGGGCGCGGGGACGATTACGGAGATACTGGCGTAATCACCGTTCGCAGATTCGCGGATCCAATCGGTCACTTGTGCGAGCGGGGAATCTATGCGAGACATCATTTCTTTGGCGTGCACGGAATGTAAGCGCCGGAATTACAGCACGACGAAGAACCGGAAGAAGTCGTCCGAGCGCCTCGAGATGAGCAAGTACTGCAGGTATTGCCGGAAGCATACCGGGCACAAGGAGACGAAGTAGGAACTGACGCTGAGCAGGGCAGATGGCAGGGAACTGACGCTGGCAGGGCAGATGGCAGGGCGGGCTATTGAGCCATTATCCCTTTGCCCTTTGCTCTCTGCCATGACGGCGAAGTCTGAACAAGGCACCCTGCCATGGCGGCGAAGTGAGAATAGGCCAGTAGCTCAATTGGTAGAGCACCGGTCTCCAAAACCGGGGGCTGGGGGTTCGAGACCCTCCTGGCCTGCCAGCCTTCGCTCGCCAGACACGCGAGCGAGCTTCGGCTCGGCAAGCCACGCACTCGAGGCGAAGGCTGTCGCGCCGTAGCTCGCGGAGCGAGCGAAGGCGGACCAGGAACTGACGACTGAGAATTCACGACTGAGAATTGACAACCGAACAATGGCGAACGTGGTGACAGAGAACATTGGAGAGGCCCGGGAGAGCGTCGGCGGTTGGTGGAACCGCGGCCGTGTTTTCCTCGCCGAAGTACGCAACGAGCTGAAGCGCGTCACGTGGCCGACGAGGACCGAGGTCTACGCTGCGACCGTGGTCGTGATTCTCTTCTCGTTCGTGCTCGGCACGTTTCTCTGGGTTGCAGATTTGATATTGGACCGCGCGGTATTCACGCTGTTTCAGCGGTTCCAGTAGTCCGTTCGAGAATGCTTGTGATGACAGACGTTTCGACCAAACAGTGGTACATCGTCCACACCTATTCCGGCTTCGAGAAGAAGGTGGCCGAGTCGCTCGCGCAGCGCGTGCAGGCCTACGGCCTGCAGGACGAAATCGGCGAGATTCTGATCCCGACCGAGGACGTCGTCGAGATGCGCGCCGGGCGGAAGGTCGTGACGCCGAAGCGGTTTTTCCCCGGCTACATCCTTGTCGAGATGAACATGTCCGACAACGCGTGGCACGTGGTGAAGAACACGCCGAAGGTCACCGGCTTTGTCGGCGCCGGCGTCAAGCCGACGCCGCTCAGCAAGGAAGAGGTCGAGCAGATTCTCGATCAGGTGAAGGAAGCGGCCGAGAAGCCGAAGCCGAAATACATGTTCGAAAAGGGCGAGCAGGTGCGGATCAACGAAGGGCCGTTCACCAGCTTCAACGGCATCGTGGACGAGGTGAACCTCGACAAGAACACGTTGAAGGTGATGGTGACGATCTTCGGCCGCTCGACGCCCGTTGAACTGGATTTTCTACAGGTCGAGAAAATTTAACCGCGGAGAACACAGAGAACGCAGAGACCTTCTTTTCGGAAGACTTGAGAGAAATCTTCTCTGTGTCCTCTGAGCTCTCTGTGGTGAAAAAGTCTTATGGCGAAGAAAGTACAGGCAATGGTGAAGCTCCAGATCGCGGCGGGCAAGGCGACGCCCGCGCCGCCGGTCGGCACCGCGCTCGGTCCGCACGGCGTCAACATCATGGACTTCTGCAAGAACTTCAACGCGAAGACCGCCGGCCAGGAAGGCTTGATCATCCCGGCCGTTGTCACGATCTACGCCGATCGTTCGTACTCGTTCATCACGAAGACGCCGCCGGCGTCGATCCTGCTGAAGCGCGCGGCGAATATCGCGAAGGGATCGGCAGAGCCGAACAAGAACAAGGTTGGCACAGTGACGTCAAAGCAGGTGGAAGAGATCGCCAAGATCAAGCTCCCCGATCTGAACGCCGAGTCGCTCGAGGCCGCCATCAAGACGGTTGCAGGCACGGCGCGATCGATGGGCTTGGACGTAATCGCGTAGTCGCAGGTCGCAGGTATTGCCGAGCGGCCAAAGGCCGCGAACGCACAGGTCGTGGGGGTGGGGCCCCGCGACGATTGAGTAAAGTGGGAGAGTCTGCGGACTCGTCGGCACCACAGGAGGTCGCACGTTGGGCAAGAAATTCGAAGCCGCCAAGAAGCAGGTTCCCGAGCATCCGCTGACTATCGAGGATGCCATCCCCCTGCTGCAGAAAGTCAAATTCGCCAAGTTCGATGAGACCGTAGAGTTGACCGCACGTCTCGGCGTCGATCCGAAGCACGCCGACCAGATGGTTCGCGGCACCGTGGTTTTGCCGCACGGCCTCGGCAAGAGCAAGAAAGTGCTCGTGATTGCCGGAGGTGAGAAGCAGAAGGAAGCGCAGGACGCCGGCGCCGATCACGTGGCCGGCGAAGAGGTCGTCGACAAGATCAACGGCGGGTGGATGGATTTCGACGCCGTCGTCGCGACCCCCGACATGATGCGCGCCGTCGGCCGTCTCGGCAAGGTGCTCGGTCCGCGCGGCCTGATGCCGAACCCGAAAACGGGCACCGTGACGTTCGAGATCGCCAACGCCGTCAAGGAGATCAAGGCGGGCAAGGTGGAGTTCCGCGTCGACAAGACCGGCATCATTCACGCGCCGGTCGGCAAGACGTCGTTTCCGCCCGAATCGCTCATCGCCAACACGCACGCGCTGGTCGACAGCATCGTCAAGGCGAAACCGGCTGCGGCCAAGGGGAAGTATCTGAAGAGCGTCACGCTGTCATCGACGATGGGGCCTGGCATCCGCATCGACACGGTGCATCACGACGTAGCGGTGAAACACTGACGCTCTACGGATTAGCGATCAGGGATTAGGGATTACAGCGACGCGTGCCGCACTGAAGCAGTAAGTCGCTGCAAACAAACTGAAGAAAGAACAATGGCAGTCACACGAGCGGAAAAACAGGAAGAGTTATCGCAGCTCCAGAGCGCCTTCGAGGGCACCGAGAGCGCGATTGTCGTCGACTACCGTGGCCTCAACGTGCCGCAGGTCACCGACCTGCGCCGCGAGCTGCGGAAGGCGAAGGCTACCTACAAGGTCGTCAAGAACACCATTGCGAAGCGCGCCATCAAGGGCACGGCGTTCGAGGTGCTCACGGAGCATTTCGTCGGCACGACAGCAATCGCCTACACCGCGACCGACCCGGTCGCGCTTGCCAAGACGCTGACGACGTTCCAGAAGACGGCGCCGTCGCTGCAGATCAAGGCGGCCGTGGTGCAGGGACGCGCCATCAAGCCGGCAGAGGTCACCGATCTCGCGTCGCTGCCGGGCAAGCCCGAGCTGTATGCGAAGCTGCTGTTTCTGCTGAGCGCACCGATGGTTCAGCTGGTCAGCGTGCTGAACGCCGCGCCGCGCGATTTCGTGAGTGTGTTGTCCCAGTACGAGAAAAAGAAGTCGGAATCATAACTACGGATATGCGATCGGGGATCCAGGGACGAGGCCCGAAGTCCGAAGCCCGGAGCCACACAGCGTAAGGAGACAGAAATGGCCGAATTGAATCAGCAGCAGGTAATCGATTACATCAAGGGCATCAGCGTGCTCGAGCTCTCGCAGCTCGTGAAGGCGCTCGAATCCGAGCTCGGTGTCTCGGCGGCGGCAGCGATGCCGATGGCCATGCCGGCGGCCGGCGGCGGCGCGGCGGCGGCAGCGCCTGCTGAAGAGAAGACCGATTTCAACGTCAGCCTCGTCAGCTTCCCGGCCGACAAGAAGATCAACATCATCAAGGTCGTCCGCGAAGTCACCAGTCTTGGCCTCAAGGAAGCGAAAGACCTCGTC
>Ga0105106_10002803_pt1 | contig 12512 bp, 9 predicted proteins | sample PPLLaktember2015_5_FD_79109 | JGI IMG/M metagenome (GOLD analysis project Ga0105106, IMG submission 79109) | Freshwater sediment microbial communities from Prairie Pothole Lake near Jamestown, North Dakota, USA - PPLs Lake P8 Core (1) Depth... | ecosystem: Environmental > Aquatic > Freshwater >...
CTCTTCATGGACCTCGACCGCTTCAAGCGCATCAACGACTCGCTAAGTCACTCAGCCGGCGATGCCATGCTGCAGTCCGTCGCCAAGCGGTTGGTGTCGTGTGTGCGCGACTCGGACACCGTGTGCCGTCAGGGGGGCGATGAATTCGTCGTACTGCTGTCGGAAGTCGCCTGCCCCGAAGATGCGGCGTTCAGCGCAGACAAGCTGCTCGCCTCGATCGCCCAGCCGCATCGCATTGCCGGCGAGGACCTGCACGTCACGGCCAGCGTGGGGATCGCCGTGTACCCTGCCGATGGCACGGATTCCGAAATGCTGCTGAAGAGGGCGGACCTGGCCCTGCTGCGCGCAAAGGCCCGCGGCCGCGGCAGTCACTTCCTCGCGATGGCTGCGGCGACCGCGTCCCAGGTGGCGTCGAAGGCCTCGCGGGTGAAGCCGGCGCCCGACGGCAACCAGTTCCCGGAGCTGCCGCCGGCCAGCGTGTAGTGGCCCACCACGTCGAGGTGATCGGCGCGCACGACGTGCAGCAGCCGGCCGTGCAACTGGCTCAGCGTGGGTACGATGCCGTCGCTGATGCCCGGAGTCGCCTTGAAGCCGAGCCCGCGATCGAGCAAGCGTTGCATCCGCTTGGCAGGTTTTGGGTAGGGGTAGCGCGGATGCGGCTTGGCCGTCAGAGCGTGCAGCAGCCGGAAGAGCGAGCGCAGTGCGAGATATTCCGGATCCATGAATTCCTTGACCCGAAACTGCTCGCGAGGCTTGGGCACGCCGGACACGACGCAGCCGTAGTCGATTCCCGCACGATCCGTCACCGCTGCGTCGAAGAGCTCGATCCCTTCGGGCGTGAGTTGCAGCACCGCTCCCTGGTCCCGTTCGATCTCGCCGAGGTATTTCCAGACGGGGTCGCGGCGATCGAACCGGATCCGGCTCAGCACACCCGCAGCAAGGCGATCGAGTGGGCCCTCGTTGCGCCCGATGCAATCGTCGAGGCGCGCGACCATCGCGATCGCCTTCGCCGCGGCCAGGATCGCGCGCCGGCCTTGCCCGGACGTTGCGAGCGCGCTGATGACGAGCAGCAGCGTCTGGCCCTGGATGGTCACGAAATGGTTTGCGAGCGGTGTGCCGTGGTGCGGCGTATTCACCGAGATGGACGTCCTGGTCAGCCTGGCGATGCGCTCTCCCGTGCCGCCTCCGGCGATCGTTACCCCGGGAGTCAGCAGCATGCGTACGTCGAGCCCGCCCGTCGAGTGGCCGACGAAATGAAGTTCCCGCGCCCTGAGGCCGCCGCTCGCGATTACCTGCCGGCGCAGCGCGTCCGCGCGCCGTGGGATCGAAGCCGTCGGTTGCGTCGTGCAGGTCACGATTCGGGCCTCGGTGCCGTGTCGCCCGAGCGCGCGGGCGAGCACCTGCTGCACGTCCTCGAAGTAGCTCACCGCGCCGATCGAAGTGAAACCGAAGAATCCCGGCACCAGGAAGACGAGTCGCTGGGTCATGACCAGATCTTAACAGTCGGGCCTCGGTGCGCCACCGCACCGACCGGTCGCGGTCCGATCGTTAGAATTCACACATGGACTCTTGAACGAGATCACCGTCCGCTTCCGAGCCCCGGGGCTCGAGCGCGTGATGCTTCAACCCTCCACCACAAGGAGAAACCTATGAATTGGGATCGTATCGAAGGCAATTGGAAGCAGGTCACCGGCAGGGCCAAGGTGCAGTGGGGCAAGCTGACCGATGACGACCTCGACGTCGTCGCCGGTCGCCGCGACCAGCTCGCTGGCAAGATCCAGGAGCGCTACGGCATCGCCAAGGATGAGGCCGAGAAACAGCTCTCCGCGTGGGAGAGCAAGGCAGATGATTCTTGGTTCTCGTAGGATGCGAACCGAACTGATTCGCGTCTGAGAATGACCTGAACCTTCTCCTCAGCGCCCCGGGTTCGCCAGCGAACCGTGGGGCGCTATTCTTGGCGGCATCCTTTACCCTGGCGTCGCGCAACGTCGAGGAGCCCGATGATCGATCGTCCGGCGATGTCTTCCACTGCGCTGTATGCACTCGCATTGTGCTATTTCGTCGCGGCAGGTTGTGCTGGGGTGAAGCACAAACCGGCGGGGGAGCCTGTGCCGGCCGGTGCGCCTGCAGTGCCTGCAGTATCGGCTCCTGCACCGCAGCCGCCTTTGGTGAGGCCGTCAGAGACGGTGACCGCGCCCGGCGCGGCTGTGGCGTCCGAGCTTCCGGAGGCTCGCGAGCCGGCCGTCCCGCCCTCGGTCGTCGAGCCGGTGCCCCCGGCGCAGCGCGCTGCTCCCACCCCGCGCGCCGCCGTTCCAAAAGCCCCTGTCGCGGCAGTGCCCGCCCCCGGGGTCGCCGGAACGAAGTCGCCGCCGGCCAGTGCGTCGGCACCGGCACCTGCTCAGAACGTCGTCTCGAAGGCGACGCAGGCGCCGGCCGCCTCTCCGCCTGCCGCAAAGCCCCTCGACTTCGCGTCGCTCGGCACGCGGCTCCGGCAGACCAAGGCCATCGGTACGCTCACCAAGCTTTCGCTCAAGAACCAAGTGGATGACCTGGTGGACAAGTTTCGCGCTTACCACAAGCGGCAGGGAACGGCGACGCTGCCCGAGTTGCGCCGCTCCTACGACATGCTGCTGCTAAAGGTGCTCTCGCTGCTGCAGGATAGCGATCCGTCTCTCGCGCGGGACATCGTCCAGTCACGCGCCGCGATCTGGGGCATTCTTGCCGATCCCCGGAAGTTCACGGAGTCCAATCTGATGGCAGGAGCAGCAACGTGAGAACGATCGGAATGTCGCTGGCGATGGCCGCGGTGGTGTTGGTGTCGTATCCGGGAACGTCGCTCGCCGCGGCGGATGCAGCCAGCGACGTCGCGGTGACCCAGGACCTGACAGCGGTGATCGCATTGCAGGGCCTGCCGTGCGGGCGTGTCGTCAGCGCAACGCAAGAGGGCGAGGACAACTACACCGCCTCATGCGAGGACGGCAATCGCTATCGGGTTTTCGTCAACGCAGACGGTCGCGTGGTCGTCGAGAAACTCGACTAGACCTTGCGGCCGCCCAGCAACAGGAGCGCGGCTCCGATCGCGATCGCGCCGACGCCAGCCCAGACTGGAACGTTGATCGTTTCCTTTTCTTGCACGGACATCTCGATCGGCCCGATCTTCACGTCGTGTGTCTGCTTCGTGTAACTGAAGCTGCCGTAGGCCAATCCAAGTACACCAGCCACGATCAGCACGATCGCCGTAATCTTCACTGTGTTCAAGTTTGCTCCTGGTGCGTCGCCCTGCCGGTGACCGGCAAGGCGACAGGATCTTCAGATCGTCATCACGCCCCCCGTCGGCCCTGGATCACATTGATCAGGACCACGACGATCGCGAGGACGAGCAGGATGTGAATGAATCCGCCCATGGTGTAGGAACTGACCAGCCCCAGCAGCCACAGCACGGCCAATACGACAGCGATAGTCCACAACATTTCGATTCTCCTTCTAAGCTCACTCGGCGAGCACGGCCATTACTCGCGATTGCCTTGGTGGGCCAGCACCAGCCGGCCATTCTCGACCGGGATCCGTCGGCCCGGATCGTGGTCCATGCGCACGGTGTCTTCCTGGTCGCCGAGGCGATAGCGGACTTCATAGCCGTCCGGCTTCTCGACCGAGTCATAGACCGTGCGGCAGCGTTGCTCGACCGACTGGGTCGTGTTGCCTTCTTGCATGCTCTTCTGGACCTTGCTGCCGGCGTAACCGCCGGCGGCAGCACCTGCGACCGTTGCGACGGTCTGGCCGGAACCGCCGCCAATCTGGTTGCCGAGGACGCCGCCCGCCACCGCGCCGAGCACGGCGCCAGTGACGCGCTTCGGGTCTTTCACGGGCGCCTGGTGCGTCACGATCTCGTCGGAGCAGACCTGGCGAGGCGTGCGGACGGTCTGGGTCAGTGGCTCGACGTTAAGCACTTCTGCGTAGCGCTGGTCGTCCATCGCACGGTAACCGGCGAACGCGCCGGCTGCGGTCACCGCCACGCCACCGATGACGAGGCCGGTAATCATTGACTTGTTCATGCTGAATCCTCCGCTCGACCTCGCCGTCACGCGGCGAATTCCCGGAACGATCGTGCGTGGCCGACGTAGAAAGCATCACATTTGTCGGTGCCGCAGTCTGTTCGGTAGCGCACCGAACCGTCCGCCGGCAGGAAAGGCTCCGGCGAAGAAAAAAAGGCCCGGGACGGAGGGTCACCGGGCCATCAAGCGGAGCACAGGACGGGGGGTCGGGGGTGTCAAGTGCTCGCAAACACCATCGCGCAGATCGTTCACACCGTCCGTGCGCTTTCGAACATTGATCGGGTTCTATTTTGGCTCCAGCCTGTCGTCAGGACTGGCCGTGGCGCACTTTGGCTTCCTTGATACAGGTCGCCTTTGCGTCGTCCGCAAGCGAGCCACACTTCTCTTTGGCGACTGCGTAAGCGGCGTCGCGCTTCTCGGCCGCGGCCGTCTTGCCGGCCTCGGATGACGCATCGCTGGCGATCGTGTTGGCAGCGGCGGTGGTCCTCACCCGCTCGGCATCCGACTTCGCGGCGACCGCCGCGCTCTTGGCCTCCTTGCGGCAGACGTCCTGGGCGTTGCCGGCGAGGTCATCGCACTTCTCGTTGGCGATCGCAAAGGCAGCGTTCGCCTCGGCGATGCGCACGTCCTGGCGGTGCTGCTCGGAATTCCCGCGAGTCGCCTCGAGCTTTGCCTTGGCGACGTTTTCGCGACCGTTGGCTTCGGCCATGCAGACATCCTTGGCGTTGCCGGCCATCGACTTGCAGGCAGCCTGGTCGGAATCATGCCGCGCCGAAATGCTCTCCTGAGCAGTCTTGAATTGCGCGTCCGAAGTGGTGCCGCCCATGGCGCTGGCACTCATGGCCAAGGCGATTGCGGCGGAGATTGCAGTGATTGTGTGTTTGTTCAAGCGTCTTCCTCTATGCGTGTTGTCGATCGCGGAGCAGGCTATTCATGTCCGACGACCGCGTCCGTCCTCCAACGCACAGAGCGGGTCACTTTCCATTGCGACGTTGCCGACGCCGCGTACGCTGCCGCACAGACCGCCGGCTCGACGTCACCTAGCCTGCAAAATCGAGGCAGGAGATGGATCATGAGCAGCAACGCGCTTGAATCGGGCTGGCAGCGCCTCCGTGGCTGGATGAATCGGCAGTGGCGCAGGTCAGTCGACCCGATCTCGGCGGGCGCATCGGGGGCCGCTGAAGGTCGCGAGATGCGTACCGCGGAGCAGGTCCAGGCTTGGGAAGATGAAGGCGGAGCGCCGGCACGTCGCGCCGTCGGGGGCGGCGGCTCCGAGCCTGCGTCGCGAGCCGATCCGCAGCATTGATGCTTTCAATCCTGCGCCTCATCGGTGGCGCGCGCCGCCTCGCCGTCGGCGAATCGGCCGAGGTGATTCGCGCGGAGATCTTCAGCGCGGAGCGCCTCGAGCAGCACGCCGAAAGCCTGGCCATCGCCCAGCATGTGACGGCCAGGCCCGTCGCGGTCCGGCCGTTGATCGCGCGTCTGCGCGACAATCGACGGGCCCTGCTCGAGGCCCACCGCGCCATTGCCAGGGCAATTGCCCAAGGAGGCGCAAGCACGCCCGCCGCAGAGTGGTTGGTCGACAATTACCACGTCGTCGAGGCGCAGATCCGCCAGATCGGCGACGACCTGCCGCCGGGCTATTACCGGCAGTTGCCCAAGCTTGCAGAGGGTCCGCTGGCCGGATATCCACGCGTGCTCGGGATTGCCTGGGCATTCGTCGCCCACACGGACAGTCGCTTCGACGCGCAACTGCTTTCCCGGTTCGTCGGCGCGTACCAGCGCGTGCAGCCGCTTACGATCGGCGAGCTCTGGGCCATCGCCATCACGCTGCGAATCGTGCTGGTCGAGAACCTGCGGCGTGCGGCCGACCTGATTGCGAGCCGGCGGGCCATCCGCCAGCAGGCCGACCGCCTCGCCGACCGGCTGCTCGGTGCGGGCACACGCGGCAGAGAACCCATGGCGGAAGTCCTGCACGAGCTGAACGGCGTGTCGCTGTCGCCGGCGTTCGTGGTCCAGTTGCTGCATCGGCTGCGCGACCAGGATCCTGGCGCCACGCCCGCGCTCGTATGGCTCGAGGACCGCCTGGCAGCGACCGGCACGACCGCGGATGCGGTCGTCCGCGACGAACACCAGCGCCAGGGCGCATCCAGTGTGACGGTCCGCAACATCATCACGAGCATGCGCACGATCTCCGCCGTCGACTGGGCGGACCTGTTCGAAGGCGTCAGCCTCGTCGACGCGGTGCTGCGCGAGGATTCCGACTTCGGGCAGATGGATTTCCCGACCCGCGACCGGTATCGCGCGGCGATCGAGGAGCTCGCGCGTGGCTCGAAGCTGACGGAGCTGGAGATCACGCATCGCGCCGTGCAGGCTGCAAGCGCGGGTGCTACGGCGCGCGAGCGCGATCCCGGCTACCCGCTCATTGGGCGCGGCCGGCGCGCGCTCGAGGCGGCGGCCGGATATCGACCCGGGATGCGAACCTGGTCCGCCCGGGTGACTGCCGCAGCCGGAATTCGGGGCTATATCGCCGGCGTCGGGCTGCTATCCGCGATCATCCTCGCCTGGCCGTTGGTTGCGCTGGCCCGGGCGGGCAGCAGCACCTGGGCGCTCGGCGTGCTCGCGGCCTGCGGATTCATTCTCGCGATCGACGCGGCGATGGCGTTAGTGAACGGCAGCATCACGAGCCGCCTCGGTGCCAAAGTCCTGCCCGCCCTCGAGTTCAAGGACGGTATTCCGGCACACTTCCGCACGCTGGTGGTCGTGCCGACGATCCTGACGACCCGCAAGGCGCTGGCCGGGCATCTCGAGCACCTCGAGATCCATCACCTCGCCAGCCTCGACGGCGACCTTTGCTTCGCGCTGCTGTCGGATTGGGCCGACGCGAAGGCGGAGCGGGTCGAGGGCGACGATACACTGCTCGAAGATGCGGTCGAAGGCGTCGCTCGACTGAACCGCGAGTACGGGCCGGCTCCGGGGGGCGAGCGCTTCCTGCTGCTGCATCGCCGGCGCTTGTGGAATGCCGCCCAGGGCACCTGGATGGGGTGGGAGCGCAAGCGCGGCAAGCTGCACGAGCTGAATCGCCTGCTGCGCGGCGCGACCGATACCAGCTTCATCGCGACGGGCGGCCACCAGCCCTCTGTTCCGGACGGAGTCCGTTACGTCGTCACGCTCGATGCAGACACGCGACTGCCACGGGACGCCGTGCGTCGCCTGGTCGGCAAGATGGCGCACCCGCTAAACGCGCCCCGGTTCGATCCGAGCAGCGGGCGCGTCCTCGAGGGCTATGCCGTGCTGCAGCCGCGGATCGCACCGTCGTTGCCGATCGGACGCGAAGGCTCCGCCTATCAGCGCCTCGTTTCGAGCGCCAGCGGCATTGATCCGTATGCCTCGGCCGTGTCCGACGTGTACCAGGACCTGTGCGGCGAGGGATCCTACGTCGGCAAGGGTATCTACGACGTCGACGCGTTCGAGGCCGCCCTCGCCGACCGCGTTCCCGAGAACACGCTGTTGAGCCACGACCTGTTCGAGGGGATCTTCGCGCGTGCGGGGCTCGTCTCGGACATCGAACTGGTCGACGAGTACCCGGCGCGATACGACGTGGCCGCGGCACGCGCCCATCGCTGGGCCCGCGGCGACTGGCAGTTGCTGCCGTGGGTGTTGGGCCGACGTGCCGCAGGGGGCGATCGGGAGCGCAGCGCGATTCCACTGCTCGGACGGTGGAAGATGGTCGACAACCTGCGCAGGACGCTCGTGGCTCCAGCGAGCGTGCTGGCCCTGGTCGTCGGCTGGACGCTGCCCCTGCAGTCCGCCGCGCTCTGGACGGGGTTCGTCGTCGTTGCGCTGGCCATTCCGACGCTGCCGCCCGTGCTGGCCGGCCTGGTTCCCGGGCGCAGCGGAATCTCCAGGCGCAGCCATTTTCGCGCGCTGTTCGCAGATGCACGGCTGGCCCTGTCCCGAACCAGCCTGCTGCTGAGCCTGCTCGCGCACCAGGCGTGGTCGATGTCCGATGCCATCGGACGAACTCTGTTTCGGCTGTTCGTGAGCCAGCGCAGCCTGCTCGAGTGGGTGACGGCGGCCCAATCGCAGGTGAGCGAGCGGCTCGACCTGGCCGGGTTCTACCGGCGCATGGCCGGCGCGGTGATGATTGGCAGTACCGTGATCGGACTGAGCGTTGCGGGGTACGCGAGCGCGCCGCTGGCCGTGCCGTTTGGCCTGTTGTGGATGTTGTCGCCAGTATTGGCACGCCGGGTGAGCCGGCCGTCGCGGGTCGCGGAGGATCCGCTTGTTTCCGAAGTCGACGGCCGTGCGCTGCGGCTCATCGCCCGACGCGCATGGCGGTATTTCGACACATTCGTGACCGCCGCCGATAACGACCTGCCGCCGGATAATTTCCAGGAAGATCCGCAGCCGGTGGTCGCCCACCGCACGTCGCCGACCAATATCGGCTTGTACCTGCTGTCGATCGTCACGGCGCGAGACCTCGGCTGGCTCGGGACGCTCGACGCAGTGGAGCGGCTCGAGGCCGCGCTGGCCGCAATGGGCCGCATGGAGCGATTCCGCGGCCACTTCTACAACTGGTACGACACGCAGGACCTGCGACCACTCGAACCGCGATACGTCTCGTCGGTCGACAGCGGCAACCTCGCGGCGCACCTGATCACGCTGGCGACGGCCTGTGACGAAATGAGCGTCCAGCAGGCGATCGAGCCACAGGCGTTCGTCGGCATCGGGGACGGCCTCGCGTTGCTGCGCGAGTCGATGGCCGTTGCCCCGGATGAACAACTCGATACAGCGCTCGATGCGGTCGCCGAGCCGTTGCGTGACTGGCCCGCGACTCCGGCGGAACTGGTCAAGCGGCTGCGGATGCTCCAGGCGCGCGCCGCCACGGTCGTCGCCTGCGCAGCAGCCTTGGCTAGCGCGCGAACCGACGAGGCCAGCGCCGCCGAGGCGACCGCGTGGGCCGAGGCGACGCTCCGAACGATCGAGAGCCACCTGCGGGACCTGGACCCGGCCGCGCCGAGCAGCAGTGACGCTCGCGAGCGCCGCCTCGGCGCGCTGGCGGCGACGGCGCGGGCCATCGCCGCGGCAATGCGCTTCGACTTCCTGTTCGATCCGGAGCGAAAACTGCTCTCGATCGGGTATCTGATTCAGGAGGGCAGTCTCGACCCGAGCTGCTACGACCTGCTCGCATCCGAAGCGCGCCTCGCGAGCTTCGTCGCGATCGCCAATGGCGACCTGCCCGCGCGGCATTGGTTCCGCCTCGGACGCGCCGTGACGCCCGTCCATTTCGGCGCCGCGCTGGTCTCATGGTCGGGCTCGATGTTCGAGTACCTGATGCCGTCGCTCGTGATGCGGGCCCCATCCGGGAGTCTGCTCGAGGAGACCAGCCGCCTCATCGTCTGGCGCCAGCAGGCGTTCGGAAAGGAACTGGGCGTGCCCTGGGGAATCTCGGAGTCCGCCTACAACGCACGCGATTTCGAGCGTACGTACCAGTATTCGAGCTTCGGCGTGCCCGGGCTGGGACTGAAGCGCGGGCTCGGCGACGATATCGTCGTCGCGCCGTACGCAACCGCACTGGCCGCGATGGTCGAGCCGCACGCGGCGGCGCTCAATTTCGCGCGGCTGACCGGCATCGCCGCCCAGGGTCGCTACGGCTTCTACGAGGCTGTGGACTACACCTCGCGGCGCCTGCCGGCGGGACAGCCGTTTGCGATCGTGCGCGCCTACATGGCTCACCACCAGGGCATGACCATCGTGGCGCTCGCCAACACGCTGCAGGATGGCCGGATGCGCAGGCGGTTTCACGCGGAACCTTGCATCAGGGCCACGGAGCTGCTGCTGCAGGAGCGGACGCCGCGCGACGTTGCGGTGGCGATCACGCGGGTCGTGGAGGCCGGCAAAGGCACCGAGCCCGACGACATTATCGCGTCGCTGCCCCGGTCGCTGCACACCCCGCACCACGCCACGCCGCGCACGCGACTGCTGTCGAACGGTCACTACGCCGTGATGCTGACGGCGGCCGGCTCCGGATACAGCCGGTCGGGCGATCTCGCGGTCACCCGCTGGCGTTCCGATGCGACTTGTGACGCCTGGGGCTCGTATGTCTTCCTGCGCGACCTGGACAGCGGCGAGGTCTGGTCTGCGGGTTACCAGCCGACCGGGATCGAGCCGGACCAGTACGAGGTGACTTTCAGCGAAGCCCGTGCCGAGTTCATGCGCCGCGACGGGGACCTGATCACGACCATGGACGTCGTCGTCTCGGCCGAGTGCGATGCAGAAGTCCGCCGGGTCTCGATCTCCAACCTGGGCGATCGTGTCCGGACCATCGATCTGACGTCATACGCCGAGATCGTGCTTGCGCCGCCCGCGGCCGACGATGCGCACCCGGCCTTCTCGAAGCTGTTCGTGCAGACGGAGTACGAGGCTGCCATCGGGGTCATCCTCGCGACGCGACGGCGTCGCTCACCGGGGGAGCCCGAGGCGTGGGCTGCGCATCTCGTCGTCACGGAGGGGGAATCGGACGGCGAACTGCAGTTCGAGACGGACCGCGCACGGTTTCTCGGGCGCGCGCGACAGCTGCGCTCGCCGTTCGCACTCCAGGACGGCCGCGATCTCTTCGGCAGTGCCGGGACCGTGCTCGACCCGATCTTCAGCCTCCGGCGCCGCATGCGGGTCGCCCCGGGCGCGACGGTCCGCGTCGCGTTCTGGACGCTGGTCGCGCCGACGCGCGGCGAGGTGCTCGACCTGGCCGACCAGCATTGCGACAGCGCAGCGTTCGATCGTGCCGCCACGCTCGCGTGGACGCAGGGGCAGGTGGAACTCCACCACCTGGGTATCGCCAGCGATGAGGCGTCGCTCTTCCAGCGCCTCGCCGGCCACGTGCTCTACCACGATCCTTCACTACGGCCGTCCTCCGATGTGCTGCGTCGCGGCAACGGCGGGCAATCGATGCTCTGGACGCACGGCATCTCCGGAGACCTGCCGATCGTACTGGTGCGAATCGACGACACGGACGACCTGGGGATCGTCCGGCAGTTGCTGCGCGCGTTCGAGTACTGGCGTTTGAAGAAGCTGTCGGTCGATCTCGTGATCCTGAACGAGCGCGAATCGTCGTACGTGCAGGACTTGCAAACGGCCCTGGAGGCGCTGACTGGCGCCGGATTGTCGCGTCCGACGATCCTCGGTGAGCCGACGCGGGGTGGCGTTTTCGTGCTCCGCTCCGACATCATCTCGAGCCAGGCGCGCCTGACGCTGCTGGCCGCGGCACGCGCCGTGCTGCTGAGCCGTCGTGGCAGCCTTGCCGAGCAGATGGACCGTCTCGAGCAGAGCGCGCCACCGATGATTCCACCCGCCGCGCCACCACGCGCGTCCGCCGGGCGGACGACGGCGCCGGCGCACGTGCCGACGACGGAGTTCTTCAACGGCCTTGGCGGATTCGCGCTCGATGGCGACGAGTACGTCACGATCCTGAGGGAGGGCGAACGCACGCCCGCGCCGTGGATCAATGTCGTTGGCAATGCCGACTTCGGCTTCCAGGTGTCGGCCGAGGGCAGCGGTTCCACGTGGGCCGGCAACAGTCGGGAGAACCGCCTGACGCCGTGGTCGAATGATCCCGTCGGGGATCGGCCCGGTGAAGCGATCTACATACGCGACCAGGACTCCGGCGCGCTGTGGGGACCGACGGCCCTGCCAGTCCGCCATGAATCTGGCGTCCATGTCGCGCGGCACGGGCGCGGCTACAGCCGGTTCGAGCACAACCGGCACGGCATTGCGCTCGACCTGCTGCAGTTCGTGCCGCTCGACGCGTCGATCAAGGTGTCGAGGCTCCGGATCCGCAATCTCTCCGGACGGCCTCGTCATCTCCGTGTGACAGCCTACGTGGAGTGGGTCCTCGGTACGTTATCCGCCACGACGGGACCATACGTCTCGACGGAGTTGGAGCCCGTCACGGGCGGATTGCTGGCGCGCAACCTCTGGAGCGGTCCCGACGCCCGGGTCGCGTTCGCCGATCTCGGCGGTCGGCAAACGGCCTGGACGGGCGACCGGGCGGAGTTCATCGGCCGTAACGGGACCGTCGAGTGCCCGGCGGCACTGGTGAACGGGTCGACACTCTCCCGTCGGACCGGCGCGGGCTTCGATCCCTGCGGCGTACTGCAGACGTCCGTCTCGCTTGCGGCGAACTCGACCATCGAAGTCGTGTGGTTCCTCGGCGAGGCCGCTACGGCGCTCGACGCGCAGTCGATGATCGAGCACTGGCGCGGCGCCGATCTGGACGCGGCCCTCGCGGCCGTCCGCGAGGAATGGAGCGACGTGCTCGGGACGGTGGCGGTCAAGACGCCGGACCGCGCGTTCGACGTGATGCTGAACGGCTGGCTGCTCTACCAGACGCTGGCCTGTCGCGTGCAGGCCCGCAGCGCGTTCTACCAGGCGAGCGGGGCCTATGGGTTTCGTGACCAG
>Ga0105106_10002804_pt1 | contig 12510 bp, 12 predicted proteins | sample PPLLaktember2015_5_FD_79109 | JGI IMG/M metagenome (GOLD analysis project Ga0105106, IMG submission 79109) | Freshwater sediment microbial communities from Prairie Pothole Lake near Jamestown, North Dakota, USA - PPLs Lake P8 Core (1) Depth... | ecosystem: Environmental > Aquatic > Freshwater >...
AGTCGCCCCCGGTTGCCTCCTGGTGCCTGAATTCAAGTGCATGGTGGCCGCTTGCCAGGGAGATGCTTCCAATGGATCCAGCCGAATAGGATGTCGGCGGAGTTGTATTGAGGCGTCCATGTCCCCCGTACCAGTGGGCGACCACGGTTCCGTCGATGATCACTTCCAAGGCATCGTCACCGTCGACTGCGAACTCATAGTCCCCGGCATCGGCGGATTCGATGTTGAGTGTGCCGTTGTAGATGTGCAGGTAGTATTCACTGGCTGATGCGTGCGGGTTCGTAAAAGGATTTCCCCCGCCGTCGATGGCGTTGGTCCCGGAAGGCGTTCTGGTGCCCAGAAGATGGCTGGCATTGCCATATTTCCACACCATCTCTTCATATTCGGTGTGATTGCTCGGAGAGCCGGAGTAATTGCCGCCCGAGTAAACGCAATTTGTGCTCTGGTTCACGCATTTGCTGCCCGCAACCGGCCTTTCAATCGAGACCCACTCCCAGATCCTGAAGCGACTGTTCTCCAGGGTTCTCAGAAGCGGATTGCCTGTGGTGGAAAGCGTCGTGTTGGCAAAGAGGTGCCTCGTCCCCTGGATGGGCAGATTCAGAGGGGTGTATTCCTGAATGTCATATCCGTCCCGGGCCACACTTTCATATTCCTTGCCCCATGAATGGGCATCCTGGGGAATGAGGGCGCGCTGAAGGACAGTCTCCGTGTTGGTGTCCACGTATCGATATCCTCCGTAGAGCACTTTGCGGATGCAGTCGATCCGGGACATGCTGAGATAGTTCAAAAAGTCGCCGCTCCACTCATCGGATCCCGAGCATTCCTTGTTGGTGGTCACGTTAGTGGGCTCGAAGCGACTGTCGGTGGTATCGTATTCGTAACACTTATAGGAATCGAAATATCCATAGTAATCAATATTGGGCTTGTAACCAACATCCAGGGTGCCGTCGCCATTCAGATCCGTTGTATCGTTGTAAGCTTCATAAAAAAGCTTATGATCTCTTCCCATGACCAGCATGACCAGAGGTGGAACACCTGAAGTGACAAAGGGTGGCACCAGGCTATAATCATCAATGGATTCAGCATTGACGGATGAATTGAATGTACTATAGTTGCTTAATGCAAAGAAGAATATAAATAGAAAAATAAACTTGGATGATCTGAAATTCCTTTTCATTTGATCATTCCTTTTTCCAAATGGTCCGTTGCTATGTTCAATTATCTTAAAAGTTTTAATGAAAAGTCTGGATAGCATACATGTCTTACATCACGTGCTTCCATTCCAGCTCCACGATGGAATCGCTGTTGTCCAGGCCCTGGTGACGCGAACGAATGTCATAGATGATCCAGGCTCCGCCGCCTGCAGCTCCCTTGCCCTTGCCTTCGTATCCGGCGATCATCTGAATGGCTCCACCGGTGGAAAGCTCGGTGTCCCCGCCGATGAGGATACTCGTGATGGGGGGTGTCGCTGCATCGGCGCCTTTCTGGATGTAGACATCGCGACCTGCTGCAGTGGGGGTGGGTTTGACGGCGGCACCCAGGCCGCTGTTCATGTAGAACCTCAAAGATGGGTCGTCTGAAACGGCTGTATCGATGAACATGCCGACCATCTTGCAAACCTGGTTGGCGCCCAGCCCTGCACAGAAACCGCGCTGTTCGATGTTCTGCTCCAGGAGTTCCGTGCTGGCTTCGGCCCCTCCCTCCGCCTCGTAGAAGGCGAGCTTGTGGAGACGATCGTTTCTCGCAATGCGCGTTTCCATGGTGCTCGTCTGGCTGGACAGGATTCCCGCCACGGCAAGCAGGCTGATGACGATCATCGAAAGAAGCAAAGTGGAGCCGCGTTCATCGCATAGCTTCTTCAGCATGATAGGACCTCCCTCCCTAGAGAGCTTTCTTGGCCATTCTCTTCAGACTGGCCGCAATCCCCAATGCACACCAGGCCCGAGTCCCCCAGCATTGGGCGGAATGGGCCGGCGGCCTATCGAAAAAACCCATTCCCCGGCTCCTTGAGTTGGGGGAATGAGAGACACCCTAAGCGTTGCGGACGACATGCCTCAAATGTTGTCCGGCTTCGCCGAGTTCAAGACCGTACGGTGCAGGATGTTCCGCTTGCCCTGCCAGGTCACGATGACCCGAATCATCTTGCTTCCCGTTACGGGCTGGTCCAGGGCGGTGTTCCAAAAGATCCTGTATCGTCCGCTGATCGCCTCGTGATCCGCATCCAACGTGGTTCCCGAAACCGTATCATCCAAACCGAAATCCCCCCCGTCATCATCCACACCGTCGACAGGTGAAACCTCCTGATTGGTGCCGTCATTATCCCCGTCGTCCAAGTCGGCGTGATCGTAGGGGAGGGACATGAGACGCTCCATGCGGTCCTCAGCCAGCACCACGGCCTGAGTCAGGTCATTGGCGAAGGAGTTGCCTTCCAGGGATGAGATCTGGAGTCGATAGAGCGCCAGCACCCCAAAGGAAAAGACAACGATGGAGACCAGAAGCTCGATCAGAGTGAAACCCTCGTTGGACGAGAAAAGAGATCTCTTCATGGCTTATATCCCGACGTTTCGGCATTTGACGGTGGTCGTGAGCAAGCGCCGTCGATAGCCGTCATTGGGTGAGTTCAAGAGGACCGTCCCCTGCAGGTTGGAATAGGTGGATGTGTTCCTGAAGTTTTTATCGGCCTTGTCAGCTCTCAAAACCATGCAGATCTGAACCGATCGAATCCGTTCCAGATCGGCTGCAGCCGCGATCGGGGTGGGGATGACCGCGTCGTTTTCATCCAGATACACGAAATTGAGGACCTCGACCTCTTCCGCCAGAGGCTGCGGTGCTCCCCAGGAGGCCCTGCGCAACTCCGAAGGAAAAACCGTTGCCACCCCATCTCCGTCGGGATCGGATTCCGGCTTCAGAGAGTAGGTGATATCCTCGTTGGGATCGTTATCTGCGGGAGGACCCGGGCTGATCAAAACTCCGTTTCCGTTCTGATCGACCGTGAACTGGATGCTGGATGAAGTGGCCGCCGTTATGCTGGCATCGGCTGTTCCCTGGGGATCGTAGCCGGCCATTCGTATCTCTTTCACCATGACTTCCAGGGAGGCGCGAACGTCCTGCTGCATTGCCGCGACCTGGTCCTGGGCTATGTAGACCTGCTGTTGACCTGTAAACGATTTATAGATCGCTGCCGTCACGATGCCTGACAGCGCCAGCACCACGAGCAGCTCAACCAGAGTGAATCCCTTCTGATTTCGAAACATGGCTCGTTCCTGATTGCAGTGTTCGACCTTGCGTGGCTCCATCATTCCCAGGCACCATTCCATTTTCTGACGATGATGGATCCCGATGTGCGTGCCCCGACGGCAAAGGCGCCACCCTGATCATTGGTCAAGTGGCAGAAGCCGCTTAGAGACGAGGTGAGTCCCTGGGGATTGAAAATAACCGTGTCATTCACAAAGGTGACCGGGTCGGACGTGCCGCTTCCTCCGGCACCAACGGTGGCTGTCCCGAAACCATAGGTCAGCCCGCTCTTGTGGACAGACAAAGAAACCACCTGTTCAACGACGTTGTCTGCAAGGGTTGACCAGGTGGCATCGGCACCGCTGCCGGAACAGATGCAGTATCGGTTGTTGGCGGGATCGAAAACTATGGCCCAGTTCCTGTTCTCCTTCACGGCGTTCATCCGGGTCTTCTGCATGTTTGTGGACATCTCTCGCGCAGCCCCTTTCAGACGGTGGTGTGCCAGCCAGCTTCCCGTATCGAAGGATGTGGCTGCGAGCATTCCCATGAAGGCCAGAAGCGAAACGGTGACCATCAGCTCCAAGAGCGTGAAGCCCAGCGTGCCCTGATCGTTCTTTCTTGCGATTAACATGCTGTTATTACTGTTCATTCTCCTGCTCCCTCGTTCTTGTTCGTCCACCCCTTGAAAGACGTATCGACTAGATCGACATCTGCCCCTGCGGCCTTGAGAAAAAAACAAGCTGACTCTCGACACGTTCTTTGCCCTGAGCTGAGGGTGTTGCTCTGCCAGGAATGGAGGCTGGTTGGAGGTATCCAGGCGGGAATGATGGCGCGTTTTTGTGTTTGTGGCGCGATTGCGGCTGGATTATTGCTTCTCGAGGTGAGAGACTTCTGGCGTGGAGGGCGCGGGTCCCGTCACGCTTCCGTTGTTAAAGCGAAGGGTTAGTTCCTCCCAAGGAATTTGAGCGACGTAATGGTATGCAGTTTGCTAAGCTTAAATGGCACAAGAAACTAACTCTTTCCTCCTCAAAAGCTAACCGGTCCTAGCCCCGCCGGTTAGTTTTTTTTTGCTTTCAGCAGACGCTTGCATTCTCTAGGATTGAGGCCGGTCTTTCAGGATTGTACCCTCCTGCGCGCATCTCCAGCTTACAAGGAAAGGTAGTCCATGGTGAAACAGCTGCTCGGAATCATCGGTTCGCCCAGAAAGCACGGCAACTGTGAAATGTTCATCAAGGAAGTCTACACGTCCTTCCCCCGCGAATGGGAATTGAGCCTCGTGCGGCTTCCCGATTGGGACATTCGACCGTGCAAGGCCTGCTACCAGTGCCTCTTTGGTGAGATGCAATGCGCCCAGCGCGATGAATTCAATCAGCTCCTGGACCTTCTTGCAGGATGTGATGCCTATGTGGTGGCCGCTCCGACTTATTTGTTGGCGGCGAACGCGAGCCTCAAGGTTTTCCTTGATCGGGGGCTCAGTTTCTACGGGAAGCTGGAGGCCATGTGGGCAAAACCGGCGGCAGCGGTTGCCATCGCCGGCATTGCCGGAATGGAAGGTTCAACGAAGCTCAATGTCGAGAGCTTCGTCAAACTCACGTTTGGCGATCTCAGAGCAAGCTCCGTGATCTATGGAGCGCTTCCCGGCGAGATCTTCTTCGATCAGGCTGCTCGCCTTACGGCGGCTCAAATTGCAGATTCCCTGTTGAACGGCTCTGCTCCTGGAGAACCGGACGTTCCCCGGTGTACGGTTTGTGGAGGGGATACCTTCAAGTTTCTGCCCGGTGGCAAAATCCACTGCATGCTGTGCAGCAGCCTCGGTCGCTACGAGGTTGCCGAAGGGGGGCTTTCTGTGCGCACGGAAGCCGGGGAGCACGCCTTCTTCATCAGCAAAGAGGCTGCAAGTCAGCATGCCGATTGGCTTCAGGAGATGAAAGGGCGTTTCATGCAATGCCGCCAGGACCTCAAGGAGATCGCACGCCCCTACACGTCGATCGGATCGTGGATACGCCCCACATCGTCCCACGACAAGCCGGAGCAGTCCTGACTCATCGGGAGGAACTGGTAGAGGCCTTCCTCTTCGTCTCAAGCATGCGGCGGGTGTCAAGAAGCCCTTCGCAGTATTCTCGATCCCTGATCTGGGCGTTCTTCTCGTGGCTTTGCGGTGAAAGGTTGCTCTGTTGCGGTCTGCTATTCAGGGATTCGTCGGTGAATCCTCGACTCCTTGTGCTTCGGGGACGAGGCATTTGGAGCCGTCGGGCTCTTCCACGACGTGAAACCCGAACAGGGGGACCAGATCGGCCAGGCTCTTTCCAAATAACAGATCCAGGTTTTCCTTAGGGATTTTAAGCTGTTCGCCCAGAAAATGGCGAAAGTGATCCTCGTAGGCCAGCAGGTTAAGAATCTCATCGAGATTCTCAGCATTGGTCGATTCGAGGCGTTCAAACGCATTCTTGAGGGCATTGAAGGAGCAGCGCTGGTCGTGCTCCGCAATGAGATCCAGGATCAGTTCGATGTCTGCGAAGACATCCCGGCGGGTCAGGTAAGGTTGTTTGGCCAGATCTTCGGCCAGTGTCGGGTCCCAGCAGGCCTGGGCTCGACACTGTGCCGGCCTGTCGTCGTAGACGAGGCACTGATCGGTGGCATGATCGAAGAAGACGCATTCCTGTGTTCCGGGTTTCTCCCTCACCTTGACCCGCTCGTCCACAAGAAAAGAAAGCTCGTTCTTGAAGGGTGAGTGGACCGGCTGCCCCCTGCGAATGGTGAAAATCTGATCCCAAGGTATTCTTCCGCCTTTGAGCAGCTCGAGATCTTCGAGTTGGAGGGTGGGGCTCCCCTTGCGGCAGCATTCACCGCACAGCACACACACCGGCAGGACCTCCTGCAACGCCTTCCCGCTCTCTTCCAGGAGTCGCTTCCAGGTCTTCAGACGCTCTTCGCCGTTCATTTCCCCCCAGCGGGCCGTGATCTCCTGGTAAACAGGACTCCGTTCCACCTGATAGAGGACGCGCTTGAGGGGGATCGAAATCGAGGCATCCTGCATGACGCTCTTGAGGTGCTCCGTCCAGTTGTCCTGGAGTGTCTCGATATTCCAGTCCGCCGGGAAAGCTCGCTCCCGCTGATTGGATTCAAATTCTGTCTCTGACGGCTGGGTCATGTTGTGCATTTCTCCTGGGCAATGCGATGCGAAACAAGAAGACAGGCTTATAAAACGCCGGGCATGGCTCCATGGCGCTGAGCCGGCTGACTTTCAACGAGTGTGAACGGGCATCTCTTTGGCCAGGGCCAGAATAGCTGCTCCGGCTTCCTTGATCTGCGCGATTGTGGCTCTTCTGACGCCGAGCTCCAGTCGCAGAAAATCAAGGAGCTCGGGTCTTTCGGGTGCCTGATGCGTCCAGAGAACCTCGTCTTCTTCAGTGGAGTGCTTCAGATCCTGGATCGCTCTCAGGCTCCGGGCTCCGCGCAAGAGCCGTTCTGCGAGCGCCTCGATCAAATGGGTCCACGCGCCCCTCGTTTCCATCTCATCGAGCAGCAAATGGAAGAGAAGTCTGTGGGCCTGAGGCTTCCAGGTATGGCGCATCAAAAACGGGCACCCATAGGCCAGCTCGGTAACCGCCCAATCCAAGTGAGCGGCATGTTCGCGCAATCGCTCCAGGAGCTCAGCCCCCCAAAGCATGATGTGAAACAATGGGTTGGCCCGGTGACTGGAGTAGTAAAAAGGGTTGAGCCCTCGCACCAATTCCAGCCAGAACCCCTGGCCCTTCGGCGGCAGCTCTTCGAACACCTGAGCCGCCCGGCAGCTCTCCCGGCGACATTTGCTGCCATAGTCGACGAGCTTTCTGAGATCCTTTCCACCATTCCGGGCTGGATGGAGCAGACACCCCGCCGTTCTGCCCCGTGGATCCAGATACCCCAAAGCCCAACAATGATAACCGATGATGGGTCTGACCTGAAGGGGGGAATTCAGGAAAGCCTGTCGGTTCTCAATGAGCTCTCTTCTCAGGCTGCCAGTAAAATCCAGAGGATCGTAATGGTGCGGTCTGATGGGCGGGCAGCATCCGAAGCAGCTCAGTTCCTCCATGGGAGCACAAAGAGGGGGCATCAGCAGCGCTCTGTTTTTATTTGAATGATTCCGGCATGGGGGGCATCATTCCGTTGGGGGCTCTCACCATCCCGAGAGGACGGTTTGACTCCCTGAAAACCATTTGTTAAAAGCTCTATCGACCTGATGATGGGGTCCCCATAATTCACGAAAAGGAGAGCACATGCCCATTTACGAATTCCGTTGCGTCCAGTGCGGGCACATCCAGGAGTTTCTCTTCACCAGTTCGTCCGAATCCACCGAGCTCAAGTGTTCTGAATGCCAGGGCGACGAATTGGAAAGAGTCCTCAGCCAGGTGAGCTATTCCATGGGAAGCTCTTCGGGCGACAAGAGTGCTTCCGCCCCCACTGCCACAACGCGCACCTGTGCACCAGGAAAAAGCTGCACGACCATTCAGCTTCCCGGTCACAATCGCTGATGCGACTTTCAACCAGGATCCGCGGAAATGGCTCAGGTCCTTAAATGACTCCCGCCTCTTTGAACCGATCGATTTCGGCCTGGCCAAATCCGAGGTCCAGCAGAATCGAGGTCGTGTGCTCACCGAGCTCAGGGGCGTGACTCCGAATTTCGCCAGGGGTTGCTGAAAACTTGGGTGCAATCCCCAGTTGGCGGTATGATCCCCAGCTTTCGTGGATGAGGTCCACCACCATTTGTCTGGCCCGCAGCTGCGGGTCTTTCATAGCTTCGGCCAGATTGAGCACGGGTTCGCAGCAGCAGTCAAAAGCCGACAGAGTTTCGACCCACTGAGCCTGTGTTTTCTGCTTGAACGCCGCCTCGATCTCAGCTTCGAGAACGGCCTGATGAGGGCCGGGGTCGAAGTAGTCCGCGCGGTTCCAATCCGGTCGCTCCATCCCCTGGCAAAAAGCTTTCCAGAATTGAGGCTCCAGAGCTCCCAGAGCCATGGAACGCCCGTCGCTGGTCTCATAGATGTTGTAACAGGCGTAGCCATGGTTGAGAAAATCATCTCCGGGGGACGGGATGCGCCCGTCGGCAATGAACTGGCCCCAGCGCAGGCAATTCCAGGTCATGGCGCCATCCGTCATGGAGATGTCGATGGACTGCCCTTCGCCGAGACGCTCGCGAGCCAGCAGGGCGGCCAGAATGCTGAAGGCAGCCAGGAGGGCGCCGCCACCCAGGTCGGCGATCTGGACGCCCGGGATCGTGGGAAGACCGGAACGCCCGCTGTGAGACAGCACGCCGTTCAGCGCCAGGTAGTTGATGTCGTGACCCGCCTTCTGAGAGCGTCCTCCGTCCTGCCCGTAGCCCGAAATGGAGCAGAAAACGAGCTTCGGATTCACCGTTTTGAGAATGGTGTAGTCCAGACCCAGCTTCTTCATGACTCCCGGCCTGAACCCTTCCAGGACCACATCGGCATCTCTCACAAGCCGCAGCAGGATGTCTCTGCCTTCCGGGGATTTCAGATTCAGAGTCAATGACCGTTTGTTGCGGTTGAGCACCACATGGAAACCGCTGTTCTTTCCGAGCTTCGGAGGCCACCAGCGGATATAGTCCCCGACACGGGGGTCTTCGACCTTGATGACATCCGCCCCCAGATCCGCCAGAAGCATGGAGCAAAAAGGCCCGGGCAGCAATCGAGACAAGTCCAGCACCTGTATTCCATCCAAAGCACCCTTCATTGCGCTCCTTCCCCTGCACCCGGTCAAAAAAGGGCTCGGCTGAATTCCTCGGGATCGAACGGGCTCAGATCCTCCACGTCTTCACCGATGCCGATGAAGCGGACGGGGACTCCCGTTTCTTCGCATATGGCCGTGATGATACCCCCTTTGGCAGTCCCGTCCAGCTTGGTGAGAATGAGCCCCGTCACACCCACGCCTTCTTTGAACTGTCTGGCCTGTGAAAGGGCATTCTGGCCCGTTGTGGCATCCAGAACCAGCAGGATTTCATGGGGAGCCCCCGGGAGCTTTTTGGCGATGACCCTATGGATCTTCTTGAGCTCTTCCATGAGGTTTGTTTTCGTGTGCATGCGGCCGGCCGTATCCAGCAGGACGACGTCAACATCTCGCGCCACGGCGGCCTCGATGGCATCAAAGGCCACGGCCGAAGGATCCGACCCGCTCTTCTGGTGGACGACGGGAACCTGAGCCCTTTCGCCCCACAGAATCAGCTGCTCGACTGCGGCTGCCCGGAAAGTGTCCGCGGCCACCAGCATGACGCTGTGCCCTTCCTGCTTCAGCCTGTGAGCCAGTTTCCCGACCGTGGTCGTTTTGCCGACTCCGTTGACTCCCACCGCCATGATCACGAATGGCCGATTCTTCTCGAAATCCCAGGGCTCAGCATCCAATGTAAGCAGGCTTCGGATGTCCTCGCGAAGTCGCTCGCGGAGCACCTCGGCGTCCCCCAGCTCTTTCCGCTTGATCCCCTCGGTCACATGCTGGAGGAGCCGTTGGGATGTCCGGACTCCGAGGTCCGAAGTGATGAGGATCTCTTCCAGTTCGTCGAGGATGTCGATATCGAGGTGTTTTCTGCCGGCCAGCAATCGATCCAGGCGGTTGGAAAACCGCTCTCGAGTCCTGCGCAGGCGTTCCCTCAGCCTGCCCCCCCACCGTTTCTTCCCGGGGCGGTCCTCTTCAGTTTGCTCCCAGGAGGCTGCAGCCTCCGTCTCGTTTTGGTCTTCTCGTCCAAGGGCTTCCGGAGCGCCATATGGACCGGGCTCATCCACATGTGGAGCTTGCAGCTCATCGGTCGGGCCTTCACTGATTTCTTCCGATCCATAGCTCATTGGATCAGGAATGGTGCCCGATTCCGGAGTATCTTCCTTCTTATGCTTCCTCCGCTTGAACCATTTCATGATGCATGTCCCTTACTGGATATCGTAGGTGGATTCAGGCCCAGAGTGTGGTACAGATATATAAACTGAATGAACAACACAAGGTCAAAAGCACCTCTTTGATCTCCACGAACCACACTGGATCCGGGAGCGGGGACCAGATGGCTGACACGACCCAGGCGCGCATCTCTCTGGCTCATATCTGTCAGAGGCTTCAGGCCAATGGCTTCATCGCGGCCACCGATGGAAACGTCAGTTGCAGAGTGCGATCAGACTCATTTCTGATCACGCCGAGCGGCAAGCCCAAGGGGGAGCTGATCCCCTTGGATATGCTGCTCGTGAATCTGGGGGGGGAGGTTCTGCAAGGCAAGGCCAAACCATCCAGTGAAATCCGGATGCACTCGCTGATCTATAGTCGCCGCCATGATGTCCGGGCCATTGTGCATGCTCATCCGCCCATGCTGACCGCCTTCACCATGGCATCCATACCCTTTCCGGCCGAAGCGCTGCCCGAAGTGTACCTGACCTATGGGGCAGTCCCCACAGCTGCCTACGCAACCCCGACGACCGATGAAGTCCCCCGGTCCATCGAGGCGTTGGTGAACGATCACCAGGCGATCCTGCTGGAGCGGCACGGGTCCGTCACGATGGGGGTGTCCCTCGATGATGCGTTTCTCAAGCTGGAGAAGCTGGAGCATGCTGCGCATACGCTCTTCTACGCCTATCTTCTGGGCAAAGGGGGCGTGCCGCCGCTGCCGGAGGCCGTTCTGAAGAGACTGGATGCACTCTTTCCATAGCTTTATGGATCAGCACCGGCCTGAGGCATCCTCTGATTCCGGGGCAATCGGGCAGATCGACGGTGATGGGGCGAATTGCGATGAAGAGAGAGGTTGCGGGGATCGAACGGCGTGGAGCCTCGTTCACTCCATGGGCCAGACCATGCGGGTGGTCCTCACTCCCTCGTGGTCTGATGGTTCATCCGAAAAATTCCCGCCGGACAGTGTCGTGCGCTCTCTCATGGCGGCAAGGTTCAGAGAGCGTTGAGAGCACTGTCCCGCGCTGAGGTGCATCGGCTTGCCGTCAACGGGTTTGGCACGGAAGAGGAGAGAGAGGGATTGGCCTTCCCTCTGAAGCATGACGCTGACCTTTTTGCGTGTCCCTCCGTTGATGGTGATCTCCAGGGCATCCTGAACCAGACGGTAGATGATCACCTTGAGCTCATCCGGGATTTCCGCTTCATCGACGTCGAAAACCGTCGTGATGTCCACCTCCGGGTGCAATTTCGAGAATTCACGGCAATACCAGTTCAAGGTGGCCAAGATACCCAAATCGTCCAGAATGATAGGGCGCAGTCTCGTGTAGAGAAGCCGAACCTCTTCGATGGCGTGCTGGAGAACAGGCACCAGCGGCTCCAATTTCTGGGAGGAAATGCGGCCCTTTTTCAGGTGAGCCAGCGAGTTCTCGACGCCGAGTTTGACGGCGACGAGCAACTGGCCCAGGTTTCCATGGAGCTCACTGGCAATGAGCTTCCTTTCTTCCTCCTGAACGTGCAGCAGTTCTGCAGAGAGATGCCGCAGCTGGTGCTGCGAATCCTTCAGGGTCTCCTCGGCTCGTTTTCTCTCAATGGCATAGCGGATGGAACGCTCCAGGAGGTGGGGTGTGATTTCGCTCTTGACCAGGTAATCAGATGCTCCTGCCCTGACCGCGGCAATATCGATATCGGGCTCCGATTTTGCGGTCAGGAGCACCAGGGGGGCCCGACAACCTCGTTCGATGGCTTCCCGCAGGATGTCCAGTCCATTGCGTCCCTTCAAGTCGTAATCGACCAGATAGGCGTCATGGCGTTGGAGATCGAGCTCCTGGATCGCCATTTCGTAATCTCGCGCCCAGTCGAGGTTGAATCGCGACCGAGGGGCTTCATCGAGCAGATTGCGAACGAGGATGTAGCCGTCTTCGTTGTTCTCGACAAGGAGGACTTTCAGGGTTTCTGGTTCAACGTCCATGGATCTACCCATCCGATGCCTGCTGAATTCCACCAAGTCATCAATTTGATTTCTGAAACACCTTGTTGACCAAAAAGCTCATGGTGAAGACTTGGCGGACCTCACAAGATTTATCGCACAGATTATCGACAATGCGTCACGAAAAGAATAGGGCGTCTTGTGTAGATGTGCCTGCTGCAGATAGTATTTTTCCATGGGTGATTCAATCCTTTCCCTCTGAAATCTGAGATCGGGATCGAGGAAATGGAATGGGCCTGTCTCAAAAAGGTGCAGATCTTTTGGAACAACGATCAGAAGCGAACCCGGAGGGTTCAAAGCCATTAGCCGGTGGTTGAGTCCGCGATAGCGGGCGATACCACCGGGATAGGAACGGGATAACGATTACACCC
>Ga0105106_10002805_pt1 | contig 12507 bp, 9 predicted proteins | sample PPLLaktember2015_5_FD_79109 | JGI IMG/M metagenome (GOLD analysis project Ga0105106, IMG submission 79109) | Freshwater sediment microbial communities from Prairie Pothole Lake near Jamestown, North Dakota, USA - PPLs Lake P8 Core (1) Depth... | ecosystem: Environmental > Aquatic > Freshwater >...
CGCTGCGCTCGCGGCTGCGCTCGGCGAGCGCTCCGATCGCGAGCGGCTCGCGATCGCGGTCGGCTGCGTCGCCGACAAGGACGGCGCCGCGATGATCGCGAGCCTGCGCGCGCTCGGCTGCCCGCTCGTGTGGATCGATCTGCGCGCGTTCGGGGCCGCGGGCATGGACGTCCCGGTGCCGGGGGTGCCGGCGATCACGGACGCCGCGGCGCTGCTGGGCTGGATGCAGCCGCGCCTGGCCGCCGGCGACACGGTGTGTGTCTGCGGCTCGCACGTGGTGGTTGCAGCGGTCCGCGCCGCCGCGCTCGGGCTCGCAGACGCCGCTCCGAGCGACCCCCGCTGAAGTCGCCGCGGATTGGGGCCGCGGATTGGCGGTCGGCGGCACGAACCCGTACGATCGACCGATGCTCGTGCGCGCTCCGACCCTGCGCTGGTGGCTCGTGCCGTGCCTCGCGATCGGCGTCGCGGGCCCGGCCGCCGCCGGCCCGCCGCCGCCACCGGCCGCAGGCTCCGGCGACACCGCCAAGAAGGGCGCGGCCGCGGCTCCACCGAGCCCCGGCCAACCGGTGGAGAGGACCAGCCCGCCGCCGAAGGGGAGCCCGCCGGCGACGGGCACGAAGCCGACGAGCAGCAGCCTGCCCCCGCCACCTCCGGGCAAGCCCGGCGAGGCGAGCGGTGCGGCGCCGTCCGAGCCCGAGCGCCCGCCCGTCGATCTGCGCCACACCTGGTCGCGCTCGCGCGGCGGCGCTGCGTCGCCCCGCTTCGTCCGCGAGGGGGAGCAGCGCGTCGAGATCGCGAACCCCGAGGGCTACTACTCGGGCGTCTCGGTCGAGGGCAACCATGTGCCGCCGTTTCCCGCCGCGAAGATGGGCACGAAGCCGGCGCTGTTGACCTGGACCGGGTTCGAGCGCACGAGCGCCGGCTCGCGCGTGTTCTTCGAGGTGTCCGCCGCGGTCGCGACGAAGCTGACCGTGAAGGGCGCGACGCTCACCCTGCGGATGGTGAACACGAAGATCAACGTGAAGAACAACACCCGTCACCTCGACCTGCGCTACTTCAAGACGCCGGTCTCCTCGGTGAAGGTGAAGCGCGCCGGCAAGGACACGGTCGCGACGATCGTCCTCAAGCGCGGCGCCGAGCCGCGCCTCTCGATGGTCGACGGCAAGGCCGGCTACAAGCTCGTCGTGCTCGAGTTCGGCGAGCCCGGCTCCGACGCGCCTGCGCCTGCACCACCGCCTTGAGATCATCGGCGGTACGAGGCCTGTACCGGCGCCGCGGACCGTACCGAGAGACTCTCATGGGCAGCCGAAGGGCTGCAGCTGTTCGTCGGGAACGCCGGGGTAGAACTGTCGTCCAAAGCGCACCGGGTCATCCAGGCTTTCCCCCGTCGCGACGATCACGCCGTTCTCCGACACGATCCCGCTGGTTGTCGGCGGCCACGTGCAACTCGGCGTTGGGACGATGTCGAGCTCCGACGCACCAGGCGACCACCGCTGCACGGTGTCCGGCTTGATGGATTGGAGGCCCCAGATGAAATCGCCAGCCGGAGTCCAGATGCCGCCCGCAACACTCCGAACGTCCGTACGTGGAAGCAATTCCGCGCCTGAATCTCCGTCGACGATCCGCAGCTGTGCTCTCGAGTCGCCGGAAGGGATGGTATCGCATTGAAAGCTTATCGCGATTTCTCCTCCATCCGGAGACGGAATGCCATTCAGACTGCAAACGTACCCGTCTGGCACGATCGCCGGCTCGTCCCGTGAGTCGGCAATCTTCGTCCATTCTCCGTCTAGTGTGTATTGACGAATCTCAGTGTGGTCGGAGAAATACCAGACGACCAACAAATAACCCGCTTCGGCCATCAGATAGAAATCCGTGCCCCCTGATTCGCAGTCCGTTATGGGTTCGGGATCGAGGCTCATGTCAGCCGGTAGCATGTAGACCTGCCTACACCTTTTTCTTCGGCGGGCGTCGCTGCCTTCATTGCGTTGCGAGGCACGAATTTCAAAGTGATGCACCCCGACCGCCAGCATCTCGTCGTCGTCTGACCATGCGGCGGCGTAGACGCCAGTCTCATCCACCCAGCACCCGCTACCGAGCACCGAGCAAATTGCCGCGACTGCGATAACTCGGAGTTTGTCGCGGCTCCTAGCGCCCACGCGCTCCGAGGCGAGCGGGTGACGCCCCACTTGATCAACGGCGCTGGCATCTGCGTGTCCGTGCACGGACGCTGGGGGCGCCGCGGAAGCGGGAGCGCAGCTGCGCTTGGGGGCGCTCCGCGCTCGCTTGTTCCGGGTGGACACACGGACAGAGTGACATCTTGGAAGGATCGCGGCGAGCACACGCGCGGACGGGCGTCTTCCGTCGCGCTCGAGCTCTCCAAGGCCGGGTCTCAGGCCGCAGTGGGGCGTCGAACTCGAGCACCACATCGAGTCCACCTCGCGAGCCAGCGAGGTGACGAGCTAGCCGCATTCCCCGACCACCGTGTTCAGCAAGGGGAAGCAGCTGTCGCGTTCGAGCTCCTCGCAGCTGGCTTCAGCGCGGCACATGTACAACGCCTCCGCCGCGTCGAGGCAAGCCTGGCCGTAGGTGGCGTACTCGTCGAACGCCATCTCGCACTGCTGCACGAAATCGGTAGGATCGCCGTTATCCGGATGACAGTTCTCGATGTTCTCTGCGTACGCCTCGCAAAGAGGGCGGACGCCACCAGTCGTCTCCGGTGTCGCAGTGTCGTCGACGCTCGCGCTTGACTCGGGGCCGTCGGAGCTCGAGGCGCCGAGGCCCGACGATGTCTCCGCGTCCGCGGAATCGGTCATGCCTCCATCGGTCGCAGTCGATGGACCGCCCGCTGTCGGATCGCCAACAGTGCCATCGTCGGCATCCGAGCAGGCCGGCAACATCAGCAAGGCGAGCAGGCAGGCGATGTCGTCTGGGCGCTGCAGCTCCATCTAGCCTTCATACTCCCCGCGAGGACGAGGTCCACCGGCTCGGTGGAAGCGCCGGCATCGTTCCGCACAACCGTCGTGGGCGAGATCGCGCGTTCGTGCCACGTGGGCGAGCACGGGCGCCGAGGACGACGTTCGGTCGCGAGGGCTGCGGAATGCCTTTCTTCTTTCGGTTTCGTAGCCTCCACGATGCGACGCGACATCCAAGAGCTTCGGGAAGCCAGCTCCCCCACCTGCCCCCCAACAGCCCGTCGGCACGAGGGTGCTCATCGTCGACGACGATCGCCCGCCCGCCCGCCAGAGCGTGGAGCGCAGCGCCGCGGCTCGGTTGCGCGTCGACGACGTCCTGCTCAAGCCGGTGAGTGCGCCCGAGCTCGTGGCGGCGGTCTCCTACGCGCGCGAGCAAGGCCTGCGACGGCGAACTCCGGTCGCGTCGATCGATCCGACGACCACGGACCTCGCCGACCTGTCGGAGCGGGTGCTGCAAGCGATCTTCGGCGTGCTGCGCCGTTGTGGGATCGGCACCGGCTATCGGCAGCGCGCGCTCGAGGGACGCGTGCGTGGACATACCGACGAGAACGGGGCGGAGACGAACGAGGTGTGTGTCGACCGGCTGCGCGGGCAGGTCGGAGAGGCGCTGCGTGATCTCGGGGCCGAGAGCGGCTTCGAGGTCGTGCGTGTCCTTGCGGATCGCGTCGCGTCGGAGCTCGCGGTCTACGCAGTGGCGCGCGGGTTGGACCCGCACGAGTCGATGGCACACGTCGAGGCCGCGATTGCCGACGTCATCGTGCCGGCATTTCCCGTGAAGCCGGGCGCCGACAGCCCCGCGCGACGGCGCCCGGGCTATCGTGTCCACCGGCCGCCGAGCCGCGAACCCAGCCCGTCGCCCTGACGGGCTCCGAGGCGCCTCCGCCCTGAACCAAGGACGCGCGCTACGGCGGGCTCGAGCTGGTCGAGGGCGAGAGCGCGAGGCGGTCGCCGTCGTTGCGCAGCAGGCGGAACAGCATGAGCCCGACGCTCGACGCGAGCGCGACGCCGCCGAGCAGCGACAGGCCGAACAGCCAGCCGCTCGCGGCGACGAGCAAGAGCACGCCGCACCAGCGATACCGCAGCGCGCGGTCGATGCGAGCGCTACGGGTCACGTCGGCGACGACACACGCGAGCTGCCGCTCCTCCTCCGGAGGCAGAGGTGTCGCTTGCGATCTCGCGGGTAAGTACGCGTGATTCTGCCACAACAACCGCGTCGCGATGTGGTGCAGCCGGGCCAGCTCGGCCTCGGGTCGCGCCTCGGACGCGAGCAGCACGGGCAGCGATTGCGTGCGCAGCTTCGGCACGAACACGCGGGCGCGTCCGAGTGCCGTGACCGCCTCGACCAGGAACGAGCGCGCCTGCTCGACCCGCCGGATCTTGTCGCCGCGATCGTCGGCGCCCTGACCGCCCAGCGTCAGCACGGCGAGATTCAGGGCATCCGCGGCGGTCTGCAGCAGCCGCGCGATCTCTTGGCGGGTCGCAGACCCCAACGCGGCATCACGGTATCCGTCGCGAAGAGCTGGCAGGATGAGCGCGGCCGCAGGCATCGCTTCTCGATCGTTCTGAAGTAGTTCTAGTGCACCCGCAGGGGTCCGGCCACCGGGCCCCTGGGAATGTTTTGCGGGGAATGTCGGCGTGCGGACGCCATCGGCGCGTGGTTTATTCCAGCGCCGCTACTCGTCGCCAGGGGGCTCGAGCCGCTTGGCCTCGTCCCACAGCGCGTCGAGACCCGCCAGCCCCAGCGACGCGGGCGCCTGCCCGCGAGCCGCCGCCGCGCGCAGCACATGCGCGAATCGGCGCTCGAACTTCGCATTCGCGTGGGTGAGCGCGGCCTCCGCATCGACACCGAGCTTGCCCGCGACGCGCACGAGCACGAACAGCACGTCGCCGAGCTCGTCGACGATCGCCCGCGCCGACCCGCTCGCGCGCGCCCGCTCGAGCTCGGCGAGCTCCTCGTCCAGCTTCGCCAGCGCGCCCTCGACGGCCGGCCAGTCGAACCCGAGCGCCGCGGCCTTGTCCTGCAGACGCGCCGCCCGGTGCAGGGCCGGCAGCCCGCGCGGGACCCCGAGCGACGCCTCGCCCTCGCTCGCGCGCTCCTCCTGCTTGCGCGCCTCCCAGCGGCGCGCGACCTCGTCGGCGTCGAGCGCCTCGCGATCGGGCCCGAACACGTGCGGGTGCCGATCGATCATCTTGTCGCGGATCGCCGCCACCACGTCCTCGACGTCGAACACACCCTCGCGCTCGCGCAGCGCCGACTGGAACACGATCTGGAACAGCAGATCGCCGAGCTCCTTGCGGTGCCTGTGCGGATCGTCCATCGCCTCGAGCACCTCGTGGGCCTCCTCGAGCAGGTAGGGCCGCAAGGTCGCGAGCGTCTGCTGGCGATCCCACGGACAGCCGTCGTCGGCGAGCAGCCGGTCCATCAGGTCGCGCAGGCCGGGCAGCCCGTCTCGCAGGCCCAGCGCACGGTGCCGCGCCGGCGGGCCCTTCGCCCCGTCCGAATCGCGCACGTCGTCCGGTTTCGCGGCGTTCGGATCCGCCGCGTTCCCGGGGCCGGGGCCACGTGATACGGTCATCGGGCTCCCTTACCACACGCTGCGATTCCACGACTTGGCCGACACCGTCAAGCTGACCTTCGAGGACCAGAAGCCCCTGCAGCTCATGCTCGACGCAGTCGGGGGGCAGGGAGGCACTCCTCCGTGGCTCGAGCAGAAGACCGGCGTCGCGCTGCACGTGCGCGGCAACGAGGTCACGCTCGAGGGCGACGACGGCCCCCTCGAATTGGTCGAGCGCCTGATCCGCCAGCTCTACGCGCTCGCGCGGGACGGCGCGCCGGTCGTGCCCGCCGATCTCGGGCGGGCGATCGACATCCTGCGCCAGAACCCGCGCGCCGATCTGCGCGAGGTGTTCGAGGACACGATCCTCGAGCGGCCGAGCGACGGCAAGGCGATCGTGCCGCGCTCGCTCACCCAGAAGCGCTACCTCGCGGCGATGCGGCGCAGCACGCTGACGTTCGGCGTCGGTCCGGCCGGCACCGGCAAGACGTTCCTCGCGATGGCGGTCGCGGTGCGGATGCTGCTCGACAAGACCGTCCGGCGCATCATCCTCTCGCGGCCCGCGATCGAGGCCGGCGAGCGCCTCGGCTTCCTGCCCGGCACGCTCGAGGAGAAGATCAGCCCGTATCTGCGCCCGCTCTACGACGCGCTGCACGACATGGTGCCGGCCGAGAAGGTGATGCGGCTGCTCGAGCGCGAGACCATCGAGATCGCCCCGCTGGCGTACATGCGCGGCCGCACCCTCAACGACGCGTTCGTGGTCCTCGACGAGGCCCAGAACACGACGAGGGAGCAGATGAAGATGTTCTTGACCCGCATCGGCACGAATACGCGGGTCGTGGTCACCGGCGATCCTTCGCAGGTCGACCTGCCCGGCGGGCAGCGCAGCGGGCTCGCGCACGCCTTGCGGATCCTCCAAGGTGTCGAAGGCATCACGCTCGTCAGCTTCGGGGTCGAGGACGTCATGCGGCACCCGCTGGTCCAAGCCATCGTGACCGCCTACGACCGCGACGCGCGGCGGCGCGCGGAGGCTCGAGAACGCGCGGACAGCGGGCCCGAAGGCGGCCCAGCCGCGGAGGCGCCCCCCGACCTGTCCACCGGGGACAGTCCCGGCGGATCGTCCGAGAATACCGCCTGAACTGCGTTCGATAGCGATTCTTGCCGACGGGTGGGGGGCCGGCTATGCCCGACCACGACCCATGTCCCGCTCCTTCGCCAAGCTCGAAGCCGTCCCCCGTACCTCGGTTCGCGACAGTGTGTTGGAGGTGATGGAGCGTGAGTTGCGCCGCTCCATGGAGGGGCTGTCCGTCCCGGGCAGCCCCCGCCCGTACTTCATGCAGTACACGCTGCGGCGGGTGCATTCGCTGCGCCTGCGCTCCGCGTACGGGTCGCTCACGCGGGCCCGCGAGAACGTGCACTCCACCATCTATGCCGACGTCCGCGTCGGCAGCCACAAGTTCGACAACGTGATGGACGGCGGGCTCGACGTCCGCGCCGAGGAGCGCGAGAGCGCCGACTGGGTGGATGCCCCCGACGACCTCGACCTCTCCGCGCTGCAGGTCGCGCTGTGGAAGCTGTCGCAGATCAAGTTCGACGAGGCACAGCAGGACTACTACGACCACCGCAAGGCGCTCGTCGCCGAGTACCTGCGCGACGAGCTCGAGGCGCTGTCGAAGGAGCCGGCGCTGCAGCACCGAGAAGAGCTGCGCTCCGATCCGTTCCCGCGCACGGCGTGGGAGGCGACCCTGCGCGAGCTCTCGCGCAAGTTCCTCGCCCATCCCGAGATCCACGATCCGCAGGTGTCGTTGTCGGCCGAGCGGGTCCACCGCTGGCTCGCGACGTCCGACGGCACGCGCGTGGTCACCGAGGACGTCTACGTCGAGGTCGGCATCGGCGGCTTCGTGCTCACCGACGACGGCGTCTACACCGAGGCGTCGCGCGAGCTGTACTTCCGCTCGCTCGACGAGGTGCCGCCGAAGGCGGCGCTCGAGCTGCTGCTCGACGACGTCATCGTGGAGCTCGACGAGCTGCGCAAGGCCGAGACGCCGGGCTCGTTCATCGGCCCGGCGCTGCTCGCCGGCCAGCCGGCGTCCACGCTGTTCCACGAGGCGCTCGGCCACCGGCTCGAGGGCGAGCGGCTGGTCGCGCGCGGCGAGACCCGCACGTTCGCGAACAAGGTCGGCCAGCGGATCCTGCCGCCGGGCCTCGACGTCGTCGACGACCCCACGATGACGCGCTTCGGCGACGAGCCGATCTGGGGCAGCTATCGCGTCGACGACCAGGGCGTGCCGGCGCAGCGCGCCGTGCTGGTCGAGGACGGCATCTTGCGCGGGTTCCTGCAGAGCCGCACGCCCACCGCGACGAGCAACCGCTCCAACGGGCACGGCCGCCACGACGGCCTGCAGCCTCCGATCGCGCGCATGGCCAACTTCGTGGTCGAGCCGCGCGAGGGCACCGCCAAGACGTGGGAGGAGCTCGAGCAGCTGCTCATCGCCACGGCCAAGGCCCAGGGCCGGCGCTACGCGATGATCATCACGCGCATCCACTCGGGCGAGACGCAGACCCAGGCCTACGACTTCCAGGTCTTCAAGGGCGAGCCGTCCGAGGTCTACCAGCTCGACGTCGAGACCGGAAAGCGCCGGCGCATCCGCGACGTCGAGCTCATCGGCACGCCGCTGTCGGCACTGCAGCGGATCATCGCGTTCGGCGGGCAGTCGCAGGTCGACCAGGGCTACTGCGTCGCCGAGAGCGGATCGATCCCGGTCTCGGGCGTGGCTCCGGCGATCCTGCTGTCGGAGATCGAGCTGCAGCAGAGCAGCACGACCGGCTTCCACGAGCCGCTCCTGCCCCCGCCGTTCGCCGACGACGGTTCGTCGGGGCGCACCGCGAAGCTGCGCCGGCGCGGCCGCCGACGCCGCTGAGGTGTCCGCGTGGGGGCCAGCCGCGCATGCGGGTGGCCCGACAGGATGGATGGCACCCCGACGGTTCCGGCGCCACGTGATGACCGTGGCCACGCCCGTCTCCGACGTCTCGACCGCGCTCCTGTCCGCTGCGGGATGGATCGAGCCGCCGCGGGTCGCACCACCGACCGTCGCGTGGCTCGAGCTGCGCGACACCGCGAGCGCGATCCGGCTCGCGGTCCAGATCCTGCGCGGACCGTATGCCGTGCTCGGCAAGGGCGAGATGCAGGCGCGCGCGCTCGAGGTGCTGCAGTCGCTCGAGAGCTCGACGCGGCGCCTGTGCGATCTCGTCGCCACCGTCCAGCCCCCCGCCAACGATGCCGGCCCCCCGCCGCCCGTGGCCCCGGTGGAATCGCGCACGACCGTCGTCGCGCCGCTGGCCGCCGTGGTCACGCCCGCCGCCGGGGCCGTGCGACCGCGCCCCGCTGCCGGTCCGCGCAGCGTCGACGTGACCGAGCTGCTCGCCAAGCTCGAGGTCGTCGTCGGTACGCGCGCCGCTGCGCCGCTCGTGCTCAGCGTCGCCGCGCCGAGCCAGCTGTCGGTCGCCCTCGACGGCGCCGAGCTCCTGCGCACGCTCGTGCTCATGGTCGAGGACGTCGCGCCCACCGACGGCAACGCGGACGTGCGCGTGTTCCTCGATCCGACCGAGGAGCTCGGCGATGCGATCGATGTCGTGTTCGAGGTACGCGCGCGAGCAGGCGCCGCCGCGCCCACGGCCTCTGCGGCGTTGTGCGCCGCGATCGAGGGACTCGGCGGTCGGTTGGTGGTACGGCGCACGAGCACCACGAGCGCGCTCGCGCTGCGTCTGGCCCACGGCGGCTGACGAGTCCGGGCTGGGCGTCGGCAGCCGCAGGACTCGGCCCGGCCCCCCGGGTCACCCTCCGGGACCTGGAGGGGAGTTGGGCATTTCGGGGCACCACGCGCTCGCGTCGCGCTCCGTCACGAACGCCGTTTGCTTCGCCGCGCACCCGTTCCAGACTGGCGCCGCTGGCACCAGCGTTCAGGGAGCGCGCCTCGAGCTCGGTCCGCTCACCGAGCGGTGAAGTCGCGACGGCGTCGTCGAGCGACGAAGCACCCCTGCGCGCGGAGCTGTTCAGCGTCTCCCAGCTCGAGCAGCACGCGCGCACGCTGGCCGGGTGGCACGAGCCCGCCGCCCCCATGCGTGGCCGCGGCAACCACCTGCTCGATCGGCTCGCCGACAACGAGCGGGCGCTCCGAGACGGTCACGCGCGCGTCGCCGAGGCACTCGCGCGCGGACGCAAGATCACGCCCGCTGCCGAGTGGTTCATCGACAACTACCACCTGATCGAACAGCAGATCCGCACCGCGCGACTGCACCTGCCCCGGGGGTACCACCGTGAGCTGCCACGTCTGGCCAACGCGCCGTCGTCGGGCTCTCCGCGGGTCTACGTCATCGCCCACGAGCTCATCTCGCACTCCCACGGGCGCGTCGATCTCCACCGCCTGCGGGCGTTCGTCGACGCTTATCAGCAGGTGCAGCCCCTGCGCATCGGCGAGCTGTGGGCGATTCCCATCATGTTGCGACTCGCGCTGCTCGAGAACCTGCGCCGCGTGGTCGCGAGCGTCGTCGCCGGGCGTCGCGATCGAGAGCGCGCGCTGGCTTGGGCCGAGCGGCTGCTCGAGGTCGCGACCAACGAGCCGGCCAGCGTCGTCCTCGTGCTCGCCGAGCTGGTGCGCGAGAAGCCCACGCTCACCGACCCGTTCGTCACCGAGCTCGCCAGCCGGTTGCAGGGACATGGTTCGGCGGTCGCGTTCCCGATGAGCTGGCTCGAGCAGCGGCTCGGCGAGCAGGGCCAGACCCTCGAGCACCTGTTCGTGCGCGTGAGCCAGGACCAAGCCGCCGCCCAGGTGGCGGTCAGCAACAGCATCGGCAGCCTGAGATCGCTGGCCGCGATCGACTGGCGGGACTTCGTCGAGGCGGTGAGCGTGCCGGAGCGTGAGCTCGAGCGCGATCCCGCCGGCGTGTACGCCTCGATGGACTTCGGCACGCGCGACCGCTACCGCCACGTGGTCGAGGCGATCTCGCGCAGAAGCGGGCGGTCCGAGGCGGAGGTTGCGAGGATCGCCGTCGAGCTCGCCGACGGCGGCAGCTCGCGCACCGCCCACGTCGGTTGGTTCCTCGTCGATGCGGGGCGGCCGACGCTGGAGCGTCGCGCCGGCATGCGCCTGTCCTTGCTCGCGACGGCGGCGCGCATCGGCGCGCGCGTCCGACTGGCGCTCTACCTCGGATCCATCGCACTGGTGACGGCGCTGTCGACGTGGTGGGCGTGGTCGGCCGCGCCCGAGCTCGCGCTGGCCGCGATCGCCGGTGCGGGCATGCTCGCCCAGGCCTGTGCGATCGGCGTGCTGGCGTTGTGCGCGAGCCAGCTCGCCGTGGGGCTGGTGCAGTGGGCGGTGGGCACGTGGGTGCGCCCGTCGCTGTTGCCTCGGCTCGACTTCTCGAACGGCATCCCCGCGGCGCATCACACCCTGGTCGCGGTGCCGATCCTGCTCACGGATGCCGGCGATCTCGACGAGCAGCTCGAGCTGCTCGAGGTCCGTTTCCTGGCCAATCGCGACGCCAACCTGCACTTCGCGTTGCTCAGTGACTTCCGCGACGCGGCCTCCGAGCACCGAGACGGCGACGATGAGCTGCTGCAACGGGCCGCGGCCGGGATCGTCGCGCTCAACCGCAAGTACGGGCCGGCGCCGGGCAGCTTCTCGTTGCTGCATCGTCCGCGCCGCTACAACCCGCGCGAGCGGGTGTGGATGGGCTGGGAGCGCAAGCGCGGCAAGCTCGAGGAGCTCAACGCCGCGCTGCGCGGCGATCACCGCGGCTTCGCGACCATCGTCGGGCCGCTCGATCGATTGCAGGACGTGCGTTACGTGATCGTGCTCGATGCCGACACCGAGCTCCCGCGCGATGCAGCGCGCATGTTGGCCGCGACCCTCGCCCACCCGCTGAATCGCCCGGTGTACGACGCCCGGCTCGGGCGCGTCACCGCCGGGTACTCGATCCTCCAGCCGCGCGTCGGGGTCACCATGGCGAGCGCGGCGCAATCGCGATTCGCCGCGCTGTTCGGCGGCGAGCCCGGCATCGACCCGTACACGCGCGCCGTCTCGGACGTGTATCAGGACCTGTTCGGCGAGGGCTCGTTCGTCGGCAAGGGCATCTACGACGTCGACGCGGTCGTCAGCTCGCTGGGCGGGCGGCTGCCCGAGAACCGCGTGCTGAGCCACGACCTGCTCGAGGGCGCGTACAGCCGCGCCGGCCTGGTCAGTGACGTGATGCTGTTCGAGCACCACCCTGCTGCCCACACCGCCGACGTGAGCCGTCGACACCGGTGGATGCGCGGCGACTGGCAGCTCACTGCGTGGCTGGGACGGCGGGTACCGGCGGGCGTCGCCGCCCAGGCGGCCCGCGCTGGCGAGCCGAGTGCGCGCGCACGCGTCGGCAATCCGATCACGCTGCTGTCGAGGTGGAAGATCCTCGACAACTTGCGGCGGTCGCTCGTGCCAGGGGCATCGCTCGCGCTGTTGCTCGCCGGCTGGCCGCTGCCCGGCGCGGCGCTGCTGGTGACCGTGGTGGTCGTCGCCGTCGTGGTCGTGCCCGGGCTGCTCGCGGCCGCAGCCGCCCTGGTGCGCCGTCCGAGCGAGCTGGCGTGGCGTGGGCACCTCGCGGTGGTCGGCCGCGGCCTCGCGCGCCAGCTCGCGCGAGATGCGGTCGCGCTGGCCTCGCTGCCGCACGACGCCTGGCTCGGCCTCGACGCGCTCGTGCGCACGGCCGTGCGCGTGCTCGTCACACGGCGCAAGCTGCTCGAGTGGCGCACCGCGAGCGATGCGCAACGCGGAGCTCGCACCGACCTGTTCGGCTCGTACCTGGCGAGCTGGGTGGCGCCGGTGGTCGCGATCGCCACGACGATCGGGCTGGCGAGCATGCGGCCCGAGGCGCTGTGGGTCGCGGCGCCGGTGCTGGCGGCCTGGCTGGCGGCCCCGGCCCTCACATGGTGGCTGAGCCGA
>Ga0105106_10002806_pt1 | contig 12507 bp, 8 predicted proteins | sample PPLLaktember2015_5_FD_79109 | JGI IMG/M metagenome (GOLD analysis project Ga0105106, IMG submission 79109) | Freshwater sediment microbial communities from Prairie Pothole Lake near Jamestown, North Dakota, USA - PPLs Lake P8 Core (1) Depth... | ecosystem: Environmental > Aquatic > Freshwater >...
GACTATCAAAGGAGCAGATATTTATGCAGGAATTTCTCAATCAAATTTTTTATGGCAATTCAGTTTACGCTTATGTGGTTGCATTCGGTACTTTTATCATTGGGATAATCATCTTAACAGTATTTAATAAAATTATTTTATCAAGACTTAAAAAATGGGCGGAGAAAACCAGAACAACAGTAGATGATTTTCTTATTAAAGGAATAGAAAAATCTGTTCTGCCAGTTTTGTATATAATAATTTTTTACCTGTCTGCATCAACATTAACCCTTCATAAAACCACTATAAAGATAATTGATGTAAGTACGGTTTTACTCGCTACTTTTTTTATCATAAAAATGATTACCTCCACACTAAGATATGCTCTTAGTTCCTATGTAAAAATAAAATCCCCGGAGGAAGATGCTGATAAAAGGCTAAAGCAGATTAGGGGTATAATGGCAATAGTAAGCTTTATAATATGGGTACTTGGTTTTGTTTTTCTTCTTGATAACCTTGGTTTTAAAATCTCGGCAGTTATTGCCGGGCTTGGTATTGGCGGTATTGCAATTGCTTTGGCTGCACAAACAATTATAGGAGATTTATTCAACTACTTTGTTATATTTTTTGATCGTCCATTTGAGATTGGAGATTTTGTAGTTCTTGGAGAATTCAAAGGGAACATTGAATACATCGGGATAAAAACTACGAGAATAAGAAGCTTAAGCGGGGAACAGATTGTTGTTTCAAATACAGATCTTACCAGTTCGAGGATTCAGAATTATAAAAGAATGGAGAGGAGAAGAGTTGTTTTTAAACTAGGCGTGATTTATCAAACCACTTCACAGCAGCTTGCTGAAATTCCTGGGTTGGTAAAAAGTATTATTGAAGAACAGAAAGATGTAGTTTTCGATAGGGGACATTTTCAGGACTATGGAGATTTCAGCCTGAATTTTGAATTTGTTTATTTTGTTTTAAGTTCTGATTACAATAAATATATGGATATCCAGCAGGCAATTAATTTCAAAGTTTATGACGAATTTGAAAAGAAAGGAATTGAGTTTGCATATCCAACCCAAACTTTATTTGTGAATAAAACTGTCAACCTGGAAAGTAAATAGAATAACAGATTAAAATCCTCATTAACTTTAATTAATACTTACCTTGAGTTGTGCAGCTCAAGTATGCTGTTGGCTCTTGGTTTGTACAAAAGATGATACAGAACTTCCAGGTAAGCATTAAGTTCTTCCATTTCTATGTTAGTTGTAAATTTCCAGAAACCATAAATCTTTGCCAGCGAAAGAAGATTATTAGCATACAACTCCCAGTTATATGCAGAATCAACTCTTTCAATCGCTTTTGACGAAATTCTTTCCCATTCTTTCGGATCTTTTTTAAACGCTTTAATAAATTCAAGAATCTTTTTAGTTGTTTCAATACTATTTATTGGATCAATATGAAAACCTGATTTTCCATCTTGTATTATTTCCAGCGGACCACCATACATTGTTGCAAACACCGGAAGCCCCGATCTCATTGCCTCAAGCACTGTCAAACCAAAACCTTCAAATAATGCGGGCTGAACAAATATACCTTTATGATCAGCTATCAGTCGATATACTTCACCGGATTGGTCTTTCCTGAAAAGTTTACCAATCCATCTTATTTTATTATGAAGATTAAATTTATTTATTAAGCTATGCATAATCTCCATCTGTTCACGTTCCTCATTATCTGAAGATTTGTTTATATCAACACTTCCTGCGACAATAATAAGGTTTGTATCTTTTTGAAGTTCGGCGCTTTCACCAAACCAGCTTACAAGAGAGGTAAGGTTTTTTATTTTGTCTAACCTTGCCATAGAAAAAATGGGTATAAGGTTTGGCTTCTCAAGATATCCTACGACATCTGGATCTTCGGAATTTTCAAAAAGCAGTTTGTGAAGATTATCTTTAGTTTCTTTAAGTCTACTGTTTAAATCTGTATATGGAAAATATACTTTTGTGTTAACACCAGGAGGAACAATATTGAATTTTGGATGAAAGAGATTTATTCCACCTGTAACGCGATAAAGATCCGGCATTGTAAATATTTTATAAGATTCGTACTGGCCTATACTATCTTCTGTCCCCGCAATTTCCTGGTATGAAGATGTAATAATAAAATTAGCAGCATTTATCGCCAGTAAGTCTGCAGTAAACTGAATTGAAAAATGATATTGGTTCTCAAGACTTTTCCAGTATAAACCGCTGTAAAGATATTTGCTTTTCTCAAGTGCGTGTGCAATGTTGCATTGTGTTACTCCGAATTTCTTTGCGAGCATATAACCAACCATGTTGCCATCAGAGTAATTCCCGATAATAAAATCAGGTTTCTCTCCAAACTCAACAAGAAGTTCTTTAAAAGAATCTTCCGCAAATGTTTCAAGGTACGGCCATATTTCAAATCTGGATATCCAGTTGTCGGTTACATTTTTGTTAAATGTTCGGAATGGAACACGAAGAATCCAGGAGTTTTTTGTTTCATGAACCTTTTCAAGTCTTTGATTACACTTTGTTCCTTCCGCATTTGGGATAAGCCTTGTTAAAATTATTATCTTAGGATTAGCATCAAGCCCGGATTCGTTGAGAGATTTTATCATAGCTTTTTCCAGTGCCTTTACCTGGTCAAGAATATAAACTACCTGTCCGCCTGTATCCGGTTTGCCAAGTACACCTTCCTGTCCAAAGAAACCATGTGGAGAAACCACGACAATATTAAATATCATGGGAATTCGCGAAAGAAAATCGCGTAGCGAAACATGATCTGGTGACTGCATCAGCCTGTCGAGCATTTCGAGACTCTCGCTAATCCTTCCAGCAGTGTTTCCTAACCCGCGTTCAAAACCAAGTTCTTGTAAAGGATGTCTTATGTTTGAGTATGGTTCATCTTCAGTATATTTTCTAAGCATTTTCAAAGCTTTATCAATACTGCTACTGAGTTTTTCAGGATTATTTATTCTGCCGTTAACAATAAGCTGCTGGTTTTTGTATTTATGAAGGAAAAGAAAATCAAACAATGCAGTACTTAACTTTTCAGGGTTAGTAAACATTGTACTCGATAAATACCGATTTAAATATTCTACCCCTTTGCCAATACTTTTAGGTTCCCGAATACTGGGGAACTTATCATAAAAAGTGCTGAAGTTTAAAGAAAGTAGATCATTATTGGTTTCGGGATTAACAAAAAGTTCCTTCACTTTCAGAAATTCAACCGAATTTATTTTTTCATAATACATCTCTTCAATATTGAAGAGGTAATAATCTGATGAACCTATCTTTTCCCTGAATTCAAAATAAGCGTAATTGCCATGGTAAACTGCTTCGGTTGTTTTTCTTAATATATTCTCAATTGCTTCATGATTTCCATCTTTATTCTCTTCTTTAAAAGATTCAAGGATTTCAAGCAGTCCGCCTTTAACAAAAAGATTTTTCCCGGAATTAAATAGCCTGTTCAGGTAACTAAAAAAATCTCTTTTATTCTCATCTATTAAAGAAATGATTTTTTTACTCACTATAATTTCCTTTCCCGTTAGTTAAGAATTTATAGTAGTTTATTCCATCAATGATTCCGCCCGCATAATTTCTTTCAGCAAAATAAACTCGCTCACTTCCGCGCAGGGAGTCAAGTTCCTGACTATAATTTCCAACCACAACTCCAAGCAATTCACCTTTTAACATTTCTCGATCATTACCTGAATCTCCAGCAACTAAAATATTTTCATAAGGAATATTCCATCTGTATGATAAATACCTTATTGCTTTTCCTTTAGATGCGCGGTAAGGAAGTATATCAAGGAACTGTCCGTGACTGTAAATTATATTAGCTTTTATTTTATTCTTTAAAAGAATTTCTTTAGTCTTTCCCAGGTTTTCAGGATTATCTATCATATTATAACTTATCTTAAATTCTCTTTGGGTTTCTTCTTCCTGGTATTGGAGGAATTTAAATGGCATTAGAAGGTCAACGATTTTTTTTCTATTCCATTGATGTTTTATATGAGCTTTCCATCCTTTTGAATATACCAGTTCATCCTTGTAATCATAATATATTTCGGAGCCAACAGAAGATATTATTACAATAGGAAGTAAAACATTGTATTCTTTCAGAACATTAATGGTAGAGTCAACGGTCCTTCCGGTAGCTACAGCAAAACCGATATCAGGGCTGACTTCGCTTATTATTTTATTTAGCTCTTTCAGCAAATCATCATCTCCAAGCAAAGTATTATCAATATCTGTAACAATCAGTTTCTTCATACCAAGAAGTTTTTTCCCAACCTGTGCAAAAGAATCTATCTTTCCGTTTTCCACTGACATAATTTTTTCTAATTCGTCCAGATAAGTGTCTGTGTGTGTTTTCCACGTATAAAGCTTCTTTACATTCTTCATACCATCCTCCGAATATTTCTTCCATAATTCTTTGTCATCTAAAATTTTATTTATTGCTTTTGAGATATTCTGCGGATCAGCCACATCAACGAGAATTCCGTTTTTACAATTTGATATTATATCTTTTGGCCCGCCGTCATCCGTAGCAACAATAGGAACCCCGGAAGCTGCTGCTTCCAGTAAAGTTAAACCGAATGGTTCAGTAAGTGCTGCATTAACAAACACCCCGCCTGTTTCAGCAGTAATATGGTAAAGTTCAGGAACTTCAAGGTCGGTGTCGTGTCTTTTGGGAATTGCCATTTTACCATAAAGATTATATTTATCCATCAGGAGAAGAATTTCCGTAAGCACTTCGCGTTCATTATCAGGCATTGTTTGTATGTCCTTCCTGATGCCTGCAAAGATTGCTAGATTAGCTTTTGCCTGAAGCTCTTTATCATCACCATAAGCTGTTATAAGGCCGGAAATATTTTTTCTTTTATCGGCTCTGCAGAGAGTAAGGATTATTGGTTTGGTAATATCCATGAAAAATTTATGAAGTTTTTCGCTTATGCTTTTTATAATTTCTTTTGTCTCGTCATCAAAAGGGCGCTCTTCATTGTAAGGATAAAACTTTTTTATATCAACTCCCGGAGGAATTACTTTAAATTTAATGCCGGTACTATTTTTATATTCACCATACTGTTCTTTAATTTCCTGGCGGGTGCTTGTAACAATCATATCTGCATAATATATAACCATTTCTTCAACATCTATGCGATGATTTATCTTATATCTCCTTTCAATTTCCTCTATTTCAAGTCCTTCACTCAGAAGTTTTCGGAGTTTTGCACTACCGAGAGAATGTCCTGTATGAACAAATGGAATTCCGAAAAATTTTGTTAATTCGGAACAAACATATCCTGCATCGGCGTAATGACTATGGATAACATCGGGAAGCCAACCGACAGTTTTGATATGTTTGATGCTGTTATCAACAAACTCTTCAAGATGGTCCCAAAGCAATTCTTTCCTGATATATTTCCCTCCACCGGATTTTATTCTAACAATGCTGAATTTGTCATTGATCTTTTTTTCAGGCAGAGAATATTCTTCAGATAGGGTTTTATCCTTTATCAATCGTGTCATAAGTTCAACCTTTTCTACCCGGGGATCTTCACTCAGAGCTTGTCCAAGTTCAAGTACATACTTTACTTGTCCGCCGGTATCGGCATCTCTACCATACTCAACATTTTCAGTTCTTATCAATCCGTGGATGCTATATAATTGTATATAAAGTCCGTTCCTTCTTTTATTCATAATTACACTTTAATTTTGAATTTATCATATATATTATCGTTTTCAGGAAGTGCACCTCTAATCTTCACTATCTCACCGGCAAAATCAGCAGCAGTTTTATTGAGGTCTTTAAGATTCCAGCCACCGAGATAACCGGTACACAATATTGATGCATAAGCATCGCCTGCCCCAACAGTATCTATAGCATCTTTAACAGAAGCTTTGCAAAAATCAATTTCATCCAGCTTAAAAAGGTAGGAACCTTTTTCTCCGCAGGTAACACATAAAAGATCAATAGCAAACAAATTTTTTATTTTTAAAGATGTGGCGATAAGATCATAAGTTTCATTAATAAACAGATTATTAAGAATGACTAGCTCATCTTCATTTATTTTTAGAACATCTGCAGTTTTTAAAGATTGTTTAACCGTTTCAACCGTGAAATAATTCTGACGTATATTAAGATCGCAAAAATATTTTATCGGTTTGCCAAGTAAAGATTGAATTGTATCTCGTGAGACTGTACTTCTTTGGGCTAAAGTGCCAAAGTAGAGACAGTCTGAATTTAAAATCATACTAACAATATCTTCTTTCTTTTTTATAAAATCATAAGCACAGTTTTGTTCAATTTTCCAGCGGGGAATTTTTTTTTCATCAAGATTTGCAATTGCTCTTCCGGTAGGATATGTATCATCTGTTTGAATATAATCCGATGAAATTCCATTATGCTTAAGGAAATTTAGAATCTCCGCACCAAATTCATCATTTCCAATTCTACTCACAAAATTTCCTCGTCCCGTAAGTTTTATAACATGATAGATGAAGTTAAAAGGAGCTCCGCCGATCTTCTTTTCATTTTCGTAAACATCAAATAATATTTCACCAATTGAAGCGATAAACGGCATATAATGGATCCCTTATATTTTAATTTTATCAAAACTATAATAAAATATTTCCTGATAATCGCAAGTTTTATGAAACACAAAGACGAATAATATCATGAAGAAACTTTCGAACAGGATCGTAATTTCACTTTTATCCATTGCAGTAATGTCATTCAGAATCCTGAAATGTCGTCAGAACATGTTTATTTGAGGATCTTAAAACTTAAAGCCCCGAACCGAGTATTCAGAGTGACAATTTCTTTGAAATCAGGACGCTATTCTTTCACCAAGGTATTTTTTTTAAGAGTTATTATTTTATACGACCATTCATCACAATTCATTTAGCATAAAAATTTTTATTTAATATTTTCACTTTACAAAATCACTAGAAAAAAGAGTAATATGAACAGAATGCTAAAGATTCTGCTGGTAATATCAGTGTATATTCCGGCAACCAGTTTTGCGGGCAATGGAGAAGGGAATAATTCTTCAAATCCTTTATTCGGAGAGTTTAATAATATAATAAGCTACAATTTACTTTCGGCAGAACATATCCTTACGGCTACAGAAACTACGCTTAGTGATGCTAAAAATTCTCTGAAAGAACTCTATTCAATTGAAAGAAAGAAAAGAACTTTTGAAAATACTGTGATGGAGCTTGATAATATTTATAATAACATTTATAAGGTTTACGGCTCCGTTTATTTAATGGCAAATGTTCATCCTGTTGATGATATAAGGAACAATGCAAATGATGGGGTTTCTCAATTCAATAAATTCTTTAATGAGTTGTCGCTTGATGAAGAATTATATAAAGCTTTTAAAGACTATTCAGAAACTACTGAAGCAAAAAATCTTTCAGGATATAAAAAGAAATTTCTTTCTAAAACAATTGCAGACTTTGAACGAGATGGACTCGGCCTTCCTTTGGAAAAAAGGGAAGAACTTAAAAAGTTACAGGATAAATTGTCCGATCTCACAATTTCATTTTCAAAAAATATTGCTGAGGTTAATGATTACCTGATTGTTGATGAGAAAGATATGGATGGTTTGGATGCAGAATATAAAAACGCACACCGCACAGAAGATGGAAAATATAAAATCGGGTTGAGTTATCCATCCTACATTCCTTTCATGAAATTTTCTTCATCGGAAGAAACAAGAAAAGAATTATATAAGAAATATAACAACCGGGCAGTTGACAAGAATATTGATTTATTAAAAGAGATACTTATTGTACGACAACAAATTGCTAAAATGCTGGGATATAATACTTATGCAGAGTATGTAATTGAAGATAGGATGGCCAAAACGCCTGGCGCAGTTTGGGAGTTTGAAAAAAATCTTATTGGAAAAGTAAAAGAAAAGGGCAGAAAAGATTATAATGAGCTCCTCACAATTAAAAGAGCATATCTTGGTGATAATACTATTAATATAATACAGCCATGGGAAGCATCTTTTTTTAATGACAAACTTCTGAAAGAAAAATATCAGATCGATCAGAATAGTGTTAAAGAATACTTTGAACTTAATAATGTTCTTGATGGGTTCTTTAAAATTTCAAAACAGCTTTTCGATGTAGAGTTTAAAGAAGTACAAAATGCCCCTGTCTGGCAAAACGATGTAAGATTGTTCGATGTTGTAAAAGATAATAAAGTAATTTCAAGGTTTTATCTTGATCTGCATCCCCGCGAAAATAAGTTTTCTCATGCTGCTTGTTTTCCAATGATTAAAGGAAAGGAAACCATAAATGGTTACCAAATGCCTGTTGCATCCCTGGTTTGTAATTTCCCGGAAGCTACAGAAAATCAGCCGGCATTGCTTTTACATTCAGATGTTGAAACTTTCTTTCATGAATTTGGACATGTATTACATAATGTTTTAACAAATGCAGAGCTTGCAAGTCTTTCCGGAACTTCAGTGGCAAGAGATTTTGTTGAAGCTCCGTCACAGATTTTTGAAAACTGGGTTTGGACCTATGATGCTTTAAAATTATTTGCAAAGCATTATAAAACCGGAGAGGTTTTACCTAAATCTTTATTTGATAAAATGATCGCTTCAAAAAATGTTGGCTCAGGTTTAGCAACTCTACAGCAAATATTTTATGGTTTAATTGATTTAACATTGCATGACAAATATGATCCGAATGATAATGTTACGACCACAGATGTTGTAAAAAAATTACAGAATGAAGTTACTTTATACCCATATCTTGAAGGAACAAATATGCAATCTGCATTTGGTCATTTAACAGGATACGCAGCTGGTTATTACGGCTATTTGTGGTCAAATGTTTATGCACAGGATATGTTCAGCATTTTTGAGAAGAATGGGATCATGAATAAAGAAACGGGATTAAAATATAGAGATATAATATTATCACGTGGCGGTACTGCGGATGAAATTAATCTTATAAAAGAATTTTTAGGAAGAGAACCTAACCAGGAAGCTTTTTTAAAATCATTAGGATTAAATGAGGGCAAGTAATTTCGCCCTCCTTGAAAGATTTTATTTATTTTTCCTTATCATCTTCGGACATATTCATATCCTCCCATGGATTATTATCTGTGTTCCAGGTTTCAATTTTAATTTTCCAGGAATCATCCGATTGCTTTTCCCAGATTGTAAGATATTTCCCGTTATCTGACCAGCCATCAGTCATTCCGGGAATTGTCATATCGATTGTATAAGTTCCGATTTCATAGGCAAGATCTCCGGAGGATAATACTTCTATTGTACTAAGTGTCATATTATTAATCTTAAAGCCCATTTCCTGAGATTCCTTATTTTTTTTCATAATTGCATCTTTGCCTTTTATTATTGGCTCATAACTGGGCATTGAAACTGCATCATCTGCGTACATAACCATTATTGCTTCTTGATTATCTGCTACAATAGCTTTTACCATTTCGTTGTTTAACATTTGTATTTTTTCTTTTAACCCGGAATCTTGTGCAAATAAACTACCGGAAAAAAGAATTAAACTAAAAGCTGCAACAGAATTTTTAAGAATGGATTTCATTGGACCTCCTTATTAAATTACTTATTAAGTTTTTAGTAATAGAAAAAATTATTAGAGCATGATTATGTGTAAAAATATATATAAATTATTGCAAGTAACAAAAAAGAAGAACAATGAGTTTAAAAGAATTCAAAGCAGCAAAGATAAATGATCTTAAAGATGGAGAGATGAAAGTTGTTTCTGCAGGAGATGGTAAAGAAATCCTTCTTACAAGAATAGATGGAAATTACTATGCACTTGGTGCTAATTGCACTCACTATGGCGCTCCTCTGGCACAAGGAGTATTGTGCAAAGGAGTAATAATATGTCCCTGGCATCATGCCTGTTTTGATGCAAAATCAGGCAATCTTTTAGATCCCCCTGCAAGGGATTCGCTTCCTAAATATTCAACAAAAGTCCAGGGCGATGATGTAATTATAATGATACCGGAAGAACTTGAATTACCACGACCGCCACAAATGATTAAAGCAAACTTAGCTGATAAAAGAAATTATATTATTCTTGGTGGTGGTGCAGCGGGAAACACTGCTTCACAGGCTTTACGTGAAGCAGGCTATACCGGGAAAATAACAATGATTACTCAGGAAAAGAGAGTGCCGTATGACCGTCCTAATTTAAGTAAAGCTTATCTTTCGGGAGAAGCACAACCTGAATGGATGCCCCTGAGAGGAGAAGATTTTTATAAAGAGTATGATATTGAAATTCTTTTCAATACAAAGGTGAAAGAAGTAAATACAGCTGCCAGAGAAATTCTTTTAAATAGTAATATCAAATTAAAGTTTGATAAAATACTTTTGGCAACTGGCGGAGTGCCGAGAACTCTCAACATTTCCGGTTCTGATCTTAAAAATATTTTTTATTTAAGAAGTTTTAACGATTGTGATAAAATAATTGAAACCTGTAAGGATGCGTCCAAAGCAGTTGTAATTGGTTCAGGTTTTATCGGGATGGAAGTTGCCCATAGCTTGCACGAAAGAAAATTGGATGTAACAGTTGTCGCCCAGGGAGAAATTCCATTTAAAAATATTTTTGGCAGCGAAATAGGCAATCTTATAAAAAGATTACATGAAGAACATGGCATTAAATTTAAACTCAGCTCGCAGGTTTCAAAATTTGAAGGCAATGATAAAGTAACTTCAGTTGTACTTAAAAATGGTGAGAGGATAGATTGCGATCTTATTGTAGCTGGAATTGGTGTTAAACCCGCAACAGATTTTTTGAAAGGCATTAATCTTGAAAAAGACGGCAGTATAAAAGTTGATGAATTTCTCCAGGTTGCCAAAGATATCTTTGCAGCAGGTGATATTACCATGTTCCCCTATAATGGAAATCATATTAGAATAGAACACTGGCGTGTAGCGGAACAGCAGGGGCGTATAGCAGGATTTAATATGGCAGGAAAGAAAATAATTTTTGACAAACAGCCTTTCTTCTGGACAGTTCAAGCCGGATTGAACATAAGATATGTTGGTAATGCAAGTCAATGGGATGAAACAATTATCTGGGGTGATATTAAATCAAAAAAGTTTATAACTTTTTTAGTTAAGGATAATAAAGTCGTTGCTGTAATCGGAAATAACAGGGATACCGAAATGGCAGCGATAGAACAATTAATGCTTCATAGCAGAATGCCCACTGCAGATGAGTTGAAGGGGAAAGAAATTGATTTGGTTAAATTAACATCGAAAATTTAGTGAATACTTTATTATAAAATTTAATCATTAAAATTGAAGTTCACTTCAATTAAAAGAGTGTATCAACTCACAAAGTACCTCCTTAAATAAGAAGCCCTTAATAAAGAATATTCTTTTATATAACAAATGTTAATTAGTATCACAGGCCTGAAGATATTTCACCAGTATATTTACTCATCAATTTTAATCATAAACGAAAGGATGATATGTTTAAGAAATTATTTTTGCTGGTTGTAATTTCTTTTCTTTCAGTCTGTTATGCACAGGAAATAAAAAATCCAATCGTAGTTGGGCCCCAGATTGGCTGGCATAAAGCTTCAGATGCTGATGATGGGCAGCTAATGTATGGTGCTGCTTTAAGATTAAAGTTCACCAATGCATTCGGTTTCGAAGGCTCAATTAATTATCGACAGGAAGAATATCTTAATGGAACCGTAACCGTTTCACAATGGCCGGTTATGTTATCTGGATTATTTTTTATCACTCCAAATATTTATGGGTTGGCAGGAGTAGGGTGGTATAATACAAATATAGAATTTGATAACACTCTAATTAATATCGGTGATAAAACTTCACAGGAATTTGGATGGCATTTTGGCGCTGGTGTTGAAATACCTTTAGGACAATCAATTTTAATAACAACAGACTTCCGGTATGTATTTATCGATTATGACTTTGGCGAAGTACCCGGAGCCGGTGAAATAAGCAGCGACTTTTTTGTAATTAAAGCAGGATTACTCTTTTCTATTAACTAAGTAATAAGTAACTAAAATATATTTAGAGGTTTTCTTCTGTTTTTCTTTATTGATAGTAAACATTTAGATAGCCACACAATTTTTTAATGTTTATGCACTCACCTTAAAATTTTTTTAATTTCATATTAAAAAAGGATTGACAATAAAATCTTTAAATGATATGTTCCTTCATACCAGTTTCGAATTGCATAAAGAATTGAATAATCTTCTTTCTCAAAAAAAACCGGGAACTATAGAAAGGGTTTAACGATGACAAAAACGGTTGCAGGCATACTCAGAAGTAAGGGTTATCATATTCATTCTATTAATGTAGATTCAACAGTATTTGAAGCTTTACAATTAATGGCAATTAAAGGTGTGGGAGCTTTACTTGTTATGGAAGGGGAAAAGCTTGTCGGTATTATGTCTGAAAGAGATTATGCAAGAAAGGTTGTCCTGCTTGGCAAAACATCAAGAGAAGCGAAA
>Ga0105106_10002808_pt1 | contig 12504 bp, 9 predicted proteins | sample PPLLaktember2015_5_FD_79109 | JGI IMG/M metagenome (GOLD analysis project Ga0105106, IMG submission 79109) | Freshwater sediment microbial communities from Prairie Pothole Lake near Jamestown, North Dakota, USA - PPLs Lake P8 Core (1) Depth... | ecosystem: Environmental > Aquatic > Freshwater >...
ACATCCGGGCATCCGAGATGCGGACCATGTCGGTGACACCTTTTTTCAGGAGCTTCGCGGGCAACGCGAAGTTGCCGACCTCCGGAAAGCCCGGATAGCCCTTTGGCCCGCAGTTCTTCAGCACCAGCACGCTTGTCGCCTCGACGTCGAGGTTCGGATCGTCGATGCGCCTGTGAAGATCGTCGATGTCCTCGAACACCACCGCGCGACCCTTATGCTTCATGAGCTTCGGCGTCGCCGCGGACGGTTTCAGCACGCAGCCGTCCGGCGCCAGATTGCCGCGCAACACGGCGATGCCACCCTGCGGCTTGAACGGCTTGGCGAGCGGCGTGATGACGTTCGCGTCGTAGTTGACGGCGTCTCTCACGTTCTCCCACATCGTGTTGCCGTTCACCGTCAGCGCTTTCTTGTGCAGGTACTTGCCGATCTCCTTCATCACCACCGGCAACCCGCCCGCGTAATAGAAGTCCTCCATCAGGTACTTGCCCGACGGCATCAGGTTGAGGAGGCACGGCATGTCGCGGCCGAGGCGGTCCCAGTCGTCGAGCGAGAGCTCGACCCCGATTCGACCCGCGATCGCGAGCAGGTGAACGACGGCGTTGGTCGAGCCGCCGATCGCGCCGTTGACCATGATCGCGTTCTCGAACGCCTCCTTGGTCAGGATCTTCGACATCCTGAGGTCCTCATGCACCATCTCGACGATCCGCCGCCCGACCATCCGGGCGAGCACGCGCCGGCGCGAATCGACGGCCGGGATCGCCGCGTTGGTCGGCAGTCCCATGCCGAGCGCCTCGACCATCGACGCCATCGTCGACGCCGTGCCCATCGTCATGCAATGGCCCGCCGAGCGCGACATGCACGCCTCGGCCTCGACGAGGTCGGCGAATTTCATCTCGCCGGTCTTCAGCATCTCCGTGAATTTCCACACGTGCGTGCCCGAACCGATGTCCTCGCCGCGGAACTTTCCGTTGAGCATCGGCCCGCCCGAGAGCCCGATCGCCGGCAGATCGCACGACGCCGCACCCATCAGCAGCGACGGGGTGGTCTTGTCGCAGCCCATCATCAGCACGACCCCGTCGAACGGGTTCGCCCGGATCGACTCCTCGACATCCATCGCCGCCTGATTGCGGAACAGCATCGTCGTCGGGCGCATCAGCGTCTCGCCGAGACTCATCACCGGGAACTCGATCGGAAAGCCCCCCGCGTCGAGCACCCCTTTCTTGACGTGCTCCGCGAGCTCGCGGAAATGCGCGTTGCAGGGCGTGGCTTCCGACCAGGTGTTGCAGATGCCGATCACGGGACGACCGTCGAACTGGTCGTGCGGAATGCCCTGGTTCTTCATCCACGAACGATGGACGAGCGCGTCGCGGTCGTGGGTGCCGAACCAGGCGGCGGAGCGGAGCTTGCGCTTGGGGGACTTCTTGCTCATGAATGCCTCGACTGGAGGGTCAGTAGGGAACGGCCGTCCACCGGTACGTGAACTCGCCGTTGCATTGCCGCAAACCGGGGCGCGCGTTGCATCGTTTCCGAACTGCCCGATGCGTCAGGCACCCGATCGAGCCGCGCGTCGGGCGCCGACGCGCTGCGTCCCCCGGTTGCCTTCAATTCCTCGCTCTCCTGCTTCGTCACCGACGTCACATGACGGCGCCGAGATACCACGGCACGAATTCGCTCTGACCGTAGCCGTGTCGCTCACTCTTCGACTTGTTCCCGGAAGCCGTATCGAGGATCAGGCGGAACAGCCGTTCGCCGGCGTCGTCGATCGTCGTCGTGCCGTCGGCGATCTCGCCGCAGTTGAGGTCGATGTCCTCTTCCTGTTTCACCCACAGGGCCGTGTTGGTCGCGAGCTTCAGCGACGGCGACGGCGCACAGCCGTAGGCGGACCCGCGACCGGTCGTGAACACGATCATGTTGGCGCCGCCCGCCACCTGCCCGGTTGCCGACACCGGGTCGTAGCCCGGCGTGTCCATGTAGACGAAGCCTTTGGCCGTGACCGGTTCCGCGTACTCGTAGACGTCGACGAGATTCGTCGTGCCACCCTTGGCCACCGCGCCGAGCGATTTCTCGAGAATCGTCGTGAGCCCGCCTGCCTTGTTCCCGGGCGACGGGTTGTTGTTCATCTCACCGTTCTCGCGTGCGGTGTAGTCCTCCCACCACTTGATGCGTGCGAGGAGCTTTTCGCCGACCTGCCGGGATACGGCGCGCCGGGTCAGCAGGTGCTCGGCACCATAGATTTCGGGGGTTTCCGAAAGGATCGCGGTGCCCCCGTGGCGAACGAGGAGATCGACCGCCGCGCCGAGCGCCGGGTTGGCGGTGATTCCCGAGTAGCCGTCGGAGCCGCCGCACTGCAGGCCGATGACAATGTGCGAGGCCGGGACCGGCTGCCGGGTTACTGCGTTCGCGCGCGGCAGCATCGCCTCGACCATGCCGATACCGCGCGCAATCGTCTTCGCCGTGCCGCCGGTGTCCTGGATGCTGAACGTGCGCAGCAGCGGACCTTCCTCGAGATTCTCCGCACCGAACAACGAGCTGATCTGGTTCGCCTCGCAGCCCAGCCCGACCACCAGCACGCCGGCGAAATTCGCGTGCCGCGCATAGCCGCCGAGCGTGCGGCGGAGCACCTTCATGCCGTCGCCCTGCGTGTCCATCCCGCAACCCGAGCCGTGAGTCAGCGCGACCACGCCGTCGACGTTGGGGAACGCGGCCAGCCGTTCGCGCGTGAAATGATCGGCGATTCCGCGCGCCACCGTGGCCGAGCAGTTCACCGTCGACAGGACGCCGATGTAGTTGCGCGTCGCAACCCGGCCCGCGTTGGGGCCGTCCTGCCGGACGATGCCCATGAACGTCGCCGCAGGCTGGACGTACAGCGTGGGCCTGGCATCGGCACCGAACGCGTAGTCACGCTCGAAGGCGCCCATCGCCAGGTTGTTCAGATGCACGTGCTCGCCGGGCGCGATGTCGCGGCTTGCGAACCCGATGATTTGGTTGTAGCGCTTGACGGGCTCGCCGGCGCGGATCGCCCGCGTGGCGACTTTGTGCCCCGGCGGCACGAGACCCGCGACGGTCACCTTTTCGTCGATGAGCTGGGTGCCGCCGACGAGTTGCGAGCGGGCGATGACGACGTCGTCGTTCGGATGCAGACGGATGGTTAGGGATGCGCGCGTCAGCATGGCGCCTCCTTGGTCAGTTGGGAATGCGGTGGCGCGCGATCGCGCGCCGTTCGACGGCAGCCCAGTCCCACGCGATGCCGATGCCCGGCACCGACGGCGCCACGGCACAACCGTCGACGATGGCGAGCCGGGACGTGGTGAGTTCGTCGAGCTGCGGGATGTATTCGACCCAAACGGCATTGGGCACCGCCGCCGTCAGCGAGACGTGCAGCTCCATCAGGAAATGCGGGCAGACCGCCACGTTGAACGTTTCGGCCAGATGCGCGGTCTTGAGCCAGGGCGTGATGCCACCGATGCGTGCGACGTCGGCCTGAACGATCGAACAGCCTCCGCGTTCGAGGTACTCGCGGAAATGCGCGGGGTGATACAGCGACTCGCCGACCGCGATCGGGATCGCGGTGTGCGCTGCCAGCTCGACGTGTCCCCCGAGATCCTCCGCCGGAAGCGGTTCTTCCAGCCAGGCGAGGCCGAACGGCTCGAACGCGCGCGCGCGCCGGATCGCCTCGGAGACGGTGAAGCACTGATTCGCGTCGACCATGATCTCGAAGGCGTCGCCGACGGCGTCGCGCACGGCCGAAAGGCGCGCGACATCCTCCGAGACGTGCGGCCGGCCGACCTTGAGCTTGGCGCCGCGGAAGCCTTGCGCCTTCGCCGCGACCGTCTGCTCGATCAACTCCTCGGCGGGCAGGTGCAGCCAGCCGCCCTCGGTCGTGTAAACGGGCACCTTCGGCTGCGCGCCGCCGGCCGCCTTCCACAGCGGGGTGCCGTTTCGTTTGCAGCGCAGGTCCCACAGCGCGGTGTCAATGGCGGCGAGCGCGAGGCTGGTGATCGCCCCGACCGCGGTCGCATGCGTGTGGAAGAAGAGGTCCTTCCAGATCGCCTCGATGCAGTCCGGATCGCGTCCGAGGAGTTTCGGCGCCAGATGGTCGGCGAGCAGCGCCACCACCGACGAGCCCCCGGTGCCGATCGTGTACGTGTAGCCGACGCCCTCGCTGCCGTCGTCGCAGGCAATCCGCACGAGCGGCGTCTCCTGCTTGACGAACGCCTGGATGGCGTCGGTGCGGACGACCTTCGGCGCGAGGTCGACCTGCAGGATCTCGACGGAGCGGATGACGGGCATCGTTACTTTCCGTAGATCACGCCGGGCAGCCACAACACGAGCTGCGGCACGTAGGTGATCAGCGCGAGCGTGCCGAGCAGCGGCCACAGCCAGGGCAGCACTGCCTTCACCGTCGCCTCGAACGAGATCTTCGCAACCTTCTGCAGGACGAAGAGGACCATCCCCACCGGGGGCGTCAGCAGGCCGATCATCAGGTTCAGCACCATGACGAGGCCGAAATGGACCGGGTCGATGCCGAGCTTGGCGATGATCGGCATGAACACCGGAACGAGGATCGTGATCGCCGCGATCGTTTCCATGAAGCAGCCGACGAACAGCAGGAAGACGTTCGCGAGCAGCAGGAACACCAGGGGCGAGTCCGAGATCGACAGCACCCACCGCGCAATCGCGTCGGTGACCTGCGTCGTGGTCAGCACCCACGCGAAAATGGAGGCGCTGGCGACGATGAACAGCACCGTCGCCGTCGTCTCGATCGTCTCCATCGACACCTTGATCAGCATCCGGAACGTGAGCGTCCGGTACCAGACGAAGCCCAGGAACAGCGCCCACGCGACGGCGGCGACCGCGGCCTCGGTCGGCGTGAACAGCCCGCTCGCCATGCCGCCGATCAGGATCACCGGCGTCAGGAGCGCCATGAACGCCTCGAACCTGAACAGCTTGTCGGCGACCATCACCGCGAGCAGGGGGAGGCCGAAGCGGACGAGCCCGCCGAGCGTCTCGTTCGACCACAGGAAATAGAGCACCGCCGACGTCACGGCAATGGCGCCGGTTTCGAGGAACGCGCGGCCCATCCGGCCCCACGAGAACGCGATGTCGGCGCCGTATTTGCGCACGTGCGCGTAGTAGCCGACCATGATCATCATGAACAGCGCCATGACCGCGCCGGGAATGAAGCCGCCGGCAAAGAGCTTCCCGATCGAGGTGTTCGCCTGCACGCCGTAGATCACCAGTGGCAGCGACGGCGGAACGATCGGCCCGAGCGTCGCCGACGCGGCGGTGATCCCGACGGCGAACTCCGCCGGATAGCCGTGGTCCTTCATCGCCTTGATCTCGATCGTGCCGAGGCCGCCCGCGTCGGCGACCGCGGTTCCCGACATCCCGGCGAAGATCACGCTGCCCACGATGTTGACGTGGCCAAGGCCGCCCTTGAGCCAGCCGACCAGCGCCAGCGCATAGTTGTAGATGCGGTTGGTGATGCCGGCCGAATTCATCAGGTTGCCGGCGTAGATGAAGAACGGCACCGCTAGCAGCGGAAAGCTGTCGACGCCGCCGACCATCCGATGCACGACGGTCAGCGGCGGCGTGGTCCCCGAGACCCAGATGTAGAGCAGCGACGCGATGCACATCGCGATCGCGATGGGCACGCCGGTCGCCATGAGGCCGACGAAACCGCCGAGCAGCAGGCTGTTCACGGGCCGGTCCTCGCTATGCCTCGGCCTCGCCGGGGCGCTCGAGCACGCTCCAGCCTTGCCGCCAGTGGCGCACGGCGACCTGAATCGCTCGGAACGTCATCATGACGAAACCGAACGCGACGAACCCGTAGATGTAGCTCATCGGAAAATCAATGACTGTCATCTGCAGGTTCTGCATCTTCGGCATCAGCTCGATCGAGAGCCACGTCGCGTAGCCGAGGAACGCCACCCGCACGACATCGACGAACGTCGACAGCGCCCGCCCCGCAGGCGCCGGGAGGAAGCGATACAGGAACTCGACGTGAATCTGCGTGTTCTTGCGCACGCCCATCGAGGCCCCGACGAAGCAGACGATGATGAGCAGGTAGCGGGCGATCTCCTCCGTCCATGCCGCGGAATCCTGCAGCACGTAGCGCGTGAAGAACTGGTAGAACACGTCCAGCGCCAGCAGCCAGAAGAAGCCGAGGGTCAGCCAGTCCTCCCAGCCATAACCGGAGAGATCCACCGGTTCGTCGCTGGCGTGGAAGTGCCCGGATTCGTCGAGGACAGGGGTTTCGGTCGTCGTGGTCATGGGCGATTCCGGAACAGAGGCAGCGCTCCGCGCGACGCGGCGGGAACCGCCGTCGCCGACCCGACCGCCGGCGCGAAGGCAAGCCGCAGCCCGGTCGGGTTGTGCGGTCAGGTGCGGGCCGCCGGTCGCGCGGCCCGCGGGTGCGCCGATTTACTTGATCGCGACGATGCGGTCGTAGTCCTTCCGCTCGTAGCCCAGGGATTCCGGCGTCGAGTTCTTGAGAACCGCGTCGACGAAGCTCTTGCGGTCGACATTGACGATCTGCAGGCCCTTTTTCGCGAACTCTCCGACGAGCTCGGCTTCGCGCTTCTTGATCTCGGCGGTAGCCCTCGCAGCGGACTCGAGCGTCACGTCGGTGAAGATCTTCTTTTCGGCGTCGGTGAGCTTGTTCCAGACGTGCGGCGCGATCTGCGTCGTCAGACCATCGACGATGTGCCCGGTCAGCATGATCGCCTTCTGCACCTCGTAGAACTTCTTCGCCTCGATCGTCGTCAGCGGGTTCTCCTGCGCCTCGACCGTGCCGTTCTGCAACGCCAAGTACACCTCGGCGAACGCGATCGGCGTCGGATTCGCACCGCAGGCCCTCGGCGTGGCCATGTACGCGGGCACGTCCGGCACCCGGATCTTGAGTCCCTTCATGCCGGCGCAGTCGGTGAACGGACGGTTGGACGTGGTGTGCCGCGCGCCGTAGTACGTGTACGCGGTGATCTGGATGCCCGTCTTCTGGCGGTAGCCCTCGACCATCTCCTTGAAGACGTCGCTCTTCGAATAGGCGATCAGGTGGTCGGCGTCACGAAAGATGAACGGGTAGTAGGCGATGCCGATGCGAGGGTAGCTCCGCGCGGCGAACGACGGCCCGCTGATGATCATGTCGACGGTACCGAGCGACATCCCCTGATTGATGTCGGTCTCCTTGCCGAGCGAGGACGCCGGGAACACCTGGATGTCGAACTTGCCGTTGGTGCGTTTCTTGATTTCCTCGGCCGCCCACACCGACTGCGTGTGATAGGGCTCCGAGGTCTCGTAGACATGGGCCCATTTGAGCTTGGTCTGGGCGGCGACGGGACCGGCGACGACGAGTGCCGCGGCGACCGCGGTCAAGGCGAACAGTCTGGACAGCAAACGCATGGTTCCTCCTGGACAGGGAATTGACGATCAGTCAGGCTCAGTGCGGCCTGGTTACTTGCAACGGCATTGGAGCAAAGGGCATCGGCCGCCGGTGGCGATTCGCCACGGCTCGCGCCCTTCGGGCCTCGCCGCTCACGCCGCGGCCTTCCGCCACGTCCGTTTCGTGCGAGGTATCGCGCATCGGCCGCCGGTGGCGATTCGCCATGGCTCGCGCCCTTCGGGCCTCGCCGCTCACGCCACCACCTGCACTTTGGTGCTCCTGGTCTTGTCGGCCGCAGCACGGAACGCGGCGATCGCGTCCTGCAGCGGATACTGGCCGCTGAGAAGGGGCTTGACGTCCACACGACGCGCCGACAGATAGTCGACCGCCCAGTCGAACTCGATGCCCCAGCGGAAAGCGCCGCGCAGGTCGAGTTCCTTGGCCATCAGTTCGTTGACGACGAAAGGCAGCGGCTCGTGCGGCAGTGTCCCCACCTGCACCACGACGCCGCCGCGCTTGGTCGCCGCCACGCACGTCTTCAGCGCGCTGAAGTTGCCGGACACTTCGTACGACACGTCGAACTGCGGCTTCGTCAGCGCGTCGGAATCCCGGTCGGCGCGCAGGGCAACGTCGGCGCCGATTGCCCTGGCCTGAGCGAGCGGACGGTCGAGGACATCGGACACGGTGACCATGCGCGCGCCGGCGAGCCGCGCGGCGATCACGGTGAGACAGCCGATCGTGCCCGCCCCCGTGACGAGCACGGACTTGCCGAGAAGATCGCCGCCGCGATTCACGCCGTGCAGCGCCACCGCCAGCGGCTCCGCGAATGCCAGCTCCCCGAGCGAGACTTCGCCGGAAACGGGATAGCACTGCCGCTCGCCCAGAACGAAGTATTCGCGGAACATCCCCTGCACGTGCGGGAACAGGCTCGCGCTGCCGAGGAACTTCATGTTCGCGCACAGGTGCTCGCGCCCCTGCCGGCAATAGTCGCACCGGCCGCAGGCGTGCGACGGCGAGAGCGCGACCTTGTCGCCTTTCTTCACGCGCGTGACGCCTGGACCGACCGCCTCGACGACGCCCGACGCCTCGTGTCCGGGAATCAGCGGCTCGCGGACGACGAAGCTGCCGTTGCGGCCCTCGAAATAGTAGTGAAGGTCCGAACCGCAGATGCCGCCGGCGCCCAGTCGCAGCAGCACTTCACCGGGACCGGCGGTCGGCATCTCGGCGGGCTCGACGCGCAGGTCTTCCTTGGCGTGAATGCGGCAGGCAAGCATCGTTCGTTCTCCAGACTCCCCGGGGCGGCCGGGCCGTCGCCGGCCGGCCGCTCGCGGCCATGTCAGTGCAATGTATCCCAGCCCGTGGAAAACCGCTTGTAGGCGTGATTGAGATGTCGGTGCATCGCGGCCCGGGCCGCTGGCGCGTCCTTCGCCGCGATCGCCTTCAGTACCGCCCGATGCTCGGCCATCGCGGCCGTCCACAGCGCAGGCGAATCATAGTGATGCTCGAGCTGCTTGTAGAGCCTCCCGGTGCGCTCCTCCCACAGCATCTTGACGACGGCGACCAGAGCGCCGTTACCGGTGGCTTCCGCGATCCGCAGGTGGAACAGGCGGTCTCCCGACAGCGGCTGGGACTCGCCCTCGAGCTCGCGCTGCATCTGGTCGAGCGCTTCCTCGATGGCCGCGACCTGCGCCTTCCTGGCCGATTTTGCCGCAAGCGCGGCACACTCGGCCTCGATAACGTAACGCGCGCGCAGCAATTCGAAGGGTCCGGCGTCGGCGTGCTCGGCGTCGGGTGCGCCGGGCTTGCCGTCCGCACCCAGCACATAGATGCCCGACCCGATCCGGACTTCGACGAGCCCCTCGACCTCGAGGGCGATGAGCGCCTCACGCACGGAGGGCCGCGAAACCCCGAGCTGCTTCGCGAGATCCCGTTCAGGCGGCAGGCGCGATCCTGCGGGGAACTCGCCGGAATGGATCAGGTTGCGAATCTGGTCGGCGATCTGCCGATAGAGACGGCGCGGCTCGATGCTCTGGAAGGGCATGGGTGAACCGGACTCCGGAAGACCACGGACGCGGCAGGAGGCGGTACGGTGGGCAACCCGCACCGGAACGGGTGAAGGCTAGCCCGCCACCCCAAATTGGTCAAGTGGTATTACCAATTCTCGCCGTGCGGCGTAGAATGCCCGGCGATCGCATCCGCGCCCGCCCGGGCTGGGTCAGATCCCGCCCCGATCCGCCACCCGCGCCCATGTCCCCCACGACCATCGCCGCGATCCGCGCCACCCCCGTCACGCTGCCGCTCGAAGCGCCGCTGCTGCACAGCAACGGCGCGCACTGGGGTCGGTTCGTCCGCACCATCGTCGAGGTCGAGACCGCGGACGGCTACGTCGGGCTCGGCGAAATGGGCGGCGGCGGGGAGGATGCCACGCGCGCGTTCGGGGCGCTCGCCGACTATCTCACCGGGCACGACGTGTTCCGACTCGAAGCGATGCGGTTCGCGATCTGCAACCCGACCGCCAGCCTCTACAACAACCGGACGCAGCTGCACGCGGCGATCGAATTCGCGTGCCTCGACATCATCGGTCAGAAGCTCGGGGTGCCGGTGCACGCGCTGCTCGGTGGCAAGCTGCGCGACGAGGTCGATTTCGCGAGCTACCTGTTCTTCCGCTACCCCGACGCGAAGACCGGCCGCGGCGAGGTCCGCACGGTGGAGCAACTCGTTGCCAACGCGCGCGCCCTCAAGGCCGAGCACGGCTTCCGCGTGCACAAGCTCAAGGGCGGCGTCTATCCGCCGGCCCACGAGCTCGCGTGCTACCGCGCGCTCGCTGCCGCGCTGCCCGGCGACCGCTTTCGCTACGACCCCAACAGCGCGCTGTCGCTCGCCGACGCCATCGACTTCGGCCGCGGCATCCTGGACCTCGCCAACGACTATTACGAGGACCCGGTGTGGGGGATGCCGCAGCTCGCGCGACTGAAGGAATTCGTGCCGCTGCCGATGGCCACCAACACCGTGGTCGTCAACTTCGAGCAGCTCGCGGCGAACGTCCGCAGCCCCGCCGTCGACGTGATCCTGCTCGACACGACGTTCTGGGGCGGCATCCGGCCGTGCGTGAAGGCGGCCGGCGTCTGCGAGACGATGGGCATGGGCGTCGCCGTGCACAGCTCCGGCGAACTCGGCATCCAGCTCGCGACGATGCTGCACCTGGGCGCCGTGATCCCCAATCTCGGCTACGCCGCGGACGCGCACTATCACCATCTGACTGACGACGTGATCGTCGGCGGGCGGATGAAGTACGCGAACGGCGCGATCCGCGTGCCGGACGGCAAGGGGCTGGGCGTTGCGCTCGATCGCGACAAGCTCGCCCGCTATCACGAACTCTTCCGCGAACTGGGCAGTTACCCCTATGATCGCGATCCCGGCCGACCCGGCTGGTACCCGCTGGTGCCGAACCGGGACTGGGCCGATCCGAACCGATCGTCGACGCCACGGCTCACCGGCTGACGACGCGAGCTTTTTCCCCAACGAGAATCAAGGAGAGCACTGATGAGTGGACGCCTCGCCGGCAAGACCGCGCTGATCACCGCGGCCGGGCAGGGCATCGGCCACGCGACCGCGCTGCAGATGGCGCGCGAAGGTGCGACCGTCTATGCAACCGACGTCGATCCGAAGCTGCTCGAGACCTTCGCCGGCACGCCCGGCATCGTGACGCGCCCGCTCAACGTCCTCGACGACGCCGCGATCGCACGAACGATGGATGAACTGCCGCCGCTGTCCATCCTGTTCAACTGCGCCGGTTACGTCCATCACGGGACGATCCTCGACTGCACCCCGAACGACTGGGACTTCAGCTTCAACCTCAACGTGCGCGCCATGTACATGACGATCAAGTGCGCGCTGCCGAAGATGCTCGCCGAGTACGGGAAGACGGGCCACGGCGCGTCGATCGTCAACATGGCCTCGATCGCCGGCTCGCTCAAGGGGCTGCCGAACCGCTTCGTCTACGGCGCGTCGAAGGCGGCGGTGGTCGGCCTCACCAAGGCGGTCGCGGCCGACTACGTGACGAAGGGCATTCGCTGCAACGCGATCGCGCCGGGCACTGTCGACACGCCTTCGCTCGCCGACCGGATCAACGCCTTCCCGGATCCCGTCGAGGCGCGCAGGATGTTCGTCGCCCGCCAGCCGATGGGGCGCCTCGCCAAGGCCGAGGAGATCGCGCCGATCGTGATCTTCCTTGCCTCCGACGAATCCGCGTTCGCGACCGGCAACGTATATTCGGTCGACGGCGGCATGACGATCTGAAGCACCATCCCATCCACGACGGACCACGGAGGAAAGACCCATGAAGCTCGTACGCTACGGCCCCGCCGGCAAGGAAAAGCCCGGACTCATCGACGCGGAGGGCAAGCTGCGCGACCTGTCGAAGAAGCTGAAGGACATCGACGGCACCACGCTCGCCCCCGCCGAACTCGCCAAACTGAGGAAGCTCGACCCCAAGAAGCTGCCGCTGGTAAAGGGCAAGCCGCGGCTGGGCGCGTGCGTCAGGGGCGTGCCCAAGTTCATCGCCATCGGTCTCAACTACGTCGACCACGCGAAGGAGGCCGGGCTGCCGGTGCCCGAATACCCGATCGTGTTCTTCAAGGCGGAAACCTGCATCCAGGGTCCGAACGACCCGATCATGATGCCGAAGGATTCGGTGCAGACCGACTGGGAAGTCGAGCTGGGCGTCGTGATCGGCCGCACGGCGCGCTACGTCGAGAAGAAGGACGCGCTCAAGTACGTCGCCGGCTATTGCCTGGTCAACGACGTGTCCGAGCGCGAGTTCCAGACCAAGCGCAGCGGCGCGCAGTGGGGGAAGGGCAAGGGCTGCGACACGTTCGGGCCACTGGGGCCGTGGCTGGTCACGAAGGACGAGCTCAAGGATCCGCAGAACCTCGACATGTGGCTCGACGTGAATGGCGAACGCCGGCAGACCGGCAACACGAAGACGATGATCTTCAGCGTCGCCGACCTCGTCGCCGACGTCTCGCGCTACATGACGCTGCTGCCCGGCGACGTGATCACCACGGGCACACCACCCGGTGTGGGCATGGGAATGAAGCCGCCGCAGTACCTCAAGGCCGGCG
>Ga0105106_10002810_pt1 | contig 12500 bp, 11 predicted proteins | sample PPLLaktember2015_5_FD_79109 | JGI IMG/M metagenome (GOLD analysis project Ga0105106, IMG submission 79109) | Freshwater sediment microbial communities from Prairie Pothole Lake near Jamestown, North Dakota, USA - PPLs Lake P8 Core (1) Depth... | ecosystem: Environmental > Aquatic > Freshwater >...
ACCGACCCGGTGAGCTGTACTCAGGCTTTCCTCTACATGGCCCACGGGCTCGGCCACGGCATCGGTCTCGAGGTGCACGATCCGCCCCATCCCTGGGTGGGCAACGGCACCTTTGAGGTGGGAGACGTCTTCACCATCGAGCCCGGCCTCTACATCAGCTCCCGGCTCCTGGACATGTTGCCCGACACCCCTAGGAACCGGGCGATGATTTCCAAGGTGCGGCCGACCGTAGAGCGGTATCAGAACATCGGGGTCCGGATCGAGGACGATTACCTGATCACACCTACCGGAGTGGAGCGGCTCTCCCGTGCTCCGCGCCAGATCGCCGAGATTGAGGCGTTAATCGCCTCATCCCGAGCCAAGCGAGGGACCTAGCCCGTTTGACCCGGGCCGCCAAAGGCTATTAAGGTTCCGGAGCCGCCAGGGGCATCGTGGCGGGAGGCTGTGGGCTATTCGCTATGGGCTATGGGCTGCTCCTTGAACGGAATAGCGCATAGCCCATAGCCAGTAGCCAGCACTCCAGCTTTCCATCCGATTGAGAAGACGACCCTTGGAACCTGATCCGGCTGATACCGGCGAAGGGAGCGCGGCCCGAGCGATCATCGCTCCTGCGCTCCCTTTCGACATAGGGAGCATTCCCATGACCAGCACGATCCCCCGCTCCAAACCGCCCCGCGGCCCCTCCGCCCAGGGGGCACCCGGCCCGCTGCCCAGCCTGGAGGAGTCCTTCCCCAACTCGACCAAAGTGTACGTCGAGGGGCCCGGCCAGGTGCGCGTCCCTATGCGAGAAATCGCGCTCTCGGGTGGCGAGCCGCCGCTGCGGGTCTATGACACCAGCGGGCCGCAGGGGTTCGATATCCGTGATGGACTGCCTGCGCTCCGGAGGCCATGGGTGCTCGAACGCGATGTTGAGGTGAGGAATACGGTTCCGGCCCCCTCGCTGGCCACGCGAGCTCAGGGTGACAACGTCGTGGCTGACCCGCTGACCCGCCGTCCCGCTGTCCTGCCTCTTCGCGGCCGCGGCCCACTCACCCAGCTCCACTTCGCCCGCCGCGAAGAAATCACTCCCGAGATGGAGTTCATCGCCCTCCGCGAGGGCATGCCGGCGGAGTTGGTCCGGAGTGAGGTCGCCCGAGGGCGGGCCATCATCCCGGCCAACATCAACCATCCCGAGCTGGAGCCGATGATCATCGGCCGCAACTTCCAGGTGAAGATCAACGCCAACATCGGCAACTCAGCCGTCACGTCCTCGATCGAAGAGGAGGTGGAGAAACTGCGCTGGGCCACGCTGTGGGGCGCCGATACGGTGATGGACCTGTCCACCGGGAAGAACATCCACGAGACCCGGGAGTGGATCATCCGCAACTCGGCGGTCCCGATCGGCACCGTGCCGATCTACCAGGCGCTGGAGAAAGCGGGTGGAGCTGCCGAAGACCTGACTTGGGAGATCTACCGCGACACCCTGATCGAGCAGGCGGAGCAGGGGGTGGACTACTTCACCGTGCACGCCGGCGTGCTACTCAGGTATATCCCGCTCACGGCCAACCGGCTCACCGGCATCGTCTCCCGGGGCGGCTCGATCATGGCCAAGTGGTGCCTCGCGCACCACCAGGAAAGCTTCCTCTATACTCGCTTCCGTGAGATCTGCGAGATCATGGCGGCGTACGATGTCTCCTTCTCGCTGGGCGACGGACTCCGGCCCGGCAGCATCGCCGATGCCAACGACGAGGCGCAGTTCGCCGAGCTCAAGACCCAGGGGGAACTCACCCGTATCGCCTGGGAGTACGACGTCCAGGTGATGAACGAGGGCCCGGGCCACATCCCGATGCACCTGATCAAGGAGAACATGGACAAGCAGCTGGAGTGGTGCGACGAGGCGCCGTTCTATACGCTGGGTCCGCTGACCACCGACATCGCGCCGGGGTACGATCACATCACCAGCGCCATCGGCGCCGCGATGATCGGCTGGTACGGCACCGCCATGCTCTGCTACGTCACCCCCAAGGAGCACCTGGGGCTGCCAAATCGCGACGACGTGAAGGCCGGTGTCATCGCCTACAAGATCGCGGCGCACGCGGCCGACCTGGCCAAGGGGCATCCGGGGGCGCAGGCGTGGGACGACGCGCTCAGCAAGGCCCGGTTCGACTTCCGCTGGGAGGATCAGTTCAACCTGGCGCTGGACCCGGTCACCGCCCGGGCCTATCACGACGAGACGCTGCCGGCGGAGGGGGCCAAGGTGGCCCACTTCTGCTCGATGTGCGGGCCCAAGTTCTGCTCGATGAAGATCACCCAGGACGTGCGGGACTACGCGGCGGAGATGGAGCGCAAGGCCGCGGAGTTCCGGGAGCGGGGTGGAGAGATCTACGTGGAGTCCTGACTCCGGCTGGCGCGCTCTGGGCGTTTGGCTCGCATTGGCCGTTGCGCTACCCGCCGACTCTGCCCATTCCCAGTCCGTCGATGGTCGTTGGCGCGCTGCCCGCGAGAGGCTCGTCGCGGAGCAGTTGGTTCCGCAGGGAATCACCGACTCCGCCACGCTGGCCGCAATGCGCGCCGTGCCGCGCCACGAGTTCGTCCCGCCGGACCAGCGATCCCTGTCCTACGAGAACACCCCGCTTCCCATCGGGGATGGCCAGACGATCTCGCAGCCTATCGTGGTCGCGTTCATGACCCAGGTGATCGCCCCCCGGCCCGGCATGCGGGTCCTCGAGATCGGCACAGGATCCGGGTATCAGGCGGCCGTGCTCCAAGAAGCGGGATGCCGCGTCTGGACGATCGAAATCTTCGGCGCGCTGGCTCGGGAAGCGCGAAAGCGGCTCGACCGGCTGGGCTACCGGGACGTCGTGGTCCGGCACGGGGACGGATATGCCGGCTGGCCCGACGAAGCGCCGTTCGATGCGATCGTGGTGACTGCCGGCGCGGACTCGATCCCGCCGGCGCTCACCGAGCAGCTCGCAGCGGGCGGTCGGCTGGTGATGCCGGTCGGCGATCCCGCCTTGGACCAGGCACTGGTGCTGGTCGAGAAGCACGCGACGGGGAGGCTCACGTCCCGGCGAATCCTGCCGGTTCAGTTCGTGCCGCTCTTGCGTGGACTGCGCTGAGCGTTCGCGGATTCTGCAGATCAGCTTCTGATCATCCGCCGCATGTCGGCCAGCAGCGCGGCGGGTGATACTGGCCCACCCAGAAACTCCTCGACCACCTCTCGCGTGGGTCGCTCCAGTCCAAAGCGGTAGAGGCGCGGCGCGACCCAAGAGTACCAGGTCGAATCACCTGGCACGAACGGTCCGTGGACCGCCCGTGTCCGGGCCCGGATCGCCGCGATAAGTATGGAGCCGGCGGCGTAGTTCATCATGTACCCTGGTGAATCCACCAGTTGACCCCGCATTGCCCACCAGGAGAGCTCGGGGTGGGGACGAATGCGCAGGTAGTCGCTGGTGAGCGTGGTCCACACCAGGTTCGGGTCAGAGCCGGAATCTCGCTGCATCCGCATTTCGAAGAGGGCCCACGCCACGTCGAGGACTATTCCCCCATAGCGGCTGCGTAGCCCATCGGCCAGCGGCACCGAGTCTCCCAGCCAGTGCTGCTGCCAGGCCGGCTCGTACACGTCCAGGGCGACGAAATCGGCGACCGCCTCGGTGAACGGGTCGCTGTCGGGCCAGTCACTGAACGCCGGACGGCTGCGGATGGCGGCGATGTGCACCGCGTGGCCGGTCTCGTGCAGCAGCTCGTTGAGGTTATCCAGGCCGCCGGTGCGGTAGGTGGCGAACACCCACGGCTCGCCTGCCCGCCAGCCAGCATTGATGAATCGCGGACGATTTCCGAAGGTGCAGTACGCAACCGGAGTCTTGCCCTCGCGAGGCTCCAGATCGTACTGCACACCGAGCGCTCTAAGATCGGCGCCGAGCGACCGGTAGACTTGCCGGTTGAGCGCAGTCAGCCGCTCCAGCGAGACCAGCGGGCTCAGTCTGCGGCTGGTCAGCCCGGTCTGGTAAAACCAGTCCCAGGGCTCGATCAAGGAATCGGGGCTGACCTCCCGCCACGTCTCCAGCACCCGCAGCAGCCAGCGCTCGAGCGAGTCGGGCGGCACACCCGAAGCCCGGGCCTGCTCCGCCGCGGGAGGCCCGGCGTTGCCTCTCTCCTTCACCTCGCGGGCGATCAGCATCCGGTATGGACTCGCCCGCTGGTTGTCCCGGTTCACGCTGCGCCACACCGGCTCCAGGCTGAGAAACAGCTTCCGGCGCGCGCCCGGGCTCTCGGTCCGGCCAAGCGCTCCGAGGATCGACAGCCGGTCGAGGGTATCGCCTTCCAGGGTCAGATGAGATTGGGCCCAGCCATAACAGGCGTAGGTCAGTTTCCGCAGCGAGTCGAGTCCGTTCGGCGCGGCGGCCACAGCCCCGGCGTCGTATTCGCAGGGCGGCTGGGGCTCGGCCGCTCCATCCGGTGATGCGGTGGGTGCCGCGACCGCTCCGAGGTCTCGCGCCAGGGTGCGGCGCATAATGCCGAGCGCGCGAGCGTCCTCGCCGCGCAGCGCGGCCGAGTCGACCGCGGCGAGGCTCCTGGCCAGGTTCTCCCGGACGGCGTTGTGGCCGAGGACCAGCGCCGCGAACGGTGTCGTGTCGGCGCGGCCTGCTTCGAGGCTGACCTCGATCCGATCCCGGATGCTGCGCAGGTCGGCGTAGAGCGACTCCGCCGCAGCCAGGCTGGCCCGGGCCGGTATTGGCGGCCCCGGTGGAGAAGAGCAGGCCGCCAGCAGAGGTAGGAGGACCGAAAGCTTCTTTCGTGCCTGCGTACTTTCGAATCTCGCTTTCGTGATCTGTTGCCGCAGATAAACCCAGATAAGAAGGATACGGAGCCCGACGCCGCCTATGCTGCTATTCACGTCCCGCGGAGTCGAGCTGAATGACGCCACAGGCGATACGAGGCCCGCCGGATACCCCTGACTTGGCCGGGCCGGGAACGCCCCGATCTGGATCTGCGTGAACGATCACGACGCTGCCGTTCCCATCGAACACGCTGAGCGGGCCGGGAGACAGCGTGATCCGGCTCGTCCTCGCCTCCATTGTGCCCACGCCGCGCTGGTCGACGACCAGGTTGGGAATGTCGCCCATGTGGAACGGATGGTTGACGTCGGGGTCCGGGTTGGCGGCAGGCCCGGGATCGAAATGCCCCCCAGCCGACGTGTACGGGGGGACACATCCACCCTTGGCATTGCCATGGATATGTAGACCATGGTTGCCGGGTATCAGCTCACCGGGAGGGCCGGCGATACGCGCCTCGACGTCCACGCCCGGCTCCGGGAAGTTTCCCTGGAGCTCGACAAAGGTGACCTCCCCCTGGATGCCGGAGCCTGGCGGTCCCACGATCTTTGCCCTCGCCCGCACCAGCTCGGCTGACTCCAGCCGGGGGACTGTGCCACCGGCCTCGCCGGAAGACTCTTCGCCTGATGGCTTCCGCTCGCCTCCGCAGGCCGGCAGGGTAAATAGCACCCCGCAGAGACTCACTCGGACGATGCTCCTTCGGAATTCCATTACTCCCTCCGTTAGCGCCCCAGCGGCGATTGCAGATCCGAAGGCAAGGGGCCGTGGTGATAGCCGTCCTTCCCGCCTCCGGTAAGGTCTTTCATGAGCCGGTACATGAACTCCACGCCTTCGTAGAATGACTGCACCAGGATGCGCTCATCCTTGCCATGGGCGCGGACGTCACTGATGTCGTAGAAGATTCCGGAGACGCCGTAGACGGGAACGCCGGCCTGGCGGAGGTAGGCTCCATCGGTGGACCAGGGGTCCATCACCGGGAGGACTACCACTCCGGGCCACATCGCGGCCGTCACTCGCCCCACTGCCGTCATCACCTCGGGAGAAAGCGGCGAAGCCGGCGAGATCTCCGGTTTGTCCGGAAGGGTCACGCGGATCAGCGGATCGGAGAGCACTTGTGCCAGGGTGGCGCGGGTCGCCTCGGGTGAATCGCCGGGCAGCAGGCGGCACTGAATGGTGGCCTGCGCCCGCTGGGGCAGGGCGTTCTCCGCGTGACCCGCCTGGAGCATGGTGGCCACGCAGGTGGTACGCATGGATGAGTTGTACAGCGGCACGGCGGCGAGTCGCCCTGCCGCCTTGGGATCGGGCGCAACGCCGCTTACCGCCCGCAAGTCGCCCGCGACCTGCCCCTTTTCCTGCTCGGCAAGCTGCCGGAAAAACGCGCGGGTGGTGGGATTGAGGCGCACCGGAAAGTCGAAACGGGACAACCGGTCCAGGCCTTTGGCCAGGGTGTAGATGGCGTTGTCTCTCGGCGGCAGGGAGCTGTGGCCCCCCGCTCCGGTCACCTCGAGCAGATAGGTGGCATAGATCTTTTCACTGGTCTGCACTGGGTTGCGGAGGCGCCGTCCATGCTCCATCTGGCCTCCGCCGGCGTCGGTATTGATGACGTAGGCGGCACGGATCAGCTCGGGGCGGTGCTGCAGCAGCCAGGTCACCCCGTTGTCGTCGCCGCCCTCCTCGTCGTCGGTGAGCGCCACCACGATGTCCCGGTCGGGGACGTACCCCTCTGCCTTCAGGCGAAGCAGGTTGGCGACCAGGTCGGCGGCCTCGTCCTTGATGTCCATCGTGCCGCGGCCATAGAAGTATCCATCACGCTCGGTGAGGGTGAAGGGGTCCAGGGACCAGTCCTCCCGCCGGGCCTCCACCACATCGAGGTGGGCCAGGAAGAGGATCGGCTTGCCTTTTCCGCGGCCACGGAGCCGGACCACCAGGTTCTGCTTGTGGGGCCTGGGCCCCACCAGGTACACGTCCTCCGGGGGAAACCCTCCGCCGGTGAAACGCTTCGCCAGCGCGGTCGCTGCCCGGGTGGCGCCCGAGTCGCGGACCGTGTTGATCTCGACCAGCTCTTCGAGAATCGCCCGCGCCAGCTGCCGGTGGGTGGGGGGAGGAAGGGTCTGGCTGGAGGCCAGGGCAGGGAGCAGCATCAAGGCTGCCGCCAGGAGTCGGGGGCTCGGAAGCATGAATCCTCGAGAGATAAGCTGCACCGGAGGGAGATGGGAACAACTAACTATGGGAGTAACTAACTAATTGCTCGGAGCAGGCCTGGGCAACATCTGGTCGTTCCACCGCCGGAACTCCTCCCGCAAGGATGCCAGCGCCCGGGGCTGGTAGATGTCCAGATCCGCTCGTTCCCCAGGATCGTTCGGTATGTCGTACAGCATTTCATCGCCCCCGATTCTCAGGTATTTCCAGCGGCCCCGCCGAGCCGCGTCCTGCGCCCGGGTGCGCCAGAAGAGCGCGCGGTCGAGCTGCGCCGGTTTTCCCAGACAGAGCTGGGTGAGATCGACCCCATCGAGGGGGTAGCCTGGATCTGAAGTCGCACCGGCGAGCCCGAGCATGGTCGCCGTCCAGTCCATGGTGATGACGCTCTGATCCGCGGTGCGCCCGGCCGGCACTCTGCCGGGCCAGCGGACAATCGCGGGCACCCGGATACCGCCTTCCTGGAGCGAGGTTTTGCCGTCGCTCGCCGGCCAGTTGTAGGAGTAGCGCTCGCCGCCGTTGTCGCTGGTGAACACGACGAAGGTGTTCCGACTCTGGCCCGCATCCTCGAGCGCCCGCAGCAGGCGGCCGACGCCCTCATCCAGCCGCTGCATCATGGCGGCAAAGACCCGGAGTGAGCCACCGTCGGCATAGCCCTTGACGAAGCGGTCTTTCACCGTATCGGCGACAGTCCGGTACATCCGGCTAGCCGCGGTGTCGCCGGGACCCTCCCACGGCCAGTGGGGAGCGGTGTAGTGCAGGGCCAGGTAAAACGGAGCCGCGTGACGCCGGCGGACATACTGGACCGCGCGGTCCGTGAGCAGGTCCGTCATGTATCCGGCCTGATTCACCGTGACGTTTCCCTCGTGCAGGTCCAGCTTCCCGGACGGCGCGCGATGGCTGAAGTAGTCCACCCCGCCGCTCAGAATCCCATAGAACTCATCGAAGCCATGCCGGATGGGGCCGTGCTCGGGGAGATACCCCAAGTGCCATTTGCCGATCAGCGCGGTTTCGTAGCCCGCCCGCCTGAGGAGCGAGGCTGGTGTGGGATGCTCCGGCGGGAGTCCGACGCTGTCGTCTCCGTAGGCGAGAGGTTCCACCAGGCCGATGGGAAGACGCGCGGGGTATCGTCCGGTCATGAGGGCGACCCGGGTCGGGCTGCAGACCGCCGCCGCGGTGTAGTTACTCGTGAAGCGGAGTCCTTCCCGGGCCAGCCGGTCGAGATGCGGCGTGCGATAGTCCGGCCGCCCGTAGCAGCTCAGATCGCCGTAGCCGAGGTCGTCAGCGAGGATAAAGAGGATATTCGGACTCCGGCCCCGGGGTCCGCGGTGCCGCGGCAGCGCGGTGAACACGGCCGCCGCGAAACTGCTCTGGAGAAAGCTGCGTCGTGGAATCCCGCGAGCCATGGGTGGCGCTCCGCTTGACGGGTAGATTGCTTGTCGCTCGAAGATAACGTCCCCAATCACAACGGATAGCAATGCGTCTCAATTACCGCATCCTGGCGCTCGCCCTGCTGATTACTCCTGTCGGCGCGGCCGCGCAACAGGGGCCGCCGAAGTTCGATGCCTATGTCCGGCGAGTGAGGGAGACCTTCACCGTTCCCGGGCTGTCGGTGGCCATCGTCAAGGACGGCAAGGTGGTGCTCGCCAAGGGTTACGGTGTCCGCCGCATGGGCGACCCCGTGCCGGTGGATGCAAACACCCGGTTCGGCATTGCCTCGAACACCAAGCTGTTCACCGCCACCGCGCTGGCCCTGCTGGTGGAAGAGGGTAAGGTCGCATGGGACAAGCCGGTGATCGACTATTTGCCGGCCTTTGCGATGTCGGACCCCTACGTCACCCGCGAGCTGACCATCCGAGACCTGCTGGTGCACCGCAGCGGCCTGGGCCTTGGCGCCGGCGATCTCCTCTGGTGGCCACCCTCGACCTACAACCGAAAGGAGATCGCCCGGCGGATCCGCTACATCCCGTTGGCCACGTCGTTCCGGAGCGCGTATGCCTACGACAACGTGCTCTATCTGGTGGCGGGAGAGGTGATCGAAGCGGTGTCAGGTCAGACCTGGGAGGAATTCGTTCGACGCCGGATCCTCGACCAGGTCGGCATGGGCGACAGCGACGTTCGGCACTCGGGGGCGGCGGAAGGAGGTAACCTGGCCGGCACCCACGCCGAGGTGAACGACACGGTCCGGCCGGTAGATCCGTTCGCCAGCGATAACACCAATCCAGCCGGAGGGATCATGTCGGGCGCGGCGGACATGGCCAAGTGGATGATCGTCCAGCTCGACTCGGGCCGGGTGGCTGGCGGCTCCCGCCTCTTCTCGCCGGCCACCACGACCCAGCTGTGGCGCGAGGTCACCCCCACCCCCATCGGCAATCCGCCCCCGGCGGTGGCCCGAACCCTGGGCCACCTCCGCGCGAACATGGCGGGATATGCTCTGGGGCTCAACGTCCGCGATTACCGGGGCAGGATCCTGCTGCAGCACACCGGCGGGCTCCCGGGATACCTGTCGAAGGTCGCGATGATTCCCGAGCTCCGGCTCGGCGTTGCGGTACTGACCAACCAGGAGTCAGGCCCCGCCTTCGAGTCGATCGTCTACCACGTTCTTGACCACTATCTCGGGGCCAAGGCCCCGGATTATCCGGCGCTCTTCAAGCAGCTGGGTGATGAGAACCGGAAGAAGCTCCACGCCGCAGAACAGCAGGCGGCCGTCAGCCGGGACTCCACCTCGGGGCCCTCGCTGCCGCTCTCCAGGTACGCCGGCACTTACCGCGATTCCTGGTACGGCGATGTCGCGATTGCGGTGGAGGGGAAGGGGCTCGCGATTCGCTTCACGAAAACGCCGGCCCTGGTGGGCGACCTGGTGCACTGGCAGCACGACGCCTTCCTGGCGCGGTGGCGGGACCGGGAGCTCAGGGCCGATGCCTACGCCACGTTCTCGCTCACGCCTGACGGTGGGGTGGACCAGCTGAAGATGGTGCCGGCGTCGGAGGCGGTGGATTTCAGCTTCGACTTCCAGGACTTGTTGCTGAAGCGGATCGAGAACTCGCCGGGGAACTAGCGAGCTACGCGGCGGCGCGCTCCAACTCTCCAGCGTCGATGAAGATGTTGTGAATGAAGGGCGACAGCGGGTGGCGCCTGGGCAGGCCCAGGGCTGCGTACATCAAAGTCAGAGCAGATTCCCACTCCGCCCGACTGGCCGGGCCCCGTACATCCCGGGCGTTGACGAAGTACACGAAGACCAGGCGGGCGGGCAGCTGGTTCACCTGCCGCAGGAAATACAGGAAGGCAAGCCGGTTGGCGTACTGATAAAAGGTGTGGGCCCACTCGGCCGTGGACTTGGGGGCCAGAAACTCCCTCACCTCGCTCAGTCGTTCGGTAATCTTCTTGAGGGACTCGGGTCCGGCCTGGCTGCGGCCGGAGGCAAGCTCCGGAATGTGCGCCTTGGCTTCGAGCAGCAGCAGGTCTCCGCTGGCCGAGCGGGCCAGGCCATCCCAGACCGGCCCCCTGCGAGGCCAGAAGTCGGCGAGCGCGTGCTGCACCGCGCTCGACACACCCAGCGCCTTCAGCGCATCGAGATCCTTGTATTCCCGGTAGCCGCCCGAGCGCAGCGGGCAGAGCCATTCCAGGGGTGAATGCGATGCTCCCCCCAGACTGCCCACCAGGGGCTCCTCGACCAGCCTTCGTTGAACGTTGACTGCGAGCTGAAGCCACCGCTGACTCCCCGCTGCCGCAAGATCGGCCATGGTCCCCTCACTCTGGGTGGCACCGATGAAACAGATTGTCGTTGGTAGGTAGCGGATTACCCGCTGTCCCGCAGAAAACAACAGACTCGATCACCCCGACTTTTCGTATCTCTCAAGCGTGATTGAGCTTGAAAAACACATGCTGGAGAGGCAGCAAAAAATCGGCCTATGGACAGATGGGCCGGACTGCCATGCTGCCGATTCTTGCGCGTTCAAAAACTGGTGGGAGGAAATGGTCAACGAAACGCTACACCGAACGCCCACTGGGTACAGATCGGCACGTCCGTCCAAGCGATGCGCAACCCATGGGTTGCGCGTTTTGGCGCTGGATGATAGCTTTTCAGGCAACCAGAAGGTTGCCCATGATCACCATCAGGAGGCCGTCCATGACTACCGCGAGCACGGAATCCCCGAATCGAAGTGCCACCGATCGCATCGAGAAGACCATGGTGCTGCGTGCGTCCAGGTCCAAGGTCTGGCGCTCGCTGACCGATCCCGCCCAGTTCAGCCAGTGGTTCGGGGTAGAGCTGAAGGACCCCTTTCTTCCCGGGGCCCGGGTGCAGGGGCCGGTCACCAGTCCGGGCTACGAACATCTCACCATGGACATCACCATCGACCGGGTGGAGCCCGAGCGGCTCTTCTCCTGGCGGTGGCAGCCCGGCGGGGATCCAAACATCGATCCGTCGGAGCCCATGACGCTGGTGGTCTTCGAGCTGGAGGAGGTACCCGAGGGAACCCGGCTCACCGTGAGGGAATCCGGCTTCGACCAGATTCCGGTCTCCCGCCGCGGGAAGGCCTACCGGGAGAACGACGAAGGGTGGACCGGCCAGTTCGAGAACCTCCGGAAATATCTTGCCTCAGCGGCGTAGGGCCGAAACGCCGGCGCCGGTCTTCGCCGCTCTGGGTGACGAAGTCCGGCTCCGGCTTCTGGCCCGGCTCGCCGGCGGCGAGCCGATGTCCATCTCACGCCTCACGGCCGGATCGGGCATAACCCGGCAGGGTGTCACCAAGCACCTGCGAGTGCTGGCCGGCGCCGGGCTGGTGCGGGGCACCCGGCGGGGAAAGGAGAGCCTCTGGCAGGTGGAGCGTCGCCGGCTGGAGGAGGCCCGCCGGTCGCTGGAGCTGATCTCGCGCCAGTGGGACCAGTCGCTGGGCAAGCTCAAGCTGTTCGTGGAGGACTAAGCGGGGCAGCGGGGCAAAGGATCGTCCCGGATCAACTCAGAAGTTCTGGGGGTAGAGGGCGTTGCTGCCGTCCATATCGCCCGTGTCTCCATACACCAGAGGCGCGGCATCCGGATCCAGAAGCCGCCCGCCAGTGACTCGGCCAAGGGTCAGGTCGTGATCGCCCGCCCCCATCTCTCCGCTCAGCTCGCAGTCGAAGTACGCCAGCGCATCTTCCAGGATGGGCGCGCCGGTTCGTCCGGGGCGCCAGCGGATGCCGGCCAGCTTGTCCTCGTCCCGACCGGAGCGGGTGCCGAAGCGACGCGCGAGGTCCTGCTGGCCCTGCTTCAGGACGTTGACCGTGAATCCCCCTCCGGCTTGAAGCAACGGGTAGGAGGCGTGCGCCGGGTTGATGCTCAACGCCAGGAGCAAGGGATCGAACGACACCTGCATCACCCAGGCGGCGGTGAAGCCGTCGCGCTGGTCCCCGTCGGCGACGCCGACGACATAGACCCCCTGCGTGAGCCGGCGAAACAGCGCGGCGATCTCGGTCACGTTGGCTCCTTCCAATGGATGTCCTAACTTA
>Ga0105106_10002811_pt1 | contig 12499 bp, 14 predicted proteins | sample PPLLaktember2015_5_FD_79109 | JGI IMG/M metagenome (GOLD analysis project Ga0105106, IMG submission 79109) | Freshwater sediment microbial communities from Prairie Pothole Lake near Jamestown, North Dakota, USA - PPLs Lake P8 Core (1) Depth... | ecosystem: Environmental > Aquatic > Freshwater >...
AAAATTACAAGCCGTTGGCCGATCACCACGTGCTGCAGCTCGTAGACGACGATGTGACGATCATGCCGGGCGTGCGCGTCAGGCGAACGGGCGGCCATACGATGCACCACCAGATGGTCCTCATCGAGTCGGCGGGCAAGACGGCGGTCTTCGTGGCCGACCTGCTGCCGACGGCAGCGCATATTCCCGAGGTGTGGGTGATGGGCTACGATCTGTTCCCGCTCGACACGCTCAACTTCAAGCGAGCCTTCCTGCGAGAAGCCATCGAGCGCGAGTACCTGATCCTGTTCGAGCACGATCCGGACATTGCGGCGGGATACATTCGGGAACGCGACGGAAAACGGTACGTGGAGAAAGTTGCGTGACCAGCCCGAAGCCCGAAGTGTGAAGTCGTAGGCCAGGAGGTTTGGTTTGACCGTCCAGATAGGCGTTATCGGCGGCAGCGGCCTGTACGACATGGCAGAGCTGACCGACCGCGAAGAGAAAGTCATCACCACCCCGTTCGGGGACCCATCCGGGCCGTATCTTGTCGGCACGCTGCGCGGCAAGCGCGTCGCTTTTCTTGCACGCCACGGCGCCGGCCATCGGCTGCTGCCGTCCGAGCTCAATTTCCGCGCGAACATCTTCGGATTCAAGGTGCTTGGGGTCGAGCGCATCATTTCGGCCAGCGCAGTGGGAAGCCTCAAGCAGGAGTACCCGCCGCTCGATATCGTCGTGCCCGATCAGTTCCTGGATCGCACCGTGGGGCGCATCAGCACGTTTTTCGGCGGTGGCCTGGCGGCGCACGTGTCGTTTGCGCATCCGATTTGCCCGCAGCTTGCCCGGATCGGCGCCGATGCGGTGCAGGCGGTCGGCGCGAACGTCCATCGCGGCGGTACCTACGTCTGCATGGAGGGGCCGCAGTTCTCGACGCTCGCCGAGTCGAGGCTGTATCGAACCTGGGGCATGGACGTCATAGGGATGACCAACCTGCAGGAGGCGAAGCTGGCACGCGAGGCCGAGATCTGCTACGTGACGCTGGCGCTCGTTACCGATTACGACTGCTGGCATCCGGATCACGACCATGTGACGGTGGACATGATCGTGCAGACGTTGACGCAGAACGCGATAGTGGCTCAGCGCGTCATCGCCGAGACCATCACGAACCTTCCAGCCGAGCGTTCGTGCGACTGCGGCTCTGCGTTGAAGTACGCGCTCATCACGAGACCCGAAGCGGTCCCGGCACGAGTGAAAAAGGACCTCGCGCCGATTATTGGCAAGTACCTCGATTAGGGAGCGTGTGTGAATCCAATTCTGGCCGTAGGATCCGTGGCCTTCGATTCGATCAAAACCCCGTTCGGCGAAGCGAACCGCGTCGTCGGCGGAGCGGCTACCTACTTTGCGATAGCCGCATCGTTCTTCACCGAAGTGCGCATCGTCGCCGTCGTGGGCGAAGACTTCGGCGCAAATGTTGAGAAGGTCTTCGGCGGGCGTCGAATCGATCTCGCCGGGTTGGAGAAGGTGCCGGGCGAGACGTTCCGCTGGAAAGGGGAGTACGGCTTCGATCTCAACAGCCGCGAGACGATCTACACGCACCTGAACGTGTTTGAAGCGTTCACGCCGAAGATTCCTGCGAGCCACAGGACGTCGCCATTCGTGTTCCTGGGCAACATCCATCCCACGCTGCAGGTGGAGGTGCTGAACCAGGTGCAGAAGCCGAGGCTGGTTGGCGCCGACACGATGAACTATTGGATTGAGCGGACACCCGACGAGCTGCAACAGGTGCTCAAGCGGGTAGACGTGCTTCTCATCAACGACTCTGAAGCGCGCGAGCTCGCCCGCGAGGCCAACCTGGTGAAGGCCGCGCGCGCCATCCAGACCATGGGGCCGAAGACGCTCGTCATCAAGCGCGGCGAGCATGGCGTGCTGATGACGCGGACCGGCGGCGGCTTCTTCGCCGCGCCGGCCATGCCCCTCGAAGAGGTGTTCGATCCGACCGGCGCCGGCGATACGTTCGCGGGCGGCTTTCTCGGCTACCTGGCTTCGTGCGACAGCGTCGATGACGGGTCGCTCGCGCGAGCCATCATCTACGGAAGTACCCTGGCGTCATTTGCGGTCGAAGACTTCAGCGTCGAACGCCTGCTGCGCCTGAATCGCGAAGAGGTCGCCGAGCGATTCAGCGAATTCAAGAAGCTCACGCACTTCGACGTCGTTTGAAGAATCGACCAATCTGCCAGTCTGGGAATCTCCCAAAGCGAGAATCTATTTGAACTCCGATCCGTCGCGCCACTGAGCGGCCGGTGGATCGTTGATGACGAGGTATTCGAACTCCTTGCTGAATTCCTCGTTCGAAAGCCCCGCCGTTGCCGCGAGCTTGGCGAGCTCGTGGGGATCGTGGAAGTCGTCCTTCCTCAAACGAATCATGTAGCGGCGTGCGATGTGATAGCGCGTCGAATCGATGTCGACCAGTCTGGTCTTCGCCCGTCCGGTCTTCGGGTCGAGCATGTTGCTGAAAGGAATCGGCACGAACCGGCCGGCCTGCATCGACACCATGGCGTTCGACCCGCCCGACAACACGTACTTCGCCGCGCAGTAGCCAAGGTCGCGCGTGTATTCCATGTCGAAGGGAATCGGATCGGCGCACCGTAGCTCGTAGCCGATGTTCTTTGCCACCAGCGTCGACTTGAGGCCGAACTCCTTCAGGCGCGTCAGAATCTGTGCCTTCAGGATCTCGCCGATGTTGATTTCGGCGATGCGCACGTGGCCGTGGGCGTCGCGTTCGACGCCTTTCAGCTCGGCGAGATCGTCCTCGCTGAGGTGCAGCACGACGCCTTCGCCGATGATGGCCACGCCATCGCGGCGGCCATAGCTCATCCGCTTGATGATGGCGCCCACCAACGTGTCCACCAGCACCTTGAGCCTCAACGGCGCCGAGAATTCCTCGGGGATAAGTGCCAGGGTTGCGCCGGCGGCCTTGGCAATGCCGAGGCTCAGGTGACCCGCTGTCCGTCCCATGGCAATGACGATGTACCAGCGAGAAGTCGTCTTTGCGTCGACCATCAGGTTCTTGACGATCTCGACGCCATAGTGGCGAGCGGTCTGGAACCCGAACGTGTCGATGTGCGGCGGCAGGTCGAGGTCATTGTCGATGGTTTTGGGCACATGCACTACCCGCAGCCGCCCCTCCGCGTGTTGCGCCAGCTTCATCGCCGAGTACGCCGTATCGTCGCCGCCAATGGTGATCAGCTGCGAGACATTCAGTCGCAGCAGCGATTGAACGGTGTTTTCGAGCAGCGCCGGGCTCTTAGAAGGGTTGGCACGCGCGATGCCGATATGGGAGCCGCCGCGGAAATGGATGCGGCTGACCCCTTCGATGGTAAGCGGCGTGACGTGATCGATATCGCCCTGCATGATCCATTCGAATCCATCACGCAATCCGAGCACGTCAACGCCTTCCAGTCGCGCACGAATCGTCGCGGCCGCGATAACGCTGTTCAATCCGGGCGCAGGACCGCCGCCACACAAAATCGCCAGCTTGTTGTGGGTATCCATCTTTTATCGTGGGGTCCAACACCCACTCCGCGCCGCTCGCCTGCGTCCGTCTTCGTTCGGGACGCGTGAGTTTTGTCGAACGGCGGGGCTTTATCGCCCCGAGCCGCTCGCGACGCATTGTGGCGGTATTGTAATTTCGCATCTCTCTTGTGTGCAATTCTTGCCGCGCGCGCCTTCGCGGCATGCATTTCTGCCAGAGATTTCTGTTGGAAAGGAATTTGCTTTGTCTGAGCGACGTGCGACTCGAAAAGGAAACGTTCGGACCGGTCCTCCGCGCCGCTCGCGAACGCAAGGGTATCACCCTGAAACAACTTGCAGAAGAAACGAAGCTCAGCGTCGAGCTCTGGGCGTCGCTCGAAGAGAACGACCTGACGCGCTGGCCGAAGCGCGTGTTCGCGCGGAGCTACGTGCGCGACTACGCAGTACGCGTCGGTCTCGACCCCGAGGAAGTGGTCAACGACTTCTGCCGGTTGTTCCCGGAGTGGGGCGATCGCCGCGCCGAGCGGGTGATTCGCGAGAAGGCGGAAATCATCGCGCACGAGCTCGAGTGGGAAGACCTTCCCACGCCCCAGCGGCGTTCGACCGACCCCGGCGTGGGCCACGTGCCTGGCTTTCTGTCGCGTCATCGCGTCCGAATCGTCGGCGTGGCGCTCGACCTCCAGGCCATGCTCGGTCTGGGTTGGGCCGGCCTGCTCTTCGGTTTCAGCTACTGGACCACGACAGCCGTGGCGGCGGTATCGTACTCGGTGCTCGCGACATCACTCGTCGGGCGCAGTTTCGGGCTCGTCGCCGCGGAGTGGATCTTCCGCACCCTCCAGTCGATGCCCGCTGTTCGCCGGTTCCTCTCCTCGCGGGCCCAGAGCGCGTGATTCGCCCGTTTTTGCCCCTTCCCGTTTATTTCTGATATCCTCTCGCTCCGGTTGGTGTTTGCGGCGCTTAAAGGAGTGAGTGATGCAGATAGCAGAGCGGGATTCGGGAGCAGTGACGGTCCTCGATATTTCGGGAAAGATCACCCTTGGCGAGGGAGATACCCTGCTCAAAGACAAGTTGCACAGCCTGCTGCATCAGGGCAAGAAGAACGTGCTCCTCAACCTTGCGCAGGTCAATTACGTCGACAGCGCGGGGCTGGGCGCCCTCGTCAGCGCCTACACGACGGTCACCCGCGAGGGCGGCAGCCTGAAGCTCGCCAATATCACCAAGAAGCTGCAGGATCTGCTGTCGATTACCAAGCTGCTCACTGTCTTCGAGACGTTCGACAGCGAAGACGAGGCCTTGCGCAGCTACAAACGATCTTGAACAGAAGACCAGAGGATCAGAAGAATGATTCTTCTGATCTTCTGATCGTCTGATCTTCTGACCTTCTGTATGCGCTCTTCCTGAATCAACTCTTTCGAAAGACTACGATTCGGTTGGTGTTGGTGCCTTTCGAGTTGTTCCGCACGCCCCAGCAGTTTGCGGTTTTCGTGAACTGCTGAGAGTTAATCACGACCAGCAGCGGCTCTAAACCGGACGCGACACCGCAGGGAAGCACCGCCTCTTCGAGCTTGACCTTCCCGCCGCGCACTTCGCCGACTTCGAACGCCACGTGGCCGCCGGGCCGCAGCAGCCGCGCGAGCTCCTTGAAGACGTCGGTCATGGCCGCCTGCCATTGGTCCACCTTGCGGTGGATGGATATCTCGACCGCCGAGGTGTCGATGCCGCAAAACCAGCCCCGCAGCCAGTTGTCTCCGGCGTAATCGACGATGTCGAGAAATGGCGGAGAGGTGACCACCAGGCTGACGGATCCTGCCTTAATCTGCGGAGTCGATCGCGCTGGCCGCGTGAGAAGCTTGGCGCCCTGCGCCGATCTCAGCAGCTTGACGCGCGTGGCGCTGTCGCAGTCGGCCAGAAGCGATCGTGTCTTTGCGGCAATCAGCGCCCGCACGTCGCGACGTGGGGGAGTCTGCTTGCGCCGTGCGTTGATCTTTGCCTGCGCGTCGAGTGATGCGGCCTGGTTGGGCGGCAGCGTGTAGACCGAAAAGAACCCGGGCGAGTGGCCGGTCAGGCGATTGACGGCAACCATCCGAATCCAGCGATCGATGCCGTCGAGCGCGCCGCGGCGATCGCGCGCGAGGAGGTATTCGCGCAGCGCGCAGATCGCGCGCAGCGTGTCGGGATGGTAGAAGACTTCAAGCTCGCGCGGGCACATCGACGCCGACGACAGGTCGAGGGCCGCGAGCCGCGCGTCAACGTCCTCTGGTGTCGGAGGAGACAGACGCGGCTGCGCGAGCATCGCGCTCAGCGGGTTGATGTCGCAGCCTGCCGGCGTCCGTCCGGCGAGCGCGGCTTCGATGACGGTCGTGCCACGTCCCATGAACGGGTCGTACACAATGTCGCCGGGCGACGTGAACCGATCGATGAAGAACCTCGGAAGCTGGGGTTTGAAACACGCGCGATACGACACCTCGTGCAGGCTGTGCGCGGCGCGCTGCTTGCTCGTCCAGAACTCGTTGACGAACGTCTCGACGACGATCGGGCGCGATTTCGCCAGGCCGACGCTGGTGATGGCGTGCCTGGTGGGCCGGCCGTTCCACTGGAACGCGCGCAGCTCGCGGACAATTTCGGGTCGGGGCGAATGAGAGACCGGGAGACGCTGGGGGGCGCTTCGCATAGATGCTCGTAGATTCGCGCGGCTCGCCGGTTGCGCACCTGCGCGACCCTGTAGCCTACGCGACCTTCTGAGCTATCTATCGGCAGAATTGTGCAAAAGTACAGCGGCCGCCAGATAGATGGCGGCTCCGGTCAACAGGGTAGTGGAAAAACCCCAGTTCATGGCGATGAACACCGCCAGCGTGGCGCCAATCACCGACAGCGCCCCGTTCATTCCCCAGGCCCAAGGTACTAGCGCTGAATGACTTACGGTCATCAGGCGGATACCCGTGGGCAGCGGCATGCCCATCAACACCCCTGCTGGTGCAATCAGCAGCACCGTCAAGGCGATGCGGGCGGTATGGCTGGCGCTGATGGTCGACCGGATGATTGGCGGGAGGGCGACAATGCCCAGAATCGCGACGGCCGCGATGCCCAGCAGCACGAGCGTTACCGTGCGACGCAGACGCGCGTCGGCGATGTGACGGCTGACGAGGCTGCCGATGCCCGTGCCAAGCAGCACCGAGAAGAGCGTCACGGTCAGTGAGTAAACAGGATGGCCGAGGAGCAGCACGAACCGCTGGAGCAAGGCCACCTCGATGAGCATGAAGCCGGCGCCCAGCATGCCGAAGTACGCGAGCCAGCGCGGCCAGTGGCTTCCTCGCAGCTCGCTGCCCGAGAGCAGGAGCGGTCCGACAACGAACAGCGTGACAAAGGTGGCCGAGATCGCCATCAGCGTCATGAGCGCGCTCAGACCGTTGCCGAAGAGCATGCTCCGGCCGAACGCGGTGTGGAACTGATCCTTGATCTTGGTGGTGTGAAAGAAGAACGGGCGATTGTCGGTCGTCGGCGCGACATCGTGATGGTACGCGTCGTAGAATGCCTGGCGATTCGGCGCCAGCACGAGCTTCGCGTAATCGTTGCTCGTATCCGTTTGTCCGGGCGCATAGAGGACGGTGAAGCCGAGATTGGCCGAGGTCGCGCGAAGATGCTCGACCTCATGCGGCGTGAAGGGCGTCTTTTTGAGCAGGAACGTTGCGACCCGATCCTGCTGCACGACGGCCATGTGCTCGGCGGCCGAGCAGCCTCGGGTTTCGCACGCCGCCTGCGCCAGCGAGACGAGGCGCAGGCCATCGAACACCCACCGCGTGATCGTCAGCATGCCCCGATCGGTGAGGTGATCGTAGTAATCCTCGAACGCTTCTTTCGTGTACAGCGTGTTTTCCGTCAGCGTGTAGGCGCCGGCCGCGGTTGCGGCCCACGTATCCACGAGCGAAGCCTGGATGATGTCGTAGCGGGTGTTCGATCGCCGGATGAAGCTGCGGCCGTCGTCGACGACCACATTGACCTTCGGGTTCTGGTAGATCGACCCGGAGAAATCACGGAAGTGCTCGAGCATCACGTCGTTGGCGATGATCGGGTTCACCTCCACGCCGTCGACGCGGCTCGCACCGAACACGAGCGCCGTCAGCAGATCGCGTCCCCCGCCCGGACCGATGACGAGCGCGGTGAAGGGGTCTGACCCCGCCCCCGCGATCCTGGCCGATTTGGCGTCGTTTGCTTCGTTGGGGTCTGACCCCCGTACAGTACCGGGGTCAGACCCCACCAGGTGGTACGCCAGGCCGGTCAGCTCGTATCTCAGATAATCGACCTTCGACAGGTCGCCGTTGAAGCGGACGATGGGGGTCGAGGCGGCCGAGTCGATGTCCATGAACCGGGTTTCCGGCTTGGCGCCCTCGTATTTCGAGCTCAACGACCAGTCGCCGTGAGACCGGTCGTACACCGCGACGCGCGAGAACGAGTTCCACTTGGCAAACAGCACCGTGTCTTCGTCGTGTCCCTTCGTGTTCGTCACGTCGAAGGGCGCCGAACCCATCAACTGCAGTCCGCCCGGTATGCCTACCGCCAGCGCGGCGAATGCGGCCGTGCGCACCATCGCCCGCGCCGGCGAGAACAGCAACGCGGCAGCGCCCCCGAGCACCGCTGCGAGCAGCACGACGCCCGGCGCGCCGAACCGATTCAAGAGGGGCAGCAGCAGCAGACAGCCGGTTGCCGCCCCGATCAGGTCTGCGCCGTAGACGACGTTTACCTGCCCGCGCAGTCGCGTGATCGCCAGCGATATCACCGCGCCTCCTGTGAAAAAAGGCAGCGCCGCCAGCGTGTAGATGGCGATCATCTTGACGAGGTTTTCGTGCGAGTAGTTCAGCCCCACGCGAATCCGCACGAGCGCGGCGAGTGCCAGCACGGTCGAGGCGGCGAAGAGCAGCGAGTGGTTCGTCAGCAACGACGAGGTCGAGCGGCGCTCGAACCTGTGGCGCATGACGTACACATAGACCCCGCTTGCGCTCAGTCCGAACAGCGCGATGGAGATCGCCAGAAACGCGAAGTGGTAGTACATCGTGACGGAGAAGATGCGCGTGAGCGCGAGCTCGACCATGAGGATGGCGCCCGCGATGGCACCCACCCCGACCAGCGCGCGCACGAACTGTGCGCGCGAGAGCTCTGCGTTGTGCTCGGCATTTGACGGCATTCGGACGAAGTTTAGCATCAGGCAGATGAGGTAAACTGGCAGCCGTGCCCGCTCCCGCTTCTGTTCGACCGCAATCCCCCAATCGCATTCTGATTTGCGCGGCGGCCTGGGCGGTTCCCGGCCTTGGACATTTGTGGCTCGGCCGCCGGAAGGGACTGATCTTCCTCGTCGTGCTGTTGACGATGTTCGGGATGGGCCTCTTGCTGCACGGCAGAATTTTTTCCATCGAACTCGCGGAGCCGTTCGTCGCGCTGATGGCGCTGGCCAACATGGGCATCGGCCTGCCGTATTTCCTCGCGCGCGGCATGGGATACGGTGCGGGCAACGTCATTGCCGTCAGCTACGAGTACGGCAACACGTTCCTGATTGTCTCCGGGCTCCTCAATTCGCTTGTCGTGATCGACGCGTTCGATATTTCGATGGGCCGGAAGTGATGGAAAGCCACTTTCTGCTGATGGTGATCTTTTCGCTCTGCGTCTCGGCCGTCTTCGCAGCCTTGTTGCGCGAGGACGCGCGCGAGCAACTGGTGCTCGGCGCGAAGATGTTCGGCGCGATGGTGGTGGCCGCGCTGATTCTCGGCTGGCTGATGTACCCGTTTCCGATCTAGGCTCACCGCTTACGGCTCGCCGTTCACCCTTTCTGTCGTTGTGGGGCCCGGTCATCGCGTACATGGCGATGATCTTCGGGCTGTCGTCGTTCTCTACGCTTCCAACCCCGCCAGCTGGGTTCTCGTTCTACGACGCGCACATCGCCGCGTACGCCGGGCTCGGCTTGCTGACGGCACGCGCATTGGCGAAAGGCCTGCACCACGTGTCGTGGCGCGCGGCCGCTGGCGCGATCATCATCGCGTCGCTCTATGGTGTCTCAGACGAATACCATCAGCTGTTTGTACCCGGGCGATCGTTCGACTATCTCGACATCGTTGCCGATGTCGTCGGCTCGGCAGCGGGAGCGAGCGGCGCGGGAGCGTGGAGTATAATCAAGCATCGCTTTTAGCGAAGCTGCGCGATGCCCTTTGACAACCTGCTCCTCCAGCGTGAGTCCGGCGTTGCCGTGCTCACGGTTCAGCGCCCCCAACGGCTGAACGCGCTCGACGCAAAGACCATCGACGAAATCCGGCAGGCCATCCCCGACCTTCGACACGACGAATCGATCCGCTGCGTCATCGTGACCGGTGCGGGCGACAAGGCTTTCGTTGCCGGCGCCGACATTCACGAGCTCGCACGCGACACGCCCGAACTCGCGCGGCGGCGCGCGCTTGCCGGCCAGCATGCGTTCGATCTCATCGAACAGCTCGGCAAACCCGTCGTGGCAGCCGTCAACGGCTTCGCGCTCGGCGGTGGGTGCGAGCTGGCCATGGCGTGCACCCTGCGCATCGCCGCCGACACGGCACGGTTCGGCCAGCCCGAGATCAATCTTGGATTGATCCCGGGGTTTGCCGGCACTCAACGCTTGGCTCGGCTGGTGGGAAAGACGAAGGCCATGGAGCTGATTCTCACGGGCAACCCCATCAGCGCGTCCGAGGCGCTCGCGATTGGCCTGGTCAATCGCGTTGTGCCGGCGGCCGCCCTCATGAAGGAGGCACATGCCCTTGCGGCGGAACTGGCGGCCAAGCCGCCGCTCGCGCTGCGGTACGCTATGGAAGCCATTCACAAAGGGCTGGAGATGCCGTTTGCCGAAGCCTGCCGGTTCGAGGCAGCGCTCTTCGGCATGGTTACCGCGACCGACGACATGAAAGAGGGCACGCGAGCGTTCCTCGAAAAAAGGAAGGCGGAGTTCAAGGGCAAGTAGGGGATAGTGAATTCGCAGATTCGCAGATTGGAAGAATCGATAACGATGCTCACGATTGAAGGATCGAATCGGGCGCCGGGGATGAAGTTTGCGGTCGTCGTGTCGAAGTTCAACGATTTCGTCACCGACCGACTGCTGGCGGGGGCGATTGGCGGCCTCGAGTCTGCGGGTGTGGGCTCAGACGACATCTGCGTCATCAAGGTGCCCGGCGCCTTCGAGATTCCATTTGCCGCGAAGGAAGCGGCATCGCATGGAAAGTTTGCGGCCGTTGTGTGCCTGGGTTGCCTCGTTCGCGGGAAGACTCCGCATTTCGAGTACATCTCGTCGGCCTGCGCGCACGGCATCACCGACGCTGCCGCTTCGACAAACGTTCCGATGAGCTTCGGCGTGCTGACGACGAATTCAGTCGAAGAGGCGCTCGAGCGGGCGGTTGACGGCCCGGGTAACAAAGGATGGGAAGCGGCGATTGCCGCCGTTGAGATGGCCACGCTGCAGCGCTCGATCCGGCAGCCCAGACGGTCCCAGAGCGTCAAGGTATGAGCGGCGCCGACACGAGCACGCCAGGAACGCGGCAACGCACCCGTCATCGCGCGCGACAGGCGGCGGTGCAGATGCTCTACCAATGGGAGATCGGCCAGCACGACGTCGAGGAGGTGTTCCGCACATTCTGGGGCGCGAACCTGCCTGGCACCGAGAGCGCGCCCGAAAACGTCCGCGCGTTCGCCGAGCAACTGGTCCGCTCGACCATCACCCGTCTCGACAAGATCGATCCGCTCATTGCCGAGACGGCCGAGCACTGGCGCCTGTCGCGGATGGCCGCGCTCGATCGGATCATTCTGCGGCTCGCGATCGGCGAATTTCTCGACGGCGCCACGCCGCGAAATGTCGTCATCAACGAAGCGCTCGAACTGGCCAAGACCTTCAGCGGTGACGAGTCGGCGAAGTTCGTCAACGGCATTCTGGATGCGGTGAAGAAGAAGCTGCCATAGAGAATTCGCAGATTCAGATGGGGAGATCGGCAGATTGAAAGCGCGCCGCTTGCTGGCCGTTCTGTTGCTGTGCGTCGCCTGCAGCGGAGGGTCGCAGACGCCAAACGGCCCCTCGAATGTTTCGCCGACGTTTGCCACTCTCGTCTTTTCCAGAACCCAAGGCTTTCGACACGACTCCATCCCGGCGGGCATTGAGGCGATTCGGCAGCAGGGGAACGCCCGCGGATTCTCGGTCGACGCTACTGAAGACGCCGGCGCCTTCAGCGACGACGCTCTAGCGCGGTACAAGGCCGTCGTGTTTCTTTCGACGACCGGCGATGTGTTGAACGCCGCGCAGCAGGCCGCCTTCGAGCGGTTCATCAGGAGAGGCGGCGGGTTTGTCGGCGTCCATTCGGCCGCCGACACGGAATACGACTGGCCGTTCTACGGTGCGCTCGTCGGCGCGCACTTCTCGGGGCATCCCGACATTCAAAATGCGACGATCCTGATTGAAGAGCCAGGACATCCCTCCACTGCGTCTCTGCCGCGCACCTGGATGCGCCGCGACGAGTGGTACAACTTTCAGCGCAATCCCCGCGGGAATGTCACCGTGCTCGCCACCATAGACGAGCGAACCTATTCGGGGGGCACGATGGCGCCCGATCATCCGATCATGTGGTCGCACACCTACGAGAGCGGGCGCGCGTGGTACACCGCCGGCGGCCATACGACCGAGAGCTTCTCGGAGCCGCTCTTCGTCGAGCATCTGGGCCGGGCCATTCTCTGGGCGGCCGGTGCGATATGATTTCCCCGAATGTCTTCTGAAGACGAACAGATACAGCAACGCCGCGCCAACCTCGCGAAGCTGCGCGAGCTTGGCGTCGATGCCTATCCCCATCGATTCGATCGCACGTCAACAGTCACCGATCTCGTTCGCGCGCACGGCGAGAAGACCGGCGCAGATCTCGAGCAGCCGCGCGTTCAGACGGTTACGAGCGGCCGCATTCTCGGAATCCGGAGCTTCGGCAAGGCGAGTTTTCTCGTTCTCTCA
>Ga0105106_10002812_pt1 | contig 12499 bp, 10 predicted proteins | sample PPLLaktember2015_5_FD_79109 | JGI IMG/M metagenome (GOLD analysis project Ga0105106, IMG submission 79109) | Freshwater sediment microbial communities from Prairie Pothole Lake near Jamestown, North Dakota, USA - PPLs Lake P8 Core (1) Depth... | ecosystem: Environmental > Aquatic > Freshwater >...
GAGCTCCGACGTATTCGAACCCCGCATGCCGAGCTTGTCGAGCTTGGGGGAAGTCGAGAAACCCGCATAGCCGCGCTCGACGAGGAACGCGGTAATGCCGCGCGCACCCGCCTGCGGATCGGTCTTCGCGTACACGACCAGGACATCGGCGTCGGGCCCGTTGGTGATCCACATCTTGGTGCCGTCGAGAACGTAGCGGTCGCCGCGCTTCTCCGCGCGCAGGCGCATGCCGACCACGTCCGATCCCGCGCCCGCCTCGCTCATCGCGAGCGCGCCGACGTGCTCGCCCGTCACCAGGCGCGGCAGGTATGCGCGCTTCTGCCCGGGCGTCCCGTGACGCCGGATCTGGTTCACGCACAGATTGGAGTGCGCGCCGTACGACAGGCCGACCGCCGCGCAGGCGCGGGAGAGCTCTTCCATCGCGACGACGTGCGCGAGGTAACCCATCCCCGCGCCCCCCCATTCTTCCTCGACCGTGATGCCGAGCAACCCGAGCGCGCCGAGCTGCGGCCACAGCTCGCGCGGGAACTCGTTGGCGCGGTCGATCTCCGCCGCGCGCGGCGCGATTTCGCGAGCGGCGAACTCGCGCACCGTCTCACGGAGGATGTCGACGGTCTCGCCGAGACCGAAGTCGAGTCCCGGAACGCCGCTCATCGCCTGGCGCTCGAGCCCGGACCTGGGATGACGTTGACGTAGCCGTAAGGCATCATGCCGCTTTCGCCTCGCCTTTTCCGGGTTGGGCGAGGAGCTTTCGGCATTGCGCTGCAAAGAACTCGACTTCCTGCAGCATGACTTCGATGTCCACGCGCTGCTGTTCGAGCAGGGCCTTGCGCTTCTCGAGCTTCGCGAGAAAGACTTCGAGCTGGTGGTGCTCGTCCTGGGAAAGATCGTAGAGATCGAATAACTCCTTGATCTCGTTCAAGCTAAAGCCGAGCCGCTTGCCGCGCAGCGCGAGCTTCAGCCGGACCCGGTCGCGCGCGCTGAAAAGCCGGGTTACGCCCTGGCGGGCGGGCGCGATCAGCCCCCGGTCCTCGTAGTGGCGTATGGTGCGAGTGGTCACTCCGAATTCCTGCGCGAGCTCGGTGATGCTGTAAGGAGCCGTCATTGTGCCATGCAGTATAAGATTGTAGAATCAAGGCGTTCGGGCATCATAGCTATTCCTTTACGTAAACGTCAAGCACGAGTGCAGTCGAAGACACAGAGGATCCCGCATGAGCGACGCGCGCGAGCAGAACCCGCTTAAGTTCGACCCCGCCGAAATGGCGCGCCTCTACGCCGATATCGCGGCGAAAAGCGCGGCGCTGGTGGGCCGTTTTGCCGCCAGTCACGCCGAAGGCTCGAAGCCGCACGTCCCCGACGAGTTCGGTATCAGCAAAGCGTTCTTCGAGGCGTGGGCGCGCATGCTCGCCGATCCGATGCAGATCGCCGAGACGCAGGTGAAGCTGTGGCAGGACTACTGGTCGCTCTGGCAGAGCTCGATGATGAAGCTCATGGGTCACGAGACCGTGCCCGTCGCCGAGCCGGCGCACGGCGATCGCCGCTTCAGGCACGGCGACTGGCAGCAGCATTTCTTCTACGACTACGTGAAGCAGTCGTATCTCATCGCGGCCAAGCATCTGCACCGGTCGCTCGCCGGGGTGCAGGGGCTCGACGAGCAGACGACGAAGAAAGTCGATTTCTACACGCGGCAATACATCGACGCGCTGTCGCCTTCGAACTTCGTCCTCACCAATCCCGAAGTGCTGCGCGAGACCTTCGCGAGCGGCGGGCAGAACCTCGTCAGGGGTTTCGCCAACCTGCTCGAGGACCTGACGAAGAGCAACGGCGGCGGGCTCAAGCTGCGCATGACCGACGACACCCAGTTCAAGGTGGGCGGAAACATCGCGACGACGCCCGGGAAAGTCGTGTTCCAGAACGATCTCATGCAGCTCATCCAGTACTCGCCCGCGACCGACGAAGTCTACCGGCGGCCGCTGCTCATCGTTCCGCCGTGGATCAACAAGTACTACATCCTCGACCTGCGGGAAAACAATTCCTTCGTGAGATGGGCGGTCGCCCGGGGCCACACCGTGTTCGTCGTGTCCTGGGTGAATCCCGATGCCACGTACGCGGCCAGGACTTTCGAGGACTATCTCAATGCGGGCCCGCTCGCCGCGCTCGACGCGGTCGCGCGCGCGACCGGCGAGCGCGAAGTGAACCTGATCGGTTTCTGCCTCGGCGGAACGCTGCTCGCCGCCGCGCTCGGTCATCTCGCGGCGAAAGGCGATACGCGCGTGCACAGCGCGACTTTCTTCGCGACCCTCATCGATTTCGAGCAGGCCGGCGAGCTCGAGGTGTTCGTCGACGAAGGCCAGGTCGCAGCGCTCGAAAAACGCATGGAGCAGCGGGGCTATCTCGAAGGCTCGGAGATGGCCGCGACTTTCAACATGCTGCGCGCGAACGACCTCATCTGGTCTTTCGTCGTCAACAATTACCTCCTCGGCCGCGATCCGTTCCCTTTCGATCTCCTCTACTGGAACTCCGATTCGACGCGCATGCCCGCGGCGATGCACAGCTATTACCTGCGCAACATGTATTTGCGTAACCTGCTGTCGCAACCGGGCGGGCTCACGCTGAACGGCACGCCGATCGACCTCGGCAAAGTGGGGATTCCGCTCTACTTCATTTCCACGGTCGAGGACCACATCGCGCCGTGGACCTCGTGTTACGCGGGGGCGCGCCTGTTCGAGGGCCCGGTGCGCTTCGTGCTCGGCGGGTCGGGCCATATCGCGGGCATCGTCAATCCGCCCGCGGCGAACAAGTACGGCTACTGGACCAACGAAACGCTCGGCGACGAGGCCGACGCGTGGCTGGCTGCGGCCGAGCACCACGCCGGTTCGTGGTGGGTGGACTGGGAGCGCTGGGCGAGCGCCCACGGCGGGGACAAGGTCGCTGCGCGCACGCCGGGAGACGGCACTCTGCCATCGATCGAAGATGCCCCGGGCAGTTACGTAACGGCACGACCGCAAGCGGAGAAATAAGGGGCAAATCAGTGCGATCTCGCCCGGATCGCGCCGTCGGGGCTCTGCTAATCTTCGCGTCAGATGGATATACGCGATCGAGCTTTTCTGGTGACGGGCGCCGGTTCGGGCCTTGGCGGCGCCACCGCGCGCCGCCTTGCGCGCGCCGGCGCCAGGCTCGCCCTGCTCGACGTCGATGCGCAGGCGGGCAACGCGGTTGCGCGCGAGATCGGCGCGGCGGCGGCGTTCTTCGAAGCCGACGTATGCGATGAAGCGGCGGTGGGCGCCGCGATCGCCGATGCGAGACGCCGTTTCGGCGCGCTCCACGGCGCGGTGAACTGCGCGGGAATCGCGCCTGCCGAGCGCGTGCTCGGCAAGACCGGGCCGCACAAGCTCGACGCATTCCGGCGCGCGATCGAAGTGAATCTCGTCGGCACGTTCAACGTGATCCGGCTCGCCGCGCAGGCGATGTCGGAAAATGCGCCGGGCGCAGACGGCGAGCGCGGGGTGATCGTCAATACCGCGTCGGTCGCCGCTTTCGAAGGGCAGGTCGGACAGGCGGCTTACAGCGCGTCCAAAGCGGGCGTTGCGGGAATGACGCTGCCGGTCGCGCGCGAGCTCGCCCGCTTCGGGATCCGCGTGATGACGATCGCTCCGGGTATTTTCGAGACGCCGATGCTCGCCGCGATGGGGAGCGAGGTGCGGGCGTCCCTGGGTGCGCAGGTGCCTTTTCCGTCGCGGCTGGGCAGGCCCGACGAGTATGCGATGCTCGTCGAGCACATCATCTCGAACCCGATGCTGAACGGCGAAGTGATACGGCTTGACGGGGCGCTGCGCATGGGTCCCAAATAAGGTCTATAAAACGCCGCGGTCACTGGACACGCGGCGCATGAATAGAACGCTGGTCAACAGTCTGATCGAAGATTCTGGGGGAATTCCCGTGAAGCTCTGGAAATGGCACACGCTCGTTTTCCGCTGCCCGTGCTGCAGCAAGGAAGCGGATTACGCAGCTCAAATCGTCGACGGCGAGCACAAAGGCACGTACTGGGCCCCGTCGTACTGGTGCGAGAAATGCTCGAGCCCGGTGCGCGCTCGCGACACCTGGCTTTTCGGCGCGGTATTCGGTCCGCTGATGGCGATGATCGCAACTTTCGCCTGGCAGGCGTTGCCCGCTCCGTGGAGCATCCCGCAGCCGGCGGCGATCGCTTTCACCACGCTCTGCTGCGTCATCGTCGGCTGGCCGCTCTCGCGCACGCTGTCGCGCCACCTCCTGTACTGGGAGCCGCGCGAACCGCGCGCGCTGCGCGCAAGCCGCCTGCGTCGTCTTCGCGAAGACGACGAGTGAAAGACAGTGACGCGTGACGGGTGACGAGGGTCGTCGATCCGTCAGCCGCACCCCACTCGCCACGCGTCCCGTCACCCGTCACCTTCTCTCGTCACGCGTCACTGGCCCGTAGCACGGACTCCCCGTTCCTGCGGCGTTGCAGCATGCTGCGCGCACAGCGCTTGCGTATAATCCTTCGACCCCCGCAGCTCCACGCCGCTTCGTTTGAGTACGCAGTCGGGAGCGGCGCGCACGAACACCCCGCAAAAGGCGACCGCCATGGACATGAAGGACATCTCCCCGGACGTCGATCCGCAGGAAACCCGGGAATGGCTGGATGCGCTCGATTCGGTCCTCGAGAACGAAGGCCCGGAACGCGCGCATTTCCTGCTGGAGACCCTCATCGAGAAAGCGCGGCGCTCGGGCGCGAACATCCCGTTCACCGGCACCACGGCTTACATCAACACGATCCCGCCGGGCCGCGACGAGCGCTCGCCCGGTAACTCGGAGCTCGAGCACCGCATACGCTCGCTCGTGCGCTGGAACGCGATGGCGATGGTCGTGCGCGCGAACAAGGAATCCTCGGAGTTGGGCGGCCACATCGCGAGCTTCGCGTCCGCGGCTACGCTCTACGACGTGGGCTTCAACCACTTCTTCCGCGCGGCGAACGAGAGCTTCGGCGGCGATCTCGTCTACTTCCAGGGGCACTCGGCGCCCGGCATTTACGCGCGCGCTTTCCTGGAAGGGCGCATCAGCGAAGATCAGCTCAATCATTTCAGGCAGGAGACCGGCGGCAAAGGCCTGCCGTCGTACCCGCATCCGTGGCTCATGCCCGATTTCTGGCAATTCCCGACGGTGTCGATGGGACTCGGGCCGATCATGGCGATCTACCAGGCGCGCTTCATGCGGTATATGAAGGACCGCGGGATCATGGAAGGGCAGGGGCGCAAGGTGTGGGCGTTCATGGGCGACGGCGAGATGGACGAGCCCGAGTCGATGGGCGCGATCTCGCTCGCCGGCCGCGAGCGCCTCGACAACCTGGTGTTCGTCATCAACTGCAACCTGCAGCGCCTCGACGGCCCGGTGCGCGGCAACGGGAAAATCATCCAGGAGCTCGAGACCGGATTCCGCGGCGCGGGCTGGAACGTGATCAAGGTGATCTGGGGCTCTTACTGGGACCCGCTCATCCAGCGCGACACGAGCGGGCTCCTGTTGAAACGCATGGAGGAGTGCGTAGACGGCGAGTATCAGACCTTCAAGGCGAACGACGGCGCGTACGTGCGCAAGCATTTCTTCGGGAAATACCCTGAGCTTCTCGACATGGTGTCCCACATGTCCGACGACGACATCTGGCGCCTGAATCGGGGGGGACACGATCCGCACAAGGTGTACTCGGCGTATTCGGCGGCGATGAAGCACAAAGGCCAGCCGACGCTGATCCTCGCCAAGACGATCAAGGGTTACGGCATGGGCGAGTCGGGCGAAGGCCAGAACATCACCCACCAGCAGAAGAAGATGGGGACCTCCTCGATACGCGCTTTCCGCGATCGCTTCCGCGTCCCGATTCCGGACGACAAGGTCGACGAGGTGCCGTTTTACCGCCCGCCCGAAGACTCGCCCGAGATGCAGTACATGAGAAGCCGCATCGAAGCGATGGGGGGCTCGCTTCCCGCGCGCCGGCGCAAAGCGGCGCCTCTCGAAGTGCCCCAGCTCGCCGCGTTCGAAGCGCAGCTGAAAGGCACCGAAGGCCGCGAGATTTCGACGACGATGGCTTTCGTGCGGATACTCAACACGATCATCCGCGACAAGAAAATCGGCAAGCTCGTCGTGCCGATCGTACCCGACGAATCGCGCACCTTCGGCATGGAAGGCATGTTCCGCCAGCTCGGCATCTACTCGCACGTGGGCCAGCTCTACACGCCGCAGGACGCCGCGCAGCTCATGTACTACAAGGAGCAGAAGGACGGCCAGATCCTCGAGGAAGGCATCAACGAGGCGGGCGCGATGTGCTCGTGGATCGCGGCGGCGACCTCGTACAGCACGCACGGCCAGTCGATGATCCCGTTCTACATCTACTACTCGATGTTCGGGTTCCAGCGCGTGGGCGATCTCGCGTGGGCCGCCGGCGATTCGCGCGCGCGCGGTTTTCTGCTCGGCGGCACGGCCGGACGCACGACGCTGAACGGTGAAGGACTCCAGCACGAAGACGGCCACAGCCACATCCTCGCTTCCACCATTCCCAACTGCGTTTCGTACGACCCGACTTACGCCTACGAAGTCGCCGTGATCATCCAGGACGGCCTGCGCCGCATGTACCAGGAGCAGGAAGACGTCTATTTCTACATCACGCTCATGAACGAGAACTACGCGCATCCGGCGCTGCCGGAAGGCGTGGAGAAAGGCATCCTCAAGGGGATGTACCTGCTCTCGGAAGGCAAGGCGAAAAAAGGCCAGAAGAATCCGCTCAGGGTGCAGCTCGTCGGGAGCGGCACGATACTGCGCGAGCTGATCGCGGGCGCCGAGCTCCTCGAAAAGGACTTCGGCGTGTCGGCCGACATCTGGAGCGCGACGAGCTTCAACGAGCTGCGCCGCGACGGCCTCGAAGTCGAGCGCTGGAACATGCTGCACCCGGAAGACGAGCCGCGCGTGCCGTACGTGACGCAGTGCTTCAAGGACAGGCCCGGGCCTGTCGTCGCCGCGAGCGATTACATGAAGGTCTACAGCGACCAGATCCGCGCATTCGTGCCGGCAAAGTCTTTCGTCGCCCTCGGCACCGACGGCTACGGCCGCTCCGATACGCGTAAGGCGCTGCGGCGCTTCTTCGAAGTCGACCGCCACTACGTCGCGGTCGCGGCGATGAAAGCGCTCGCCGACGAGAAAGCGGTGCCGCGCAGCAAAGTCACCGAAGCGATGCGCAAGTACGGTGTCGACCCGGAGAAGCCGGAGCCGACGACGGTCTAGCGACAGTGCGAGCGGCGATGAGTGACGAGAGTGACCGAGAGCGGCCAGCGAGAGCGATGAGCGAAACGATAGAAGTCAAAGTCCCGGATATCGGCGATTTCAAGGACGTGCCGGTGATCGAGGTGCTGGTCAAGGCCGGCGACGAGGTGAACGCCGAAGATTCGCTCATCACGGTCGAGTCGGACAAGGCGACGATGGAAGTGCCTTCGCCCGCGCGCGGCGTGGTGAAGGAGCTGCGCGTCAAAGTCGGCGACAAGGTCTCGCAAGGCTCGCCCGTGCTCGTGCTCGAGTCGGCGGGTGAGGCCGGCGGCTCGACCGGCGGACCGGAAAAGGCGCAAGAGCCGGCCCCCGCCAAATCGAGTCCGCCGCCTGCGTCTGCGCCCGCGCCTGCGCTGCAGGGTACTCCGCCCGCCGAGCCCAAGCCCAAACCGGCGGCACCCGCTGCACCGCCCCCGGCGTCAGCACCGCGAGAAGCGGTCGACGAAGCCGCATCCGGCAAAGCGCACGCGAGCCCGTCGGTACGCCGCCTCGCGCGCGAGTTCGGCGTCGATCTGTCGAAGGTGACCGGCAGCGGGCCGAAATCGCGCATCCTGAAGGAAGACGTCCAGGCCTTCGTCAAATCGGCGCTGTCGCGTCCCGGTGCCGCCGCAGGCACCGGTGCCGGACTGAATCTCCTGCCGCTGCCGCAGATCGATTTCTCGAAGTTCGGCGCGGTCACCTCGAAACCGCTCACGCGCATCCAGAAGCTCTCGGGCGCGAACCTCCACCGCAACTGGGTGACGGTCCCTCACGTCACACAGCACGACGAGGCCGACGTGACCGAGCTCGAGGCTTTCCGCAAGTCGCAGTCTGACGAAGCGAAGAAGCAGGGCATCCGTTTCACGATCCTTGGCTTCCTCATGAAAGCTTCGGTCGTCGCGCTGCGCGAGTTTCCGCAGTTCAACGCGTCTCTCGCGCCCGACGGCGAGAATCTCGTGCTCAAGCATTACTTTCACATCGGCGTCGCGGTCGATACCCCGAACGGGCTGGTGGTGCCGGTGATACGCGACGTCGACAAAAAGGGCCTCCTCGAGCTCGCGCGCGAGCTGGGAGAGGCGAGCGAGCGCATGCGCGCGGGCAAGATCGCACCCGGCGATCTGCAAGGCGGCTGCTTCTCGATCTCCAGCCTGGGCGGCATCGGCGGGTCGTTCTTCACCCCTATCATCAACGTGCCGGAAGTCGCGATCCTCGGTGTCGGCAAAGCCGTCATCAAGCCGGTGTGGAACGGCAGCGATTTCGCGCCGCGGCTGATGCTGCCGGTCTCGCTCTCCTACGATCACCGCGTGATCGACGGGGCCACGGGAGCGCGGTTCATTTCGTTCCTCTCCGGGGTGCTGGGCGACATACGCAAGCTGGTACTGTGATGTGAGTACCGGCCCGGTCGGCATCTTCGGCGGCACGTTCGATCCCATACATCACGGGCACTTGCGCCTTGCCGAGGAGGTCGCGGAAAGCGCGAAGCTCGGCGAAGTGCGCTTCATGCCGAGCGGCACGCCGCCGCATCGCACCCGGCCCGGCGCGGACGCGGCCGATCGCGTGGCGATGGCGCGGCTCGCCGTCGCCGGCAACCCGCGCTTCTCGGTGGACGATCGCGAGACGCGCCGCGCCGGCCCCGGCTACACGGTCGACACCCTCGCCGAGCTGAGGAGCGAGCTGGGCGTGAGCCGCCCGCTCGCGCTGCTCCTCGGCGCGGACGCTTTCCTGGAGCTCGCGACGTGGCACCGCTGGCGCGCTCTTTTCGACCTCGCGCACATCGTCGTCGCCTACCGCCCCGGGTTCCCGATCGACACCTGGCAGGCGCGTATGCCCGAGCCGCTCGCGCACGAGTACGCGGCACGCCACATGCACCAGCCGCTGGCGGTGCATCTCGCCCCCGCGGGGGGGATCGCCGCCGTATCCATGACCGGGCTCGACATTTCGGCCACTTTCGTGCGCAACGCCGTAGCCGCCGGGGCGAGCGCGCGCTATTTGCTGCCCGACTCGGTTCTCGACTATATTCGATCACGCGGTTTGTATAGATAAGGATTTGATGAGACTGGATAAACTGGTCAAGACGACGGTCGGCGCGCTCGACGACATCAAGGGCCGGGACATTGTCGTGCTCGACGTGCGCAAGCTCACTTCGCTGTTCGACAAAATCGTGATCGCGAGCGCGGACTCGACGCGGCAGGCGAAAGCCATGGCGAACAACGTGCAGGAGAAGGTCAAGGCGCAGGGTGCCAAGGTCTATGGCGTGGAAGGCGAGCAGGTCGCCGAATGGATACTCGTCGACCTGGGCGCGGTCATCGTGCACGTCATGCAGCCCGCCATCAGGCAGCACTACAACCTCGAAGAGCTCTGGACACCGCCGCGCGCGGCGCGCAAGCGGGTGCGCGCCGAAACCACCACTGAGTGAAAATCCATGTCCTCGCCGTCGGACATCGCATGGCGGCGTGGATAGCCGCGGGGTTCGACGAGTACGTCAGGCGCATGCCGAGGACGCTGCCGGTGCGGCTCACCGAGATCAGGCCCGAGCCGCGCGGCGCGGCGACTCCGGTCGTGCGGCTGGTGGAGGCCGAAGCGCGGCGCATACGCGCGGCGCTCCCCCCCGGCTGCGTGAAAGTCGTCCTCGACGAGCGCGGCCGCGGCTGCACCACGCGCGAGCTCGCGCAGCGGCTCGAGCAGTGGCAGATGGAAAGCCGCGACGCGGCTTTCGTGATCGGCGGCGCCGACGGCCTGGCGGATGCCCTGCGCGACGAGGCCGACTGGCTGTGGTCGCTCTCCGGCCTCACGCTGCCGCACGGGCTGGTGCGGGTGATCGTGGCCGAGCAGCTCTATCGCGCAGCCTCCCTGCTCGGCAATCATCCGTACCACAGGGATTAGGACCCGACATGCCAGTCGCGGACGGAGTGAAGATGACGCCATGCCACGCCGGATGATCTATCTCGCCTCGCGCAGCCCGCGCCGGCGCGAGCTGCTGAAGCAGATCGGCGTCACTTTCGAGATCGTGCTGCTGCGCGAGGACGAGAAGCGCGCGCCCGACATCGATGAGACCGTGAAGCCGGATGAGAAAGCCGACGCCTACGCGCTGCGCGTGGCGTGCGCGAAAGCCGAGCTCGCCGCGCATTACATGGGACGGCGCGCGCTGCCGGCACGCCCGGTGCTCGCCGCCGACACCACGGTCGTTTGCGACGGCCGCATCATCGGCAAACCGGCGGACCGCACTGACGCCGCGGCCATCCTCGGCCGCCTCGCGGGGCGACAGCACGAAGTGGTGTCCGCCGTCGCGCTCGCCATGGGCGGTCGCGTGGAGCAGGCGGTTTCGGTCTCCAAAGTATGGTTCGGGCCGCTCACGCCCGACGAGATCCGGCGTTACGTCGCCTCGGGCGAGTCGCACGACAAGGCGGGCGCCTACGCGATCCAGGGCCGCGCAGCGGCTTTCGCCACGCGCATCGAGGGCAGCTACTCGGGCATCATGGGGCTGCCGCTCGCCGAGACCGCGGAGCTCATGCGCAAGTTCGGGATCGAGGTCGTGTGAACGGCTGCCGCCCCTCACCCCCGACCCCTCTTTCCCTCACCCCCGACCCCTCTCCCGGGGGGAGAGGGGAGGCACACGTTTCCCTTCTTTCTGTCCCTTCGGGAGAAGGGTCAGGGATGAGGGAAAGGCAAGGGAGATTCGTGGCCGTTGCTCTGATGAGCGCCGGCACTGGATGACTATGCACGCCAACAAAGTCCCGCCGGCCGGGTACATGCAGCTCGAGGCGGGCGCGCGTTACTCCATGACCGAGGAAATCCTCATCAACGTGACGCCGCAGGAGACGCGCGTCGCGGTGATCGAGCACGGCGTCACGCACGAGCTCCATGTCGAGCGCCTGTCCGCGCGCGGCCTCGTCGGCAACATCTACATGGGGCGCGTGGTGCGCGTGCTGCCGGGGATGCAGTCGGCGTTCGTCGACATCGGGGGCGAGCGCGCGGCTTTCCTGCACGTCGCCGACATCTGGGGGAGCCGGCCCAACGGCTCCGGCGGCCAGGGCACGCCGATCGAGCGCCTGCTCGCCGAAGGGCAGAACCTCGTGGTGCAGGTCGTAAAGGACCCCATCGGCACCAAGGGCGCGCGCCTTTCGACGCAGATCAGCATGGCGGGGCGTTTCCTCGTCTTCCTGCCGCAGGAGTCGCACATCGGGATCTCCCAGCGCATCGACGACGAGGAGGAGCGGGCGCACCTGCGCGAGAAGCTGCAGCAGCTCATTCCGCCCGAAGAGAAAGGCGGCTTCATCATCCGCACCATGGCCGAGACCGCGTCGGAGCGCGAGCTGGAGTGCGACGTGGCTTATCTGCGCAAGCTCTGGCACGGAATACAGGAGCGCGCGCGCGACGCGGCGCCGCTCGCGCTGCTCTACCAGGACCTTAACTTAAGCCTGCGGGTGCTGCGCGATTTCATGCACGAAGACACGGTGCGCATACTCATCGACTCGCGCGAGACCTTCCAGGCGATGCGGGAATTCGCCGCCGAGTTCACGCCCAACGTCGTGCCGCGGCTCGACCATTACCAGGGCGAGCGGCCGCTGTTCGATCTCTACGGCGTCGAGGACGAGATCGAGAAAGCGCTCGCGCGCCGCGTCGAGCTCAAATCCGGCGGCTATCTCATCATCGACCAGACCGAAGCGCTCACCACCGTCGACGTGAACACCGGCGGTTTCGTGGGCGGGCGCAGCTTCGACGACACGATCTTCAAGACGAACCTCGAGGCGGCGCAGGTCATCGCGCGGCAGCTGCGCGTGCGCAATCTCGGCGGCATCATCATCATCGACTTCATCGACATGGACAGCGACGAGCACCGGAGCGCGGTGCTCCACGAGTTTCGCAAGGCCCTCGCGCGCGACCGCACGCGCATGACGGTGAACGGCTTCACGCAGCTCGGGCTGGTCGAGATGACCCGCAAGCGCACCCGGGAGTCGCTCGCCCACGTGCTGTGTGAGCCGTGTCCCGTCTGCGAGGGCCGCGGCGAGCTGAAGACCGCGCAGACGGTGTGCTATCAGATCCTGAGAGAGCTCCTGCGCGAAGCGCGGCAGTTCAGCGCGCGCGAGTTTCGCATCCTCGCTTCCCAGCACGTCATCGACATGTTCCTGGACGAGGAGTCGCAAAGCCTCGCCATGCTCTCGGACTTCATCGGCAAGCCCGTGTCGCTGCAGGTCGA
>Ga0105106_10002814_pt1 | contig 12494 bp, 6 predicted proteins | sample PPLLaktember2015_5_FD_79109 | JGI IMG/M metagenome (GOLD analysis project Ga0105106, IMG submission 79109) | Freshwater sediment microbial communities from Prairie Pothole Lake near Jamestown, North Dakota, USA - PPLs Lake P8 Core (1) Depth... | ecosystem: Environmental > Aquatic > Freshwater >...
GCCCTGAAAAATTTCGCCAGGCCGTTGTAATGGTTTCTTATATCCTCAGCCACTTTAGGATCTTTATTATTCACCAGGAAATAATTGATATTCCTTAATGAGGTCCAGCCCCAGTTAGCATCACCTCCAAGCGATACCCTGGTATAACCAGATTCATTCGTGTTATCGGATGTGGTGGAAGTATATGCACCTTCGCGAAAAAATGCCGGAGCATCCCTTCGGGCAGCAAAGTCTGACATACCGTCGAGACGATGAACATCATTTGCGGACGGGAGCATATTGTAAAAAGAGTTTGCATATAGTTCAAGACCTTTTTCGCTGCCAAAAACTGCCTCCTTTGAGACGGTAGCCTCGGGAAGCTGTTCAAGCTCGCAACTTGCACAAAAAGCTATTATCAGGAATAGCAACCAAAATATTTTTTTCATAACTATCATATTAAAGTTAAATTAAAATGTTACCGATAACCCAAATGTTACATTTTTCAACATCGGGTAATTGTATCCGTCCCCTGCATTGCCTGATGTGAACAGCTGATCGGATGGTCCTGTGTTCTCGACATCCAGATCCCTTGTGATCTTGTAAAGGGGAGAAGCTGTCCAGAGATTTTCGCCTGAAAAATATATTCTCATGTTGCTGATTCCGATCCTTGAAAAGAGCGTAGCCGGCAGGTTGTACCCGATCTGAATGTTTTTCAACCTCAGGTATGCAATATTCTGGAGGTATTTTGTCTGTGGTGCTTCCACCAGCATTGAGCCTGACCTGTTGGCAAGACGGGCAACATACCTTGGCAAATAAGCATCGGTGTTTTCGGGGGTCCAGTAATTGCCAAGCTGCCACTTCGGAAGAGGGTTGTATGGCCTGTTATATTGCCCCCAGAAAAGGCTGGCCTCGGAACTCGGCCACCATTGTTGTTTCCCGACACCCTGAAAAAATGCAGAAATGAAGAAATTGTTCCAGTCGGCATTAACATTAAAGGTATAGGTATAATGAGCAGCACTGTTTCCGATCACATGTTTGTCACCGGTGTTGCCAATCCTGTTTGTCCCATAATCCACTTTGCCGCTGCCATCCGAATCGACCAGCTTAAGGTCACCGGGGAAATTAGCACCTGATGAAGTGTTTTTGAATAGGGTCTGATCGGCGTGGGAAGCAATGTCTTCAGCATCAACAAAAAATCCTTCAGTTTCATATCCCCATATTTCACCTATTACCTGGCCTTCATAATAGTCAGTCAGGACTTTTTCCGGGTTGTTGTACCTCATTATCTTCGACTTATTGTCAGCCAGTGTACCCCTTACCTCGTAGCTGAAAGGCTTGCCGGCAATATTGACCTTGTCCCTCCATGATAATGATGCTTCCCAGCCTGTGGTCTTCAGGTCCGCATAGTTGCCCTTAGGAGGGGTTGCACCAAAGACAGCGGGAAGCGTCATGCCGATCGTGTACATATCGGTTGTATTCCGTATATATGCATCTCCGACAAATCTCAACCTGTCGGATAACATTGTAATGTCAATCCCGATGTTTTGGGTTGTGGCTGTTTCCCATGTAAGTCCTTCCGGAAGTACACTTGGATTCCTTGTGTACTGCGGTTTTACTCCGTTAAGGACTTTTCCTGACTGGGTTATTGAAAGTTGTTCCTGGAAGGTATAGGAAGATATGTTTCCATTACCAAGTGATCCATATGAAGCACGCAGCTTAAGGTCGGAAATTATCTTTGGATTGACATTCCAGAAAGATTCCTTTGAGATCCTCCATCCTACAGAAAAAGAAGGGAAGAAAGCATACCTCTGATCTGAAGGAAATTTGGAGGAACCATCATAACGCCCGTTTATTTCAACAAGATACCTGTCTTTAAATGCATAGTTGATCCTGCCAAATCCTCCGAGGATATTCCATCTGTCCCAACCGCCGGAAGTGGTAATAGATTGACCGAGAGCAAGATTTATATCGGTGGCATCTTCAAAGATAAGACCGTTCCTCTGAACGCGCAGTCTTTGCCATGTCGATTGTTCATAGTTGTACCCTACCAGAACCTTTAGATAATGAGAATCTCCGAAATTATTTTCGTATTCGGTATAAAGGTTTGCAGCAATATACTGGGATGCATCCCTGGTCTCCCTCAGGTCATTTGTTGTTGTGCCAACGTAGGCAATTACTCCCGGGTGATTGCTGTAAGGCACGGGTACCTGTCTCCTTTTTTCGTTATCAGTGTTGTTCCTGAATGTAAAGTCACCTTTGATCCTGAGCTTGTCATTGAAGAATTGTGAAACTAATCCAGTTGTGGTCCTGAATATCTGGTCCTTCATGTCATACCCGTTCTTGCCATACCAGAAATCGCCGACATTATATACTGCCGACATTGTAAGAGTACCGTCAGGATTGAACATCGGGGCAAGCACATGGCCTTCATCACCGATATTTCTCCAGATCCCGCTGCCCTCTCCAACGTTTGAAGGGTTGTGATACTTCCTGTCGGAATATTCCGAATTGTTCTCAAGTCTCAGCCAGGGGTAAAGTTGAATGGCTCCCTTGGCCCTGATATTGTGCATTTTATAATCATCTGAATTATAACGGAATATACCAGGCTGATCAAGTAATCTTCCGGTCAGGAGGAAACTGGCAGTTTCAGTGCTTCCCGAAACAGACAGGTTGTGCTCCAATCCTGTGGTGAAGTCCTTGTATAACTCCTTGTATTTATCGTGGCTGGCATAGTAAACATAGTCGCCCGTGACAGGATCGATTTCAACCTCCTTGTCGGTAGGGAGCGGATTGGTTGCTCTTCTTTCAAACTCATCAAGATATGCCTGGGAGAATTTGGCGGTTTTATTTACAGCTGCAGGGAAAGTATTCTCCCAATTGTAGAACGATTCGGCAAACATCTTGGCAAAAGTATAACCGTCGGTTACCAGGTCGGGTACTGCAATTGGCTTCCGGAGCGCAAAATTGGTACCGTAGGTGATGCTGGTCCTGCCTTTTGTAGCATCCTTGGTAGTGATCAGGACCACACCGAAAGCTGCTCTTGCACCATAAATTGAAGCTGAGGCAGCATCCTTCAAAACCGAAATATTGGCAATATCGTTCGGATTGATCATGCTCGGATCACCCTCAACTCCGTCAATAAGGATTAATGCACTTCCTCCCTGTCCTATCGAGGTCAGACCCCTGATGTTAAAACTGGGAGCCTGATTGGGCTTTCCATCCAGTAACCTGATATTAAGGTTTGGCACAACACCTTTCAGACCCTGTGTAAGGTTTGACATGGTACGGTTTTCAAGAGCGCCGCTTGTGACCTGATCCACCGCTCCTGTCAGATTCGCTTTCTTTTGTGTGGAATACCCGACAACGACAACCTCCTCAAGACCTTGTACGTCTTCTTTCAAAGTTGCATTTATAACAGTCTGACTCTGAACAGGTATTTCAGTCGGGACATACCCTACGAATGAGAACACCAGCACTGCATCCGGACCGGTTACTTCTATTGAATATTTGCCCGTCAGATCAGTCAGCCCCCCCATAAGTGTACCTTTCAACTGAACAGTTGCACCTGGGAGGGGGGCTCCGCTCTCATCGGTCACTGTTCCGGTAATCGTTACTCTCTGGGCATAAACAGATGTTGATGCCAGGAATAACAAAACCATTAGAGCATTTTTCATAAGATATAGGTTAAGTTTATAATTAGGGTTCCGGATTTAATCCGAACTGCACAATATAAGAAAATATATATATGTGTTACAAAAATGTTACAATTATGCTACAATTACGATACAGTTATTTTCCAGCCAGACATTTTTTAATTTGACTAAGCCGGTCAGTCACAATGAGATTTCCTGAGAAAGCTCCAAATGTTAAATATTGCTAAAATTGAATTGCAGCGGTAAATTCGAAATTGAATTCTGCTTTACTTTTTTTTTGCAGGAATTACTTTAGCCTTTTGCCTTTCTCTTTTTGCCTTTTCTTCTGTCTTCTGTTCCCGCCTTAAGGGATTTGGCTTCGCCGAACTCGCCTTCGGCTCGGTTCGTCACTTCGTTCCTCAACTTCGGTATTCGGTCATTTATCTTGTTATCGTAAACCAGTCAATCAGCAGATTATCCCTGTCAAAAACACGATAGGTGATTGACCTGTTGCTGATATCCATTATTCCGAAACTGTACATGATCCTGTCGGGAGTGAAAGCCATTGTCGGGAGATCCTTTCCCCCTAATCCTGTCGGATTACCGCCTGCAGTACCATTTGTAACAAACACAGTTCCCTTCCCGGCCGAAAAGGCAGTTCCGGAATTGTTCTTCACGGGAACTCCATCCTTCATCTGGTAGTGACGTTCATATACATGACGGTGTCCGGCCAGGCAAAGATCCACCCTGTGCTTTGCCAGTAGCGGAAGTAAATTTTCCCTCCACTTTGTAATATTGCTCCATCCGAAGGAATAGACCGGATAGTGCATCCAGACAATCACCCATCTGATCCTGGCGTCCTTACCGGCTTTCGCCAGTTCCGAATCAAGCCATTTATACTCGGGAGAACCTGGTTTGTATTTCACCTGTCCCATTCCTTCTGCTGCCTGTGCACACCCTGAATATATCCCAATGAACCTGACGTTCATATATGTGAAGGAGTAATTAACTTCATCACCCGGGAGATTGAAAAGTGAATGATAATCCTCATAAGGTTTCTGGAAGTCTTTGCCTGTTTTATTTTCAACATCATGGTTTCCAAGGACGGGCATCAGGGGCGAGACCGTATTGAGTTCCTGAGTTGCGGAAAGAAAATCTGTCCAGTTTGAAGTTACCGATCCATTGTCAACCATATCTCCCATATGCAATGTAACAGAAGGGGAGTAAATCTGTACCAGGTCAGCAATTTCTTTTGTTTTCTGGAATTTTTCATTATTGGTGTTATTTTGCGTATCACCTATTATCCCTACCCTGAACCTGCCGCTGTCGGGCTCGGTGTTAAAGAAGTAAAGCGGGCTCCATCCCGTTTCATCTGATCCACACCTGTAAAAATACTTTGTACTCCGCTTCAGCTTTTTAATTTTTGCATTCAGAACAAGTTTATTATTGAAATCGTCCTTTTTCGCTTTTAAAATATTTATGGTTTCCGGTGTGGGACCATATTTTACAAACTGATTACCCGGGCTTTTTTCGGAACACCAGGTCACTATTACTGAAGATGATGACTCCGGCGTTCTCTTCGCTGTCAGGCTCAGGTGAACCTGCGCCGGCTGAGCCTGCAATGCATTGAATACCTCTACTTTGGAAAGGCCTGTTATAAATACTATTATAAGAAAACTAGCAGTAAATGAATGTGGTGATTTCATGTTATGCCTTATTAATCAGAAAAATAGCCTGGATTAAAAGAAAATTCTACGGCTAATATAGAAAAATAAAACGAGTATAATATTCCAGGACAATTTACAGCAGCGCTCCAGGCCGTAAAACAAAAATCCGGGTCATAATTTTAATGAAGCTCCCATTTTTATATCTTTGAATTGAAACTAACCACAAACCCTTAAAATGGAAAACGGAAAAAATCCTTCACCTGCACGGCTTTACTCACTTGATGCATTGCGTGGTTTTGACATGTTCTGGATAATGGGAGGCGAAGCCATCTTTGCAGGCCTTGCAACCCTTACCGGATGGCCGGTGCTTGTGTGGTGGGCCGAACAGCTAGAGCATGTGCAATGGCACGGATTCCATTTTTATGACATGATCTTCCCGCTTTTCCTGTTTATTGCGGGGATATCCTTCCCTTTTTCGATGGCAAAACGCCAATCGATGAACGTGAGCCGGACATCAATCTATAAACATGTCATTTTTCGCGGTGTGATCCTGGTGATCCTTGGAATAATATATAATAATGGTGTCAGGTTTGATTTCGGTGAATTACGCTATGGAAGCGTACTAGGCCGTATTGGCCTGGCGTGGATGTTTGCCGCACTTATATTCATGAATACAAAACTGATCTCAAGGGTAGTGTGGTTCTGGGTGATATTAATCGGATACTGGGTTCTCCTACTCCTCTTTCCTGCACATGACCTTGGCTCAACTGATCCGTTTTCACAGACAGGGAACCTTGCAAGCTATATCGACAGGCTGATCATGCCGGGTAAACTGTATCGCGGGGTTCATGACCCGGAGGGCATTTTCAGCACGGTCCCGGCAATCTCAACAGCTTTGCTGGGTATGTTCACCGGCGAATTTCTCCTGTCAAAATACCTGAATGACAAGCAATTGCTAAAAGTCCTGTATATGGTCATTGCCGCGTTTGCCCTGATGATCCTTGGAAAGATCTGGGACCTCACTTTCCCGATCAACAAGAATCTCTGGACAAGTTCATTTGTGTGCTTTGTCGGCGGACTGAGCCTGCTCCTGTTTTCGGTCTTCTACCTGGTCATTGACGTCTGGAAATACAGGAAATGGGCCTTCTTTTTTGTGGTTATCGGGGTGAATCCGATAACCATTTACCTTGCTGAGAGAATTATAAACTTTAAATCCGCTTCAAATTTCTTCTTCGGAGGATTTATTGATCTCTTCCCCGAAACATGGGCCACATTCCTGGGAGGGATTGCAATCACAGCAGTCGGATGGGTATTTCTATATTTTCTCTACAGGAAGAAAATATTCCTGAAAGTTTAAAATCACTCAGAACCGTAAGCCGGACCATATCACCGCGTCATTAAAATCTGTCCTATGAGAAAATCAGTGTTCCTCGCATCGCTTTTCATATTCCTCCATGCACTTCCCATGCTGCCACAGACGGCTGCATCGAAAATAACTGATTCCAATACTGCCCTTCATGCTCTACAGCCTGAATATCCCGTTCCATACGGCCCCCGGAAAGCTGAAGAAATTACAGATGTTCTGAAGCGTGTCCTTAATTATCTCGATGCCTCAACACCTGCCAAAATGATCGACAGGAAAACAAAGGCAGTGATAAACGACAATTCAAAGCTTTCATCTGATGCAGTTTTCGAACCCGGAGTATTCAGACTGATCAGCTATGAGTGGGGTGTTGTGTACGGGGCAATGCTCAGTGCAGGGGAAGCAACCGGAGATCCTGAATTCAATAAATACACCCTTAAACGGATGAACCTTATTGGTTCGGTTTCGCAATATTTCAAAAATACCAGCGGCAGCAGCCCGGATGCAACACCCGTCAGATCTGTCCTCGATCCCCGGGCGCTTGATGATGCCGGGTCGATGTGTGCCGCAATGATAAAGACCTATAATATCAGTAAGGATGAAACACTTCTTCCACTTATTGAAAACTATACTGACTATATTTCCTCCAAACAACAAAGGCTGTCTGACGGCACACTTGCCAGGAACCGGCCGCTTCCTGACGCACTTTGGCTTGATGACCTCTATATGAGTGTTCCAGCCCTGGCGCAAATGGGAAAACTACAGGGGGATAAAAAATATTATGACGATGCCTGCAAACAGATATTGCAGTTTTCACAGCATATGTTCAACGAGGAGAAAGGGCTCTATATGCATGGCTGGATTCAGGGGATGGAACCTCATCCTGAGTTTTACTGGGCACGGTGCAATGGATGGGCTATTCTTGCAATGTCAGAATTGCTGGATGTCCTGCCCTCCGGTCATCCCGACAGAAATAAGATCCTTAACAGATATAATGCTCATATCAAAGGAATTGTTCCCTTTCAGTCGGGTTCGGGATTATGGCACCAGCTTCTCGACAGGAACGATTCCTACCTTGAAACATCAGCCAGCGCTATTTTTACATATTGCATAGCCCACGGGATAAACAAGGGCTGGCTTGCCCCGCAGGCTTACGGACCGGCTGCCGTACTCGGGTGGAATGCAGTGCAGTCAAGGGTCAATGCAACCGGACAGGTGGAAGGGACATGTGTCGGGACAGGTATGGCATTTGATCCGGCATTCTACTACCACAGGCCTGTAAATGTTGCTGCAGCTCACGGCTACGGACCGGTAATGCTGGCGGGCGCAGAAATGCTGACTCTGATCAGGAACTATCAGATTGTTATAAACGACTCGGCGGTGATGTTATATAAATTGGGAACTGATTGGGAAAAATACAGATAACTACTATTTCTACAATGATTAACAGACTTTTGATTGTCTTCCTGCTTTTTGGTCAAACCCTGGTCGCCCAACAGCTCTCCTGGCCGGAAACAACCCGCATGAACAAACCCTGGACGCGATGGTGGTGGCCGGGCAGCATTGTAAATCGTGCAGATCTTACGGCGGCTCTGGAAAAATACAGCAAAGCCGGCCTTGGAGGAATGGAAATAGCCGTCATCTATGGTGTTAAGGGACAGGAAGATAAGTTCATCAACTATCTTTCACCGGAATGGATGAAAATGTTCACCCACACTCTTGCAGAAGCGGAACGCCTTGACCTTGGAGTTGACCTGGCAAATGCATCAGGCTGGCCTTTTGGGGGACCATGGGTCGATCAGTCAGATGCCTGTAAGAACATTAACTATAAAGTATTTAATCTCAGGGGTGGAGAGACGCATCGTGAAAAGATCGAGTTCATTCAACAGCCGCTTGTGAGGCCTGTCGGCCAGAGACCTGATATCGCCAGATTGATTGAACCGATAGGTAAAAATAAAGATCTTCAGTTGTATGCCCTTGACCAGATACGGTTTGAAAAACTCCTCCCGCTTTATTCCCTTATGGCCTATTCCGACTCAGGCCGGATAGCCGACATCACCCGGTATGTGACACCTGAAAGAATGCTTGAGTGGAAAGCCCCCCCGGGCAACTGGACCCTCTACGCGTTGTTTCAGGGCTGGCATGGAAAACAGGCGGAGCGTGCGGGACCAGGGGGGGAAGGGGACGTTATTGACCATTTCTCCGGGAAAGCGATAAATAACTACCTCAGGCACTTTGACACTATTTTCAAAGATTATGATCTGAAGACACTGCGTGGTTATTTCAATGATTCATATGAGGTCGATGATGCATCGGGCCAGGCAGACTGGACAGACAACCTGTTTTTCGAATTCTATATCCGGCGGGGATATGATCTCTCGGGTTACCTTCCGGCCTTGTTTCAGAAAGACGATCCCGAAATAAATGCACGCGTACTGTCAGATTACCGGCAGACTATTTCAGATCTTATTCTTGAAAAGTTTACCGCAAGCTGGACCGGATGGGCTCATAAACATGGGAAAATAACAAGGAATCAGGCTCACGGTTCGCCCGGAAATATCCTTGACCTGTATGCCGCCGCCGATATTCCCGAAACGGAAGGAAATGAAATAACACGGCTTAAATTTGCATCATCGGCGGCTAACGTGACCGGAAAGCCATTTACCTCATGCGAGGCTGCAACCTGGCTTGGCGAGCACTTCACTTCATCGCTGGCCGATGTGAAAAAGGCCGTTGATCTTTTCTTCCTTGCCGGCATAAATCATGTTTTTTACCATGGAACATGTTATTCCCCTCAAAATGAACCATGGCCGGGATACCTGTTCTATGCATCTGTTGAATTTACTCCGGCAAACAGTTTCTGGAACGATCTTGAGGGACTGAATAAATACATCACCCGTATCCAGTCATTCCTCCAGCAGGGAATGGCTGACAATGACATCCTGATCTATTTTCCGATCTTCGACCGTTATGCCGGCCAGGGCAGGGGAATGCTTGAGCATCTTGATGCGGTAAGCCCTGCATTCGACGGTTCGCCTTTCAAAACCGCCATCGAAACCATGATTGAAAAAGGTTACTCTTTTGATTATATCTCCGATCTTCAGCTTACAAACACTGAATTTTACGCAGATCACCTTGAGACCGAAGGAAACAGCTACAGGACCCTGGTTCTTCCGGGATGCAAATATATCCCCATCGAGACATTTACACAGATTCTAAGCCTGGCAAATGAGGGAGCCAGGATAGTTGTTCTTGGCGACCTGCCCGCGAGTGTTGCAGGCCTGGCCGATTTTGAAGAAAAACAGAGCGTGTTTGAAAGACTTAAGGCCGGAATTGCATTTTCAGGTACAAATAATCCCAATGTAATGAAAGCAACGTTCGGAAATGGTTCGATCGTTATCGGCAATGATCTGAATGAACTACTGAGTTTTACGGGTATAAAACGTGAGAGCATGACCGACAGCGGGTTGAAGTTTGTCAGGCGTTTTAATCCGTCAGGTTACACATATTTTATTCTTAACAATGAAGACAAAGCTTTTGAAGGCTGGCTTCCGTTAACAGTTGCTGCCTCCTCGGCCGGGATATTCAATCCGCAATCAGGAATTTCGGGTGTTGCAAAAAGCCGTATTACCGCGAAAGGTCAGTTTGAATCATATATCAGGCTTAATCCAGGTGAATCAATTATCTTAAATACTTATGGTTCAGCAGTTAAAGGCTCGCTATACACGTTCTATAATCCTGTTTCGCCATCCGTTGAAATTAAAGGCAACTGGAAGATCGATTTTACTGAAGGAGGTCCTGCGTTACCAGCTTCAAAGGAGGTAACCAGACTTGTTTCGTGGACCGAATTCGGAGGAGAAGATGTCAGAAACTTCTCAGGAACAGCCAGGTATGCGATAAATTTCCGGAGGCCATCAGGCAAAGCCGAGGCGTGGATCCTCGATCTTGGCAGGGTCTGTGAGAGTGCAAGGGTGTTCCTTAACGGGAAGGAGATAGCCCTGCTGATTGGTCCCGGGTTTCAGGTTACAATTGACAAGAAACAACTTAAGCCGGAGAACATCCTTGAGATCAGGGTTTCGAACCTGATGGCCAACCGGATAGCCTGGCTCGACCGAAATAATGTGGAATGGAAGAAGTTTTACAATGTCAACTTTGCGGCAAGGTTGAAAGAGAACGCAAAAAATGGCATTTTTGACGCATCAGCGTGGCTTCCAAGGGAATCAGGCCTGCTGGGGCCGGTAACTATAACCCCGGTCAGGGGAGTAAAATAGAGACTGAGGGACTGAGGGACTGAGGGACGAAGGACGAAGGGACGAAGGGACGAAGAGACTAAGAGAAAACTGCAAGAACGCACGACTAATTATGATTAGTTTCAGGCAATCTGCATTGTATTTAAATTCTTAACTTTATCATAAATAATAAAAGTCATGAACCAGAAGAATATCAATCGCAGGGCATTCCTCAGGAACTCAGCATTAGCTGCAGCAGCGGTGACATTGACTCCGGGCAGCGCCTTTCCGGTGAATACACCGGCTGTAAAAAATAAACTTCCCCGCTGGAAGGGATTTAACCTTCTGGACCTTTTCTCCCCCACTCCTCCAGGGAATCAAAATTCAGCCAGGACCACCGAGGAGGATCTTAAATGGATGACTGACTGGGGATTCGATTTTGTAAGGATCCCGATGGCATACCCGAGGTACCTGTCATTCGACAGGACAAAGGATCTCCCGAAAGATGAAGTGTGTAATTTTAACCCGAAGGTTCTGGAAGAAATTGACCAGTTGATCTTTATGGCCCATAAATACCACCTGCATGTCAGCCTCAACCTTCACAGGGGTCCTGGATATTGCATCAACGCAGGATTCCATGAACCTTTCAATCTGTGGAAAGACAAGGAGGCCCAGGACGCTTTCAATTCCCACTGGAAAATGTGGGCTGAGCGGTATAAGAATATAACCCCCGACAAGCTCAGCTTCGACCTGCTCAACGAACCCGCGTATATCGAGGACATGAATGATCAGTACGCGCAAAAAGGTCCAGTTCCCGGTGATATTTACCGGAAGGTTGCTGTAGGTGCATCGAATGCAATCTGGTCAGTCAATCCGGACCGGTTGGTAGTAGCTGACGGCAACAGCGGAGGGAACAGCGTGATCCCTGAACTGGCAGATATGAACATTGCCCAAAGCTGCCGTGGTTATTATCCGGGATTAGTCTCTCATTACCAGGCCTCATGGGTCTGGAAAGATCCTTCGCAGGCTCCGACGCCCGTCTGGCCGGGTACCATTGATGGAAAACAGTATGGGCGGGAACAGCTTGAAGAATTCTATAAGCCATGGATTGCCCTGAAAGACCAGGGTGTAGGTGTTCATTGCGGGGAGTGCGGCTGTTATAACAAGACTCCGCATAATGTTTTTCTCGCCTGGTTCGGTGATGTCGTTGATATCCTTACAAGTAACGGTATCGGGTATGCACTCTGGAACTTCAGGGGCGATTTCGGGATCCTCGATTCACGCCGTGCTGATATAGAATACACCGACTGGTATGGACATAAGCTCGACAGCAAACTGCTGGACCTGCTGAAGAAGTACTAGACGGTCAAAAAAATTTAAAAATTGACTTCCTGACCCGTTTACCGGGAATCAACGTCCCGGAATTTCCTCTTTTAAAATCAATCCACTAATTGGGATTGTTGAAAAAATCCTTTTTAACCGCAAAGAACGCAAAGATGTCGCAAAGAACGCAAAGCTAAGACACATAAATTCAGCTCTTTGCGAACTTTGCGTCTTTCCTTTGCGCCCTCTGCGGTTAAAGGATTTTGACTTATTCAACAGCCCCATGGGGGTTTATTGAGGA
>Ga0105106_10002815_pt1 | contig 12490 bp, 11 predicted proteins | sample PPLLaktember2015_5_FD_79109 | JGI IMG/M metagenome (GOLD analysis project Ga0105106, IMG submission 79109) | Freshwater sediment microbial communities from Prairie Pothole Lake near Jamestown, North Dakota, USA - PPLs Lake P8 Core (1) Depth... | ecosystem: Environmental > Aquatic > Freshwater >...
CTGGTGTTCACCTCGTACGATGATGAAAACTACGGCTGGTATACCCTGTATATCATGCATTCCGGGCGCATGCAGGGATATAACTTCACCATCCCGGATCATCCTGAAGTTGCAGAGATGGTATCTGGAACTGCGTGGGACTTCGGAAGAGGGGGAGAGGCGTACGCGATCGACTTCCACACGCCGACGGATCAGGTGAATACCACCGTGGATGTCTTCAGCCACATGGTAAACTCCTTTGAAATACGATCCGGGTAGAACAGCCCTGAAATTACATGAGGCTGGCTGAAAGATACACGGGAGAGGTTGTAGCGCCTGTAACCCAACCCATTCACTTTTTCTTCGGTGTTATCTCCGATGCCGGTGCACTGAACTTTGCTGCAAGATGCGCCCCGTCGCAGAAGGGTTTGTTCTTTGACTGCCCGCACCGGCAGAGGTAAACCGGTGCCCTGATATCTTTTTCCGTACCGCTGACCGAACAGGTGAGGGGTTCATCGGTCTCCACCACATTCGGCCCGTTGGGAATCGATTTTATCTTCATGGTCAGTTCACAAAAATCCATACAGCTTCAGGGTATAAAGAGGGATCGAAGGAGACAATGTGGGGAATGTCACCGTACCTTTATTACCCCTCCCACGACACCACACAACAATGCACCTCCGGCATTCAGAGGCATTCACCCTCACCATCCCTGAACCCTTTGACTTTACGCTGACGGTTGCAAAACCGGCCGGCTGGCCCTGGTCCACTCCAAAGGAAGTTTTCAAGAACAATACCCTCTGGACAGGGGTCAGGATCCGGGATATCCCGGTCGGGCTTGTCATGCAGGCTCAGAAAAACCGGGTCTCGATTAAGGCATATACTGCATCTCCCCTCACAAAAGAAGACAAGGACGATCTCGGGGATCTGATCGGTGCCGGTCTTGGGGCAGATGAAGACCTCGCCGGGTTCTACCGGTTCGCACAGGAAGATCCGGTCCTGAAAAAGGTCACCGCCGATCACCACGGCATGCGGATCGGTCTCCTCGATGATGTCTTTGGGGGCGTCATCCTTGCGATACTCCTCCAGATGGCACCGATAGAGCGGAGCGAACAGATGATGGATAAGGTGCTCACACACTTCGGCACCACGATATCGTTTGACGCAAAAGAGGTGATCCTCTGGCCCCTGGCTGAAGAGATCGCCGCACTCGACCCCGCCATCCTCAGGAAGGAGGCAATGCTCGGGTACCGGGCAGAGCGGCTCGTGAAGGCGGCACAGTTTATCGCCGGGCACCCGATCTCCCTGCGGCAGCTGGCAACAATCCCGGAAGACGAAGCGATGAAAGTCCTCACCGCGATCCCCGGCATCGGGAGGTATTCTGCCGCGATCATCTTCGGCCAGTCAACACCGCCCATCGATGCCTGGAGCGTAGTGATCATGAGCGAGCTCTACGAGGGTAAGACACCGGAGAATTCCCGGGACGAGATCGAACGGGTGCAACAGGCACTCTCCTCACGGTGGGGGACATGGAGCTGGCTCGCGTTTGCGTACATCCTCAATGACATCCCCGCGCTGGCGGGGATCTACCCGTTGTCCCGGCTCAGGTAACGCAGAGGTGATCTCTTACAACCTGAATCCCGGGATGGTATCGAACAGTTTCTGGTACAGCTCGGTAAAAAGGGAAAGGTATTCACCGGCCTTTTCTGTGGTCGTATACCAGGATTTCTCTCCCTCCACCGTCCGGGAAAGATATCCCTTGGCACCGAGGAAACTGATGTAATCCTGCCCGGTCTTCGAGTTGAGATCGCAGCGGTTGATAATGGCCGTGAATGTCCGGGGAGCCTTACAGTACACCAGGATCTCCCAGTAGATCTCATAAGGTGTTCTTCGTTCGGCCATGATTATTGCTGCTCCAGCGTCCGCTCCAGGATCGTTTCACTCCTGGCGGTTTCGTCAAGGCGGAGGTCCCATGCAGCAGAATACCTGCGGAAATACCCGCTGAAGAGCAGGCTTGCAAGCCCGATGGTAAGGTTGATCCCGGCTGCAATGAATGGCAGAGCCTGAATCCAGCTGGCATTGGGGTCTGCTGTCCAGGTAATACCCTGGACAAGGTTCAGGACGCCGATGGCAAGAAATGCACAGCCACCCAGGGCACAGATAACCGTCATCCGGCGGATCGTTTCCCGGTTCTCCCGGTATTGGGCCGTGAGACGCACGATCCATCCCGTCAGGATTTCAGCGGGTACCGGGTCGCGGCATTCGCTGTACTCCCTGCGGATCCCCGTAATTCCTTTCAGGACCTTCGCGCTGGAAAGTACCCAGCTGAGCCCGAGCCCGAAGCCTGCCAGGGAGATCGCCCCTGCGAGTACGTTGAGCGGGATCTCCCCCTCCGCAAATCCCATGACGGAGGCGATCATGAACTGCATACCAAATGCCATTGCCAGTGCCCCGAAGACCATGTTCAGGATGACTAAGGCAAAGAAGCTGTTAAGTTCGTTTCTGAACTGAGATAAGGTTTCATCTGTCATGCTGGTTTTTTCACCGGTCTATACATATATTGACGTTCGCTGATTAAAGACCATGAATCTAAGATACGTATCTGACGTTTCATAACCTGCCAGGGCAAAGGAGATGTATGCCTGCAGGTCAATGAGGTCCATGCCGTCAATTGTCCCTGTTAACCACCCTCTGCAGGTGAGCCCGCACGGATTGTTGTCCGGTTTTTTTCGTCGTACTCATTCTTACCATCAGGATTATTATACCGGGCAGGATTGGCCACGGGAAATGGAGTCTTAACCATTTGCCATCGTGAGCGATGAACGCCGCCGCCCCGAAGGGATACCCCGCGGCGGATGTGTGACAAAATTATGAAAACCTCACTGGCCCGCCGTGCCCCGGAGAGGTCTTGAGGCGGGACCATCATTTTATTGCCTGATGCACACCCGGGTCCAGGGACAGTTGGAGAGTAGAACGACAGAGAATCAAACCGGGTTATGGTGATATGAGACTATCATGATATTTTTATTACAATTTGAAACGAGTGAAGGATTCCCGATCGCCGCTCACCCGCTCTTGTTCTTTCCGACCAGGAACGCAAGGACCGCAACAAGGAACGCGGCGAGCACTCCTGATACTACCATGAATCCCTGCTCCTGTTCATACCGTGTAAAAAAATCCTTACTTCCCTCACCGGGGGTGCTGATAGTGACCTGCTGGCGGGCGGACACTCCGGTAAGCGGGTCGGTGGCTACCAGCATGAACGTTCCGGGAGGAAATGTGGCGGCGCTGACAGAGGTGCTATAGGTGCAGGTATTTTCTGTCTCACAGGGATCGGTCTGGCGGGACACGCGAAAAGCTCCCAGCCGGGTGCCTTCGGCCGCGGAAAAGGCCTCTACGATCATATACTCAGGGGGTTTGTTGTAGGAGACGTACCCGTTCCAGGTCAGCAGGAGCTCAAACGACGCATCCTGGCCGGAGGGATTACCTGACACCGCCATGAGAAGTGACGGCTGGACCGGTGGTGTCGATGCTATACCGGAAGCCGGGATAACAAGGATGGCCAGCACAGCCGCCACGATAAACCGGAACAGACCATATTGAAAAGTTTCACCCGGAAGAGATACCATATTCTTAGGGAGCGATGCAGCTGGGATAGGCTTTGTGGTCGGATACCGTTGTGCAGTTCCTGTTCTTTCGGGATCGTAGTCTCATCCGGAATCAGATATGTTTACCGGAAGACACCGGCACTTGTGGATACTGTTCAACAGAAACGGGCATGAACGTTGAATGGATCTCACCCAACCATGAAAAATTATGAAGGAACGAATGGCATCCATAACCGTGCTCTTGATAAGCCCAGGGGCAGAGTTTTCAGGAAAATGAAGCCGCCGCGGGGGCGTCCCTTCAGGGGCGGCGCAGGTCAATCACAATAGAGGGATTGGCACTTCCCGAAATTACCGGGATTGTGCAATTTTCAGTAGAAACGGGCATGAACAGAGTGTTCGCACCCAAACCATGAAAATCATTAAACCATGCAATTTCAGGAGGATCCCCGCCTCAGGGCCTCTCCGAGGCACGGCGGGGCAGTGCGGTGTTTTGCAAATATACCTACAGACACCGATCCGCCGCGGGGGCGCCCCATCGGGGGCGGCGGGGTTCATCGCAAATAATTTGGAATTATAAACATTCCACTACGCACTTCTGTTTAATTCTATTTTCAGTAGAAATCCACGCAATATTTTTCTTAACGCTCTTTGGGCATGGCATGTAGTGCCTCAGCCCCCGCTCCTGTGGCATCCCCCTGGAGCGATTACTCCAGAAAAGGTACTACAACACCATCGCAAAGCGCAGGGGCGGTTCGGGGGAAAGGCACTGTCCCCTCCGTAAACAGGTGCTTTACCATTTGTTGAAAACTCAGGTTTCTGCAAAGCCGAAAATACGTGTCTTAATAGTAAGTGACAGTATGTCTGTTTATCACGCAGCATCCCGTCAGGGAGTAACCCGGAAAATTTTTAAAAATCTTTTTCCGTGATTCAGATTTTGTAACGTCTTTTGAAAAATGACCACATGTATTAATAAAATCAGCGCCTCAGGGTGTTTGCCTCAGGGAGGACAATACCGGAGTGCAGCGGGGATTGCGATCAGTTCCCGGGTTTACCCGGCCAATAACCCGGAAATGACAAAAGAGATCGCATTCACCGGGCCGGACTGGGAACACGGTATACCTGACCTGAACTGGTATGTCTGCAGATCTAAACGGCATATGTTCTGCAGGTGAAAAACCGGTTCAGGGTGCCGGTTCAGATCCGTGAACACTGCCGATAACCGGGCAATTCAACGGGAACCCTACGGTATGGACCCGTGAATGACCAAGACGCCGGGATTCGGGGCCGATGCACCCTGAGTGATGTTCTTCCGGGGCTAACCCTCATCATGCGTTTTTAATGATATTTCCAGATCTTTTGAAACGGGCATGAACGGGAGTTCGCGCCCGAACCATGAAAAATGTGAAGGTACGACTGCCATATGCACGAGGGGCTCCTGAGAAACCTGGGGCGGTGTTGGCAGGTAATTGAAACACCCGCGGGGGCGTCCCTTTTTGGGGCGCCGCAGGTCATCGCAGTATCGGGACTGGCGCTTCCCGATAGTACTGGAATTGTGCATTTTTCATGGGAAACCCTAAGATTTCAACACAGAGCGAATCAGTGTGCCGGAGCGGGAAAAATCACTCCGGGCCGGGCTGAATCTGGCGGCCCCTTTCCTGATGATGAATCACATTGTTTAAGAGAATCTTTTATCCAATATTCTCATCAATATCCGGATGAGATAAAAGGAACCTGAAATATGATATCACTGGACATAGGAACAGGAATTTTAATCGTGGTTGTAGCAATCATAGCAATCTGTTTTTTTTACGCAATTATCCGCTGGTGGAGATGGCACCGGCAACAGCATTAATCGTGGATTTTATGTTCCTGGCCGTCCAGAGACCTTACCATGCCTGATACACCGCCCTGCCCGTTCTGTTCACCGGACCCAAAGGTGATAAAAGCACACAATGAGCTCTGGTATGCACGCTGGGACAGGTTTCCGGCCTCAAAAGGTCACATGCTGGTAATCCCCTTCCGGCATGTCCGGGACTGTTTTGATACTGCACCGGAAGAAAAACGTTCCATGTTCGAACTCATTGACGCTGCAAAAAAGATTATCGATGAAAAATATTCACCGGATGGCTACAATGTCGGTTTTAATGCCGGCAGGGTTGCAGGCCAGGGTGTCATGCACTGCCACGTGCATGTGATCCCGCGGTATCACGGGGACACCGACAATCCTCACGGTGGAGTGCGGGGTGTCGTCCGGAAGTGGGAGCGCTAAGGTCTGGTCCGGGATCTGAGCCTCAGGGTGGTTACGTCGCTCCGCCCGTCAGAAACCTGACCACCGGTAATGGCATCAGGTATCCAGAGAGATACAGAAAGATGATCCGGGCGGCCCATAGAAACAGGAGAGGAGATCCTGATGAATTTCTCAGCTCTTTTTGAACTTCATCAAGGTAATATCAAGGACCCCGTTGCGGACGCTGTACCGGCTGCTGGAAACATCGACAGGGAACTTCATCCTGATGATTGCTACCCGTTCATCCAAAAAGATCCGTACCACATCCTTCATGATCTCGACAAGGGGGGGACTGCTGGTAGCCAGGGGCAGCCGGGCAGTAATGAACAGGGCATCCTCAGATTCGATCGTCTCGAAAGGCAACCGGTGGCTATCGTCATCTCCGATTACTCTGAATGCCAGAGGAGGCAGTACGGGGCCGGGTGAAATAATAGTATACCCGATAATGCGTGCACGCTCATTCCCGGGCATGTGCCGGATAATCTCTGAAACAATCTCCGAAAGATCGGCATAAAGATCATCAGGTGGATTGTCCTGAGGTTTTATCACGGTGCCCTCCTCCATGTGCAAATGGCAATAGTCCGTCCGGGTATTAAATCTTTGGAGCAGGGTATGGCTGTACAAACTGGACCTCCGGTTGTGCATGTGATGCAGCAGTGACGGTTTGGGTTATAAAATGCCTGATGAAAGAGCCCGCCTCGTTATGAACGGACATTGCCGCTGGATGCAGCCTGACGGCATCAAAGGCGAATTCCTCGCCACCCTCAGCGGTGAGATATGGCAGGGTCTCCATACCATTATATAATGTGAGCGGTATGTATTGTTTTTTTACAGGTCATTTCCTTTCATGATGTCTGCCACCGGATCTCATGAACAGAAAACCCGGGGTGAGGCTATGTTTGAAAAGATTCTGTTTCCGACCGATTTTTCAAAAGAGGCAAAGACTGAACTCAGCTGTATTACCGGCATTCCCGGGATACGGGAAATAATCCTTCTCCACGTAATCAGACAATACCCGCTTCCGATGGCAACACCGATCACGGAAGGTCTGGCACTTCAGAACGCTGAAGTCTACCTGGAGAAAGCAAAAGCCTACATTGCATCACTCAGCCCGGATATACGGGTGACACTTGAAGAAACGACCGCAACTGACATTACCGACTCAATTCTTGAAAAAGCAGAAGACCTCCGTGCCGGCCTGATTGTCATTCATGCATCCATAAAAGGCACCATGACAGGTGTGCTGTTCAATCACGTATCCTCAAAGGTTCTCTGCCGGATCAGCAGAATCAATGTCCTGATTACGCCCGATACACTCATTGAATCCCTGACCGGATTGAAATATGAAAAGTTCTGTCCAATGATCTTCTCCCGTATTCTCTGCCCGACAGATTTTTCAGATCTGTCGTTGAAGGCAACAGCCCTTGCCGGTACCATGCATGGCGTGGGTGAGATCATTCTCCTGCATGTCGTCGAGACTGGCGAGAGCGGGTACTATCCTGAGGAGAGGGTCAAAGCAGCAGAGATCCGGATCAACGCACTCTGCGACCAGCTGAACGCACAAGGTATTAAAACAAGGATTATCGTCCTGGCAGGAAAACCCGAGATCGAAATTCCCCGTATTGCCCGGGAAGAGGACGTATCACTTGTCTGGATGGGATCTACTGCACACGGTTGCCTGCATGACCTCTTTTTCGGCAGCACGGTGCATGATGTAATCATGAACGCGGCACGGCCTGTTATCGTAATCCGGTCAGCTCAATAGGGCATCCGGCAGAGTATTTCGGGTTGCTCCATTCCTGACTGCCATTCCTGTTTCCCGGTTTTTCGGGGAATGGGGAATCGAAGGACTCATCATCCAGCCGGGTCAGCAGGCATCCAGTGAAGTATTCCAATTGCTCCATTCCCGGCTGCAATTCCGGTTTCCCGGTTTTTCAGGTGAATAGGGATCGAAGATTTCAGCAGAAGATGGTTTCTCATTTCGTAGTTATGCCGGCAGCGAACGCTTCAACCGTCGATACGAATGCACCGCTGTCCACATCACGCTCGAGGGTTACTGCCGATGAGACAAACCGCATCCCTTTTTTCTCCAGCAGGTTTCTCACTCCTGCGATGGTCCCTTCCGACCCTCTGCCCGCCATCTCCGCGATCACATGAAAGGATTTTCCCTCGCCGCTGCTCACCCGGGAAAGGTACTCGTTCACGTAGGGCTGGACCTTGCCTGCCCATACGGGTGTCGCGATGATCAGCTCGTCAATCCCGGCAAGATCGGTTGCACACGGCCTGATCGCCGATTTTATAAAAAAAGGGTAACAATGTGCCTGTCATGCCGGATTCCCTGAGAGGAACAATATGCACCAGCTCCGCATCCAGCAGGCGGGCAAGAGTGGCAGCGACCCTTTCGGTATGCCCATTCCGGGAAAACTAGGCGATGCGTATTTTCATCGGATACCTCAGCACCCGGCAATCATTACTTCGCGATATTTCCTTCCCGTTTCACGAGAACCTCGGTACTTACTGATGCGAAACGGCCTGAAAATTCGATCACATACATACCCGGATCCCTGATTACATATTCCTGCTCGAAGAGCGGGATCCCGTATATCCTGCCCCATCCTATCTGATCATATACAGCCCCATCCCTGATGATCTTAATTTCGAACCACGACTCTTCATCCGGGCGGTTAATGGTTGCATTATCAATCACTTTACGGGCATCCCTCGGTTCGAACCATTTCACATCGGTGATGTTACGGGGAATGACATTATAACGGATGATCATGGGCGGGTTCTTCATATCGAAGGATATCCTGTAGGCATTGACCAGGTTATACTCCATGTCATTCTCATAAATCGTGAGATAATCACGGGGATTATACAAAAAATTCTCGACTGAAGCAAGTCGTGCGTACTCCTCCTGGTGACTCTCCGGGCCGGTTTCCGCTTCCGGTAGTATCTGTTCAACAGTGACGTACCGGGGGGTTGGTTTGGGTGTCGGGAGGGGGAGGATGGGGGTAATCTTCGACACGGGGTTCTGCACGACTGATGCAGCGAAGGTCGTATTGTTGATCCTTGCTAATCCTGCGGATGAATTGATCACTGCGGCCGAGGAATTATTGGCAGCTGTACCGGGGGCAGACGCAAATGAAAAGACGGACATTGCAAGGACCAGTATGACAAGCACCATTGCGCCAATGGTAAAGGGGAAGTATTGTTTATAGGGATAATGATAATCAGGTGACGGGACAGCCGGGATATAATCGGGGACATGGGCGAGCTGCACCTCACTCCGCGGGCGGTTATCGACATTCACGAGGATCCGGTTTTCATCGCTCCGCCTCCTCACCAGCCCGGCGGGGTTCTGGTAGAGTTGCATGGGATAGTCTGTCTTTACGGGTGCTTCGAGGGCGGAGAGGACTTCCAGCGACCTTCGTGCCGGTACCTGGCCCTGTGCGATCCGTTCATTGAGTATACGCAGGGGATCAAGAAGGTCTTCCCAGGAAAAATCAAGACCCTTCGCATCTTCGGGACGTGACTTTCCTTCAAGGGCGGATTCGAGCTCATCAATCTCGAATTGATCACGTGAGCTCTTGAGCAGTGCAGGAATTTCTTCATCAGGCACTTCCTTTCCGAACCTTTTAAGTAACGAAATGGCGATAAGGTGGGTTATTTCATCGCTGAAGGTTGCATCGGGAGAAAACCTGTTGAAGGTTTCCACATAACCCACCAGCTCAACAAGAATGGACCGGCTATCCGTTTCCCGCCCGAGTTTTTTTTCTATTGAATTTCCCAGGGGTTCTGCAATGGCATTGATTTCATTGGCTAGTGTTTTCTGAAGATCTTCCCATCGCATCCATGTGTCTTCATCTGCAATCTTTGAAAATGCACCGAGGATCAGGAAATAATTTGCATGTACGCCTTTTTTCCGCAGCAGGCGGTATATTTTTTCCAGGTCTTCCAAAAAAGCAATGATGTCCAGGCACGCCCGCAGCCGCATCTGCCCGCTTGCGTCACTGCCGGGGATCTGGCTTTCCATCTCAAACTCCTGTTTTTTCTGGTAAAAAAAGGAAAAAACATTATCGAGACTGTGCTCCTGGAGATCGATTGCCTGGTGCCGGTAAAGTTCAAGAAAAATTTTTATTGAATTTTTTCTGGTCTCATCGTAGAGCCGGCAGTAATTTGTACAATAGTGATGGAAGAGCTGGTACTCCTCTTCGCTGAAATTGAGAGTAACCCTTCCCATGTAGAATAATAATGATGTCTCGTATTTTATTCTTATCATAAATTACAAAATTCATAATTAATTCCACTTTATGACGAGATGAATATCGACAGGAACCGGATTGTGGTAACCCGTACCAGGAGATGGTGACCATGGTTTCATCACACCCGGGACATGGATTGGAGACCGTTGCTCTTCCGTTCCTGAACCGTTCATAATCAACGTACCAGATATCTCCTCTCGTGAAAAACAAAACCCTCGTATAACATCAGTCCGGAACCTGGAAGCGGTGCCAGGGGAGGAAAACAGGATTGCCTTCGGAAATTCCGGAAGAGCTGAATACCCGTTCCATGAGATACCGGTTCTGAATAATTTTTTTACTATCCAGCTTAGTTCCGGTCTCCTTATTCCTACGAACGGGTTAACGTCAAAGAATCCCGCTGGTATGCGGGAGGGATAGTCCATGACCCCCGGCCCTGGTTCTTTCCGGTTCGTATGGTCCTGGAAACGGTGTATCCGGGTAACCCGATGCCGGTCACCGGAAATACTCAATGATATTCCGGAAGAACTGCATATTCAGCGATTCGACCGGTGGTGTCAGGCCCTGGCGCCTCATCCGTTCCCTGCGGAGAGGCCAGTCATAAAGGTTCACAAACTCCATCGCCCGTTCCGGGTGTGGCATCAGCCCGAGCACCCTGCCATCCGCAGAGGTAATACCGGCAATATCTCCTGTCGAACCGTTGGGGTTGAAGGGATATTCTCCCTCGGCCGGCCGCAGGTCCTCCCGGCAATAGGTGAATGCGATCATCTTCTGCCGTTTCAGGCGCTGCAGGGTCTCTTTTGAACAGAAGAAATTGCCTTCGCCGTGGGCGACCGGGCAGTAGATCCGCTCGATGCCCCGTGTCCAGAGGTTATCTGCCTCCGGCTTCAGCGTGACAAACCGGCATTCCAGTCTCCCGTTCCTGTTGGGCATCAGGGCAATGTCCCGGATATACTGCCGGTCAAATGCCGGAACGAGCCCGAGGTTTGCCAGGATCTGGAAACCGTTGCAGATCCCGAGCACCAGGTTATCGCCGCCCAGGAACTCCATGAGGTCTTCCCATACGTTGTTGCGCAGCCGGTTTGCATACGCGTTGCCGGCCCCGGTATCGTCCCCGTACGAGAAACCGCCGGGAAAGACCAGCAGCCGGTAATCCGAAAGCCGGTTCCGTCCCGCGATCAGGTCATTGATATGGACGATGTCGGAAGCCATACCCGCCCGGGCGAGCACCTCCTGTGTCTCCATCTCGGAGTTGATCCCAAAGCCGCTCATAATAATGGCTTTCTCCGGGATCATCTCCCTGCCGGTCGTTACCTTTGAGGAGGTTCGTTTCAGTGTCCTGCGTGCAACCACCATGTCAGTACCTCCCGAAGGGTGCCTTATAGGCATCTTCGAGTTCGTCCACCGTCAGGTCCAGCAGGAGTTTCCGGGCGGTGATCCGCAGGGACCGGCCACCGACCCGCCCGAGCAGGGTCGCATCAGTCCCGAGTATTCGTTCGAACGCCCGCTTGTTGTCCGGAGCCACCGTGACCACCAACCTGCCGAGCGACTCCGAGAAGAGGAAATAATCCGGGCGCATGCCGGCATCAAGGGTAAGGTCCATGCCCAGCTGTCCCGCGATGGCAACTTTGGCAAGCGCAATGCCGAGACCACCGTGGCTGACCGGGCAGGCCGACGCGATGAGCTCGCGGGAGATCGCCTCCGTCAGTCTCCCGTAGCGTTCCCGTGCCGCCGCAGCATCCAGCCCGGGGGCGGTATTCCCGATAGAGCCGAGGTGCGCGAAATACTCGGACCCGCCCAGTTCCTCACGGGTCTCCCCGATGACGTAGACCAGGTCACCGGCGACCTTGGCATCCAGGGACACCGCCTTCGAGACGTCCTGGTGGATCCCGATGGAGGAGATGAGGAGTGTCGGGGGTACGGAGATCTTTACCGGGTTGTTCTCCGCGTCATAGCCGGAGAAATCATTGAACATGCTGTCCTTTCCCGATATAAATGGCGTCCCAAAGGCGGTGGAAAACTCGTAGCACCCTCTCGCCGCCTGCTTCAGCTGCCCGAGCCGCTCGGGTTCATCAGACGAACACCAGCAGAAATTATCGAGGATCGCGATAGTATCGAGCGGGACACCGATGGCGATCAGGCCCCGGATTGCCGTATCGATACCTGCCCCTGCCATGAGGAAGGCATCGATCTCCGAGTACGAGGGGAAAAGTCCCTGCGACAACCCGACACCCTTCTTTGAGTTAAGAACGACCCGGGTCAGCGTCGCATCTGCCTGCACCCGCCCCGCTCCCTGGATCGGGCCAAGTACATGCCCCCCCTGCACAGTATGGTCATACTGGATCGAGATGAAC
>Ga0105106_10002816_pt1 | contig 12489 bp, 15 predicted proteins | sample PPLLaktember2015_5_FD_79109 | JGI IMG/M metagenome (GOLD analysis project Ga0105106, IMG submission 79109) | Freshwater sediment microbial communities from Prairie Pothole Lake near Jamestown, North Dakota, USA - PPLs Lake P8 Core (1) Depth... | ecosystem: Environmental > Aquatic > Freshwater >...
ATCCGCGCGGTGTACTCGACATCGAGGATGTCGTCGAACACCGGGTGCAACAGCTTGTCCACCAGGCGCCGGCCGAGGATGGTCGGGCGGAAGCGTCCCTCGATCTTGTTCACGTAGTCGCGCGCCTGCAGCACGCTGATGATCGACGCGTACGTGCTGGGCCGCCCGATCCCGTTCTCCTCGAGCGCCTTGACGAGCGAGCCTTCGTTGAAGCGCGCCGGCGGCTGCGTGAACTTCTGGTCCGGCTTGATCGCGCGGACGTCGAGGCCCTGGCCCTCGGTGAGCGCCGGCAGCACGGCGGTGCCGCCTTCGTCTTCCGCCTCTGCCTGTCCTGCCTGGGGCGTCGCCGGCCGTTCCGTGCGTTCGCTCTCCTCCGCCTCGCCCGTGCTCTGACCGTACACGGCGAGCCAGCCCGCGAACTTCGGCACCGACCCCTTCGCGCGGAACGTGTAGTCGCCCGCCGCGATGTCCACCGTCGTGTCGTCGAACGTCGCCGGCGTCATCTGCGACGCGACGAAGCGATTCCAGATCAGCCGATAGAGGTAGAACTGGTCCTGCGTCAGGAACGCGCGGACCGCCTCCGGGGGGTACTTCATCGACGTCGGCCGGATGGCCTCGTGCGCGTCCTGCGCGCTGGCCTTCAGCTTGTAGCGATTGGGCTGCTCGGGCACGTAGGGGTCGCCGTACTGCGCGCGAACGAGCTCGCGGACTTCATCGAGGGCCTGGTCGGCCACGCGCACCGAATCGGTTCGCATGTAGGTGATGAGACCCACCGCGGCCTCTTCGCCCGGCAGCTCGATGCCCTCGTACAACTGCTGCGCCACCATCATCGTCTTCTTCACCGGGAAGCGAGAGGCCTGCTGCAGCTTGCTCGTGATGAACGGCGGCACGGCGTTCTTCCGCCGCTCCTTCGTCGCGACGGACGAGACGACGAACGTGGCGCGCGAGAGGTCGTCGAGAATGCCCTTGGCTTCCGCCTCGTTCCTGACCCTGGCCGCCGCGTCGCCCTTCTTCACCAGCCGCGCATCGAACTCCACGGCGTCCCGGCCGCGGAGATCGGCGGCCAGCTCGGCGAGCCTGGCGGTGATGTGCCAGTACTCCTCCGACACGAAGGCTTCGATCTCGCGCTCGCGGTCGCAGATGAGCTTGAGCGCGACCGATTGCACGCGCCCGGCGCTCAGGCCGCGGCGCACCTTGTCCCAGAGAATGGGACTGATCTTGTACCCGACGAGCCGGTCGAGCACCCGGCGGGCCTGCTGGGCATCGACCATCCGCATGTCGATCTCACCCGGATGTTTGACCGCCTCGAGGATCGCCTTCTTGGTGATCTCGTTGAACATCAGGCGGCTGACCTTCTTCTTCCGGCCGCCGAGCTCCTCGGCCAGGTGCCAGCCGATGGCTTCGCCCTCGCGGTCAGGGTCGGTCGCGACGAAGATCTCGTCCACATCCTTGGCGGCTTCCTTGAGCTCCTTGATCACCTTGGCGCGGTCGGGGATCACGACGTACTCGGGCTGGAACCCGGACTCGATGTCGACACCCAACTTGCTCTTGGGCAGGTCGCGCACGTGTCCCATCGAGGCGACCACCTTGAAGTCCCGCCCAAGATATTTGTTAATCGTCTTCGCCTTGGCCGGCGATTCGACGATTACGAGTGCCTTTGCCATGTCGGTCCTTTCGATCCTGTCACTATCCCTCTATCCTTAGCAGATCAGTCAAGCCTGACATACCCGCCGCCCGTCCGGCGGGCCACCCGGCCGTCCACCTCGAGCAGCCCCAGTTCGGCGAGGAGGTCTCTGGCCGGCCGACACGTCCGGTGGGACAGCTCCTCGAGGCTGGAAGGCTCGTCCGGGGAGAGGATCTTCTCCAAGTCGCTCATTTCACGCGACTTGGAGTCTCCTGTTTCTCCTGAGGCCGTCCGGTGCTCCCATCCTACCTCTTGTAGGACATCCTCCACAGTCTCGACAAGTCGGGCGCCGTCCTTTATGAGGGCGTGGCTGCCGCGGTAGCGGCCGGATCCCACGCCGCCGGGCACGGCCAGCACGTCCCGGCCCTGTTCGAGAGCCGCGCGGGCGGTGATCAGTGAGCCGCTCCGCTCCCCCGCCTCGACGACCACGACCGCCCTGGAGAGGCCGCTGATGATCCGGTTCCGCAAGGGGAAATGGCTGGGAAGGGGCTCCGTCCCCGGGGGGAACTCCGACACGACCATCCCGGCCGCGGCCACGCGCGTCGCGAGGCCGGTGTGCTCCGGCGGATACGCGACGTCGACGCCACAGCCGAGCACCGCGATCGTGGGCCCACCTACTTCAAGGGCGCCTTCGTGCGCCGCGCCGTCGACCCCGCGAGCCATTCCGCTGACCACCGCGATTCCGGCCGCGGCCAGGTCCCGCCCGAGCTGGCGTGCGACCGTGATGGACGCCGGCGTGGCCGCCCGCGAGCCGACGACGGCAACCGCGCGCTGATTGAGCACCTCAGGATCGCCCCGCGTCCAGAGCACCAGTGGCGGATCGGGGATGTGACGGAGCAACTGAGGATAGGCCGGATCGCCCCAGGCGATGACGCCGACCCCCGCGCCGCGGGCCGATTCAAGGTGACGTCGCGCCGCGGTCAGGAGCTCGGTGGTCCGGACATCCGCCGTGGCCCCGGGCTCGAGGACCCGGACGAGGTCCATCACGAGGCCCAAGCCGGCCTCTCGCTGACATTTCTGGAAGAGCCGTGCGGCCGAGGTGTCGAAGCCGCCCCTGATCAGGGAGATCGCGACGAGTCCCTCGAGCGCCTGACGATCTGGACCGCGGTCTGCCTCGTGCATGACACGTCTGGAGCTGCAGGCCGGATGCCATTTCTGAACGCCGAAAAACCCGGAAAGAAGCGGGAGGATCGCAATTTCTGCCATGGTCCGGAAGCCGGCCGTATTGAAGGATTCATGACGCTGCGGCGACGCAGGGACGGGTCGATTAATTGAGGTACGCTCCCCGTGGTTCGGCGTTATAGTTGGAGCGGCTCACACATGAGAACTCGACTCTGGCTCGTCATGGCGCTGATCATCGGCGTGACGGTTCCGGCGTTCGCGGACCGTCGCTCTGATGCGAAGGCGCAGGTGGAATTCGGCATCAGCGTCGCGCAAAAGGGTTTGTGGAAAGAAGCCACACACCGGTGGGAAAAGGCTGTCGAGCTGGATCCGACCTACGGCGCGGCGTGGAACAACCTCGGCATCGGCTACGAGCAACTGGGTCAGTTCGCCGAGGCCCGCAAGGCCTACGACAAGGCCCTCGAGCTCGAACCGAACAACAACTTCATCCGCAACAACTACGACCTGTTCAGGGAAATCTATGACCGCCAGAACCGTCGCCGCGATCGCTAGCCTCTCCGTCGCGCTCGCGTCGGCGGGCTGCCTGAGCTTCTACGAGATTGCCGTGGAGACGCCGATTCACGCCAAGCTCGACGTGACGCCCTTTCAGCGCGTGCTCGTGGCGGGATTCCTTGCCGGCGGCACGAAGACCATCGACCCGAACACGGAAACAGCGCGGCTCCTCCGCAGCCAGTTGCGGAGCAAGTCGGAGTTGAAGGTGATCGACGCCGACGTGGTGTCGCTCGTGGAGGAGGTCGACAAGCGCCGCCAGGCCGCGGGCGCCCCGCCTGTGCCGCTCGAGCCCACCGACGAGCCGCGCATCAAGAACGAGAAGGACCTCCAGGACTACGAGCAGATCTTCGCGGACGTGGACTACTGGAAGAAGATCGGCGAGGAGTACCAGAGCCCCCTGATCGTGACCGGCTCGGTGCTGTTCACCGAGCTGAGCAAGAGCGGCATGGTCTCGCGCCTCCGGCAGTTCACCGACCAGATGGGCCGCCCGCAGTATCAGGAGGTCCGGGAGTACAGCAGCCTTCGCGGGTTCGCCCTGACGCCCAAGTTCGTGTTCATCGATGGCCGGACGGGCGCCCAGCTCTACTCGGAGTCGTTCCACGAAGAGGCGCTCTACCAGGAGACCCAGAACACCCCGGCGCTCTCGTCCTACTTCGAGCTGATGGACAAGCTGCTGCCCGGGTTTCTGAACACCCTGAGCACCCAGAAGATCAAGGGCACCCGGGTGCTGCTCAAGTAGCTCACCGCTCCTGCGCGGGGCCGACCTGCACGTTTTGCCGCGGCGGGCGAGCCGGGGTCGGGGTTCCACTTGCCCGCTCAGCGCCCAGGATGCTACCCTTAGAGGTTCTGGCGCCGCCCCGAATGGGCGCCGTGCGCCTCGATTCACGTGCAGGGAGCCTTGGACATGTTCGCCATTGTTGAAGCCGGCGGCCGGCAGGAGAAGGTCGCGCCCGGAGTGGTGGTGGTCGTCGACCGCCTGGACGCCGAGCCGGGTGCCGAAGTGACGTTCGACAAAGTGCTGCTCGTCGAGACGACGGGAGGCGAGATCAAGGCCGGCACGCCGTACGTGGCGGGGGCATCGGTCACGGGCATCGTGGAAGCCCAGACGAAGGCCAAGAAGGTCCGCGTCTTCAAGATGAAGCGGCGCAAGCAGTATCGCAGGACCCAGGGACATCGCACGCAGCAGACGCGCGTCCTGGTGCAGGCGATCAACCTCTAGCGCAGTCACGTGGCGTGGCCCCGGGCCCGCCCGCGCAAGTGCAAGGAACAAGGAAGGCTGAGTCATGGCAACCAAGAAAGGCCAGGGCAGTTCACGCAACGGCCGCGACAGCAACTCGCAGCGGCTCGGCGTCAAGCGCTTCGACGGCAACGTCGTCACGGGCGGATCGATCCTCGTCCGTCAGCGCGGCCGCCGGTTCCGCGAGGGACTGAACGTGGGCCGCGGGAAGGACGACACATTGTTCGCGAAGGTCGCCGGACGCGTGAAGTTCTCCGACCACGGAGCGCACGGCCGCGTGATCAGCGTGATGCCGCTGGCCGAATCCAAGTAGCCCTTCCGGGATCGATCGATCCCGGCACGCCCCATGTTCGTTGACGAAGTCGATCTGCTCGTCCTGGCTGGCGACGGCGGCAACGGCTGCATGGCGTTCCGCCGCGAGATGCGAGTGCCGCGCGGCGGGCCGAGCGGCGGCAATGGCGGGCATGGCGGCTCGGTCTACCTCGTCGCGTCCGCCCACCAGAACACCCTCGTCACCTACCGCTTTCATCCGGAGTTCAAAGCCGACCGAGGCCGCCACGGCGAAGGCTCCAACTGCACCGGATCCGACGGCGAGGACCTCGTGCTCGAGGTGCCACCGGGCACGGTGGTGTACGACAACACGGCCGGGGACCTGATCCCGCTCGCCGATCTCACCACGGTCGGAGAGCGCGTGCTCGTCGCGCGTGGCGGACGAGGCGGCCGCGGCAACACGGCGTTCGCGACGTCCACCAACCGCGCGCCGCGACGCACCGAACCTGGCTGGCCCGGCGAACAGCGGAAGCTGCGCCTCCGATTGAAGCTGCTCGCCGATGTGGGCCTGGTCGGATTCCCTAATGCGGGGAAGAGCACGCTGATCTCGCGCATCTCCGAGGCGAAGCCGAAGATTGCCGACTACCCGTTCACCACGCTCACGCCGAACCTCGGCGTGGTGCGGCTCAGCGACGACCGGTCGTTCGTCGTGGCCGACGTGCCGGGCCTCATCGAGGGCGCGCACGAGGGACACGGGCTCGGCACGAAGTTCCTGGCGCACCTCGAGCGGACGAAGGTGCTGGTGCACGTGATTGACGTCTCGTCAGCGTCGGGACGCGACCCGATCGAGGACTTCACCGTGATCAGCCGCGAGCTCGAGCTGTTTGCCGGCGCCGGCGACGACACGGCCGTGGCGCTGGGCAGCAAACCCCGCATCGCCGCCGCGAACAAGATCGACGCGATGGACGATCCCGATCGGCTTCGCCGCCTGCAGAAGCACCTGAAGAAGCTCAAGGTGCCGGTGTATCCCGTGTCGGCCGTCACGGGCGCCGGCCTGCCGGAGCTGCTGGAGGCCATGTGGCGGGAGGTCGCGGCCAGCGTGGAGTCGACCGCGGTGTGACCGGCTACGGGCTGCTCGGCGGCACGTTCGACCCGATTCACATGGGCCATCTCGACGTGGCCGAGGCCGCCTGCCGGGCGCTGGGCCTGCCGCAGGTCCTGCTGCTGCCGGCGCGGGTGCCTCCTCACCGGGCCGCGCCGCGCGCCTCGGCGGCGGACCGCTTCGCCATGACCGCCCTGGCCATCCAGGACCACGCGTCCATGAGGATGTCGGATGTGGACATGGAGGCGGACGGCCCCTGCTATACGTCCGCGAGCCTGGACCGGCTGGCCGCGCGAGGCGTCACCGGTCCCCTGTTCTTCATCACGGGCGCCGACGCCTTCCGCGAGATCGCGACCTGGAAGCACTACCCGGAGATCCTCGACCGCTGCCATTTCGTGGCCGTGTCGCGCCGGGGGTGTCCGGCCGCGAGCCTGCGCGACCTGCTCCCGACGCTGCGGGAGCGTATGATCGAGACGCCCTGCGAGATACCGGCGCGACCGAGTATCTTCTTGGTAGAGGCGCCCACAGCGCCGGTGTCGTCCACGGACGTGCGCCGGCTCATCGCGGAAGGCGCCCCGATTACCGGCCTCGTGCCGGACCCCGTCGCGGCATACATCGCGAGACACGGACTGTATGCCGCTGGAGGTGCAGAAGGCATCGCATGAAGAAGACGCAGCCACGCCCCCGCAAACGCGCCGCCGCCCCTCGAGTGTCGTCGGACCTCACCTCCGGAATCGCCGCAGCCCTCGACAAAAAAGCCCAGGATGTCGTCGTGCTCGACCTGACGAAGGCGTCGGCGTTCACAGACTTCTTCGTGATCTGCACCGGCACCAACGTTCGGCAGGTGCAGGCGATCGCCGACGGCATAACGGCCGCGCTCGGCAAACAGGGCGTGAAGCCGGCCATCGTGGAGGGGTACGAGCGGGGCGAATGGGTGCTGCTCGACTACTTCGACTTCATCTTCCACATCTTCATGCCGGCCACGCGCGAGTTCTACGGCCTCGAGCGGCTGTGGGGCGATGCCGTGCGTGTTGAAGTCAAAGCCTGATCCAGGGGCGCGCGGCGTGCAGGAATCTGCATGCCGCGGGCGCAGGTTCGCCTCAGTCGGCCCAAACAGACCTGGTCCACGTGGCCGCGGCCTTGCAGTGTGCGGTCGCAGCTCATGCTGCGCTCCGCGACCAATGCTCTCGTTCGGGTCTTCCTGGCGCCCGAGTGCGCTGCATGCGGCGCCGGGCTCTGTCGTCCATTGGACGGCCCTGTGTGCGGCGACTGCTGGTCGCGGGTCGGGACGATCAGCCCGCCGTGGTGCGTCCACTGCGGCGACGCCATCGCCGCGTGGCGGCCGGCCCATCCCGTGTGCGCGCGCTGCCGGCGTTTGCCGCCGCGGTTCGCCGTGGCTCGCAGCGGCGGCCACTACGACGGCGCGTTGCGCGAGATCGTTCACGCGTTCAAGTACCGCGGCCGGCGGCTGCTCGCCGCGCCGCTCGCGGAGCTCATGCGCCACGCGGGAGCCGAATTACTGAGCGGCGCCGACGCGGTCGTGCCCGTGCCGCTGCACCCGCGACGAGCCCTCCAACGTGGGTTCAACCAGGCCGACGACCTGGCTCGTGAGCTGGGGCTTCCGGTGTGGCGCGTGCTGCGCCGGCGCAGGCACGGCCCGCCGCAGGCCAGCCTCCCGGCCGCGCGGCGGCGTTCGAATGTGCGCGCGGCGTTCGCAAGGCGGCCGTGGCTCGTGGCGCCTCCGTGGACGAAGGCCGCGCTCGAGGGTCGCGCCGTGGTGCTCGTGGACGATGTCATGACAACAGGCGCCACACTGGACGCCTGCAGCGCCGTGCTGCTCGAGGCTGGGGTCAGGCGCGTGAGCGCCCTGACGGTGGCGCGAGCCGCGGCAGCACCGCCTGCTCCACGAGCGCCATCACCGCGTCCTTGGGCTGCTCCCCGTCGATGAGCACCCAGCCCACGGCGGCCGACTGTCTGCGGTAGCTGTCGCGTACGCGCGCGAGCAGCGACAGATCGCGCTCGTACCGATCACGTCCGTTCTCCTTCCGCCGGGATGCCGTCTCGGGCGAAATGTCCAGGAGGATCGTCAGCTCGGGCAGCGGCAGGAAGCGCTGGATGTCCTCGAGCCACGACGGGTCGAGGCCTTGCGCCTCGCCGTACGCGACGCTCGACGCGCGGTACCGGTCGCAGATAATCACGTCACCCGCGTCGCGCCAGCTGTCGATCCGCGGCTTGAATTCCAGCCGGTTCGCGACGTACAGCAACTGCATCACGTCCGCCCCGAACTCGCGCTCGCCCGCCAGGGCCTTCTGAATCTCCTGCCCGATCGGGGTGCGGTACTCTGGGAAGGACAGCGAACGGACCTTGTAGCCGTCCTGTTCGAGACGCGCGCGCAGCGTGCGTGCCTGGGTTTCCTTGCCGCTCTGGTCGAGCCCTTCGAACGCGATCAGCATCACACGTCCCACTGGAGCATATCGTCGATCGTCTGCCGCCGGCGCACGACGGCCCACGCCCCGGCCTCGACGATCACTTCGGCCGCCGTGGGGCGCCGGTTGTAGTTGGAAGCCATCACCGCCCCGTACGCGCCCGTGTCGCGCACGACGACCAGGTCGCCCACCTCGACTGGCGGCAACGCGCGGTCGCGACCCAACGTATCGGACGTCTCGCACACTGGACCCACCACGTCGGCCCGAATGGGCTCGCCCGTGCGAGGCGCGACGGCCTCGATGCCGTGAAACGCGCCGTAGAGCGCCGGCCGCAGCAGATCCGTCATGCCGGCATCGACCACCACGAACCACCCGCCATCGGGTTGCCGCTTCAGGTCGACCACGGTAGTGACGATGACGCCCGCGGGCCCCACGATCCAGCGCCCGGGCTCGAGGACGACGGCGAGCCCCGTCCTCCGGATGACGGGCAGGACGGCGTTCGCGTAGTCCTCGACGGACACGACGGTCTGGCCCGGCTCATAGGCAATGCCCAGCCCGCCCCCGATATCGAGGTGCTCGAGAGCAATGCCCTCAGCGGTCAGCTCGCGGGCCAGCGTCGCCACGGCCTCCGCGGCGCGGACCAGAGGCTCCGGGCGCGTGATCTGCGATCCGATGTGCACGTGCAGGCCGACGACATGGAGGGATGGCCGGCGGGCCATGTCCCGAATCATCGCAGCGCCCTCGGCGAGCGACATCCCGAACTTCGTCGCCCGGTGGCCCGTGGAGATGTGGGGATGGCTGCCCGCCTCGACATCGGGGTTGATCCGAACCGCCACCCGGGCCCGAACGCCCGCGGCGGCGGCCAGGGCCGCGATGCGGTCGACCTCGCCAGGGGATTCCGCGTTGATCGCCGCGAGCTTCAGCCCGACGGCACGCTCGAGCTCGGCGGCAGTCTTCCCGACGCCGGTGAAGACGATGTCGGCCGGGCCAAAGCCGGCCCGAAGGGCGACCTCGATCTCCCCTCCCGAGTTCGCGTCCGCCCTGGCGCCGAGGCCGCGCATCCGCCGGACGATGGCCAGGGTGGCGTTGGCCTTGATGGCGTAGTGCAGGCGGTGGGGCCAGGAGGCGAAGGAGCGGTCGAGCGCGTTGTAGCGTTCGTCGATCAGGGCCGCGCTGTAGACGTGAACCGGGGTGCCGGTGACCCTCGCGACCTCGGCCACGGCGACCCCGTCACACGAGAACTCCCCCCGGTCGTGTCCAAAGCCCGTCATGCGACCGACCATTGTACTCGCCGCGCCGAAGTCCCGGGTTTGCTATGATGCGGCGGCCCCTTGCGTCTTCTCTTCGATGTCGAACGATCCCAACCTCGCCCCCGCCAGCGATATGGACACCCTCATCGAGCGGTGTCTCACGGGTGATCAGGTCGCCTGGGAGCAGATCGTCCGCCAGCACTGGCGCAAGGTGTTCAACCTCGCCTACAAGTTCGTCGGCCGGCACGACGAGGCCGAGGACCTGACCCAGGACATCTTCCTGAAGATCTTCCGGGCCTTGCACACCTTCGACCGGCGGGCCAATTTCCAGACCTGGCTCATCAGCATCAGCCGAAATCTGTGCATCGATCACTACCGGAGCGTGCGCAAGGAACGCGAGACGATGGCCCGCGACGTCGACGCGTCGGAACTGTCGCCGGTCTCGCGGGAGCGCACGCCGCTCGGCGAGCTGGAACAGATCGACCTGCGGCAGATCATCCGCCAGGCACTCGCCGAACTGCCCCCGGCCCTCAAGGAGGCCGTGGTGCTGCGGGACCTGCAGGAGTTCTCGTACCAGGAAATCGCGGACAAGCTCGGGCTGCCCGAAGGCACCGTCAAGTCGCGGATCAACCGCGGGCGGCTTGAACTCGCCCGGCAGCTTCGTCGTCTTCAGTCTCGGGGGCCGGCCGGCAGGCCTGCCCCGCGCGGAGGAACCGAATGAACGTAACGACCTCTCACATCGATGGCGTCGTGGTCTTGCGGGTGCAGGAAGCGCGGCTGACCTACCCCATCCTGGCGGACTTCGCCACGGCGGCCACCAACCTCATCGGGGCGGGCGAGAAGCGGATCCTCGTGGACCTCAGCACGGTCGGCTACGTCGACAGCGCCACGATCGGCTGCCTGATGGACCTCTACCGGCAGGCGACGGCCGCGGGAGGCGCGTTCAAGCTGGCCGGCGTTCAAAAACGGGTCGAGACGATGCTGACGATGACCGGGGCGCACAACTTCCTCGAGGTGCACCCGGACGAGGCGACCGCACTCGCGAGCTTTGGAGGTTAACGATGCGCACCATCAAGACAACCTCCGGAACATCGGTGGAACTGGACGGCGATGTCCTGGCGATCATCGAGACCATCTCGCGCGACCTGCTGCGCACCAAGGAGCTCGATTACGGCTTCGAGGACGTGGATCGGGAGGTCGAGCACTTCGTGAAGCAGCTGTCGCCCGACGAGCTGCGCGCCTACCTGAAGGAAAGCCTGTTCATGAGCTTCAACCGGTTCGAGAACGACCGGATGGCGGTGGTGATGCGCCGCGCGAACCGGGCCGAAGACGACTGAATTGTAAAAGACGTCGGGTGTCGATTTTACAACTGGGTGGCTCTCGCCAATTTCAGGCGCAAAAACACCTGCAATTGTAAAATCGACACCCGACGTCTTTTACAATTAGTGCGCGACTTGGCGGGCGGCGGCGCGCGCCGGGATGCGGCCCACGGCGACGCCGGTGCCTTCCTCGACCAGCTGCCAGGCGTCCGCCTGACGGAGCAGCTCAGCCGCGAAGGCGGTGTGCAGGGCGTGACCGCCGCGATGCACGACCAGATGCCCCAGAATCGGGTAGCCAACCAGCGCAAGGTCGCCCACCACGTCCAGAATCTTGTGCCGCACGAACTCGTCCTCGAACCGGAGCGGATTGAGCACGCCGGTCTCGCCGAGCACGATCGCGTTCTCGAGTGACCCGCCGAGCGCCATGCCGCGCTGACGGAGCATCTCGATCTCTTTCAGGAAGCCGAACGTCCGCGCCGGGGCGATGTGATCGACGAACACCTGTTCATCGAGATCCATCGTCTTCTGCTGATGCCGAAGCAGCGGATGGTCGAAGCTGATGGTGTAGCTGACCTTGAAGCCGTCGGCAGGATAGAGCGCAATGCGCTTGTCGCCCTGCTGGAACTGCACGTGGCGCAGCACCTGAAGCGCCTTGCGCGGCACGCCGAGCTCCTTCACGCCAGCGTCCTGGATCAAGTAGACCCATGGCGCGGAGCTGCCATCCATGATGGGCACTTCGCGGTGATTCAGCTCCACGACGGCGTTGTCGATCCCCATGCAGCGGAGCGCCGCCAGCAGGTGCTCGACCGTCTCGACCGAGGCGTCGCCCGACACGAGACCCGTCTGCAGTTGCTGGCGTCCACCGAGGTGCGACACGTGGGCGGGGATATCGACGCCGAGGTCGGTGCGTCGGAACCGGATGCCCGAGTCGGCCGGCGCCGGCCGAAGGAACATCGTCACTTTCTGGCCGGAATGGAGACCGATCCCGGCGCACTGGACCACACGACGAAGGGTGCGTTGTGACGACATCTATCAGCCGTCGACCCTAAAGCAAGCGGGTTGCCAAGGCATGTCAGTTCCGGGCAACATCAAGTAACCCATTTAGAAGTAGATAGTTAGGGCGAGATCGTTCCTGGGGAGCCGGAGCCGGAACGCCCGAAGCCGTGTCAATAATGCCACAGATTGGAAGGTTCGTCCGTGTCATGGGAAACACAGGTGTCATGAAGCTGCCGCGTCCGATCCACGAGGGACCCTGCCCAAGGCCACCGCCAGGAACTCGCTGGTCGCCGAGCGACCCTGCGCCGCCACCGCCTCGGGCGTGCCCTCGGCAATCACGCGGCCGCCGCCTTCACCGCCCTCCGGTCCCAGGTCGATGATCCAGTCGGCCGATTTCACGACATCGAGGTTGTGCTCGATAACGACAATCGTGTTCCCCTGATCGACGAGCTTGCCGAGCACTTCGAGCAGACGTCGGACGTCCTCGAAGTGAAGTCCGGTGGTCGGCTCATCGAGGATGTACAGCGTGCG
>Ga0105106_10002817_pt1 | contig 12487 bp, 10 predicted proteins | sample PPLLaktember2015_5_FD_79109 | JGI IMG/M metagenome (GOLD analysis project Ga0105106, IMG submission 79109) | Freshwater sediment microbial communities from Prairie Pothole Lake near Jamestown, North Dakota, USA - PPLs Lake P8 Core (1) Depth... | ecosystem: Environmental > Aquatic > Freshwater >...
GATCACGCCAGGATATGGCTCGGTGGCCCCGCGGAGATCCCACGCCAGCGCGACCGCCCCCGCGCGAGACGCGATCTCGTCGGCGACCACGGCGTCAGGTCGCTCGCGGAACGCCACGCGGACCCCGCGCTCCCCATCCGACGCCTCGAGGAACTCGAGGGGCACGCCAAGCCGTCGTTCGATGCCGGCCACGGCGAGCGCCATGAGCTCGCGCGACCTCGGGTCAGGCGATACGAGCAGCACCTTCACGGCGCGCATCGTACCAAGGCCCCCCGTGGGACCGTGAGGGATCGGCGCTCGTGCGGTCGCGGCTATCATGGGCGCGACCGAGCATGGGAGCCACGGCGACCTCCGCGACCTACCTCGACCATGCCTCCGCCGCGCCGATGTCCGACGCCGCGCGCACGGCCCTCCTGGGGGCCCTCGACGCCTTCGGCGACCCGCTGAGGCTGCATGCGAACGGCCTCGCGGCCCGGCGTCTGCTCGAGGACGCCCGGGCGGCGACGGCGGACGCGCTGGGCGCCCAGCCGGACGAGATCGTGTTCACCTCCGGCGGGACGGAGTCGGTCGCCCTCGCGATCTGGGGCGGTGTCCGCCCGATCCGCGAGATCGGACATCGGATCGTGACGACGGCGGTCGAGCATCCGGCGGTCGGCGGCGTGCTCCACACCCTGGAGACCGACGGCTTCGAGACCGCCCTGGTGCCGGTGGACCGCTCCGGCCAGGTGGACCTCGATGTCTTCGCCTCAGAGATCCGCAAGCCGGGCACGCTCCTGGCGTCCGTGCAGCACGCGAACCACGAGGTCGGCACGATGCAGCCGATCGCCGAGGCCGCGCGCCTGTGTCGGGCATCGGGCGTGCTCTTCCACACGGACGCGTGCCAGACGGTGGGACGCCTGCCGGTCGACACCTCGGCGCTCGAGGTCGACCTCCTCTCCCTCTCCGCCCACAAGTTCGGGGGTCCGCCCGGTGTCGGCGCCCTGTACATCCGCCGTGGGGTCCCGGTCGCCGCGTACCCGTGCGGCGACGACCGCGAGCGCCGGCGCCGTTCGGGGATGGAGAACATCCCCGGCGTCGCGTCGATGGCGGCCGCGTTGAGCGACGCGCTCGAGGACAGCGGCGACGAGGCCGCGCGCGAGTGGAGGCTCACGGACCTGCTGCGACGGGGCCTCGAGGACGTGGCGGGGGTGGAGGTGCACGGCCATCGGACGCAGCGGGTGCCGCACATCGTGTGCTTCTCGGTCGCGGACCTCGACGCGGAGATCCTCAGCATGGCTCTGGACGACGCCGGGTTCCGGATCGCCGCGGGCTCCAACTGCTCCGGCGCGCCTGCGGAGGCGTCATCGGTGCTCGAGCAGATGGGTGTCCCGGGACGGGCGAGCTTCCGGGTCGGGATGGGCCGCGGCACGACCGAGGCGGATGTCGGGCGGTTCCTCTCGGCCCTGCCCGACCTGACGGACCGGCTGCGTCGCGTCGAGAGCGCCTCGGAGTCCGCGATGGCCCGGTACGTGCCGGAGACCTGACCCGGACGGCTACGCCACCGTCCAGGTGTCGCCCGAGCCGAGCAGCTTCTGCAGGTCCCCGTGGCCGAGCCGGTCGGTGGTCAGCTTGATCTGGTCGGTCATCGCCTCGCCGTAGACCGGACGCTCGACCTCTCGGAAGACCCCGATGCACGTCGGCTCGGTCGGACCGTGGCCAGCCGTGTGGGCCAGTGCGAACGCGAGCGAGGGACGGCCGTGGCGGTCGTGGGTGACGATCCGGTCCTTCAGCGTGTTCTCCACCTCTGTGATGACGAGCCGACCGTTCTCGCCGACCGAGACGCAGCGGCGCCCCTCGTCGAAGACGATCGGCTGACCTTGCTCGAGGCGGATCTGGTTGTGGACGCCTTGCGGCTTCTCCCGGAGGGCGTCGAAGGCACCGTCGTTGAAGACGTTGCAGTTCTGGTAGATCTCGACGAAGGCGGAGCCCCGGTGCGCGGCCGCCTCCCGCAGCACCTGGGTCATGTGCTGACGGTCGTTGTCGATCGTGCGAGCCACGAACGTCCCCTCCGCCCCGAGCGCCAGCGCGATCGGGTTGAAGGGGTGATCGACCGAGCCGAAAGGCGTCGACTTGGTGACCTTGCCCTCCTCGCTCGTCGGCGAGTACTGCCCTTTGGTCAGTCCGTAGATCTGGTTGTTGAACATCAAGATCCGCAGGTTGACGTTGCGCCGCAGGGCGTGGATCAGGTGGTTGCCACCGATCGACAGCGCGTCGCCGTCGCCCGTCACGACCCAGACGTTGAGGTCGGGCCTGGCGGTCGCGATGCCTGTCGCGATGGCCGGGGCTCGCCCGTGGATCCCGTGGATCCCGTACGTATCCATGTAGTACGTGAAGCGCCCCGAGCAGCCGATGCCGGAGACGAACACCGTGTCATCGGGCGCGATCCCCAGCTCGGGCATGAACGACTGGACGGTCGCGAGGATCGCGTAGTCCCCGCAGCCGGGGCACCAGCGCACCTCGTTGGCACTGGTGAAATCCTTCTTGGTGAGCGTGCCAACGACGCTGTCGCCGTCGCCGCCCGTCGGATCGTTCATCGCCTCGCTCACCCGTCCACCACCTTCATGATCTCGGTCTCGAGCTCCTCCGCGAAGAACGGCAGGCCCTCCACCTTCGTCACCGACCTCGCGTCGACGAGATAGCGCCCGCGGACGAGCAGGGCCAGCTGGCCCATGTTCATCTCAGGGATCAGCACGCTCGGATAGCGGGTGACCACGTCGCCCATGTTCCTCGGGAACGGGTTCAGGTGGACGAGATGCGCGACCGCCACCGAGCGTCCCGCTTCACGCACGCGTCTTGCCGCCGCCTGGATCGAGCCGTAGGAGGAGCCCCAGCCCAGAACGAGCACCTCCGCGTCCCCGTCGGGATCGTCCACCTCGAGCTCGGGGACGTCCTCAGCGATCCTCGCGACCTTGGCCGCCCGTAGATCCGTCATACGCTGGTGGTTCTCCGCGTCGTAGCTGATCGCGCCCGACTCGTCCTTCTCCAGGCCGCCGATGCGGTGCCGGAGCCCGGGGGTCCCCGGGACGGCCCACGGGCGCGCGAGACGGTCGTCGCGTAGGTACGGCATGAACTCCTGGCCGGCGTTCGGACCGCTCGCGAAGTTCGCGTCGATCGTGGGCAACTCATCGACCTCGGGGATCCTCCAGGGCTCGGACGAGTTGCCCAGGAACGTGTCGGAGAGCAGGATCACCGGGGTCCGGTACGTGACCGCGATCCTGCATGCCTCGATCGCGGCGTCGAAGCAGTGCGAGGGCGATCGCGCGGCGACGACCGGCATCGGGGACTCGCCGTGGCGTCCGAACATGGAGAGCAAGAGGTCGGACTGCTCCGTCTTCGTGGGCATCCCCGTTGACGGGCCGGCGCGCTGCACGTCCACCACCACCAGCGGCAGCTCGAGCGCCACGGCCAGGCCGAGCGTCTCAGCCTTGAGATCCATGCCGGGACCGCTCGTGCCCGTGACGCCCAAGTGCCCGGCGAACGACGCGCCCAGGGCGATCCCGGCGGCCGCGATCTCGTCCTCGGCCTGGAGCGTGAGCACGCCGAAGTTCTTGAGCCGCGAGAGCTCGTGCAGCAGCTCGGAGGCAGGGGTGATCGGGTAGCTGGCGTAGAACAGCGGGAGCTGGGCCCGGTTGCCCGCGGCGACGAGACCCCAGGCGAGCGCGGCGGCCCCCGAGATGTTCCGATACGTGCCCGGCGCGACCGGCGCAGGCTTGACCTCGTACCGGACGCTGAAGAGCTCGGTGGTCTCCCCGAAGTTGTAGCCGGCCTTGAACGCCGCGGCGTTCGCGTCGTACACCTGCGGCTTGTCGCCGAACTTCGCCTCGAGCCAGTTCAGGGTGACCTCGACGGGCCGCCCGTACATCCACGACACGAGCCCGAGAGCGAACATGTTCTTCGAGCGCTCGGCCTCCTTCCGCGAGAGACCGAGCTCCTCGACCGCCCGCACGGTGATCGACGTCATCGGCACCGGGTACACGTGGTAGCCGTCGAGCGTCCCGTCCTGGAGCGGGTTCGAGCCGTACCCGGCCTTCTCGAGGTTGCGTTGGGTGAACGCGTCCTGGTTCACCACGATGGTGCCGCCCTTCTCGACCAGCTTCAGCTCAGCCTTCAGCGCGGCCGGGTTCATCGCGACCAGCACGTCTGGGTGGTCACCGGGCGTCATGATCTCCTGGGACGCGAACTGGATCTGGAAGGCCGAGACCCCGTGCACGGTCCCAGCCGGCGCTCGGATCTCGGCCGGGAAGTCCGGGAGCGTCGCGAGGTCGTTCCCGAGGACGGCGGTCGCGCTGGTGAACCGGTCGCCGGTCAGCTGCATCCCGTCACCCGAGTCGCCGGCGAACCGGATGACGACGTGGTCCCTCTGCTCAACCTGCTTGGTCATCCACGGTGCCGGGTGGTGTGCCCGGACAACCCCCTTCGTCGGATCGGTGTGCCCGGATACCTAGCGTACCGTCTGCCGGCGCAACGGACCCCGATCCGGCGGTAGCGTGTTGCCTGAGAGGACCCAGAGGAGGCGGTCGCATGCGGATGCGCAGGCTCGGCTCGCAGGGACCGGAGCTGTCGGTGGTCGGGTTCGGAGCGTGGGAGGCGGGCTCCGGCAGCGAGTGGGGGCAGCCCCCTCCCCAGGACCGGATCGTCGAGACGATCCGCGCGGTCCTGGACAGCGGCATCAACTGGATCGACACCGCCGAGGTCTACGGCGACGGCCGGTCGGAGGAGGTCGTGGCCGACGCGATCGAGGGTCGTCGGGACGAGGTCCTGATCGCGACCAAGCTCGCGCCCTCGCCCGAGGGAAGCGGGTTCCGACCCGAGGAGGTCCGGCGCGGATGCGCCGAGAGCCTCCGCCGTTTGCGGACCGACCACGTGGACCTGTACCAGCTGCATTGGCCGGACGAGACGGGCGTCCCGATCGAGGAGACGTGGGGCGCGATGGCAGCCCTGGTCGACGAGGGTCTCGTCCGGGCGATCGGCGTATCGAACTTCGACCGGGAGCTGATATCCCGGTGCGAGGCTCTCCGGCACGTCGACTCGCTCCAGCAGGAGTTCTCCATGCTGCGGCTCGAGGACCGTGGGTTGATCGCCTGGTGCGGAGAGCACGGCACCGGGGTGGTCTCGTACGGGCCGCTCGCCTACGGCCTGCTCACCGGGGCGATCACGTCGGAGACCACGTTCGACGAGACCGACTTCCGCTCGGGCCATGAGGAGTGGGACTACTGGCAGGCGCTCTTCGCGCCCGGGAAGCTCGAGCGCAGCCTCGCGGTCGTCGAGGCCATCCGCCCCATCGCCGAGCGGCTGGGGTGCACGGTCGCGCAGCTGGCCCTCGCGTGGAACGTCCACCAGCCGGGGGTGAGCGCGGCGATCGCCGGGAGCAGGAACCCGGAGCACGTGCGCTCGAACGCCGGCGCCGGGGATATCGAGCTCGACGAGGACACGCTCGCAGAGCTCGAGGACGCCCTGGCGCTGGGCCCGTCCTTCGCCTGATCCGTGGCGGCGATGTGACACCGCCATGACGATGGCGTGGCGCCTGCCCGCGCGCCCTTCTCGACCGCCGGCCATGTCGCTACCGTGGGGACCGTGCGGGTGGGCGACCGGGCGACCTTGGTCCTCGCGCTCCTCGCGGCGGCCCTGTGCCTGGGCACCGCTGGGGCGTACGCGGGAGCCACGACCTCCGCCGGGATGACCGACCTCGCTCCCTGGCTCGCGACCCTCGGCGTGCTCGGCGGCTCCGGGCTCGGCGCGGCCGGCTTCTGGCAGCACGTGGGGCACGGCCTGCCGCGGCTCATCGCGCTGGTGGTGCTCTCGGCGCTCGCTGCGGGGTACGTCGCTGCGAACGCGTTCGCGCTGATCCTCGGGACGGACCTCCCGTGGGCCCCGAGACCCCTGCACACGGCCGGACTGACCGTCGGTGCGTTGCTCTACGTGGTCGGGCTCGTGGAGGCCTCGCGCGCGTTCATGCGCACCCACGCCTCCACGCGCTGACCCCTCCGACGTCTGGCGCGATGGGTAAGATGCCGCCGCGCGTCCCCAGCCCGCTCGAGGAGTCGACATGTACAAGCGCATCGTGATGGCCACGGACGGTTCCCCGACCGCAGAGACCGCCGAGCGGATCGCCGCCGCGCTCGCGAAGACGACGGGCGGCAAGCTGACCGTCGTCCATGCCTACGAGGACCCATCCCGGGCCCAGGGCGCCGTGAGCCGCGCGCTCGAGCTCGCGGCGGCCCTCGGCGTGAAGGCGGAGGTCGTCCTGTCCGACGACGATCCGACCAGCGCCGTGCTGGAGACCGCCGAGGACCGCAACGCCGACCTCATCGTGGTCGGCAGTCGCGGCCTGTTCCAGCAGGAGCAGGTCTTCGGCAGCGTCGTTCGGAAGATCGCCACGCACGCACCCTGCGACGTCCTGCTCACGCGGGCGAGGTTGGAGCCCGTGGCCACGGAGCGACCTCCCTACGACCGCGTCCTGGTCGCGACCGACGGCTCGGCCACGGCGGACCGAGCGGCGCGCAAGGGACTCGCTCTCGGCCGGCGCCTCAAGACGGAGGTCGGACTCGTGTTCGTCGGGCATCCGAAGACCGGAGAGCTCGTGCTGCAGGACACCGTCGCGACCATGGCGGCGGAGGATGTCGAAGGGGGCGCCGAGATCGCGACGACGATCCGCGACGGCGACGCCGCACAGGAGATCATGGCCGAGGCGACCGAGGGCGGCTACGACCTGGTCGTGGTCGGGAACCGTGGGCTCGCCGGCGCCAAGGCGTTGCTCCTGGGTTCGGTGCCGCTCACGGTCGCCGAGTACGCCCCGACCGACGTCCTGATCGCACGCACGATCGCGCAGAGCCTCGAGGAGATCGGCAAGGACGAGGGCGGGATCGTGACCTCCGGCGATCACCGGATCGCGGTCTATCGGGACAGGAAGGGTGCCGTCCACGCGCTCTCCGCGCGATGCACGCACATGGGCTGCACCGTGAAGTGGAACCCGACCGAGAAGACGTGGGACTGCCCCTGCCACGGGTCCCGCTTCGCGCCCACCGGCGCGGTCGTGAGCGGACCGGCGAGCGCCCCGCTGCCCGCGACCGACCTGTAGCCCGCCGGGCTCAGAACACCGAGAACGGCTTGAAGATCATCAGCCACGCGATCAGGAGGAGCGCCGCGAACCCGATCACCGCGTTCACGACACCGACCCTGGAGCGCAGGATCTCGTCCAGCTCCTCGTCGCTCTTGCGCGGCACGCCCGAGGGGCGGATCTCGACCGCTTCTTTCACCCGCTGGTAGTAGGGCCTGGCAACCGCAGACATCTCGGCGACCACCAGCACGAGGATCACGATCGAGATCCAGAACCACCCGTCGTCCCAGTACCCGCCCTGGATGCCAGCGACCACGCCGAACACCACCAGCCACGCGAGGGACAGGTACATCCCGAGCACCGACGAGCCGGAGAAGCGCAGCAGCTCCGTGATCCGCGTCCGATCCCGCTCCCGCCACAGACGCAGGGCCGCGACGATCGACACCCCGTGGAAGAGCACGAAGCCGAGCACGCCGGCCACGTGCAGGAACTTCCACCAGCTGTACGAGATCGCGAGCATCAGCTGCTGAGGGAGCGCTCCACCCGACGCAGGCGCCCCGCGACGATCCCGAGGATCGCGGCGGCGACGCCTGGCTCCTCCGCGACCATCCGATCGAACGCCCTCTTGAAGATCCGGATCGCCGAGAGCGGGGTGGTCGCGACGACGTCGGCGGTCCTCGGGCCCCCGTCGAGCAGTGAGATCTCACCGAAGAAGTCCCCGGGTCCCAGGGTGTTGATCGTCCGCCCGTCGCGGAGCACCTTCGCCTCGCCCTCCAAGATCACGTAGAAGGTTCCCCCGGCCTGGTCCTGCCTGACGACGAACTCGCGGTCGCGGAACGAGATCACGTCGGCGTGCTCGGCGAGGCGGCGGAGGTGTCGCTTCGACAGGCCCGCGAAGAGCGGGACACCGGCGAGCAGGTCCGTCCCTCGCCTCCCGAGCGGCCGGTCCTCGGGTCGCCCACCCGCCCTCGCCCGTGGGCTCACGCCACCGGTCGCGATCGCCCTGGGGACCACGCTGGTGAGCGGGTCGGTGACGTCCTCCTTCACGGTTCCTCCTCCCGCGCGCGGGAAAGCCTACCCGACCTGGCGTCCGGTCGCAGCCCGGCCATAGCCAGCCGTGGGGGGCTGCCTGTACCTTCATCCCATGCGTGATCGGCTCGAGCGACTGCTTCGGGAACGGATCCTCGTCCTCGACGGCGCCATGGGCACCGCGATCCAAGCCCGCGACCTCGCGGAGGCTGACGTCAGGGGCGCGCGCTTCGCAGAGCACCCCCGGGATCTCCGCGGGAACAACGACCTGCTCAACCTCACACGCCCAGACGTCATCGAGGAGATCCATCTCGGCCACCTGCGCGCGGGCGCCGATATCGTCTCGACGAACACCTTCAACGCGAACGGCGTCTCGCAGTCGGATTACGGCCTCGTGGACCTCGTCCAGGAGATGAACCGCGAGGGGGCGCGCCTCGCACGCCGGGCGTGCGAGGCGGTGGGTCCCGACCGATACGTGGCCGGCTCGATCGGCCCGACGAACCAGACGCTCTCGATCAGCCCGCGTGTCAACGAGCCCGCCTACCGCAGCCTCACGTTCGACGACATGGTCTCCGCGTACGCGGCACAGATCCGCGGCCTGCTCGAGGGCGGGGTAGACCTCCTGCTGGTGGAGACGATCTTCGACACGCTGAACGCCAAGGCGGCGCTGGCGGCAGCCCGCGACCTCGCGCCCGATGTTCCGCTGATGATCTCGGTGACGATCACCGATCGGAGCGGCCGGACGCTGTCGGGTCAGACCGTCGACGCGTTCTGGCTCTCGATCGAGCGCGCGCAACCCTTCAGCGTGGGTGTGAACTGCGCGCTCGGCGCCGCCGAGATGCGCCCCTACCTGGAGGTGCTCTCGAGGATCTCCCCCATCTACACGACCTGTCACCCCAACGCCGGCCTGCCGAACGCGTTCGGCGGCTACGACGAGCGTCCAGAGACGACCGCGAAGCACCTGCGCGAGTTCGCCGAGAGCGGCCTGGCCAACGTGCTCGGCGGGTGCTGCGGGACCACGGACGAGCACATCCGCGCGATCGCGAGGGCGGTCGAGGGCATCCCGCCCCGCCGACCGCCCTCGCCCGAGCGCCTCACGAGCTTCTCCGGGCTCGAGCCCTTCCGCATCACGCCCGACACCGGCTTCGTGATGATCGGCGAGCGGCAGAACGTCACCGGCTCGGCGAGGTTCCGCAAGCTGATCGAAGCGGGTGACTTCGCGGGCGCGGTCGAGATCGCCGCGGAGCAGGTCCGCAGCGGCGCCAACATGCTCGACGTCAACATGGACGCGGATCTCCTTGACGGCGTCAAGGCGATGACGACCTTCCTCAACCTCATCGCCACCGAGCCCGAGATCGCGAAGGTCCCCATCATGATCGACTCCTCGCGGTGGGAGGTCATCGAGGCCGGCCTGAAATGCGTGCAGGGCAAGGGCGTCGTGAACTCCATCAGCCTGAAGGAGGGCGAGGCCGCGTTCCTGGAGAACGCCAGACGCGTCCAGCGGTACGGCGCGGCGGTGGTCGTGATGGCCTTCGACGAGCGTGGTCAGGCCGACACCGTGGAGCGCAAGGTCGAGATCCTCGAGCGCGCCTACCAGCTGCTCGTCGATGAGGTCGGCTTCGCGGCCGAGGACATCATCTTCGACCCGTGCATCCTCGCGATCGCGACCGGCATCGAGGAGCACAGCGGGTACGCGAAGGCGTTCATCGAGGCCACCCGGATGCTCAAGGAGCGATGTCCGGGCGCGAGGGTCTCCGGCGGGGTGTCGAACCTCTCGTTCAGCTTCCGGGGGAACGACCGCGTCCGTGAGGCGATCCACTCCGCCTTCCTGTACCACGCGATCGGGGCGGGCCTCGACATGGCGATCGTGAACGCAGGCCAGATCGTGATCTACGAGGACATCCCCAAGGACCTCCTCGAGCATGTCGAGGACATCATCTTCGACCGCCGACCCGACGCGACGGAGCGGATGGTCGCGTTCGCCGAGACGGTGAGGGGCGAGGGCGCGAAGCGGACGGTGGACCTGGCCTGGCGCGAGGGCACGGTCGAGGAGCGACTGGAGCACGCGCTCGTGCACGGGATCGACGACTTCGTCGTCGAGGACACCGAGGAGGCCCGCAAACGCCACGAGCGACCGCTCGACGTGATCGAGGGGCCGCTCATGGCCGGGATGAAGGTCGTGGGCGACCTGTTCGGCGCCGGGAAGATGTTCCTGCCCCAGGTCGTGAAGAGCGCCCGCGTCATGAAGAAGGCGGTCGCCCACCTCGAGCCGTTCATGGAGGAGGAGAAGGAACGCACCGGCTCGGTAGGGTCGTCTCAGGGGACGGTCGTGCTGTGCACCGTGAAGGGCGACGTGCACGACATCGGCAAGAACATCGTCGGCGTGGTGCTCGGCTGCAACAACTACGAGGTCGTGGACCTCGGCGTGATGGTCCCCCCCGAGGTGCTCCTCGACACGGCCGAGCGCGAGGGCGCCGACATCGTCGGATGCTCCGGCTTGATCACGCCCTCGCTGTCCGAGATGGTCAACGTGGCTCGAGAGATGGAACGACGAGGCCTTCAGCTCCCGTTGCTCATCGGCGGCGCCACGACCTCACGCCAGCACACCGCGGTGAGGATCGCTCCCGAGTACGGATCGCCGGTCGTCCACGTCATCGACGCCTCCCGGGTGGTCAGGGTGGTCTCCGACCTGCTCGACGCCGAGCGGAGGGAGCGACTCGACCGCGAGAACCGCGTCGAGCAGGACCGGTTGCGGGCGCTCCATGCGGAGCGCGAGGCTCAGCCGCTCCTGCCCTACCGCGTGGCCACCGAGCGCCGCACGCCGATCACCTGGCGGCAGGAGGACCTGCCCGAGCCCCCCTTCACCGGCACTCGGGTGGTGGAGCCCGGGCTCGCCACGCTCCGTCCGTACATCGACTGGACGTTCTTCTTCACGGCGTGGGAGCTGAAGGGGCGGTACCCGGCGATCCTCGACCACCCCGCTCACGGCCGCGCGGCGAGGGAGCTCTTCGAGCACGGGCAGGCCCTCCTGGACGAGATCGAGCGCGACGGTTCGCTCACGGCCCGAGGCGTGTACGGGTACTGGCGTGCCCGGGGCGAGGGCGACGACGTCGTCCTCGACGACGGGAGCGGCGTGCGCCTCCCGATGTTGCGCCAACAGGCCGACCACGCTGACGACCGGCCCAACCGATCCCTCGCGGACTACGTCGCCCCGGCCGAGAGCGGGCTGAGCGACCACGTCGGCGCCTTCGCGGTGACCGCCGGGATCGGGGTCGACCGGCTCAGCGCGAGCTTCCAGGCCGCCCATGACGACTACGCCGCGATCATGGTGAAGGCGCTCGCCGACCGGCTCGCCGAGGCGTTCGCGGAGCACCTGCACGAGCTCGTCCGCCGGGAGTGGTACGAGGGCGGCCCTAGGATGACGAACGAGGAGCTCATCGAGGAGCGCTACCGCGGCATCCGGCCGGCCTTCGGGTATCCGGCCTGCCCGGATCACAGTCGCAAACGCACGTTGTGGGAGCTGCTGGACCCCGGCTCGATCGGCATCGACCTGACCGAGCACTTCGCGATGACCCCGGCCGCCAGCGTCTCGGGCCTGTACCTCGCCCACCCGGCGGCCCGCTACTTCAACGTCGGCCGCATCGGCAGGGACCAGCTCGAGGACTACGCGTCGCGCTGCGCTGAACCGATCGACGCGATGGAGGGCTGGTTGCGCCCCAACCTCGCCTACGACCCGAACTGAGCACGGGGCGATCATCAGCTCGATCGCTCGGGAGATGCCCCGGCCGCTGCTTCGCAGCGGCCGGGGTCGGGGGATAGCCACCCGTGGATCGGATCGAGATGCGAGGAACCGGAGCGACCCGGCCGCTCCCTCAGCCCATCACCGCCCTCTCCGACCGCGGGCTTACCTTCGGTATCGGCACGGGGCTCGGCGTCGACTTGAGGCGGCGCGGATGAACAGCGACCGACGCCCTAGGGCGGACGCCGGCTAGTGGAACGAGTGGCCGCAGGCGCAGCTTCCCTGCGCCGCCGGGTTGTCGATCGTGAACCCCGTGGCTTCGAGCGTGTCCACGAAATCGATCGTCGCCTGCGAGAGGTACGGCACGCTCATCTTGTCGACGACCACCCTGACGCCGAACTGATCCTCGGCGACGTCCTTGTCCGTCAGTTGATCGTCCAGGTACATGGCGTACCGGAGCCCGGAACAGCCGCCCGGCTGCACGGCCACGCGCAGCCCGATATCGCTGCGTCCCTCCTCGTCGAGGAGCTCCTGCACCTTGCCGGCGGCGGCCTGGGTCAGCGTGATCATCGTCCCTCCGTGCTCGTCGGGCCTAGGGTTCGATCCGCCATTCTAGCCGGGAA
>Ga0105106_10002820_pt1 | contig 12480 bp, 8 predicted proteins | sample PPLLaktember2015_5_FD_79109 | JGI IMG/M metagenome (GOLD analysis project Ga0105106, IMG submission 79109) | Freshwater sediment microbial communities from Prairie Pothole Lake near Jamestown, North Dakota, USA - PPLs Lake P8 Core (1) Depth... | ecosystem: Environmental > Aquatic > Freshwater >...
ACTGTTTTCCCCCTGAAAAAATCTCTCAGGTTTTCAACAATTGCCTTTTCAGTATTGGCATCGAGTGAATTTGTTGCCTCATCAAACATAAGAATATCAGGATCTTTATAAACGACCCGGGCGATCAGTAACCGTTGTTTCTGTCCTTCGCTGAGTCCATGGCCGTCGGTACCAATTTTTGTATTGTAACCAAGGGGCAGGGACTCGATAAATTCCCTGATATTTGCCGTGCCTGCAGCTTTTTTAAGCTTTTCTTCATCGAGTTCGCGTATTCCAGGTGCAATATTTCCGGCTATCGTATCAGGGAATAAAAATCCATCCTGCATAACTGCGCCTGCTTTCCCCCGCCACAATTTCAGGCTGATATTTGGAAGGGGGATATCCCCTATCGTGATTTCTCCTGTTACGGGCTGATAAAATCCCAGAAGCATCTTAAGCAGCGTTGTCTTTCCGCTACCACTCACACCTACAATAGCAGTTATTTTATCCTGTTCAATAACAAGATCAGTATTTTTTAATGCAAATGGGGAGCGCGGGCCTTCATACTGATAAGAAACATTAGTCAATCTGATATTTTTATTTTCAGGAAGCCTGGCTACCTTGTTCTCAGCATCAGTCTCCTCCTCATCCATATTATGAACCTCTGCCAGCCTGTCAAGACTCATCCTGGCATCCTGTGAGGTTCTGAAGAATCCTATGATCTGACTGACCGGGACATTAAGCTGACCGATTATGAACTGAACTGCAAGCATCATACCCAGGGTCATGTTTCCCTTAAGAACTGCGGTGGCAGCAACAATTGTAATAAGTATGTTCATTATTTCGCTTATCAGGGTGGCTCCGGCCGACTGGTACTGGATTAGCCCGAGTCCTCTGACTTTAAGCCCGAAAAGTGAAGCCTGGTGCGTTTCCCAGTCCCAACGCTTGCTTAATTCGCTCTGTGTAAGCTTGATCTCCTGCATACCGTTTATTATGCTTATAAGCTTTGAATTGGAGGCTGACATCTCTTTAAACCTCTGGGTATCGAGCTTCGCCCTTGAATTCATGAAAAGCGACACCCAGAGCAGATACAGAAGTGTGCCTGCAATGAAGATCAGAAAAATATTAAGACTGTATATTGCCAGTACAATGCCGAATACTATCAGGTTAAAGAATGAAAACAATATGCTGAGACTTGTCGATGTAAGAAATTCCTCAATTCTGGCGTTGTCATCGATGCGCTGCAGTATGTCGCCTGTCAGCCTGGTATCAAAAAATGCAATCGGAAGGGCCATAAGCTTCTGAAGGAATCCGGAAATTATTGCCACGTTTACACGTGATCCGATATGCAGAAGCAACCAACCGCGCAGGAATTCGACAGACATTCTTCCAATAACGAGGGCGAGCTGGGCAAAAAGAATAAGGTAAATAAAACCTATGTCATTATTGTTCAGGCCAATGTCGATTATTGACTGGGTAAGGAAAGGTACGATAAGCTGGATCAGACTCCCGATAACGAGGCCAAGAATAAGCTGTCCGAGATACTTTTGATACAGTTTGAAGTACTTCAGAAGGAATCTGAAACCTTTTGATTTTTGATTTTCATCTTCAATATTGTAAAGAGCCGGTGTGGGTTCTATTATCAGTGCGAGCCCCATTTGCTTTCCTTCGGTTGCCGAACTGATCCATTTTTTTTCAAATTCTTCACGGGAATATCTGACGAGCCCGGTCGCCGGATCGGCTACCCAAACTTTTTCCCTGCTGATCTTGTGAACGACAACAAAATGGTTCTGGCCCCAGTGCACAATACACGGGAGGATCATTTTATCCGCAAGCATTTCAAACGGGATCCTCACCCCAAGGGTCCTGAATCCCAAAGAATCAGCTGCCTCGGAGAGCCCCAGGAACGAAACACCGCTTTTTGTAATGAAGCATCTTTTTCTCAACGCATCGAGCGAAAAGTTCTTTTTGTGGAACGCCGCTACCATTTTCAGGCAGGCAGGTCCGCAATCCATGGCATCATATTGTTTTACAAACGGAAATAACATTTTTTACGATCTTGTCGTTTAAATACGAAAGTAAAGATATTTATTATTAGTAAAAAAATTCATTAATTCGGGCTCCGAACTGTCAGATCAGCGCTTTTAACCGGGGAAATACTATATTTGTCAACCAATTATGCAGAAATAATCAGCGATTGTTCCACAAAATTTCAGATAGTAGAATAATTGAAGGCATTCGCCAGCAGGACGACGAAATACTTAACTGGCTTTACGATAATTATCGTGAAACGGTCAGGCACCATATACTCAGGAATAGTGGCTCCGAAGCAGATATCTCTGATGTATTTCAGGAATCAATAATAACCCTCTATAATCAGATATCGGGGAATGGACTTAAGCTGACCACTGATCTTAAGGGTTACTTTTTTAGCATCGCCAGGAACATTTGGAGCGCCACTCTGCGGAAAAAGCTGAGAAATATAGAAATTGATCCTGACCTGCCTGATGACGGCGGCAGTGATGAAGCCGGGAGTGAAATTCTTGAAAGGATCGTGAGCAGGGCATTCCGGAAACTTAAGCCTGATTGCCAGACTATTCTTACGCTGTTTTCAGAAGGATATTCATTTGAGGAAATAGCGCTGAAAATGAATCTCAAGAATGAAGCCCTGGCAAGGAGAAAGAAATATCTCAGCAAAGAAACCCTCCTGGAACTTATCAAGGAGGATCCTGAATATAAGGACTATCTGAATTTATAATAATAGAGGAATAAAACGAATCCGAGCAATATTGCTGCAGCACCTGCCAGAATATAGATCTTTCTTGAATGATAAAGTGATTCATTGTTCCCATAAATAACCAGCGCAGACCAGAAATAAGGATGTGACCGCAGCATATCGGCTTTCTTAAGAAAGTTCTGCCTTGCTTTTCTGAGTGCGTCACTTTTTATTTCTCCCTTTTTGAGATATTTGTAAAAATCCTTTACAATTTCCGTACCGGACCTGTCCTCAATCTCCCACATTGACATAACAACCGACTGACTTCCGGAATAGATAAATCCCCTTGCCAGGCTTAAAATACCCTCCCCCGAATTCAACTTTCCCGAACCTGTATTGCACGAACTGAGTATCACCATCTTGGCCTTAAGCGGTATATTATATACCTCATAAGTATTCAGGTTCCCGTCCTCAACAGAGTCCGCGGCCTGGTAGAACAGCATTTTGGAATGCATGGGAAACTGATCGTTAAGGACAGTATGCATGGCAAGGTGTATAATATCATAATTATGTGCTTCCGCCTTAAACCTCATTTCCGTAGCGCCGTCATTTATACACAGAGTTCCTTCCGTAAGTTCTGAAACATATTCAGCTTCCTGGCGGGCAAACGGCAGATCATTGATACCTGACAACCTGACCTGCCTGGTCTGAAGCACTGAATCGATGTTGATCGGCCTGGTATAAACCGGGGCAAACGCTATAAGACTGTTTGACATGCTGACAGTCATTTTTTTCACTGACTCTGCCAGCACTGTTGCAGAATAAGCATACGAGATCCTGAATTCATTCATCATATAGGGAAGTTCCCTGTACAGGATATCATCCCCTTTGAATTCCTCATAAGGAATCGTCTCGAAAGGGATATATGAAAGAATATTATCCGGTGAAATCAATAACTTGTCGGATATCAGGTACTTTCGCAGGGGTTCCAGGATTTTCCTGTAAATCCGGCCACCGTAAAGTTGATATTTCATGAATTCTGACTTTGCATCCATGAAAGGTGAAGGCAATGAGAGAAGCTTTCTGAATTCCCTTACATTATCAAAAAAACCGGAATCAACAGGCATGGTAAAAAGTTTGGTGAATTTCCGGTTAGCCAGAAAAATATAGATAACAGTATCAGATACCACGTAATTCAAATAGTTCGTGTTTCTGCCGGCAACGGAAGGAATATCACCAGGCTTTACGACTTCTGTGTTATATTTCAATAAGTAATAACCGGGATACTGCTTCTCAAATAGTTTCACAAGCGAATCACGTCCCTGCGCAGCATTAAAGACATTACCCTTCCATTCTGCTATAAGCTGGGCGTCAGGTGATTTTTTATTGTTTTCCTCCGAAATTTTGGCGTTATAGTAACTGATCTCTGTTTTGAGCTTTCGCTCAAGCTCCGCAACCTCTGCGGGAATATGGAACTGAGTTGCCTTAAGTTCACGGGTTGATGCGAGCAGTCCAGCTACTTTGCTCTTTTCAGCGTATTCAAATGCCTTCCCAAGGTATTCCTCACGCCCGGTATGCCTGTAACATAAATCAAAATCCCTGATTGCTTCAACGTAAGCATCCCTGTAACGGTCTCCCAGTACGAGCCTGCTTTCCTCCTCGGTGATATTGATCCTTACCTTTTCCAATAACGCAACAATTATTTCAGACGTGCCGGAAGCTGCGATCAGATAACCGTAATTATCAGATTTTCTGAAAATATCCCATAGGATCCGGTATTTTGCTTTCAATAAATCGATCGACCATCTGTCAGGCTCAATCAACGCAATATCAGGATTTTCAACGCCGGTATACCCCGGATTGTCCGGAACAGATGTGAAGAGTAATTCCTGTATCCTCCTGAGAGCCTTTGCCGAATCCCCGTTCTCATTCAGCGTCAGGGCATACCCGAGAATAACCTGGTTTCTCAATGACAGATCTTCCTTATGATCATTGAGATAACCGATACACTGTTCATAAAAAAGAAGCGATTTTTTGATGTCCTTCCTGAATGTTCTCAGGTAGTCTGCATAGTTTTTCAGCACCTCAAAATAATCTTTCGAATTCTCTCCGTACGATTTTTTAGCTTTTTCAAGAGAATTCAGGATAAGCTCCTCGCCCTGATCAATCCTTCCTGCGTTAGCAAGCACAACAGCAAAACTGTTTACAAAGTTAAACGACAATATTGAATTTGATAATTTTGTCATTTCAAACCCACGCTTAAAATACTCATCGGCCTTGTCGTTCAGTCCAAGGAAGAAATATGTGGCCGCCAGACTATTGAGCAGATTAATATAATTTGCATCCTTTGGAAGGGAGTTCTCTTCATAAATCAATTCCGCCTTCTCAAGGTAAAGAGCAGCCCTGGAATAGTCGGACAGGCTAATATAGCATATCCCGATATTGGAGTAGATCGTTGCCCTATCCTGACTGTAATTATCATTTCCCCCGTTTATAAGTTTCAAAGCTTCATTTCCGAAATTGATTGCCCTGGTATATTCGTAAAGTCCGAAATTTGCCGTGATAAGATTCGACAGACCCTTTAACAACACAGGGCTTGATTCACCATGGAGCTTTTTATCTATTTCAAGCGACATGAGGGTATATTCCTCCATCCTCTTGAAATCACCGAAATTGTTATACACTACTCCCAGGTTAAAAAGACATTTTGCATGAATTTCATCATCGCATTTCAGGCGTTCCCGTATGGATGAAGAAAGAGAGAACCAGACAGCAGCTTCCTTGTTTTTACCTGTTATCAGATTATACACACCAATGTAGTAATAGGAATCGGAAAAAATCAGATTATCATTTTTTTGTCCACTTAGATTTTTTATGATGGAATTTACGACGATTCCTGACCTGACGGTATCGCCTGAAGTCATATAAGCCTGAAATTCATTATTCAACATTTCGAGCGCACGGTTTAAAGAATCATCCTGGAGTCCGGTGCCTGATTCCTGGTAACTATTAACCAGCGACCTTGTGAAATCAGGTTCCTCCGGATCTGAAGCAGTTGCACAGGCTATCCCTGAAATGCAAAGGAAGACTATTTTAAACCACCATATATGATTCTTATAAATCATCTGGTACTTGCTGATATTTATGAAAATCCCCGCTTAAAGATCACAAGTATAATTGAAAATGCCAAAATTTATCTCAATCTATCAATTTTTTTTCATCAGTAAGTTACTGATTTTCTTGACATAAGTTTTTTTATGAAAAAAAGTTGACTTTTTTTGGTCACAAAACCATAGTTTCCGACATGTAACAATAGAATTGCGAATTACCCTGACTAAGTATCAACGACTAAAATTAAAAAGATGAAAAACCTGAATTTTGAAAAAACCGAAGAGATTTTTGATGAGTACACCCTTACTCCAGAAGAAATGATTTGTATTAAAGGTGGTGATGCCGGCGATCCGATTGTAAAACCAATGCCTCCGGTTGTCAGAATTTGAAAAAGGAATATTCGTCCCGCCTTGGCGAAGGCAGGAATTTTATAACATTATTGGCTGCGTTTTGTAGTTGAGTTTTCAGCTATCGATGCCGGAAGATATGAATTACGATCGGTGTCGCATGGCATGCGAAGGAAGCAGGTCGCATTTAAGTCCTGCGCGAATGATATTCTGAATTATAGATTTAATGGATATATGAATATCTGTATAATTAAGTATGGAAATAAATATTAAACAATACATAAAATTATGAAAACAATTGATTTTTCATATTTCATCGAAAGGTACATAGCCGGAGAGATGGATGAAGCCGAGAAACAGTGGTTCAGAAATGAAATGGACGGAAACGAAAAGCTTCGAAAAGAAGTGGAGATCAGACGGAAAACGGAAGCAATCCTGAAAAATCGGGATCTTCTGAATCTCAGAATTAAGCTGGATTCCATAGAAAAGAAAAGAGCTGTTGAAGTTAACGTCAGGAGGCAGACAAAGCATACAACAATTAAATATGCCGCAATATTTGCAGGTCTGATTATTATCGGCGGGATTGCACTGTTCTCGAATAAAGGTCCTGATTCAGGCGAAATTTTTGAGAAGTATTACACACCATATGAGGCAACGACAACACTCAGGTCCGACGTTGTAATGGATAATTCTGATTTTAACCTGGCCCTTGAGTATTATGAAATACATGACTACAGGAATGCTGCCATTTACTTCTCCAGAGCTCTTGAGAACACACCGGGGGACATGCATTCAGCTCTCCTGAACGGCATTTCGAATTTTGAAACCAGCAATTACCCTGAAGCCGAAAGTTCATTAACAAAAGTGATCGATGACAATAAAAACCTGTATATCGATCACGCTCAGTGGTACCTGGCTCTATGCTACATAAAAACTGACGAAAATCAAAAAGCAGCTGAACAGCTGGCCATAATTGAAAAATCAAAAAGCATTTACAGGAAGGATGCCAGAAAAATTCTAAGAAGCCTGTAGCAATATTAATAACAAGCAAATGTTTAATCTTTCGGGAAATAATAAGGGAGAATCAGTTAAACCTGATACAACCGGTCAGACCAGTGAAAAGGTCCTGCAACCGTTGAATCAGAATTTAATTAATTGTCCTGCAGTATTGTCCGGAATGTCCCGCGAAATGCGGACTCAAATGAACTCAATTGTTGCATTTGCATATCTTCTTAATAAAAAGGAATATACAGACGAGGAGAAGGATGATTTCAGCCTTCAGATTTATAACTCATGCCAGCAGATGATTTGTCTTTTTGATAATTTTCTTGATTCAGCAGTCATTGATACGGGTAATTCAAAAACTGAAGCAAGAATCTGCAATCCAGACAAAACATTTGGTGACCTCTTTACGGAATTCAGGGAGGAATTGAGAAAGGATAAATACAAGGACATTATCCTCGTGGCCGAAAACCAACCGCTTAAGAATGGTGAGTACTTAGTTGATGCTAACAGGGTGACAAGGGTAATTCGCAACTTATTCCAAAATGCCCTCAGCAATACAAAATCAGGTTACGTTAAGGTTGGTTACTATGTCAGGAGTGGCGAGCTGACTTTCTATATCCTTGATTCCGGCGAGGGATACTCCAGGTGCCGGGAATTTCTTCAGACGCAGGATCTGGCTGAATCCCTTTCAAAGTTCAATGATACATATTCAGCCATGAATCTGATCCTTACAAGGAATCTTATTAAAATGATGAATGGATCGGTATGGATTGAATGTAACGGATTAAAAGGATCCGGTATTTACTTTTCTATTCCGGTTTCAACTTCAGATGTTGAATCTTTGCCCAAAGAATATACGAACAGTATGATTGCTATCTGATACCAGATGTCTCTTTTCTTAATGTCTGAATGCCCCCAAAGCATGCGCCAGAAAATAGTTGTCCACCCGGGCAGCTATTTTTTTACTTTTTCATTTCCAGGATCTGGACTTCAGTTCTTCTGTTGAGCCTTCTCCCCTCTGAAGTAACATTGTTCCCTATGGGCGACGCATTTCCATAACCTTTATATTTCAGCCGTTCAGCGGATACTCCGTTTTCGGTAAGAAAATTGACTACAGACAACGCCCTTTTTTCAGAAAGGACAAGATTGTGTTCATTATTTCCGGTGGCATCAGTGTATCCTCCAATCTCAACTATCAGCTGATTGTTGCCGCTCAGAAAATCTGAAAGCTTGTTCAGTTCCGACAGAGATTCTTTCTTAAGTTCCCAGGAATCCGTCTCGTAGAAAATGTTGGCGAGGAGCATCTTTTCACCAACCTTCAATGGACTCAGCTTTATCTGCATCAGGTACGGTTTGAGGACAGAGTGTTGTCCTTCAAACATAAAGTTTTCCGAATAAAACAAATAACCTGCCTTGCTAACATTCAGAGCATAATTAAATCCTGAAGGCAGGCAGACCAGGAAATTCCCGTTTTTGTCGGTAGTATTCTTCAGGACTGGTTTCCCGGTGGAAAGATTGATCAGTTCAAAGTCGGAAATAAGCATTTTCCCGTTCTCCCTGTCCGTTACCTTACCTTTAAAATATGCAACAGGGTCAGGTCGTACCGATTCAGGAAGGTTAAAAGAGTAAATGTTTTTTCCGGTTTCGTTATCTCTTTTGGAAGAAAAATAAGCTTTCTGGCCGCCAGATTCAATCACCAGCCCCATTTCATCATTAAATGTATTTATAGGATAACCAAGGTTCAAAGGTTCAGTCCAGGTAGTATCATCAAGCATACGGGTCCTGTATATGTCGAATCCTCCCATTCCCGGCAATCCGTTTGAAGAAAAATAAAGTGTCTTACCGTCAAAATGAATGAACGGCGACATTTCATCACCTTCAGTATTTATCTTCTCTCCCAGGTTTACAGGTTCCTTCCATTTGCCTTTTTGATCTGAAACTGAATACCAGATATCCTTTCCTCCTATCCCCCCGGGCCTGTTACTTGAAAAAAACAGGACTTTCCCATCGGCGCTGATCGACGGCTGGGTTTCCCATCTTGATGTGTTAACCGGGCTTCCAAGGTTTACAGGAAATGACCATTTTCCATCATTGAATGCTGAAAAGTAAATGTCGCAGCTTCCCATACCCCCCGGGCGTTCGCATGCTGTGAAAAACATGTAGCTCCCGTCGGAAGAGAGGCTCTGTGCACCCTCATTCTGAGCTGTGTTAAGCGGGTTTCCGGCATTTACTGCTTTCTGCCAGGTATTACCGTTAGAGTAACTAATATAAAAGTCTTCCTGCGAATTACCTCTGACCCCGGCTCTAACTGCAGATTTTAACTCACGTGTAAACATCAGGGTCTGACCGTCGGCTGTTATTGATGGCCAGTATTCATCATCACCTGAATTAATGCCATCTCCCACACTGACAGGGCTGAAAGGGACAGGGTTTTTCATTGCCTCGATTGCAAAAAGGCAGTTTTTCATGTTTTTCAATGCCTCCTGCCTGTTTTTTTCGGAGATATTATCCTGATTGAGATAATTATTATAATGTATTAACGCATTTTCATACTCGCCCGTCATAAATTCAGAAGAAGCCAGGCTGAAGTAAACAGGTTTGTAGGCAAGCGAATCGATCTGAACGGCCCTGCGGTAATTATTTGCAGCATCGCTGTAACGCTTTTGTTTCAGTAAAAGCTCACCGAGCATCATATAAGCTTCAAAGAATTCGTCATCAATTACTATAGCCTGCTTAAGGTAAAATTCAGCTGACTGGTAATCGAGAAACTCGTACCGCTCAACGCCATCCTTATATACTTTCAGGGCTTTGACAGATGTCGTATGGTAATCCTGACAGGCAACAACCGGGGCATGCAGGAAGGAGATCAGTAACAGCAATATTGTCAGGAGGGGCTTCAAAAAATGGTCAGGGAATGTGCATATACTTGTGAATCTGAAGGGATATCCTCCATTCCGGATTTTTTTTGACATATTCAATAATCTCAGGGATAATGATGCTGAACCTGCTCCATTCGGGTTGCAGGAAAAGCCGGCATTTTCTGCCGACGGTCTTCCGGTATTTTTCAGCCCATTCAAAGTCATTTTCCTCTTCAATTATAACTTTAAGTTCATCTGCTTTTTTGCAGATCATTGGTTCGGGCGGCGAATTCTTCTTCGGAGAGAGGCAGATCCAATCCCAATCTCCGCTTAATGGATACGCACCTGATGTTTCAATATAAGTACTTATATTGTTTTTTTTCAGCCCGGAGCATAACCGGTCAAGGTCCCACATAAGCGGCTCACCCCCTGTTACTACAACAGATTTTGTGCCAGAAAGAACTGCATTGTTAATAATGGCAGCCGTTTCAACGAGCGGATGCATCTCAGGGTCCCATGAAAAGCGGGAATCACACCAGTTGCATCCGACATCACATCCCCCCAGCCGGATAAAATAAGCAGCTTCCCCTGTATGAAAGCCTTCTCCCTGAATGGTAAAAAACTCCTCAACCAGCGGAAGCATTACTCCATCATTTACAATCTCATATCGTGTTTCCATTCTATAACGAAATAATCACAAAGTAATTATCCGGCCGGCTGTCAAAGTACTTATTTGAATCCGTTTATTTTTTAATTCTCAGCAGGTTAAGGAACTCAGTGAAGAAAAATGTGTTGTCATGGATGCCTGAAAATCTTTCGGCGCCAGGTCCGTATGAAAATATCGGGACCATCACCGCTGTATGACTGCCGCTCTGGATAAAACCGGCGTTGAGGCTCCTCTCCTCCATATTACCGCCTACTAATGTCAGTCCGCCCGTTTCATGATCGGCGGTCACGACCACAAGGGTTTTACCGTCACTTTCTGCAAACTCCCTGGCCGCGCCAATGGCATCATCAAGGTCCAATACCTCATTCACCGCATAAACGATGTCTTTTGCATGACAGCCCCAGTCGATCATCGAGCCTTCTACCATAAGAAAAAACCCATCCTTATCCTTTTTCAGCGTTTCGATTGCCTTAACAGTCATTTCCCTGAGCATTCCCGCCCTTCCTTCGGTCGCCTGAGGCATATGCTCCGGTGCCAGCAACCCGGCTATTTTTGAAGACTTTGTATTTTTCAGGTCATCCATTGTATAAACAACATCGAAACCCTGTTCCTTTAGCTTTACAGTCAGGTCGTCGCCATCCGCCCTTTTTTTGAAATGATTCTGCCCTCCTCCGATAAACAGGTCGAGGTTTCCGTTGAGGAAATCTTTTGCAATATCCTCGTAATTGCCCCTGCCTGCATTGTGTGAGACAAATGAGGCCGGTGTGGCATGCGTCACGGCTGAAGTACTAATAACACCGGTGGCAAGCCCGTCGCGCCTGGCTAACTCAATAATTGAACTGACTGCCACCGAGTCAGGTCCCATTCCGATCATACCGTTCTTTGTCTTGATCCCGCAGGCAATGGCAGTTCCTCCTGCGGCAGAATCAGTTATATAGTTGTCGGATGCAAAGGTTTTGCTAAATCCTGAATAAGGGAAACTTTCAAGATACAATGCCTGTGGGCTGACAGTTATCCCGCTATAAATCTGGGCAGTGCCCATTCCGTCGCCAATAAATAAAATAATATTACGTGCCTTTTTTGCAGGCTTTGCAGCTGATTCAACCGGGAAAATAACTCCGGTCGAAATCACCAAAAAGATTAATAATATTTTTTGCATCATATTTTCTTACCTTTTGTTAATAATTTCACACTGAATTACAGAAAACAGTATTTGAATTATCGGCCAAATAATAATTTAAATTCACGCTGTTTTGCCTTTCTGACCCACTCTTCAGGAATTATTTTCCAGTTGTCAGACGCCCTGGGTTCAATTATTTTTATCGACTCAAGCGATTTTAGAATGTAATACCTGAGGTCCCTTTCCGTTGAAGATATAAGCCGTTTTGTCAGTTCTTCCTTTCCAATACCTGCTCCCTGCGTTAAATGGCCTCCGCCACCGTTCCCTCTATAGGAGTTAACCGCTACGGTATATGTTTTGTTCACATCAAAAGGGTTCCCGTTCGAGAGGGATTTAATCAAGATCCTTTGACCTTCAGGTTTGGTTACATCAACCACGTAATCAATTCCTGCGGCGGAATCAAAGTTATATGGCTGGTTCTTCAGCCAGGCATTCCCGTTTGTAAGCGAAGGCTTTCCGTCTTTGCCAAGCCGGTATTTCAATAACAGGTCACCAGGTCCCTTCATTGTATTCATCCAGTCCGAATAGGAAAACTCCAGATACTTCCTTACCTCTTCTCCGGTCAGTGACATTGTATACAACATATTTTCGAACCTGTACAACTTGAACATATCCCC
>Ga0105106_10002821_pt1 | contig 12480 bp, 10 predicted proteins | sample PPLLaktember2015_5_FD_79109 | JGI IMG/M metagenome (GOLD analysis project Ga0105106, IMG submission 79109) | Freshwater sediment microbial communities from Prairie Pothole Lake near Jamestown, North Dakota, USA - PPLs Lake P8 Core (1) Depth... | ecosystem: Environmental > Aquatic > Freshwater >...
ACGGCGAGCGCTTCGTCGACGAAGGCGCAGACTTCAGGAATTTCACTTACGCGAAGTACGGCGTCGAAGTGCTGAAGCAGCCCGGAATGTTCGCGTGGCAGGTGTTCGATTCGAAAGTAAACCACCTGCTGCGGCACGAGTACCAGATCCGCAAAATTACCAGGGCCGAAGCGCCGACGCTCGAAGGGCTGGTCGCGAAGCTCGAAGGCGTGAACGCCGCGCGTTGCCTCGAGACGATCGCGCAATACAACAAGGCGGTGCGCCAGGACGTGCCTTTCAACCCGGTCGTCCTCGACGGCCGCGGAACGGCGGGTCTCGCGGTGCCGAAGTCGAACTGGGCGAACGTCCTCGATACGCCGCCGTTCCATGCCTACGCGGTCACCTGCGGCATCACGTTCACCTTCGGCGGCGTGCGCATTTCCCCGAGCGCCGCGGTGCAGAGCGTGGCCGGCCGCGACATTCCGGGACTGTATGCCGCGGGCGAAATGGTCGGCGGCCTTTTCTACTTCAACTATCCCAGCGGCACCGGGCTCGTGTCGGGCGCCGTGTTCGGCCGCATCGCCGGCACGCAGGCCGGGAAGCATGCGCGCGCGAGCGCGAGGACCTGAGGAGGAGCCGATGGGACAAACGATGGCGGAGAAGCTGCTCACGCGGCACAACCTGACGCAGGAGCCGGCGAAGGCCGGCGACATCGTCGACGCCCGCATCGACGGCGCGATGTGTCATTACCACTTCATGGACGTCCACAAGCTCGCGGTGCAGGCGGGCTTCACCGAAGGCATCCCGCGCATCTGGGACCCCGACAAGGTGTTCTTTCTCGTCGATCACCACCAGCCGGCGCTGAGCCAGGCGATCGCGGACGATAACGCGGCGATTCGCAAGCAGGCCGAAAGGCTGGGCGTGAAAATTTACTATGAAGAGCCGGGCATCGCGCACCAGCAGATCCTGGATTACGGGCTCGCGCGTCCGGGAGAGCTGGTGGTCGGCATGGACTCGCACACGATCGGCTACGGCGCGCTCAACGTGGGAGCGACCGGGATCAGCCGCAACGATCTCATGTACGCGATGATTTTCGGCGAGCTGTGGTTCCAGGTCCCGTCCACCGTCAAGGTGGTGCTGAACGGAAAGCAGCCCGCCTATCCGCTCGCCAAGGACGTCATCCTCTACCTCGCCGGCAAGTACGGCGACGACTTCGCGCAGAACATGTCTATCGAATTCGCGGGATCGCTCGTCCCGCAACTGAGCATAGACAGCCGCGCGTGTCTCGCGACGCACGGCGTCGAGGTTGCGGCGAAGTTCGCGATGTTCCCGGCCGACGATAAGACGCACGAGTTCCTGAGCGGCCGTACCGACAAGCCTTACGAGGCGCTCGCCCCCGATGCGGACGCCGAATACGAGAAGGAGATCGTGCTGAACGTCGACGAGATGCCGTTCGTCGTCGCGAAGCCGCACCAGTTCGGCAACGTCGTGCCGGTCGACGAGGTGAAAGGCGTGCGCATCGACCAGGCGCTCATCGGGTCCTGCGCCAACGGCCGCTACGAAGACATCGAAATCGCCGCGCGCATGCTCAAAGGGCGCAAGGTGGCCAAAGGCGTGCGCTTCGTCCTCTCGCCCGCCTCGCAGCAGGTCTATCTGCAGTGCCTCAAGGCCGGGCTCATCGAGCAGTTGATCGAGTCGGGCGCGCAGGTGGTGACGCCGGGCTGCGGCGTGTGCCAGCCCAAGGTCGCCTTCGTGTCGGCGGGTGAAGTGTGCATCACCGCGACCACGCGCAACTTCAGGGGACGCAAGGGCAGTCCCGATGCGGACCTCTATCTGGGCGGTCCGCTCACCGTCACCGCCGCGGCGATCGCGGGCGAGATCGTCAATCCGAAAGAGGTGTTCCGTGACCTTTGATCTGAACAGCGTCATCACGGGCCGGGTCTGGAAATTCGGCGACTCGATCGAGACCGACGCGATCAATCCGTATTACCGCTACCCGTCGATGGAAGAGCTCAAGAAGCACACAATGGAGGTCTACCGGCCCGAGTTTCCGCACGAGGCGAAGCCGGGAGACATCATCGTCGCGGGGCGCAACTTCGGCTGCGGCTCGCATCGCCCGGGGCTGGTGCTGAAGGAGATCGGGATCGCCGCGATCGTCGTCGAGTCCGCGTCCAGGCTGTTCCTGCGCAACAGCATCGCTTTGCCGATGCCGATCTTCATCGCGCCTGGCGTCGGCGAGCTCGTCGCGGACGGGGAGACGCTCGAAGTCGACTATCGCAACACCCGGCTACGCAACGTCACGACCGGCGCGACGGGCGCGCTGCGCAAATATCCGCCGACGATCGAAGCGATTTTCGCAGCCGGCGGGCTCGGCGCGTTCACGCGGCGCCGCTACCTGGCGGAGCTGGCGGCTTAGGTTTCCCTCCGCGGAAGAGTCTCCCTTCTCCCCTCGGGAGAAGGGTCCGGGATGAGGGAAAAAAGGTTCGAAAGCAAGCTCAAAGAACGAGGAGGAACTATGAGGATGTCTAAGAAAGTAAGTGTCGCGGTGCTCACGGCGCTGTCGATACAGTCGATTGTGGCCCACGCGCAGCAGAGCGCGGCGAGCTATCCGACCCGGCCGCTGCGCTTCGTCGTCGGCCTCGCGCCGGGCGGGGCGACCGATATCGTGGCGCGGTTGATCGGGCAGAAAGTCACCGAAGCGCTGGGCCAGACGGTCATCGTCGATAACCGCGCCGGTGCGGCGGGATCGATCGCGGGCGCGATCGTCGCGAAGGCGACGCCGGATGGCTACACGGCGCACGTCGTGTCCAGCAGCTACGCCATCAATCCCAGTCTGCACGATCTGCCGTTCGATTCTCTCAAGGATCTGACTCCGGTCTCTCTCATTGCCCAGGCGCCTTTCCTGCTGGTTACGACACCCTCGCTGGGCATCAAATCCGTCAAGGATCTGATCGCGCGGGCGAAGGCGAAACCGGGCACGATAAATTTTTCCTCGGGCGGATACGGCGGCTCCGGGCATCTCGCAGGCGAGCTCTTCAAGCGCATGGCCGGTATCCAGATCGACCACGTGGCCTACCGCGGCGGCTCACCGTCGGTGCAGGCGGTAATCGCGGGGCAGGTGCACATGACGTTCTCGGCGATTGTCGCCGGCCTTCAGCACTGGAAATCCGGCAGGCTGGATGCGCTGGGCGTGACCAGCGCCAAGCGGTCGAAGGCCGCGCCGGACCTGCCCACGATCGCCGAAGCGGGCGTGCCCGGCTATCAGGTGCTCACGTGGTACGGCGTCCTCGTGCCCGCTGGCACCCCTCCGGCAATCGTGACGAAGCTGAGCAGCACCATCTCGAAAATCGTGAGCTCGCCCGAGATCGAGACGAAATTCCTGTCCGGCGGAGCCGAGCCCGTCGGCAGCACGCCGGAGGAGTTCCGGCGGCACCTGGAGGACGAGATCGCGCGGATCGAGAAGCTGGCAAAAGAAATCGGCCTCAAGGCCGGCAAGAAAAAATAAAGGGGAGATCCAGGTTGGATCCGATTTTGAACAGCTTTGCAGAGTTTGCGAGCAACTTGTCCTACCGCGACCTGCCGGCGAACGCGGTCAAAGCGGGCAAGGAGCGCCTGCTCGATGCGCTCGGCTGCGCGCTCGGCGCGTACGGCTGCGAGACCGCGCAGCTCGGGCGCTCGCTCGCAGGGCCTGCGGCAAGGCCGGAGCTCGCCGGGCGCATGCTCGGCTCGAAGGACCTCGCGGCGGCCGACGCCGCGGCATTCGTCAACTCGTGCATGATCCGCGACCTCGACTTCAACGATACCTACCCGGGCGGGCACCCGAGCGACGCGCTCGGCGCGCACTTCGCCGTCGCGCCGCAGATCGGCGCATCGGGCGAGAGGCTGATTGCGGCTGCCGTCGTCGCGTACGAGATCTTCATCCGCATCCAGATGAAGGCGCAGCTTCGCGAGAAGGGGTGGGACCAGGGCTTCGGCATCAGCGTCGGCGCCGCCGCCGGCCTCGCCAATCTCATGGGCTTGAGCCGCGACGTCGCGCAGCACGCGATCGCGATCACCGCGGTGGCGAACATGCCGATGCGTGCGAGCCGCGCCGGCCAGCTCTCGATGTGGAAAGGCGCCGCGACGGCCTATGCGGTGCGCAACGCCGTCTTCGGCGTGCAGCTCGCGGCGGGCGGCATGACCGGGCCCGAGGCGCCGTTCACCGGACGGCACGGCCTGACCGACCTCATCTCCGGCCCGATCGAGCTCCCGCCTTTCGGCACGGCGCCCGAGAACTTCTTCATCCCGCGCGCGAAGATCAAGTTCTGGCCGGTGGTCTACAACATGCAGGCGCTGGTGTGGGCCGCGATCGAGCTGCGAAAACAGGTCGCGGTCGAAGACATCGAGAGCATCGACGTCGAGACCTACTGGTCGGCGTGGCACGAAAGCGGCAGCGAGCCGGCGAAATGGGACCCGACGACGCGTGAAACCGCCGACCACAGCCTTCCATACATCCTCGCGTGGACGCTGCGCCACGGCCTCATCGACCACGACGCTTTCGTGCCCGAGGCCTATCTCGATCCTTCGATCCGGCCGCTCATGAATCGCGTCACGGTGCGCATCGACGACGCGTTCGAAAAGGATTTCCCTCGCGTCGTTCACATGCGGATGACTGCCAAGGACCGCGCGGGTAAAACCTATCAGGCGTATGTCGTGAACCCGCTCGGGCACGAAGACAATCCGGTTTCCGCGGCGGAGCTCGCCACCAAATTCCTGCGCCTCGCCGAGCCGAGGCTCGGCAGGGACCGTGCGGCTTCGGCGCTCGAGCTGTGGCAGAACATCGAGAAGGCGGCGAACGTGAAGCCGGCGTTCGATGCGGCGGTGGTGAGCTGACGCCGCAGTGGCATGAACCCGGACTGACAGCGGGACCTCGCGACGCTCACGATAACGGAGGAGGAGGAGCATGCAACTCGCGTATGCACTGAGTATCATCCTGAGCGCGCTCGCGTTCGTTCCCGGCGCTCACGCCGCCGCTCAGAATTATCCGAATCGCCCCATCCGATTCATCCTGCCGTTTGCGCCGGGCGGCGGCACCGACGTCGTCGCGCGGCTTTTCGCGGACCGCGTTGCGCAGGACCTCGGCCAGCAGGTGGTGATCGACAACCGTCCGAGCGCGGGCGGGATCGTCGGCACGCAGATGGGGGTGCAGGCGGAGCCCGACGGCTACACGCTGCTGATGGGTTTGCCCGTCACCATCACGGTGGCGCCGGCGCTCTTCAGGAAGCTGCCGTACGATCCGCTCAAGGATCTTGCGCCGGTCGGGCTCGCGGGGATGTCGGCATACGTGCTCTCGGTGCATCCGTCGGTGCCGGCGAAGTCGGTCCGCGAGCTGATCTCACTCGCGAAAGCGAAGCCCGGCCAGTTGCGCTACGCCGCGGGGACCGTGGGTGCGGGCAATCACCTCGCCGCGGAGCTTTTCAAATCGATGACCCGCACCGATCTCCTCTACGTGCCTTACAAAGGCGGCGGGCCGGCGCTGATCGGCGTCTTCAGCGGCGAAGCGCAGGTGATTTTCGGCAGCATGCTGACGACGGTGGGGCATGCGCGCGCGGGCAAGCTGAGAGCGCTCGGCGTGACCAGCCTCACGCGTGCGACCGCGCTGCCGGATGTGCCGACCATCGCCGAGGCCGGCGTGCCCGGTTACGAAGTTCCGGTGTGGTTCGCGATCTTCGTGCCGCGCAAAACCCCGGCAGCGATCGTGTCGCTGCTGAACGCGCAGATCCAGAAGCTCGCGAGCGATCCGCAGGCGAAGGCGAGTCTCGCGAAGCGGGGTTTCGAAGCGCGGCCGAGCACGCCGCAGGCGCTTACCAAGATGATGCAGGCGGAGACCGCGAAGTGGGCGCGCGTGGTGAAGGAGTCGGGGGCGAAGGTGGAGTGATGATTCGATGCATGCATCCCGCGGTTGAACCTGATACAGTGAATCGACGGGAGAGCGTGGAGGCGGCTATGAGCTATAAGGACATCATCACGATCGAGCCAGGCAAGCGGGGAGGCAAGCCCTGTATCCGCGGCATGCGCATGACTGTGTACGATGTGCTCGAATACCTTGCTTCCGGCATGACCACAGAAGAAATTCTGCGGGACTTTCCTTACCTTACCGCGGGAGACATCAAGGCGTGCCTCGAGTATGCAGCCGATCGCGAGCGTCACCTGCTCGCGTCGTAGGTGTGAAGCTTCTCTTCGATGAGAACCTCGCTCCCGGGCTGGTCGTCGCGGCGTGGCAATTGTTCGACTGCGGACATCGAAAGTATGCTGCGCAGAAATTCGTCGGAGATCGAGCGTCTGACTGCTGACCCCGCGGCGGCATTTCTGATCCTGCTCTGATCGAGGGTCGGAACCGTCATGACGCGACGGTGTGCGAGAGTGGCGACCTTTGTTTCTGACTCGCGCTGTTGCGCTAGCGCAACACTATCGGTCTGCAGCGTCGAAATTTCTTGATCTGCGTATCTGGATTCGATATCGTCCCATCCCCTTTCCGGTCAAACCGGTGGACGTAGAGAATGCAGTCTTCCATGACACGACATCACATATGTAGCTCGCGAATGCGCGCGCCGTGGCTTGGACTCGGACTCTGCTTGCGTCCATTGCCTCTGTCGGGCGCCTAGCCGCCCGCTGACCGGGTTTGCCGCGCCGGTTGGGCGTGGCAGGTCCGGTCGATCCTGGTGCTTTCTGCCTCGGGTAATCGTCCCGGTTGCGCAAGCTATTGCTCGCGGCTACGTGCGCTTTCGATCGCACAGGCTAAAGGAGAGACCATGAAATTCAATTTGACGCTCACGCGTTGGCACAAAGTGGCCGAGCGCATCAACGTCGCGCTCAAGGAGCGCGAGGCGAACGTGAAGGCCGCGTTCACAGCCACTACGATTTCGGCGTGGAACAAGCAGGGCGTAGAAGACAAGGCCGCCGAAATCGCGCGGCGCGCGCTGGTTGACCTCACGCTGGTCGAAGCGGGCGTGCGGGCTATCGCCACGATCCGCGCGGCACTTGCCATACGCAACGCCGAGGTGGGTGTGTCCGCGCGGCTCGCAGAGGCGGAAGCGGCAAAGCGCAGCGCCGCGCTTTGCAAGGCGGTTCTCGACGGGCAGAAGGCCGACATGGTACGCCCCGATGGCGTGTGCGCTCTTCCTGCCGGGCTCGCGGCGGAAGCGGATGCGTTCGGCTTTGCGCGGCGTGCATCGGCCTCCCTCACGCTTCAGACGGCCGATTCTGCGTTGATCGACGCCTTGCGCGAGAAGCTCGCCCGCGAGCAGGCGCGCGCGACGCGGTTGCTCGACGAGGTTGCAGATCTCAATCGCGAAAGGCTGGAGATCGATGTGGCCGATGAAGTGTTGCAGATCGCAGGGCTCGCGTGAGCGAGCTGACCGTGCTGCCGCGCACGGTTGCGCCTGAGCGATCGGGCGCCTGCTGCGGCCGGGGAGAGGCACTGCCATCCGTAAAGGGAACGGACCCAAGGTTGTCCATATGGGATCACGGCACCCTACGCCGTCTCCGCACTGCTTGGTGCTTATGGTTGCTGCGCAGTCGGAGTGTTGCCCGTTTCACGTTGCCGCTTTCGAGTTGCGGGTTGCCCGCTTCTCCCCGTTTTTACGCTGCATATGAGCCATGAAAAATCAACTGCTCCTGGATGATTGCCTGACGGCGCACTTTGCGCCGGTGCCGCTCGAGGAGCTCGTGGTGCGCCGCTGCGATCTGCCGCACTGGATGCGGCCCGATCTTCAGAGAGGGCTCGACACGCTCTTCGCGGCACTGCCGGAGCACCGGTTCGTCGGCGGAAGAATGCGCGGGCACGATCTCGAGTTCTGCTTTGCCGATCTCCTGGAGAAGGGCACCGGCGGCGTGGCGATCGCGCCTGTCGTCTGGCAGGACGTCGATATCGGTGAAGACACGCCCGTACGGTGCGTCACGCGTGGCCTGTGGCTCGCCGAGCGCGAGGGTGTGCGCTTTGCCATCCTCGTCGACGTGAGCGAAGGCTATCACCGCGTGCGCGCGCGCGTGGAGATCGCCGTTGCGCCTGGTGATGAGCGCGAGAGCTTCGCGGTGCGCCTCCTCCAGGAGCTTCGTGCGAGCGCAGAGTCAGGCGCGTCCTGGCGCGGGAAGGTGCTCGTCATCGAGCCGCCGCGGGACGAGTTCGAGCTTGCGGCAGCTGGTCCGCGAGTGGAGAGGACGGTGCCCGTCCGGCGCGAAGACATCGTGCTGCGCGACGATACGATTTCGCTTATCGAGCGCAACACGATCGGATTCGCAGAGCGGGCCGATCAGTTGGTGGCGCTTGGGCTGTCCGCCAGGAAAGGCGTGCTCCTGTATGGCCCGCCGGGCACGGGGAAAACGCTGATTGTGCGGTGGCTGGCCGGTGCGCTCGAGAATTACACCAAACTCGTTGTCACCGCGGGCCATTACGGACTGTTGGCGGAAACGTTGTCGATCGCCAGAGTCCTGCAGCCTGCGATGATCGTGCTAGAAGACGTCGATCTTGTCGGCGGCGATCGCAGTGGGCCATGGGCGGGTCCCGGAAACGTGCTTAACATGCTGCTGAACGAGATGGACGGATTGCCGCGCGAGGCCCAGATGATTTTCGTGCTGACGACGAATCGGCCGGAGGTGCTGGAGCCCGCTCTTGCCGCACGGCCCGGCCGCGTGGATCAGGCGATCGAAATCGGCTTGCCCGAGGAGCCGGAGCGACGGTTACTCGTCCAGCGCTACGCTGGCAGGCTCGACGTTGGCGAGAAAGATGCAGCGCATGTCGCATGGCGCATCGGCCGCGTCAGCCCCGCGTTCATAAAGGAGCTGATGCGCCGTGCCGCGCAGGCCATGCTCGACCGCGGCGGCATTGGGGTGGTCGAATCGTGCGACATGGATGCAGCGTTGCACGACATGCTCGCCAAAGGCGGTGGTACGGCCGCGCGCGTGCTCGGAGCGGACAGCAGGATCGGGTTTACAGCCGACGCGATCGGCTGAACTATCGGCGCTTTGTCACGTTGCTTCCTCTCACCCCATCCCGCTCCCGATTCGGGGAGCGGGCGCATCACTCCTGCTTGATGCCCGCTTCCTTCATCACTTTAACCCAGCGCTGAAGCTCGGACGCGACGATCTTGCGCAGCTGCTCGGGGGTCGTGGGCGCGGGCTCGAGCGCGGCGGTGGCGAGGCGGGTGCGCATGTCGGGTGCAGCAATCGCGCGCGTGAGCTCCGAGTGGAGTTTCCTGATGATGGGCTGCGGCGTGCCGCCGCGGGTCATGATGCTGTACCAGTTGGTCATGACGACGCCCGGCACGCCGCTTTCGGCGAAAGTGGGGACGTCGGGCAGGAGCGCGCTGCGCTTCGGGCCGGCCGAGGCGAGGATCTTCACGCGTCCCGTTCTCACGACCGGCATCGCGGCGGGCGGGGTGCTCATGCTCGCCTGGATCTGCCCCGAGGCGACGTCGGCCGACGAGAGGCCCGCGCTCTTGTAAGGCACGTGCGTCATCTTGAGGCCGGCGCCCTGCTTGAAGAGCTCGCCGGAGAAATGCGTCCCGCTGCCGCTGCCGGCCGAGCCGAGATTGATCGTGCCGGGGTGCGCCTTCGCGTAGGCGATGAAGGTCTTGACGCTCGACACATACGGCAGCGCGGCGTGAACGACGAGGATGTACGGCGTCTCGGCGATGACGGTGATCGGATCGAAATCCTTCAGCGGGTCGTAGCTCGTTTTCTTGTAATACGCCGGATTGATCGTGAAGCCGACGTCGCACAGGCACAGCGTGTAGCCGTCGGGCGCCGCGCGGGCGGCGATCTCGGTGCCGACGAGCGAAGCGGCGCCGGGGCGGTTGTCGACGACGACCGTCTGCCCGGTCTGCTCGGTGAGCTTCTGGGCGACGAGACGTCCCACGTAGTCCGAGCCGCCGCCCGGACCGAAAGGCACCACGAGCCGGATCGGCCGGTTGGGATATTCCTGTGCGTAAGCGTGCGGCGGCGCGAGGAACGGCGCGGCGGCCACTGCGGTTGCGAGTGCTGCGATACGGGCTGCGGGGCGGAGTGTCATGTGGGCACCTTCTCCAGGGATAAAACCGGCTATGTGATCTCTGCGGCGGACGTGATGCGACGCTCCGCGTGCGCGGGGAGCGATGGGATCGATTTCAGGCCCGAGCCCGTGCACACCACGACGATCCGCTCGGAGCCATCGATGATGCCGCGCGCGAGCGCCTTGCGGATGCCGGCGATCGTCGTCGCGCTCTCGGGGCAGGCGAAGATGCCTTCGCATTCGGCGATTGCGCTCACTTCGCGCAGCGCTTCGGCGGTCTCCACGGCGATTGCGGCGCCGCCGTGCTTGCGCAGGATCGCGAGCACCGCGGCGCCCGCCGGTGGATTCGGGGACTTGAGGCCGCCGGGCGGTACGTCGAGCGCGCCCCAGGGTTCGACCGTGTCCCTGCCTTCGTCGAACGCCCTGACCGCGGGCGCGCAGCCGGCGTACTGCGTGACGAGTAGCCGCGGCATCGGGCCGCTCACCCACCCCAGTGCGAGGAGCTCCTCGAACGCTTTCCAGATCGCGATCGCGCCGAGACCGCCACCCATCGGATAGACGATCACGCCGGGGAGCTGCCAGCCCAGTTGCTCGGCGATCTCCAGCCCCATCGTCTTCTTGCCTTCGGTGCGATAAGGCTCTTTCAGCGTGCACACGTTGAACCAGCCGTGGGCGGCGGACGCTTCGGCAACGATGCGCCCGGAGTCGTGCCAGTTCGTGGCGTAGTAGGTGCGCGCACCAGAGAGCTCGCACTGGCGCCGGCTGGAGGCGAGCGCGTCGGTCGGCAGGACGCTCGTGCAGGCGATGCCGGCGCGAGCGGCGTAGAGGGCCCACGAGCCGCCGGCATTCCCCGAGCTGTTGAGGGCGACGCTCTTCACACCGAGCTCGCGATAGCGGCTCAGCGCAACGGCTGCGCCGCGATCCTTGAAGGTGCCGCTCGGGTTGCGGCCTTCGTCCTTGATCCAGAGCTCGCCGCATCCGATTGCCGCGCCGAGCCGCTTCGCGCGTAAGAGCGGTGTCCAGCCTTCGCCGAGCGTAACGATGTTCGCGGGATCGCGGAGCGGCAGGAGCGGCGCGTAACGCCAGAGCGACGACGGGCCGCGCGCGATGTCCCGCGGCGTCACTTCCGCCCTGATGCGCTTCAAGTCGTAGCGCGCATACAGGAGCACGCCGTTCGGCGCATTGACCGCGGTGTCCGGGGCGATGCGCTCGCCGGCCGGAACGGCCTCGAGGTGTGTAAGGCTCATCGCGTCCCCAGTCTCCCCGTTATTGTGGTGCGATCCGCTGCTTGAGGGGGACCGCCTTCGTGCGCTCATGCGCATCCGATCTGGTATCCCATTCTCCGCGATTCCGCCTCTCTGTGCTACCGTAACGCGACCCAAGCCAAAAAGCGAGCACGCGATGCAACCCGACTGGAAGACCCTCAGGGAAGAGTTTCCGACGCTGCGGCAGTGGACGTATCTCGACACCGCGCGCAAGACCATACCGCCGCGATGCCAGGAAGAGGCGATGCGCGATTACACGCGCGACGTTTACGAGAACGCGGGCGCGGACGCGTGGTCGGCGCTGAACGTCGCCGAGACGCGAGGCGTGATGGCGGCGCTGCTGGGCGCTGCGCCCGGCGAGATCGCTTTCACCAAGAACACGACCGAAGGCCTGTACATCGCGGCGAACGGCGTCGACCTCAAAGCCGGCGACAACATCGTGCTGACCGACATGGAGCACGTTGCCAACGTCTGGGTGTGGAAGCACTGGGAGGCGAAAGGCGTGGAGATCCGCTTCGCGAGGAATCGCGACGGGCGCCTGCCGCTCGAATCGTTCCTCGAGAAAATGGACGCGCGCACGCGCGTCGTGGGCACCGCGTACGTCACTTACAGCAACGGCTATCGCGTCGATCTCCCGGCGCTCGGCAAAGCATGCCGCGAGCGCGGGGCGCTCCTCGTCGTCGACGGCGTGCAGGCCGCGGGCATCATCGCGAAACCGCTCTCGGAGCTTGGCGCCGACATCATCGCGATGGGCGGCCACAAGAACCTCTTCGGCCTCACGGGCTCGGGCCTGGTGTGGTGCCGCGAAGCGCTCGTGAACGAGCTCAGGACGCCTTTCGTGAAAGCGCCCGCGGCGGCGGGCTCGGTGCAGGCGAAGGCGCACGCGAACAGTCAGTTCGATTACATGCGCATCGCGCACCGCTTCGAAGGCGGCAATCCGAACTTCCTCGGCGTGCGCGTGCTGAAGCGCGGAGCGGAGTTTCTGCAGTCGATCGGCTTGCAGCACATCGAGCGCCGCGTGCAGGAGCTCACCGCGACGTGCCTCAAGCTCGTCAAGAAGAGCGGCTTCAGGACCACGACACCGGAGAACTGGGACGAGCGCGCGCAGATCGTCAACGTGCTCGTGCCCGACGCCGAACGCGTGATGACGGCGCTGCGCGAGAAGCATCGCGTCGTCGTCAACGTCAAGGACGATGCGCTGCGGTTGTC
>Ga0105106_10002822_pt1 | contig 12479 bp, 7 predicted proteins | sample PPLLaktember2015_5_FD_79109 | JGI IMG/M metagenome (GOLD analysis project Ga0105106, IMG submission 79109) | Freshwater sediment microbial communities from Prairie Pothole Lake near Jamestown, North Dakota, USA - PPLs Lake P8 Core (1) Depth... | ecosystem: Environmental > Aquatic > Freshwater >...
TTAAGCCTTTCCTTCGCCCAGATGGTGAAATTGGTAGACACGCCAGCTTGAGGGGCTGGTGCCGGTTACGGTGTGCAAGTTCGAGTCTTGTTCTGGGCACAATCTTATATAAGTAAAGCCTTGTAATTTTGATAATTGCAGGGCTTTTTTATTTCTTAACTAAATAATAACTAAAATAATTTTGCTTTTAAGCTTCCTTTTGAAGGCATTTTATTAAGTCATTATTCATAATTTATCAGTAACTTGCTTATTGAGTTGATAAGATGTCAAATAACCCTTTAAATAAATGACTATGAAATGTTTATGTAAAAACCTGTTTGTCATATTCATAACCCTGTTGCCTTCCCGGGGATATGCTCAGGTAAACCTGCCGGAACCAGAGCGTGGTAGTATATTGCCAGGTTATATTATTACTCTTCAGGGAGATACCGTAAAAGGACACTTGTTGAATATAAATCTTTGGTTGAATCAGAAAATGACTTTCTTATACCAAGATCCTGAGGATAGGGAAGGAAGGGTCAAGTATAAGCCAAAAGAAATCAAGGCCTACCAGGTAGGCCCCAGGTATTATGAGAGTGTTGATCATCCTTTTACAAACAGTATGCGGTCGGATAATTTCCTTTTACGGAAGGTGGATGGCCAGATAAAATATTATGTCTGGTACTTTGATGAAGATAAAACCAAACTTACATACTCAGATAATATCTCTCTGGCTGATTTGGGAAAGGCATTTCTCTTTGATGAAAGCGAACTGTGGAAAAATGAGTTCGCACGAAAAGGCAATGAAGTGACACTTACAGAATTTGGTCTTAAATTTCTGATGAAATTCGCCAAAAACATGTCAGAATTTGTCAGCGATGATGTGGAGCTTGCGCAAAAAATTGCCAGTAAAACTGAAGGTTACAAGAATATCAATATAGAAGCGATCATCAGGGAATATAATGACTGGTACCTTAAAACCCAACTAAAGAAATAGAGAAGTCAAAAATCCTGAATGACATTCAATTTCAGGCTGTTTACTTCTTTATTTTGAGTGTTTGTCAAAATCCTGATAATTAATGTATTAGTTTAGCTGAATTGGTTTTACATTTGGTAGAGCCAATGCCCCATCAAGCTATCAATTTGGTGCTGGCCGCACATAATTATTGTTAGCAGGGGTATTGGCTTCTCTTTTTAATCCCCTTGAATTCCGTTGATCGAGTCATATACTGCCTGCAGAATATAAGGCCTTATATTTAAAGTCGACAGCAGATTGTTGTTTCGCGTTGGATTTACCCTGTTCGAAAGGAATATATAGCTTATCTCATATACGGGATCTATCCAGACAAAGGTGCCAGTATAACCTGAATGGCCAAAGCTTTGAGCCGTGGCGCTTTTTGCCGGATATGCTTCCGCCGGGCCAAGCTCCTGGTTATTGAGAGGCGGCTTGTCAAATCCCAGTCCTCTTTTATTATTGTTTTCAGGGAATTGAACCCGGGTGTACTCTTCCAGTATCTTCCTGTCAATGATCTGCTCCCCACCGTATTCTCCCATCCTGCGGTAGAGTTCCATAAGTTTCATAAGGTCGTTTGCAGTGGCAAACAGGCCGGCATGTCCCGAAATTCCACCAAGCATAGCAGCTCCTTCATCATGAACGGTTCCATGCAGAAGCTGTCTTCTGAAAAGCGAGTCGTACTCGGTAGGAACTATCCTGGGAAGAGGGTATTTCAGATACGGATTAAAGCATATATCAAACGCTCCAAGCTTATGATAGATATTTCGCGTGACAAAATCATACCATTTTTCACCGGTCAGATTATCAATTATGCTTGTTGAAATAATAAAGGTGAGGTCCGAATAGACATATTTTTTCTCTCCTAGCGGACTCTTCTTGATCTTGTTAATGATCTTCTTCCTGTAATTCTTATTTATATACAGGTCATTTGCAACCTTCAGGGGATATTTTTCAGAGTACTCATGACTGAATATTCTCCTTTTGAAAGAAGAATCTGCCTTGACTGTTTCCATCCAGAAAGGGATCCAGGCCCTGAGACCTGCCTGGTGCGTCATCAGATCCTTCATAAGAAGATCTCCCTTATTCGTCCTCCTGAATTCAGGCAGATACTCTCCCAGCTTTCTTTCAACCGAAAACTTTCCTTCCGAATCAAGCAGCATCAAACCTGCAAGGGTGGAAGATACTTTTGTCACTGATGCCAGATCGTACAGGTCGTCTTTCCTGACTGAGATCCTATTGTCGTAAGTGTGAAAGCCATAAGTCTTATGAAATACAACGATCCCTTTCCTGGCTACCATTATCTCGCAGCCGGGAAAGGCTTTCGCTTCCAATCCGATAGCCGCAATGGAGTCTATTTTCCTGTTCAATATCTCTGATGATAATCCTGCATTTTCCGGCAACCCGTACTTAAGTCTTAAATTACCCGGAGTTGTAATTCCAAAACCTTCAGGCCAGTCGCTATTAATCCCTGCAGGGAGTGTACCGCAGGCTCCGATGCCTCCGAATATAAGCTGGGCAGCCAGGTCCCGGGTATAATCATTATCCTCATAGGCAAGGACGAGTCCGTCAGCTTTCATCAGTCCGTCAGATTTGTCAAGCTTGTCCGGATTTCCAAACCATGTGATAATGGTTCTTACCGATTCCGGGAGTTTGTCAAGAATTGAAGCCAATCCCGGCAACATTCCGGTATCTTTTTTAAGGATCTGGTCTGAATCAGATACCCCGGCAATAACCAGATCATATTCAGATAATTTGCCGATAAGCTCACCGGTCTGTTTTTCGTCCTGTGCCCATACAGAGAAAGTGTCAGCAGGATGGTAATCAAGCAGGCGCTGCTGAAAAACAGGGAATCTGTTCCTGTTTAATGTGACGGCAGCAATTTTAAGGTTACTCATATCCTTTACCGGAATGATATTTTCCTTATTTATGAGAACCGTTAGGGAGCTGGCATACGCTTCCCTTATGATCGCCATGGTTCCGGGAGGAGATAATTCATTCAACAGGTTATCTTCCTTCAGCTTGCTCTTCCGGCTCACTCCTGCCCGGTACTTTGCTGCAAGTACCATCCGGCATTTTGTATCGATATCAGCCTGGGATATCAATCCTTTTTTTATGCGTTCGGAAATCTCCTTAATTACGACTTCCGGGTTTTCCGCTGATGCATTAAAATCCACACCGGCTTTTAAGAAGATTGGTGATTGGTCCGGAATTGAAACAATTCCGTAATCCTGCAACCCGTTTCTGTACATCCTGTTCTTCAGGCTTGTATCCTTGTTGATGTCCGTAGGATCATAAATGAAATTGACGCCTGCTCTTTTAAACTGCTTCCCGGCGGCATTTCCTATTTTGTATAATAAAGAATCATCCTGTACGGATTCCAGAGTGATCCAGCCGGGGAATCTTTCAGGGCCCTCAAGTCCCAGTCCGGGACCGGAACCACTGTCAGCGGCAATCAGGAGAGGGATCCTGCTGATATCCTGGAAATAATTGATCATTTCAGTCATCCGGACTGCCTTGCCGCCTGTAAATTTGATTCCCCCGATACCGGCTTTTATTATACTGCTGCTAAGCCTGACTGCCTGGGCTATATCATTGTCCGCACGGGCATCGACCAAAATCAGCTGTCCAATCTTTTCTTCCCGGGAGAGCGAATTAAAAACGGAATCCACCCAGTGATGATGTGTAAACTTCAGGAAAGGCGGATCATTTTCGAGGGCTCCTAATCCTGAAGCAAATGTCAGAATAATTGCACTTAAAATAAATCTGAGCGAACCGAAGTGATGAGAAGTATCTTTTATCATATTTATAAGATTACCCTGGTCATTGTGATAATTCATTAAAAATAAGTAAAAAAACGATGGATTAATGGTGAGCCTGAAAACTGGATAAATTCAATCAATATTACTATATTTCTACCCTGATTAACTTCCGGATGAAGAAAACTCTTCTTATTAGTTCAATATTTTCTACCAGTTTGATCCTCACCTGTTTTCAATCTTTGCCAGCCCAGGATTTTGATAAACTGAATGAGGCAATAACTAAAAGGCTTGATGGCTGGAAAAATCCCCTTACACAATGGGAACACATTGCAAAACCTAAACTGGATTCAGTTCTGATCAGAAAAAATCCTGAAACTGCGACCCTTTGTTTTGCTCCCGGGTTGTCGTACTATCCATTCCGGGAGGATAGTTACGAACTTTTCATGCGGTCCATAAACAAGTCGCTTGGGAGGAAATTCAGGAATTACAAAATTGAAGTTCTTACAAACAATTATCCGATCGATCATCTTATCCCGAATTACTACAGAAAAAGCTTTCCGGTTGATTCATCGCGTTTTCCTGCCTCAGGCAAAAAGAATAAAATACCTGTAAGAAAAACTGCGATGGATTACCCATCCCATGGACTTACAGGTAATTCAGTAGCTCTCTGGCACAGCCATGGATATTACTTTGAAATGTTACTCGACAGGTGGGAATGGCAAAGGGCAAAACTATTCGGAACAGTTGAAGATATCTCACTCATGGGATATGTTGTTCCCTATCTCACAAGGATGCTTGAAAATGCCGGCGCGACTGTTTTTCTTCCACGCGAAAGAGATACCCAGACTCACGAAATAATTGTTGATAATGACAGTTCATCCCCCGGTTCTGATTTTGTTCTGTATGGTGATAAAGATTTGCAGAAAGTACAGAAAGGTTTTCTTTTGACCGACACCCTTTTCACGGGTCAGAATCCGTTCAAAAGCGGAACCTCACTTCGCATTATAGATGATTCAGCCGCCTTTATTCCTGATATTCCGGAAAAGGGTGATTATGCGGTTTATATTTCATATCCGCTATTTAAGGATAACAGCAGTGCAGCCAGTTACATGGTATTCCATTCCGGAGGCAGTACGGAATTCATAGTTGATCAGACGATGGGAGGAGAAACCTGGATCTACCTGGGAACTTTTAATTTCAATTCCGGAAAGAATATCGCTGCCGGTTCCGTAATTGTAAAGGGGAATATTAATAAAGGCGGTTTTATTGCACTGGATGCCGTTAGGTTCGGAGGCGGGATGGGGAATGTTGCAAGACGTCCGTCAGTTGATATTATAAAAAACCAGCAGTCACTTAATGAAAATGCCTCGGAAGGGATTGCAGCGGCGACACAAGGTTCACCTGAATTTTCGTGGAAAATAAGCGGAATGCCCCGATTCCTTGAGGCTTCCCGGTACTGGCTGCAATATGCGGGAATGCCTGACACGCTTGTTTATACTCCTACCAACTACAGGAACGATTACAACGACGACTACCAGTCGAGAGGCTTTTGGGTCAATCACCTTATTGAAGGACTTGGATTGCCTGTCGACCTGTCGCTTGCTTTTCACAGCGATGCAGGTATCACACCGGGTGATTCTGTTATCGGGACCCTGGCAATATTTTATAGTGCTGCCGATAATGGAAAATTTCCTGACGGTACATCCAGGATGGCCAGCAGGGATATGTCAGATATTATTCAGACCCAGATAGTGGAAGATATAAGGAAGGAATTTGAGCCCCAATGGACAAGGAGAGGATTGTGGGACAGGCCATATTCTGAGGCCCGGAGGCCAAATGTCCCCGGAATGCTTCTTGAACTTCTTTCCCATCAGAACCTGGCCGACATGAAGTATAACCTCGATCCAGGATTCAGGTTCTCAGTCTCCAGATCAGTTTACAAGGGAATTCTTAAATATCTCGCATTTGTTGAAAACCGGGAATATATTATCCAGCCATTACCGGTTACCGGATTTGCTATCACACCGGAGACCGGAAAAACAGTCAGGCTTTCATGGGAACCGACTATTGATGCATATGAACCCTCTTCCAGGCCCGATAAGTACAAAATCTATACAAGAACGGGCGACAATGGCTTTGATAACGGACTTCTCGTTGAAAATAATTATGCTGAGATTGACCTTCCGGCTTACGATTCCATCTACAGTTTTAAGGTTACTGCCATAAATGATGGAGGAGAAAGTTTTGACTCGGAAGAGCTCTCTGTCGGAATTAAATCAGGTAATTCCGGAAGTGTCCTTGTTGTAAACGGATTTGACCGCATCTCGGGTCCGTCATGGATCGATAACGGGGATATGGCCGGAATTTCCTGGTGGGACGACCATGGAGTTCCGTACCATTATGACCTTATAAACATAGGCGATCAATATGATTTCAACAGGAATAATCAGTGGCTCGATGATGATTCCCCCGGGTGGGGAGCAACATATACTGACAGGGCAGGCAGGGTAAATCCGGGCAATACCTTCAATTTCCCCTATGTACATGGCAGGGCCATAATGTCAGCAGGTCATTCGTTTTTTTCGGTTTCCGACGAGTACTTCACATCATCGTCAATGGACGACCAGGATTTTAAGGTAATCGACCTGATCTTTGGAGAAGAGAAATCAACACAATTCTTCAGAGACACATCCAGGTTCGATTTCCGCATCTATACACCGGAATTCATGAAAAAAATCGAACAGGTCACGCAGGCGGGATCTGCTATCTTCATGTCCGGGGCATATGTGGGTTCCGACCTTTTAACGTATGATGATTCGACGGCAATAAAGTTCGCCGAAAAAACACTTCATTTTCTTCCCCGGACGGGACATGCAGTGAGGAGCGGAAATGTTTATGCAACCGATTATGCAAAACCGGCATTTGCCGGTGAATTCAGTTTCAATACCGGATATTCGCCCCCGTTTTACCAGGTTGAGGCACCTGATGCAATTGAACCAGCCGGTAAAGGTGCCATCTGCTCATTCAGATATGCAGAAAACAATGCATCGGCAGGAGTGACATATAATGGCACACACAAAACTGTTATTCTTGGTTTTCCATTTGAAACAATTACGAATGAAAAACAGAGGGAACAGCTGATGGGTCAGATTCTGAAATTCTTAAAGGAATATTGATATACTATGGGAAAGAAAATTACATCATTTTTGCCTGATTCCGGTTTGGAATCTCTTGACTGTACGGTAAAATCACTGAAAAACTCGGGGGTTGTGGCCGGTATTGTTATTGTAACCGGAAACGGATCACATCCGGAAATTAAGGATCGGGATATTAAATATCTGAATACAGACGGTTTTACTTCAACTGATTCAGTTAAAAAGATGGCGGATGCCGCAGCAACAGATTATGTCCTTGTTTATTCCAAATCATCCCCCCTTGACCTTAGTAAATTTGCACTGAACAGAATGATTCAGGTTTGCGAAAATATGAATGCCGGAATTGTTTATTCTGATTATTTTGAAAACAAAAATAACCACCTTTCACCTCATCTGGTCATTGATTATCAGGAAGGAAGCCTGAGGGATGATTTCAATTTCGGATCGGTGATCCTATATAAGGCATCAGCTTTCAGGGATGCCTGTAAAACCATGGACAGTGAATTCCTGTATGCAGGCTTGTATGATCTGAGGTTAAAAATATCGCAGGAACATGCCATTGTCCATCTGCCCGAGTTGCTGTACACCGAAATAGAGAACGACACGCGAAAATCAGGCGAAAAGCAGTTCGATTATGTCGATCCGAGGAACAGGGAGGTCCAGATCGAGATGGAAAAAGCCTGCACCGACCATCTGAAAAAAATCAACGGCTGGTTGAAACCGGAATTCAGTGAGATAAGTTTTGACGCAGACATATTTGAATTCGAAGCTTCGGTAATAATTCCTGTAAAGAACAGGGTCAAAACAATCAGCGATGCAATAAATTCAGTTCTGAGTCAGGAAACAAATTTTAAGTTTAATCTGATAGTGATTGATAACCATTCAACCGACGGAACAACCGAAATGATAAGTAAATTCGCCAAAGAGGACCTAAGGGTAATTCATATTATCCCTGAACGCCTTGATCTTGGAATCGGAGGTTGCTGGAATGAGGGCATCTTTCATGAAAAATGCGGGAAATTCGCGATCCAGCTCGACAGTGATGATTTGTACATCGATAATAAAGTAATTACAAGGGTTGTGGATGCATTTTACAGCCAGCAGTGCGCCATGGTGGTGGGATCATATAAAATGGTGAATTTCAATCTTGAATCCCTGCCTCCGGGACTGATTGACCACAAGGAATGGACACCGGATAATGGCAGAAACAATGCTCTGAGAATCAATGGATTGGGTGCGCCAAGGGCATTTTATACACCGGCGATAAGGAGCATAAGGGTGCCGAATGTGAGCTACGGTGAGGACTATGCCGTCGGACTGGCTATAAGCCGTCATTACCGGATAGGAAGGATCTATGAGCCTTTGTACCTGTGCCGCAGGTGGGAGGGGAATACAGATGCGGCACTCGATATTCCGCGGACCAATGCCCATAATCTCTACAAAGACAGGTTGAGAACATTTGAACTAATGGCAAGAAAGCAGATGAATATAGGGTAAGGTTGGGAATGGGGTTGAACCAAATAAGAAAGTATGTACTCCGACAAAATTGATGCACTTTTTACCGGACAGTTTCAGGAATGGGAATTGGCGAGACACAACTATAGCCTTCTGGAAAATGTCAGGACAAGGAAGCTTGATTTCGGCACATTTGAGGTATCGGTGCAGTTCAATCCTGAAAGGATGAGATCGTCAGCCGCTAAAGTTGATACCAGATCAATAGGGGAGAGGCCCTGCTTCCTTTGCAGTAAAAACAGACCCCCGGAGCAGAGGGGTCTCTCTTTTAAAAACGGACTTACATTTCTTGTCAACCCGTTTCCGATATTCAACAGACATCTTACTATTCCTTCAGATAACCATACTGATCAGAGAATTGGGAACAACTTTGGTGCCATGCTATCGCTTTCACAGGCAATTCCGTCGTTCACGGTTTTTTACAACGGACCCCGGTGCGGGGCGTCAGCTCCCGATCATTTCCATTTTCAGGCAGGAAATAAAGGATTTATGCCATTGGAAAATGATTTTCTGAATGGAAAGCATACAAAAATGCTCTTTTCTGAACAAGGTCTGGAAGTCTTGAAATGGGAAAATTACCTGCGTGGAATTATCACACTTAAAGGCAGTGACAGGGAAAAGCTGATCCGGATCTTTGATCGGATATTTGCAAGACTGTCGGAAGTTCAGGCTGACGGGCCGGAACCGATGCTTAATATTCTTGCCGGATTTGAATCGGGAGAATGGCTCGTTCATATAATCCCAAGGAAACTGCACAGACCAGCTCAGTTCTTCATGCACGGCAGCGATCAGCTGCTGATCAGTCCAGCTGCAGTTGACCTTGGTGGTGTCATCATAACCCCAAGGGAAGAGGATTTCAACAGGATAACCGGGAAACAAATTGAAGATATTTTCCGGCAGGTATGTTTTGAAGAAAGTGATCTCGATCGATTATTAAATGGTATATTATGATACAAAAAGGCACCGTACCTGAAATACAGATAGGGATATTCTCCGGAAAGGAGATCATCTTCACATTAAAATCATTTTACAGGGTAATTAACAGAACTGATTCATTTACAGGAAAATGTAGTGCAGTTCTGTCTCAGGGAAGAATAGCACTGACAAATGACAATTATAAGACTGAACTGTTAGAGCCTGTTTTGCTTGTTCCTGCCGGTCCTCAGGATTCATCCTTTATCCTTCATGCAGTAACAATTGGTGTCGATTTTCACTGGCAGCGCAATGAGGACCAGGTTTTCAGGGGAAGCCTGAAGCTGATCATCGAAAATGAAATGATAACTGCAGTAAATGTTATATCGGTTGAGGATTATCTTACAAGTGTTATTTCATCTGAAATGAGTGCCACCTCCTCCGGGGAATTCCTTAAGGCCCATGCCGTAATCTCACGAAGCTGGCTGCTTGCCCAGATCGAAAAAAGCAGAAATATAAAGGCAGAAGGCAAAAAATTCAATGCCCTTACCAGAACTGAAAATGAGATAGTCAGGTGGTACGACAGGGAAGATCATCAGAATTATGATGTTTGTGCCGATGATCATTGCCAGAGGTACCAGGGAATTACCCGTGCATCCACGCCGGCTGTCGATAAGGTTATCATGGAAACCTATGGAGAGGTCCTTACTTATGAAGGATCAATATGCGACACCCGTTATTACAAATGCTGCGGGGGCATGACGGAGCTTTTTGAGAACGTATGGGAACCTGTCAGCCACCCTTACCTTCAGGGTGTTTTCGACAACCCTGTTCCGCCCGAAGGTTATTCCACTGATCTGTCAGACGAAGAGACAGCCCGGAAATGGATACTCGGAAGCCCGGAGGCATTCTGCAACACATCTGACCGGAAAGTGCTTTTCCAGGTTCTTAATGATTATGATCAGGAAACAAGTGACTTCTTCAGGTGGAAGGTTAACTATGGACAAAAGGAGCTCAGCGATCTTGTAAAATCACGCACAGGGATAGATTTCGGACCAATAATTGAACTTGTGCCGGTTGAAAGAGGCACTTCAGGCAGGATCACAAAGCTGAAAATCAAAGGCACTTTAAAGACAATGATATTAGGAAAAGAGCTTGAGATAAGGAAATCACTTTCAAAATCACACCTCTACAGCTCGTGTTTCTTTGTTGAAAAGATCGGAGACGCTGATGATACAAGATTTATACTTCATGGCGCCGGGTGGGGGCATGGTGTAGGGTTATGCCAGATTGGGGCGGCAATGATGGGCGCCAGGGGATATTCATACCATGAGATTTTGATGCATTACTTCAGGGGCGCCCTTTTTGAAAAATTGTACTAACCTGGAATCATGATTATAATATTTTTCTAATTACCTATGAATCAACACAAAGAACGCTCTCCGTGGGCATGGATACCTACACTCTACTTCTTCCAGGGAGTGCCATACAGTATTGTGATGGTCACATCCGGTTTGATTTACAAAACAATGGGAATCTCCATTGCTTCATTTGCTTTCTGGACCAGTGTTCTTTACCTGCCGTGGGCGATCAAACCTCTGTGGAGCCCTTATATTGATGTTGTTTCAACCAAAAGAAACTGGGTTGTCTGGACCCAGCTCCTCCTTGGAGCCGCCTTTATTGCGGCCGGCCTGGTCATGCCACTGCCTTTCTTTTACTCCCTGAGCCTCGCTGTATTCGCCGTCATTGCAATTTCATCCGCAAGTCACGATATTGCTGCCGACGGTTTTTATATGTACGCCCTTGATCAGCATAAGCAGTCATTCTTTGTCGGAATACGCTCAACCTTCTACAGGTTTGCAATGCTGACGGCCCTGGGATTGGTCCCGGTGGTGGCAGGAACAATTCAGAAAAACACCGGTCTTGACCCTGTCACTTTCCTGGCCAGGTCAGTTCTTCCGGAACAATATGTACCTTTTAATCCTGATGAGATTAGTATAGGGCAGCCTCAGGAAAAGCCTGCGGTGCTTCTCTTTCCTTCCGGGCTCACAGTTCCTGTCTTTCAGGAAGGAAAATCCGCTCTCGATTCGGCCGTGGTCTATATTGCATTGTCAGCTCCGCCGGAGGAGGGAGAGACTGTGGTTGTGAACCTTTCACGCGAATCGGGCAGCAAAGATATCGACCTTTCAGGAAACACTACGGGGAGATTTGAGTTTGACAGAAACAACTGGAACAAGCCGGTGGCAGCACCCATAAAGGTAAATCATAACCTGACCGGTGAGGCTTCCACACAATTCCTGATTACTGCAGGGAATATCGCTTTCAGCTGGACAGCATCACTTGTGATACTGGGTTTTGTGCTCCTGGCCATAGCTATTTACAACAGGATAGCGATGCCCCATCCCGATGAGAAGAAAACAAGCGAAAGGATGGGATGGAGCGTCTACAAGGAAGTGTTTGTCTCGTTCTTTACCAAACCGGGTGTTGTGCCGGCACTTGTCTTCTTCCTTTTCTACAGGCTTGGTGAATCCCAGCTGGTCAAAGTGGCTACTCCCTTCCTTGTTGATTCAAGGAGTGCAGGTGGTATCGGCCTTACCTCGGCCCAATATGGCATTGTTTACGGTACCATAGGAATGCTTAGCCTTACCATTGGAGGTATTCTGGGAGGAATAACAGCCGCCAGGATCGGACTGAAAAAGGTCATTTTCTTGATGGCTTTATGGATTAACGTACCAAGTGCTGTCTATATTTATCTTGCCCACTTCCAGCCAATGCCGGGGAACATATCGGTTTACCTTTCCATTGCCTTTGAGCAGTTCGGTTATGGCTTCGGATTTACCGCCTATATGCTTTATATGCTTCATTACGTCGGGGAAAGCAAGTTTAAAACTGCTGAATATGCAATAGGAACATCACTTATGGCCCTGGGCATGATGCTTCCCGGAATGATCTCGGGAGCCATGAAAGAACTCCTTGGCTATGAGAATTTCTTTTTATATGTAATTATTTGTTCAATACCAGGCATCCTGGCAATAAAATTCCTTAAGATTGACCCTGCATTCGGAATTAAAAAGAAGTAATAACATGGAAACAAAAGAACTGTCCAATGTCGAGCAATTATTTCTTATGAGCTCTGGGCGAGGTAAA
>Ga0105106_10002823_pt1 | contig 12472 bp, 10 predicted proteins | sample PPLLaktember2015_5_FD_79109 | JGI IMG/M metagenome (GOLD analysis project Ga0105106, IMG submission 79109) | Freshwater sediment microbial communities from Prairie Pothole Lake near Jamestown, North Dakota, USA - PPLs Lake P8 Core (1) Depth... | ecosystem: Environmental > Aquatic > Freshwater >...
CCCGACATCAGAAAAGTTGTACAGGCAGACGTTTTTTCTGCAGGAGCTGAAAGCAGGATCAGGATAAACAGTAAAGCAGGTTTTTTCATAAGGAATAAGTTTCTTACAAACAGATTTTCTCAAAGTTGCAAAATTTGTTTGAATCTGTTTCCAAAAAAGCCCTGTTAATGAATTTAATAAACACACACACATATTGTAATACGGTAAATAGTTAAACTACTGGCCAATAAACAACAGGTCGCACCTACGGAGCTAATAATATGATGGTGGTACCATTTTCTACAAACAGTTCGCGTCTAATGCGCTCAGTTAAATGAGCCGCGTAGCGGTGGCCTGTTTGTAGAATTGGATTGTTACCCGGGTTATATGAGCTGCGTAGCTGCGGCCTGTTTGTGAATGTGGTTAAAATTAACAGCTTAACTTGCACTTAATAAATTTAGTCGGATACTAGTGAAGTAGTTATTGTAAAACAACAAATATATATTGTAAAACAACAATTAATTTACCTGTAACAATATCAACCGATTTAAAGAAGTTTGACTGGCGTCAACCTGAAGAATAGCCTGATTAAAAGTGAGTAGTGAACAGACAGAAATTAAATTTGACTTCAGCTTAGCACTTTCGTAACTTTATTACAATGAATTAAATCTGAAAATATCAGGAAAAGCTGTTTTCGATTTCATTAATATCGAAAAAAAAATGAAGAAGTATCCGATTATGAACTTTAAAAGTCCGGTAACTTACGTCTACATTTTATTGATGCTTGCAATTACAGTTGTACCGGTCCTGATCATTATAAAATATGATGATTTCTGGCTCGATGAAGTTGCATCCTTTGTTATACTGATTTTTCTGGTGTTTTTGCTTTATCCTTTGGCCGGCAGGGTAATAGTTGATGATTCATCAATTACAAAAAGAACTATATTTGGTACCCAGTCAATAAAAATCGGGGATCTAAACTCGTTTGGCGTCATGAAGCAGGAAGGCGAACTGGGTGTCAGGATACTTGAAGAATCTGAGTACGGCAGCACAGACTGGATATTCTCCAAAACCATATTCATCTCCAGGGAAGAAGACTACAATCCCCTCTCATACAAGCAAAAAGGAACAATAAAAGTTCATTACCGTGATGACTTGTACCTGGATATCCTCCAAAGAATTACGGAGTCCAAACGGAGCAGGTACGATCATAAATCATAAAATACTTATAAACTCAGTGTACGAAATAGTATATCTGTCATGAATGAACCAATCATTGATATTACTGATCTCTCGAAATTCTATGGGAAATCCAGGGGAATTGAAAATGTAAATCTTGAGATAGGCAGGGGGGAAGTTTTCGGATTCATCGGGCCCAACGGAGCCGGTAAATCAACCACTATCAGGATATTGATGAACCTGATATTTCCATCAGGTGGAAGCGCTAGAATTATGGGACTGGATGTTGTAAGGCAGACAAAGGAGATCAAGCGGAAAGTCGGTTACATACCCTCCGATGCAAACGCATACTCATATATGGACGCGGAAGAATTCCTTACCTACATGGCAAGATTTCACGATGTGCCGGATGCCCCCGGCAGAATCAGGGAGCTTTCTGAACGGCTTGAACTTGATCTGAACCGTAAAATTTCGGACCTTTCATCGGGAAACAAAAAGAAGGTATCCATTATTCAAAGCCTGGTCAACAGCCCTGAACTGCTTATAATGGATGAGCCGACAGCCGGTCTTGATCCTCTTATGCAATCGGTGTTTTTCGACCTTTTACGTTCGGAGAACCAGAGAGGAGTGACAATATTCTTTTCTTCGCATATTCTTGGTGAGGTTCAGATGTTCTGCAGAAGAGTAGCTGTAATAAAAGAAGGAAAGATCGTCCAGGTGGAGGATATCGATACATTAAGAAAAAAACAGCTGAAAAAGGTATTTATTGAATTCGGGGAACAGGCAGATGAAACAAATATCAGCATTCCCGGAGTGGTGAACCTTGTCACTGGTTCTGACAATGCAATGTCATTCATGTTTTCAGGGGATATCAATGAGCTTACAGGTTTCCTGTCGGGAAGAAAGATAAATAACCTTATGATCGAAGAACCATCGCTTGATGAAATTTTTATGCACTATTACCAGATTTAAACCATAAGGCGGATGAACTATAACCTTTTTATCAGGGAGATAAGACGGAATGCTTTCAGCCTTATTGTATGGACAGGTATACTGACTTTTTTAATAACGGTTACCATGTCGGTTTACCCGGTTTTCCTGGAGAACCAGTCGAAAATAATGGGTATGCTTAGTATAATTCCGCCCGAAGCACTTGAATTCAAGGGTATTTCAAATTTCAGCGATCTTCTTTCGGTACTCGGATTTTATACAGTCAATAATATCATCTATATGCTTGTGCTGGGCAGTGTTTATTCAATTGTCCTGTCATCAAATATAATTCTAAAGGAGGAATATAATAAAACAGCCGAATACTTACTGACACGTCCACTTACCCGCAGTGAGATATTTCGGAGCAAGCTGTCGGTAATTTTCATTAACATAATGTTACTGAACCTGATAACTTCCATAGCTGGTTTTCTCAGCATCGTTCTGGTAAAGAAAGGCACATTCAGTCTGAATGCTTTTTTAATACTGTCACTCTACACCCTGCTGCTGAATCTGTTGTTCGCTTCAGCCGGGTTATTGATTTCGACAGCTGTGAAGAGGCCCAGGCCGGTTACGACACTCTGCATCGGACTTGTAATAATCCTTTATTTTGTATTTACAATATCAAAGATTACTCAAAGCGTGGCAAAAATCGGATACCTGACACCGTTTAAATATGTGGATACAAATGTCATTGATCCCGCCTACAGGCTTGATCCGGTTAACGTGATATATTTCATCTGTTTCACCCTGTTTTTCCTGGTCGTGTCATACAGGATTTATCTGAGAAAAGATATCTATACCTGACGGGAAACTTCCCTGATGCTGAATTCAACCGGCAAGCAAGGGAGCATGCTCATTTACCTGCTCGAAATTAGCCATTGCGACGGCTGCCGAACTTATGTAAGAATGCTGAATAACCCATCTGACAGCTTCCGGGAATCCGGGAAGAACATCGGGTGAGGGAGAATATTTGCCTCCGGAACAGGTCTTCATTGCGATAATGCCAATTCCCTTTTTACCGGCTTCAGTGAGGGCTGATACAAGCCTGGCCTGATCCCATTCTGAATATCTGCCTGAAACAGAATGGACAAATGAGCCCTTGTAGTTGAAAGGCACCATAATGACATCATAAAGCAGCTCCCTGTTATTCATTTCATGGAGATTTAAAAAATCATTATGGGCCGAGAATCCATTTGCCCTGATAACACCTGTGCTTTTCAGTCCTTCGAAGAACTTCAGCACTTCATTATGAAAAAGAAGATTTTCCTGGGTGGCATCATGATATAAAAGTATATCGATATAATCAGTATCAAGAGCTTTAAGGCTTGCTTCCAGCCTTGAATTCAGCAGGCTTTTGATCTCATCGGCTCCCTTTTTGCCTTTTCCTTCCGATGGAAGCTCATTCGGGTCGAGCCTGAGCTTTGACTGGATCACCACATTCTTTCTTATCCCTGAAACAGCCTTTCCGACCAGCCTTTCATTATTTCCGTTTGTATATGAGCGGCCGGTATCAATAAGGTTAAATCCCTTGTCAATTGCAAATTTTATCAGTGATTCATCGTTTGTCCGGGAAGCCCCAAAGCAAACCGGGGTTACCATAATTCCTGTCTTCCCCACAGGTCGTTTGACGGTATTCTCAGTAATTTCACTGCGGACAGGAGGGATCAGGCTGATTCCTGCAAGGCCGGCAACAGCTGATGATATGAATCTTTTACGACTGATTATCTTTCTCACAATAAAAGATTAAGTGTCTAATTTAATTTTTGCAAGATAAAAAAATCCCCCGTTATTTACCGGGGGAAGTCATCACTTTCAGATCGGGTATAGGTGAAATTATTTCAGCCTTACATACCTTTCAATCCAATGAGTTGCAGCCGGTGCACCCTGGTCATTAACCGGGAAAACATGAAGAAGAGTGTCATTTTTTATCTCCAGCCAGATTTTATTCTTCCGGCCTTCATAGGATTTATCGAAATGATAAAGAATATCTTCTTCATAATTTTTTGAATTTGTTCGTAGTATGGCACATTCCAAAGGCGGACACTTTTTCTGATATGACAGATTTCTGACGCTATAACAGGCTAAACTGATTTATTTGCTAAAAAGTCGGCATCATTCTTCATTTATAACCTATTTTGTTATTTCTGAAATACTTATAAATACACCCCTTGTTTTGCAAAAATTTAAAATACTGAAATTTTTACTTGAGAGCTTAGTATTTATTGCAATTACATTAAAAAGTTGTAAATTACTTAGGAATTATAACCATCAAAATCTTGATATATGAAAAGTAAGGTTATCTCTTTATTGTTTTTATTAACGGTGGTGATTTTAACATCATGCCGGGATTCTGTAAAGATCGGCTATAGCATAGGAGAGATTTCTTCTGACCGTATGAGTCAGGAGGCTTCTATCTTTGAAGAAAAGGTCAAGTCGCTGGGAGCAACTCCCTTGATGCAATATGGGTATGGAGGTCCGGATGAACAATTAAAACAGGCTCAAACCCTTATTGATGCAGAAGTTGATGTCCTGGTGGTTTTTCCAACCGACAGTTATAAATGGGACAAAGTTATTGAAGCGGCACATAAGAAGAATATTAAGGTAATTGCTTATGAACGCCTTCTTCATATTACTGATGTAGATTACTATTTCTCATTTTACAATCAAAAGGTTGGCAGCCAGCAGGCTGAATATGCAGTTGCGCAGCGCCCGAAGGGGAATTACATCCTATTAGGTGGTCCCGTATACGATTACAACTCAATACTTTTCATGCATGGGCAAAAAACCACTCTGGCCCCTTACATCGAACGAGGCGATATAAAAATAGTAATGGAAAAGTATCTAAATACATGGAATCCCATTGACGCATATATAGAAATCCAGGGATTCCTCGAAAAGAACAAAAACCTACAAATCGATGCCATCTTAGCTGGCAATGACGGACTTGCTGGAGGATGCATTATGGCACTCGATAAGATGCTAGGAATCTGGGATATTGTAATAACAGGTACAGATGCTTCTGTTGGAGGACTTCAGAATATTCTCGACGGGAAACAAAGCATGACTGTTTATAAACCCTTCAAAGATCTGGCTAACCTTGCAGCTGAGCAGGCGGTAAAGCTTGCAAAAGGAGAAAAGATTGAAGCTGTAAATAGTTCAATAAATAACGGATTTAAAGATGTTCCATCTGTATTTCTTGAAACGATTGTCGTTGATAAGAACAATATCCGGGAAACTGTAGTTGCCAGTGGGTTTGTAAGTGTTGACCGGCTTACTTTTCCGAAAAAATAAAAACTATAGTTATTACAGCAGTTGTTAGTATCCGGCGGGTATATCTTGAATCAGTCAAACCCAGGATATTCGCTTTATATTGACAAATCGTGCGACCTGTCAAGGTTTTTACACCCGGCGAGGGGAGATTTACCTTCGGTGAGCTCCCTTCAATCGGTTGACTAAGTTGAGCTTACCGGAGTCTATTCCGCAAAGCGGAAGCTTGGTTTGTCACGGAGTTTACCTCGTAAAAAGGGGCTCCCCACTGTAATCTGGCACCTTCTTCTATAAAATTGCCCACTATCTTTTGCTCAAACTGGTTCCCCGCTATTGCGGGGCAGGCTCTCCCTACCAACTCTGCATTCTGGCTCTTCATTAAAAAGAACATGTTTTGGGAAAATAAATCAATAATTGACCCTGATGAAAAACAATTTCTGATCCAGTTTGTTAATAAATCTATAATCCGCCAGAGTTATCTTTAATTAATACCAACAGGATGAATTTCATTGAAAACGAAGGAAGTAAAATGAACACGGAACCTGATCAGACAACTATTAACTCCGATATTACGGGAGCCTCTTTTCAAAACGAAATATCATTCCGGAAAGCAATTGAGAATTCCATTCCGAGCGGTATTGCCGTGATTGATGAAAGGGGCAGGCAAGTATATGTAAACCAGTCTTTCTGCAAAATGGTAGGATGGAATGAGGAGGAGCTTCTTGGAAAATATCCTCCATATGTTTACTGGCCTCCGCGTGAAACCGAAAAGATAAACAATATTCTGAAGGAGACGATTGGCAATAATTTCCCGAAAGAAGGATTTGACCTTGTTTTCCAGCATAGAAACGGGCGTGAGATTCCTGTCAATATTATAATTTCGCCATTCGTTCAGCAAAATAACCAGACATTTTATCTTGCAAACGTTATTGATATCACAGGACGCAAAAAGGGAGAGGAAGCGCTTGTGAAATCAAGATTGCTTCTTATGTCCAGCATAGAAAGCCACAAGGAAACCATTGTTTTTTCAATTGACGGCGATTATAATTACATGTATTTCAACAAAGCCCACCGGGATTCAATGAAATTTGCTTATAACTGTGAAATTGAATCAGGTAAGAATATGCTTGAATGCATTCCCCGGGGAGATGAAAGAAAACTGATAAAGGATAATCTCGACAGGGCTTTAAAAGGGGAATCATGTTCCCTTATTCATACTTTCGGCAACGTCAACAGGGCTCACTATGAAATCTTTTTTAATCCGATCCGTAATGAGGAGGATCATATTTTCGGATGCACTGTCTTTGCCAGGAATATCACCGACAGGATAGAGGCTGAGCAGGCGCTGAAAGACAGTGAAAAAAAATTCAGGGAAATAATCAATCAGATCAACGACATGATCATTGTTTTTGATGATCAGGGCAAAATAATTATCTGGAACAGGGGGGCAGAAATGATCACCGGCTTGAAATCGCAGGAGGTAATGGGAGGAAATATTATTGATATTCAGCTTAGTCTTACACCTCCTCCGTACAATGACAGGGCAGTTATTGAAAAAGCAATAAACGGATTCCTGAAACACGAAACGCCTGAAAGATTCAATCAGATCATCGACAGTGAATTCATGATACCCGGCACCGGCAAATCAAGGAATATCCAGAGCATGGTATTCCCGATAATGCTTAACGGAGACAGTCTGTTCTGTACAGTCGTCAGGGATACCACCGAGATAAAGAGGTATGAAAAGGAATTGCTCCGTATAAGTGCGGAAAAGGACAAATTCTATTCAATGATTGCCCAGTACCTGTATACACCGTTCAATGTTTTCAATAACTTTTCAAAGCTGATGGCTGAGGAGCTGGATAACCTGCCGCTAAAGGAGATCCAGAAAATGGCCGGAATGATGAGCAAATCAGCAACAAACCTCTATGGCCTTCTTGATAATCTTCTTCAATGGACCAAGATGAACCAGGGGAAGATACCTTTTGAACCTCAAAAGCTGAATTTAAGGAAGATCAGCCTTGATGCCGTTTCAATTCTTAAACCGCATCTGGATTCAAAAAACATAAAAATAAATCTTCTGACGGAAGAGGAGATAAATATTTCGGCTGACAGCTTCATGCTTAAAACTATTTTACGGAACCTCATTTCATTTGCGATGAATTTTACGGGAAAAGAAGGGCAAATAGGTATCCAGGCAACGGAGGCTGAGTTAAAAGCCACTGTATCAGTGGATTTCAACGGAGCCGGAATAACCTCATCCAATCTTTCAAAACTGTTTGATATTTCCCAGATAAATTCATCAGCGGTTGCCGCCGAAGAGAAGGGAACATCGCTCGGGCTGCTGCTCTGCAAGGAATTTGTTGACAAACACGGCGGAAAAATATGGGCAGAGAATGGGAACGGTAACCGGTATGAAATAAAATTCACATTGCCGGTTTATACCCCGCATTGATAGAACAATATCATTGATGGAACACCTCCGGTGTTCAAAAACATTAATATGGATCAGACTAGCATTGATGGAACACCTCCGGTGTTCTGGCAACATTGGTCGTCAGACGCTCAAAAAACAATCGCGTAGCAGTTCCGTCAAAATTAGTGTTCCGGCAACATTGGCCATTATATGCACAAGAAGAATATCGCGGAGCGATTCCATTAATATTAGAATGACAGCATTTAATTCACGGGCGAACCACGGAGTGGTTCCATATGAGCAGAATTCGGGTTTATCCCTTCTATATTTCCATTCATTATTCCCTGCTGAAATCTAGTATATGCAGGGCATCCCTTGCAGTTCCTTCAACCTGGACCACTTCCGGCTTTGGAAGTTTCGGATCAAGGTTCAGGTATTGCATTCTGACTTTTACCGGGATCTCTGTTTTATAAGGGTTGCATTTCGGAATAATACTTACCGCTTTTTTTGCACCTTCATACAATGCCTTACGGGTTTCCTCAAATGGATAAAGGATTGCAGCCTCCCTCGATAATCCCATTTTTGTTGCTACGGTAATTATTTCTTTACCAAAGAATTTCCGTGCCTCCCTTGTGGTGGCTTCATCACCGGAAACCATAATAACGGGCACCCCGTAATATCCCGCTATCAGTGCATTCTGGGCAAGTTCACCCGATTCAAGTCCGTTGTACCAATATCGGTTCTCTGTCTTTGAACTCTGGGTATGATTCAGAACACCGTCGGGAGTTCCCATCATTGCATGGAATCCTATCATAACCATTCCGGCGAACGAGCTGTCGAGAGCGGAAAGATTTCCGGCGCCGGGTCGTGGCTTTCCGGTAATATATTTTGCACCGGGCTCCATCATATGAGGTATCACGGCTTGTGAACCGTGTCCGTCAAGAACAACAATTTCAGTCGCTCCGCCATCCTTCAGGCCCCGTACCACGGCAGCCAGATCGTCCATGAAATATTCGCAGGCCTGAATATTAAGGGGAGTATCTTTTTCGCGGGTCTGGTCAAACTTGAAAACTCCGCTGATTCCCTCCAGGTCGGTGTTGACATAGATTTTTATTTGTGCAATAGCCGGTCGGGAGGAAATAAGAATTAATATTAAGAATGCCGCGGACAGATATTTAAGAATAGTTCCGGGAACTGAAATTTGATTTTTCATTTTCATTTTCTATGGTTAGGGAGCAGATGTTTTTACTGATAATCTATTTGAATATATCAAAGATATTGAATTTTTGAAGAGAAGGTTATCATTGATGGAACAGCCTTGTTACCATCGGTATTAAAAACTATCCCGGAAGCCCTTAGTGTCCTTAGTGAACATCTTTGTGTCCTTTGTGGTAAAAAATAATCCTTTAACCACGAAGGACACAAAGGAAATCACAAAGTCGCACAAAGGAAAAACAATCGATTTAATAAGTTTGAGACAAACCCAGAAGCCGACGGAAATTGAATCAATCCCCTGACATTAATGGAACACCTCCGGTGTTCTGCAAAAAATGTGTAACATTCATCTAGCATAAATGGAACACCTCCGGTGTAAAGCAAAAAAGTGGATCATACAACCTGGCATTGATGGTACACCTCCGGTGTTCCGGCAACATCGGCTATCATGCGATCAAAGAATCAATCACGGAGCGGTTCCATCAAAAATAGTGTTCCGGCAATATTGGCCATTATGTGTTCAGGAAGAATATCGCGGAGCGATTCCATCAATATTAGATGGGTACATTTAATTTATGGGAGAACCACGGAGTGGTTCCATAAAACCCGCGTTAAGGTTTATTTTTCTGATTCGTTACAATTTCTTGTCTTACCCCGGGTGAAAACATTGTTATTTTTATATATTTTTATTGACAAATCCATCATTAAAGAAAGGAGCCATCCATGAGTTCAAACTACCCAAAGAAAAACAAACCTCTAAAAGAATTCTCCAGAAGGAAGTTTTTAGGCACAGTGAGCGCTGCAACCGCAGGGTTCACTATAATTCCCCGTCATGTGATGCCCGGCAAGGGGTATCAGCAGCCAAGCGATATGCTTAATGTTGCCGGTATTGGGATCGGAGCCCGCGGGGCAGCTGATATCAGGGGTCTGTGTGATCCGGATGTTCCGATAGTGAACCCTCAGCGCACCAGCACAGGCCAGCCTTTTAGCAAGGAGGAGCTTGCTGCCAGGGCGGCAAGAGCGGCCAACGCGCCTGCCCAGGGTGCCAGGCCCGGACAGGGTCAGCAGCCAGCCCAGGGCGGTCAGCCTCCGCAAGGTGCAGGTGCCCAGCAGCAGCAGAGACCAGCAAGGGATCCTATAAAACTGGCCAACATCTATGCACTTTGTGATGTGGATACCGATTTTGCAGCTCACATATTCAAAGGATATCCCAAGGCAAAGGTCTATACCGACTGGCGCCGGATGCTCGACAGGGAAAAATCGATTGATGCAGTAGTGATTGGAACTCCCGATCATAACCATGCACCGATAGCAGCCGCATTCATGAGGCAGAAAAAGCATGTGTATGTGGAGAAGCCGTTATGCAAAACCATTTATGAGTGCCGCAAGCTTGCTGAGATCGCAAAGGAATACGATGTTGTAACCCAGATGGGTAACCAGGGGCACGCAAGCGAGGGAGCACGGCTGATTAACGAATGGATCCAGAGCGGTGCCATCGGGCTTGTCAGGGAAGTTAATCTTTCTACAAACAGGCCTATATGGCCTCAGGGCAATATTACCCGGCCGGCAGGTGTTCCGGTTCCAAAATCACTTGACTGGGATGTATGGCTCGGCCCGGCACCGAAGAAGGATTATCACCCTGATATCTGCCATTTCAACTGGCGGGGATTGCGTGATTACGGAACCGGAGCCCTCGGAGACATGGGAGCCCATATCTACGACCACGCTTTCTGGTCGCTTAATCTGGGGATACCTACAAAGGTCCAGGCAAGTTCATCGGTATTCAACAATGAATTCTGGCCCCTTGCAGAAATGATAACCTACGAATTCCCGGCCAGGGGATATATGCCGCCTGTTACGATTACATGGGTTGATGGCGGATTACGTGCAGTGCGTCCGGTCGAAATTGATCCGGGCACCCGCGTCAATTCAGCTCTCTATATCGGTGACAAGGGCGTTTTGATGCATGGAGACTACGGAGGGAATCCCCAGCTTCTGCCCAAAAAAGTGATGGACCAGTTTGAACCACCGAAACCATGGCTTCCAAGATCACCGGGCATATATGCTGAATGGGTTGATGCAATCAAGACCAATACAAAGTCATCTACCGACTTCTCATATGCAAGCAAGCTTGTTGAAACGATGATGCTGGGAAATATTGCAGTGCTTCTGGCAAACAGGAACATTACACTGGAATACAATCCCGATAAGATGGAGTTCACGAATCTTCCTGAAGCCAACGAACTTCTTCATTACAAATACAGGGAGGGCTGGACACTTTAAAATTTTCAGAAATAATGCCTCATGGGGTTTCTTAAGAAACTGATACCTCCCGAAAGGTGGAAGCTACCTGTACTTTTGGCTGCAGGTATCTTTACAGGACTTGGTCTGTTTTCTTTTCACATTTCAAATGCTCCGGCTTATCTCGGAGATAAGCCGGAGACATGTGTTAACTGCCATATTATGGCACCCCAGTATGCAACATGGTATCATAGTTCCCACCGTGAAAAGACAACCTGCAACGAATGTCATGTCCCCCACAATAATATTGTTAGTAAATACTTCTTTAAAGCCAGGGATGGCGTCAGGCATGCAACGATTTTCACACTGCGCAGGGAACCCCAGGTTATTTTCATAAAGGAGGAGGGAAAGGAGGTTGTTCACAAAAACTGTATCAGGTGCCACAAGGAGCTCATTACAGACAGTAAGCTGCTCGCTTACAACCGGGAGACAGATGAGTTCAGAATGGACAGGGATTGCCTCGATTGCCACCGTGAGACCCCGCATGGCAGGGTGAACAGCCTGTCGAGCGTGCCATGGGCACGGGTACCTCTTCCGGGACCTGTGGCCCCCGAATGGCTGAATGAGGCAATTAAAAAGAAAATAAAATAATACTCTTGATATGGGATCAATTCAGGAAACTCTAAAGAAAAGACCGTGGCTCGGATGGGTGATTTTTGCCGCAACCGTAGCAATAGTGTTCCTTCTGGGAATGCTTGCCTCATCAATAATACAGAGAAGGGCAGAAGCAGTTTTTGCGTATTCGCCGGAAATAACCTTCTCCGAATTTGAGCCAAGGAACGAAAAATGGGGAGAGATATTTCCCAGGGAGTACAATACTTATATGAAAACCGCTGATACGACCTTCAGGAGCAAGTATAATGGAAATGCAATGGTCGACATGCTGGAGGAGTCTCCACGCATGGTTGTCCTCTGGGCAGGATATCTTTTTTCGAGGGAGTACGGCCAGGGAAGGGGTCACTTTTATGCGGTCGACGACATTCAAAGAAGCCTGCGCACCGGAGCCCCTTCGGCAGGAGTTCCCAGCCCTCAGCCAAATACCTGCTGGACATGCAAAAGCCCTGATGTCCCCAGACTACTGAATCAGACAGGTGCCGCCGAATTTTACAGGGGAACATGGGATAC
>Ga0105106_10002824_pt1 | contig 12472 bp, 10 predicted proteins | sample PPLLaktember2015_5_FD_79109 | JGI IMG/M metagenome (GOLD analysis project Ga0105106, IMG submission 79109) | Freshwater sediment microbial communities from Prairie Pothole Lake near Jamestown, North Dakota, USA - PPLs Lake P8 Core (1) Depth... | ecosystem: Environmental > Aquatic > Freshwater >...
GACGGGCTGGCGGTCATTATAGCCAAGCCGGCCCGGCCGCGCCAGTGACGCCTCCCTTAAAGGATGCGCTCCCGAAGCCGTGCCGGCTTCGGGAGCGCAGGTGCGGAGCAGCCTCAGGCGCTCGGGGCGGCCGGGGGCGTCAGCGCCCCGGATGTCCCGGCCGGCCGTTGATAGAGCTGCAGGCCGAAGCGCGTCACCAGGACGCTCCCCAGGCCCAGCGAGCCGACCAGCGCCGGCGCCATCCACCCGACACACGGGATGAAACCGATCCCGTCCGCGACCAGGGTCAAGACCAGCGTGCCCAGCCCGGCCGCCGCGGCCGGGTGCAACGACCAGCGGAAGGCCTCCGCCATGCGCGTGCCTACTTCCAGCCCGAGCCCGAGCCAGCCGAAGACCACCGCCACGACCAACAGCATTGCCCCGGCGATGGTCACCGGGATCAGGCAGATGGTCGCCGCCAGAACGACCAGGAACAGCGGGACGACCACGGCCGTCAGGATGCCCAGCCCGCCGGTGATGAGCGGCTGTTCGACAGCCGTCCGCCCGACGCGCGAGGTGTGCACCGGCAGGAACATGACCAGCAGGACCGCCAGACCGGCCAGGAGCACGGCCCTCAGGATGTACGAGACGCCGGAGAACCACATGCCGCTGAGGCCCGGCCAAGCCTGGATCGGCCACGGGCCGGAGGGGACGCGCACGACGCGCCCGAACTCCCAATCGAAGGGCACCCGGACCGCATCGCCGGAAAGGACCTCCCCCGAGACCACGGCGCCCTCGTGGCGTCTCAGGTTCCCACCGAACACGGTGACATCGCCCTGGATCTCGGCCGTACTGTCCAGGGTCAGGTTGCCGCCGAACAGCGCGACATCCCCCTCGACGACGCCTCTCATCTCCGCGTTCCCGCCCATCAGGAAGATGCTGCCCTCGACCAGCGAGCCGCTTTCCAGGACGACATTCCCGCCCAGGACCACCAGGTCCCCGGTGAGTGTCTCGCCTTCCCGAAGGGTGTAGTCCCCGCCGAAAATGACCTCGCCGTCGCTCTCCCCGGCCGCCAGCGCGGAGCCGGGCAGGGCTGCGACAAGCAGCGCTACCAGCGCCAAAAGGACAATCGATCGTTTCATCTCACGCCTCCTCGATGCACCGGCAGTGCAAACCGGTGCATGGTGATGAACCAGGCTCCCGCCAGGCCGACTGTGGCGGCCATCAACCCCAGCGCCAGCGCCATGCCGGAGGCGATGGAGATCGGCTCGGGCAGGCTTCCGACGAATGCGCCCGCCAGACCCCACACCAGTCTGGCATCGGCGATCCAGCCTGCCAGTGTGCGCAGGCCTCCTGCCGCCCAGTCAGCCGGGGAGCCCAGCACGCCCGCAACCAGCAGAGCCAGCAAAAAGACCGCCATACCCGCCATGAGCCCCAACGCCGACCATGCCTGGCGGACCGCACGACGCTCGCTCGCCCCTTCCATGCGGGCGCGCCAACGCGCTGTGAAACCCGGAGCCGGGCGGAGAGACTCGGCGGTCCGGAATTCCGCCTCGACTTCCTCGAGTGCGCCCGCCAATGCCGCGCACGGACCGCATTCATCGAGGTGCGCCCGCAGGCGTCCAGACTCGTCCGGCGTCAGCTCGTCCCGCATCAACAGCCAGGCCTCAAACGGCTGATGGCTCATTGTGTCTCCCTCGCACCAGCGCCGGCTGGGGCTCCCCTTCCCGCCAGCGCTCTGCCAACGTTCGCCGCGCCCGATGCATGCGGCTCTTGACGGCGCCCACCGAAGTCGACAGGACCTCGGCGATCTCCTCGTAGGAAAGGTCGTACCAGTAGTGCAGGGTGATCGCGGCGCGTTCCTGCGGGCCAAGGCCTCGGGTCAGTTTGCTGATGCGGTCGCTTCGCTCCCGGATCGCCAGCGCCTCCTCCGGACCCGTGCCCGAATCGGCCGGCTCCTGTTCGCGCGGAACGTCCTCTCCCGGGGCCGGCAGGAAACGGCGCCGGCGGATCATGTCGATGCAGTAGTGTGAAGCGATGGACAGCAGCCATGTCGGGAAAGGGCGCTGGGGATCGTAGCGCTTGAGGTTGCGGAACGCGCGCAGGAAGGTCTCCTGTGCAGCGTCCTCGGCCTCGCCGGCATCGCCCAGCATCCGGGAACACAGGTTGTAGACCGGCACCTGGAAGGTCTCTACCAGGCGGGCGAACGCCTCGCCATCTCCGGCGCGTGCCCTGGCTACCCACTCTGCCTCCGACTGGCCAAAGGTGACTCTCACTACCGATCCCTTCGGTTTGACCTACATCTATCTACGAAGCTCCGGCCCGCAGGTCGCGGGCCGTCAACACGCCGGGCCGGGGTCCCCCACCCCGGCCCGGTCCAAGTCCAGGTCTACGGTCGACCGCTAGGCGGCGGGGAATCGTCGCAGGACGGTCGCCGGGGTCGGAACGACCGCCCGGTCGCCGATCTTCATCTCAGAGGGCGGCTTCCCGGCCTCCTTGGGGGCTCCCTGGTAGACGGCGATGGGCGTCCCCTCAACGGCGGCCTTCTTCTCCAGGTAGGCCTGCCCGAGCAAGTACCCTTCACTGTCCACCGCGCAGGAGGTCACCGTCCCAACCACGCGCCCGCGCCGATCCACGACCGGGTCGCCGTTGTGGGCCATGCGCACTCCCTTATCGTCGAAGCGGAAGCGCGTCACCTCACCCTTTCGGGAGCGCTCTTGTTCCAGGAAGGCGCTGCGGCCGATGAACCAGGGCTTGTAGGTCTTCACATATGACCCAAAACCGGCGTCGCCGACGCCCAGCCCAAGCGAGCCGGCCATCTCATGCCCGTACAGCGGCAGGCCGGCCTCCGTCCGCAGCGAATCGCGCGCTCCCAAACCGACCGGTTTGATCCCGTACGGCTGGCCGACCTTCAGGAGTGCCTCCCAGAGCGCCACACTCCGGTCGGGGTGGACGAAGAGTTCATAGGCGATCCGCTCACCGGTATAGCCTGTCCGGCTGATGACCAGATCGAATCCGCCCAGGCTGCCCTCCATGACCCCGGCCCACTTCAGCCGGCGCAATCGGTCGGCGGTCGCGGGTTCCGCGCCGAGGGCCAGCAGGATTTCCAGGCTCTTCGGGCCCTGAAGGGCGATGTCGACCCGCATCTGGCCGCCTTCCTTCGGGTCGCGCAAGTTGCGCAAGACACAGTCCCTCCCAAAGGCAAGCGCCCAGGGTCGCTCAACATCGACTTGGACGCGCCCCTCCTTGACCGCGGTCAACCAGGCCCAATCCTTGTCGTCATTGGAGGCATTGACCACCACCAGGTAGGCGTGCTCCTGGCGGCGGTAGACCATCGTGTCGTCCAGAACCGAACCGTCGGGGAGCAGGAACTGCGAGTAGAGCGACTCCCCGACCTCCAACGAAGCGACCTCGTTGCCGACCACGCTGTCGAGGAAAGCGCAGGCCGAAGGTCCTTCGACCTGGTAGACGCCCATGTGGCTGACATCGAACAAGCCGGCAGCCTGGCGAGTGGCCAGGTGCTCCTCGATGACCGAGGTATACCAGACCGGCATATCCCACCCGGCGAAGGGCACCATCTTGGCGCCCAGGGCGCGGTGAGTGGCGTTGAGCGCGGTCTTCTTCGGCTCCCCCTCGGGGGGTTCCCGCCATTCGAAGGACGGTAACGCCTTACCTGCCCCAGCCGGGATGCCGACATACCAGGGCTTGTCCTCGGTCACGGCCCCCGCCGCTGCAGGTTTCTCGGCGACGCCCTTTAGACAGACGGCGACAGGGCCGGGGAGCCGTTTATGCGGATCGGCTGCGTCGAACGCTACGAAGCCGTCCGACAGGTCGCGCAGCCAGATCAGCGCCAGCGGTACTTCCGCCGCCGGCAGGCACAATTCCCATGTGTCTGCCTGAGTGCGCGTGAGAACCGAGTCGATCGCCTTGCGCGGCGTGTTCAGCGCGGCTTTGACTGACTGTCCAAGCTTCAGACCTTCCGGCCGGACGTTCGTCGCCCAGCGCAGGAAGTCCTGCGCGCGCGAACCGCGCAGGCCCAGGCTGGCGAACTTGCCTTGCGGAGGCGGATCGTCCGGGTAGTAGAAGTGCGGAGACCCGTGCCGGCTTGGCTGAGTCTCGACACCCTTCTGCATGGCCAGGTCGCGCACCTCGATGCGAGTCTTCTGAAGCGCCTCGAAGTCGACCTTGGCCCGCCGCTGCGGGCCTTTGCGGCCCTGCAGCGTGTGCGGGGTGCAGGCTTTGAGCAACCGGCCGATCATGCCGGCGACGGCCGCCGCATCTGCCTCGGTGAAGCCGCGCTGGGTGATCCAGGGCGTGCCCAGACGAATACCCGACGGGCTGGCGGCGGAGCGGTCGCCCGGGATGGTGTTGCGGTTGACAACGATGCCGGCCAGATCGAGAATGCGCGCCGCCTGGTCCCCGGAGAGATGCGTCCCGTCGGGACCGGTGATCGAGCGGCAGTCCAGATTCGTCAGGTGGGTGTCGGTGCCGCCGAAGGGGATGCGGAAGCCGGACTCCTGTAGACCTTTGGTCAACGCCAGGCAGTTGGCCACAACCTGCCGCTGCATGGTCTTGAACGAATCGGTGGTGGCGAGTTTGAAGGTCAGCGCCTGAGCGGCGATCGTGCTCATGTGCGGGCCCCCCTGCTCGCCGGGAAAGACGGCCTTGTCGATCTTCGACGAGAGCGCGGCCGAGGTGGTCAGGATGGCCGCGCCGCGCGGCCCGCACAAGGACTTGTGCGTCGTGAATGTGACCACGTCGGCGATCCCGACGGGCGAAGGATACACCCCGGCTGCCACCAATCCGGCCACATGGGCGATATCCGCCAGCAGGAAGGCGCCGACGGCGTCGGCAATGCGGCGGAATTGGCGCCAATCGACCGACCACGGATACGAGGAGTAGCCGGCAATGATGAGCCTTGGTCGGTGTTCGAGGGCCAGGGCCTCGATGGCGGCGTAGTCGATCCGCTCGGTCTGCGGGTCAACAGTGTAGTGCACTGCTTTGTAGTACTTGCCCGAGCGATTGGCGGATGAGCCGTGCGTCAGATGACCCCCATGCAGCAGGTCCATGCCCATGACCACGTCGCCGGGGGTGACCAGCGCATGGTAGACGGCATTGTTAGCCGGCGCGCCGGACAGGGCCTGCACATTGACGAAGATCTTCTCCGCTGGAAAGCCATTGGCAGCGAAGGCTTCGGCGCAGCGGCGGCGGGCCAGGGCCTCGACCGTGTCGGCGTATTCGACACCCTTGTAATAGCGCGGATCGGAATCGCGCCGGTATTCGGCCAGCCGGGCGGCGTAGTCCAGAATCTCGGCCTCGGTCATCCGCCGGGTAGCTTCCTCGGGGTAGCCCTCGGCATAGATGTTTTGGAACGCGGAGGCCAGCAATTGTCGGACCGCCGGAGGTGCGGCGCTTTCAGACGGGATCAGGATGATGCGCCGATACTGGCGTTCGGCTTCGATCTGGGCGAGTTCATGAAGCGCGGGGTCCAGATCAGCGAGTTCGCTGCGGACGAGGAAATCGGGCATGAGGCACTCCAACCGGTGTGAGAGGGCTCGGACCGGGCGCGGAAATGTCTGACAACCCATTGTATGTCCGGGCCGCGCGAGGGTCAAGGACAGGGGTCATGCGCAGGGGGTGCGTTTGGTCCGCGAGTGCCGCCTACGGCCCGGGGAGCGGGCCGCCCTGCTCCACCCACAGATCGAAGACAGGATCGAGGTCGCAGCGGCAGGCGGACTCGGCTGCACGGGCGAAGTCGGCCGGCTCGGCGAAACCGTAGCGGTAGTCGCCGAAATACTCCTGCAGGAAGCGGAAGAAGACCTCATCCCCCAGCTGCCGGCGCAACGCATCGAAGAACAACGCGCCCTTGGCATACACGATCAGCGCGTACTCGTTCTCCGAGGCGTACTCGCCCACCGGCAGCCCGATCGGTGTCTGGGATCGGCTGGCGAAGCCGGCCACCAGATCGTGGAACTCGCGCACCAAGGTCGTGCCGCGCTCGGGGCCGACGGCGGCCTCATAGTAGAGGACCTCCGTGTAGGAGGCCGCAGCTTCGTCCAGCCAGGGCGCCTCAAGCTGGTCGCTGCCAATCAGGCCGTAGAACCACTGGTGGCCGACCTCATGAACGACCGGTTCGATGATCCATGAGGTCCCCAGCGTGCCGATGTAGACCAGTCCGGGATACTCGATCCCTCCGAAGGCGCCGGGCGCGTCGACCAGGTCAAGTTCGGCATACGGATAGGGCCCGATCCACTCGCTGAGCGCAACCAGCTGCGTCTCGGCCGCGTCCAGCATGCGGCGCAAGTCTCCGGTATGGTCGGGAAGCACCCAGGCGCGCAGAATGACCCCGTCGACCTCCCGCTCCTCCAGGACCAGCGGGCCGAGGGCGAGTGCGACGTCGCGCATCGGTCCGGTCACTACACGCACCGTCTGCCGGCCGTCCGCATGCACGACCGTGTCGACCACCGTACCGCTGACCGCCAGTGCCTGGTCGGCCGGCGCGGTGATCTGCAGATCGTAGTAGGCGGCGTCGGAGTTGGTCGTGTCGCCGCCTGGAGGCGCGGGCTCGACCTGCCAGGCATCGTCCACAAGCCGCGGCAACAACGGGTAGAACGTGGGCGCGATCAAGACGCCCTGCGTGATGGCGAAGCGGCTCGGCGCATCGGCCGTCATGAGTCCGTCGACCTGGATGTGGAACGGCAGGCTGAGGTCCACCAGGGCGCCCGGCGCCAGGCTCACCGGCAGCGGAATTCGCAGCGCGATCCCGCCCATCTCCGGCCTCGGCTCGACGCTCTCGCCATTCACCAGGACTGGCCCGGCGGTCATCTCGGCATCATACTGGCCGTCGTTCGGCCACAACATCAGGACCACGTCCTCGAGCTGGTCATCGAGCGGATTGGTGTAGCGGATGCGCGCCTGGCCGTCGAGCGTGGCGCGTGCCCTGGCCAGGTCCAGCCCGACCTCGACCTCGATCCAGTAGCGGGTCAAGTGCGGCCGGGCGGCAAGATCGGCAGAGAATTCGGGGCGCAGGGCAGCCCCATGCTCGGAGAGGCTGGTCGAGGCGGTCGGGGTGGCCGGCAGGGTCGCCGTCGCGCGCGGCGCCCCGGTCGGCGTGTAGGCCGCCGGGAGCGTAACCGGCGCCGGCCGGGTGGGCGTGGAGGCAGCCGGAAGCAGGGACGTGACGGTTTCACAGGCCAGCAGTGCCGGCAGGATGAGCGCGATGCCCCAACGCCGATGCACACACGCCTCCCGTGTCCTCAGAGATCTGGGGCGCCGCGCGCGACGCCCCAGGTGGGCGGAACAGGACTCGAACCTGCGACCCCTTCTGTGTAAGAGAAGTGCTCTAACCAACTGAGCTATCCGCCCTGGCGCATTATAGCCGGGCGTCAGGGGAGCGTCAACGAAGCCCCGCGTTGCCCGCCCTTGGGCCTTGTGCTATAGTTCGCCGCTGGTTGCCCCCATCCCGGGAATCGCGCCGCCCCAGGAGGCGCCGCATGGGCTCATACGAGGAACGCATCCGGGAGTCCCGGCCATCGCTTTCCCCCAGCTTGCGCCGGCTGGCCGACTTCCTGCTCGATTCCTCGATCCAGGCGGCCTTCCTGACCGCGACCGAGCTGGCCCATACGCTCGACATCGATCCGGCCACAGTCGTGCGCTTCGCGCAGAAGCTCGACTATCCGGGCTACCCTCAACTGCAGCGCGAGATCCGCGATAAGGTCCGCCGCGAGTTGATCAGCGACCGGCGCGCCGCGCCGGACAGCCCATCGGCCGCAGCCGAGACGGCCCTGGCCGATGTCGTGCGTCACCTGGAGCTGGTGCGACGCACCTTCCCGCTGGAGGCGGCCGCCAGACTGCTCGCTGCCCTTGACGAAGCGGAACGGGTGATCGTCCTGGCGGAGAGCGCCGCGTTGCCGCAGGCGCGCACGCTCTCGACCTGGCTCGAGTCAGGCGGCTACAGCGTCCACCTGGCCGGCGGAAACCCGGCCGATCTGGCCCGCGCCTTGGCCGGCGCGCGCAAGGGCGATTTGATTCTGGCCATCCAGGCCGTGGAGGAGACCCCCTTCCTGCCGCGCGCGTTGGCGCAAGCCCAATCCAGCCGCATCGTCACCGCGGCACTGGCGGCCATCCCCTCCATGGAGATCACCCGCCACGCTGACATCCTGATCGCCCCGCACGCCAGCGCCGACGCAGCACTGGGGCCGGTCAGCCTGAGCGCCATGGTTTACGCGCTGGTCAGCATGCTGGCTCAGGTGCGGCCGGGCCGCTTCAAGGCCGCCGCCGAGCGCGTCGACGAGCTGACCCAACACCTGATCTCCGACTCGGCCGATTCAGACGGCCGCCCGGCCAAGCCGCGTCGAAGCTGAAGTGCCCGCTCGCACCCGGTCGCTCCGCCAGGGGGCCCGATGGGCGCAGCCCTGATCGCCGCCACGCTGGGAGCGGCCATCCTCATCTGGGAACTCTGGATCTGCGAGGGGGCGCACTTCGGCCGCGGCTTTGTCGTCTGGCTGTACGACCTGGCCGCATCTCGTTACGACCGCATCAAGCGCTTCACCCCGGCCTGGGAGTCACGCTTTCTCGGTGAGCCGGTCGCCGCGGCGCTGGGCGGGTTAACCGACGCCCTGCTCCTGGACGTGGGTGCCGGCACCGGCCGGTTGGGCCGGGCCGCACTGCCCCTAGAAGAGTTCCGCGGTTCGATCATCTCCGTTGAGCCGTCTCGCGCCATGCAGCGTCTCGGCCGCCAGCTGACCGCCGGCGGCCGGAATATCTGGGTGCGCGCCTGGGCCGTGCCGCTGCCGTTCCGCAGCGAGTCGTTCGATATGGCCGTCGGCCTGGAGATGATCGAGTTCACGCCGCAGCCGCGCCGGACGCTGGAGGAGATGGTGCGGGTGCTCCGGCCGGGCGGATGGCTGTTGGTGACGAACCGAGTCGGGTCGCAGGCGCGCTGGATCTTCGGTCGGACCTTCACGCGCCAGCGCTTCCCGGAAGTCTTAACCGGGCTCGGCCTGCAGGACGTCGAAACCTACCGCTGGCAGATCGATTATGATCTGGTGTGGGCCCGCAAGCCACAACGGGCGTGAATGGCGGAGAGGGTGCATGAAGATCGTACGCTACACCCAGGCACTGCAATCGACGCCCACGTGGGGCTGGTTGTCGGAGGACCGGATCGGCGTCCTGGATGGGTCTCCATTCGGCGAATACCGGCGTGAGAAGGCCAGCCTGCCCGCGGAAAGCGCGCGGCTGCTGACGCCCGTCCGGCCGGGTAAGGTCATTTGTGTCGGGCGCAACTACGCCGCGCATGCCGCCGAACACGATTCTGAAGTCCCCGAACTGCCGCTGATCTTCCTCAAGCCGCCGACCAGCGTGATCGGCCCTGGTGAGACCATCCTGCTACCGCCGCAGTCGCAGGAGGTCGAGCACGAGGGCGAGCTGGCGGTCGTCATCGGACACGGCGGGCGCTGGATCGAGCCGCAGCAGGCCGGCCAACACATCTTGGGCTACACCATCGCCAATGACGTGACCGCCCGCGACCTGCAGCGCAGCGACGGGCAATGGACGCGCGGCAAGGGCTTCGACACCTTCTGCCCGCTCGGACCCTGGATAGAAACCGAGCTCGATCCGGCCGACACGCTGATCACCTGTTCGGTGAACGGTCAGATGCGCCAGATGGCCTCGACGCGCGACATGGTCTTCCCCGTTCACCAGGTGGTCGCCTTCGTGTCGTCGTTCATGACCCTGGAGGCGGGGGACGTGATCCTGACCGGCACGCCGGCCGGCGTCGGCCCGCTCCTGGACGGCGACGAAGTCAGCGTCGAGATCGAAGGCATCGGCCAGCTGACCAACCCTGTCCGCGCCGATCGTCGCGGACGCTGATCCCTTCCGGCGGAGGCGCTGCATGGGCTTGAAACCCGACCACTGGATCGTGCGCATGGCGCGCGAGCACCGCATGATCGAGCCGTTCGAAGACGGTCAGGTGCGCGATGGGGTGATCTCGTACGGCGTGTCCTCGTACGGGTACGACATCCGCGTCGCCGACGAATTCAAGATCTTCACCAACATCTATTCGGCCGTGGTCGACCCGAAGCACTTCGACACACGCTCGATGGTCGACTTCAAAGGCGAGGTATGCGTCATCCCCCCCAACTCCTTCGCGCTGGCGCGCACGGTGGAGTACTTCCGCATCCCCCGCAGCGTGCTGACCGTCTGCGTCGGCAAATCGACCTACGCCCGCTGCGGGATCATCGTGAATGTGACTCCCTTCGAGCCGGAATGGGAAGGCTTCGTCACGCTGGAGATCTCCAATACCACGCCGCTGCCGGCGCGCATCTACGCCAACGAAGGAATCGCCCAGGTGCTCTTCTTCGAGGCCGATGAGGAATGCCGGCAGTCGTACGCCGAGAAGAAGGGAAAGTACCAGAAGCAGCAAACCATCGTCCTGCCGAAGCTGTGAGGCCTGCCGGGCGGGCTCCGAATCGCTGAGACAGCCCGACGCCTGCAAGGAGATTGCTTCGTCGGGCTTCGCCCTCCTCGCAATGACACTCTCGATGGCTGTCATTGCGAGCGCCGGCCTGACGGCCGGCGCGTGGCAATCGCATCGCCTGCGAGACTCCAATCCCCTCGCGTGCGCGGTATACGGCAACCCTCGGCTGACCTGCGAGCGCGAGTGTGCCGGGGTCGCCTGACCCCGGCACACCTTCGCGGTCACGCGCTCAGCCTGGCGTCCCGTCGGACCGATCAGCGCCCCGAGTCGACCGGCTAGCTCGTCTCTGCCCGATAGGCTTTGACGTCCTCGATCGCCTTGCGGACGTTGACGAACGGCAGGATGATCAACCCCATGACAAAGAAGAAGATCAGTGACAGGATCGCCGGGCGCAGGCTGCCGAAGGCCTGATTCATCACCCCGAAGAGCAACGGCCCGATCCAGGACGTCCCCCGCTCACTGACTTCGTAGAACGAGTAGAACTCCGCCTCCCTGCCCTCCGGGATCATCTGGGCGAACAGGCTGCGGCTGATCGCCTGGCTCCCGCCCATCACCAGGGCGATAAAGCCGCCCAGGATCCAGAACTCAAGCACGCGCGTGTCGCCGCGCAAGCCGAAGTAGGCATAGATCACCACCCCGGCCCAAATCACCAGGCTGATCAGGATCGAGTTCTTCGCCCCGACCCACTTGGCCAGCTTGCCCCAGAACAGCGCCCCGCCGAAGGCCACGAACTGGATCATCAGAATGACCATCGTCAACGTGGACTGGTCGACCTCCAGCCCGCCGCGCAGCAGCGGCGCAGCGGCGAACGTGGCCGATACGGCGATGACGGTCTGGATGCCGTCGTTGTACAGGAAATAGGCCAGCAGGTACTTGAGCGTCTCCGGGAAGTTGCGCAGTTCCCGCAGCGTCTTGCCCAACTGCTTGAAGCCGACGCCGGCGTAGGTCTGCCCTGGTGGCAGGGGCCGGCGGGCATGCCGCGGCTGCAGGCGCGTCCAGGTCAGGAACGACCAGCCCAGCCACCACACTCCGGCCGAAGCCAGATTGATGCGCACCGCCAGGCCGGTCGGTACCCCCAGCTTCTCTCGCATGAGATAGAAGACCAGGTTCAAGACCAGCAACAGGCCGCCACCCAGGTAGCCCATCGCCCAGCCATACGAGGAGACCCGGTCGCGCTGGTCTTCGCTGGCGATATCGGGAAGATAGGAGTTGTAGAAGACCATGGCTGCGCCGAAAGCCAGGTTGGCGATGATGAACAGCAAGCCGCCCAGCCACCACAACGGACCCGTCACGGCGAACAGGCCGATGGTGGCCAGGGCGCCGATCGTGGCGAAGAGCCGCATCATCTCCTTGCGCAGATGCGAGTAGTCGGCGATGGCGCCCAGGATGGGCAGGAACAGAACCTGGAGTCCGACGGAGATGGAGACACAGTACGGCAGGAAGGAATCCGGGGCAATGGGTATGGAGCCCAGACGGGCCATGCCGTCGGAAAACCCGGCGGCCACCTCGGCCGCCAGCGAGGCCAGATACGGCCCCAGGAAAACCGTGCCGACGGTCGTGCTGAAGGCCGAATTGGCCCAGTCGTACATCGCCCAGCCGCGGATCTCACGCTTGTCATTGATCGTCGCCGTAGGGGAAGTTGTCATCCGGGCACCTCGCTCGCAAACGCAGGCTCGGTAGTCTGGAAAGCAGACCAGGTCACAGCTTGGCCAGCAGCTCGCGCTTCTTGGTCTGGAACTCTTCTTCGGTCAGCGCACCCTGTTGGCGCAGATGATCGAGGCGGGCGATCATGGCGGGCACGTCCTCGGCGGCCGGCGGGCGCGGGCCGCCTGCCCCGATTTCATCGTGTCCCATCTTCTCTTTGGCGTTCAGCATGGCCGTCTTGAAATGGATCGGGTCGGCGATGAACTCGAACCGGTTGACAGCCAGCTCGCTGGCGGTCAGGATCTCCACGTCGCCGTACTCGAACAGACGCCCGAAGAATGACTGCTCCATCTTGACGTCGTTGACCTTCTC
>Ga0105106_10002825_pt1 | contig 12472 bp, 10 predicted proteins | sample PPLLaktember2015_5_FD_79109 | JGI IMG/M metagenome (GOLD analysis project Ga0105106, IMG submission 79109) | Freshwater sediment microbial communities from Prairie Pothole Lake near Jamestown, North Dakota, USA - PPLs Lake P8 Core (1) Depth... | ecosystem: Environmental > Aquatic > Freshwater >...
AGAGCGTCACGCGCTCGTGGTTGAGCTGGCTCGTGATCAGGCGCCAGCCCTTGTTCTCGCCGCCCACGAGGGCGTCGGCGGGCACCCGGACGTCGTCGAAGAACACACAATTGATGTCGTGCTGGGAGAGCAGCTGCATCGGGACCACGCGGATCCCCGGCGTCGAGAGCGGGACCACGAAGAGCGAGATGCCCGCGTGCTTCGGCGCCGCGGGGTCGGTGCGCGCCGCGAGCCAGATGTAGTCGGCGTCGCCCGCGAGGCTCGTGAAGATCTTCTGTCCGTTGATCACGTACGCGTCGCCCTGGCGCTCGGCTCGGGTGCGGAGCGAGGCGAGGTCGGTGCCGGCCTGGGGCTCGGTGTAGCCGATGCAGAAGTGGATCTCGCCGGTCAGGATCTTCGGCAGGAAGAACTTCTTCTGGGCGTCGCTGCCGTGGGCCATGATCGTCGGTCCGACGGTGTTGACGGTGAGCATCGGCACCGGCGCGCCGGCGCGCATGGACTCGTCGAAGAAGATGAACTGCTCGACCGGCGAGCGGCCCTGGCCGCCGTACTCCTTCGGCCAGCCGATGCCGAGCCAGCCGTCCCGCGCCATCTGTTTCACCACCGCGCGCATGGTCGGGCCCGTGCCGTGGCCGACGTGCAGGGCGTCACGGATCTCCGGAGTCAGCAGGCGCTCGTAGTAGGCGCGGAGCTCGGCGCGCAGGCGCTCCTGCTCGGCGTCGTAGGCGACGTACATGGGCCCTCCCGCCGGCCCGATCCGGCCCGGCCGCCCTCTCGGGTGCGGAAAGAATGAAACGCGTTCTATTTTACGCGGGCGGCCCGTGGAAGTCGACGGGAGTGCGCGGCCAGATCGACGAGGCGAGGGGCCCAGAAGCAAGAAGGCCCGCCTCGCGGCGGGCCTTCCGGCTACTTCTTGCCCTTGCCGTAGCGCTTTCGGAAGCGCTCGATCTGCCCGGCGGCATCGAGCTCGCGGCTCTGCCCGGACCAGAACGGATGGCTGTAGGCCGTGATCTCGAGCCGGACGACCGGAACGGTCTGGCCGTCGACCTCGCGATTCTCGTTCGAGGTCATGGTCGAGCGCGAGAGCCACTCGGTGCCGGTCGCGGCGTCGACGAAGAGGACGGGGTGGTAGTCGGGATGGATGTCGGGCTTCATGACCGGCTACCAGCTCGACTTGCGGACGCCCGGGAGCATCCCCTTGAGCGCCAGGTCGCGCACCGCGATGCGCGAGAGATCGAACTTGCGGTGGTAGCCGCGGGCGCGGCCCGTGAGGCCGCAGCGGTTGTGGATCCGCGTCGGGCACGAGTTCCGCGGGAGCTTCTCGAGGGCCGCGATGATCGTGCCCTTCTCCTCCACGGAGACGTTCGCGTCCTTCAGCCGCTTGCGGAGCTCGGTCCGCTTGGGCTTGAACTTCTGGACCAGGACTGCGCGGCGCTCGTCGCGCAGCTTCTGGGAAAGCTTGGCCATCTCAACCTCCGGAATCGACCGATCGGGGCCCGGCGCGACGCGCCCGGCCATGGAGGCGGGAGATTGCCTTTCCCGGCGCGGGCCTGCCACCCCCTTCTTCCAGGATCCGGGGGCCGCCGGCCCGTCCGGGCCAGCCGGGCCGGAGGGTGGAGCTGCGCCTTGCCCGGTCGCGGGCCTCCCCGCACCATGCGGCCTCTGATCGAGGTGCCATGCCGCCGCTCTTCCAGGCCCTGCTCGCGGCGCTCGCCGTGAGCGCGATCGCCCTCGTCGGCATCGTCTTCCTGTTCCAGCGCCGTTGGTCGCATCGCAGCGAGATGGCCCTCGTGAGCTTCGCCGCCGGCGTGCTCCTCGGCTCGGCCTTCCTGGAGCTCTTCCCGGAGGCGCTCGCGCACGCCGGCACCGACGTCGACGGCCTCTTCCTGGCGCCGCTCGCCGCGATGATCGCGTTCTTCTTCCTGGAGCGGTTCCTGCACGGCTTCCACGGCCACGACGGCGAACACGCCCGGACGCCGAGCACCCTGATCCTGGTCGGCGACGGGCTCCACAACTTCGTGGACGGCATCGTGATCGGCGCGAGCTTCCTCGCGAGCCCGAGCCTCGGCATTGCCACGACCCTCGCGGTCGCGGCCCACGAGGTGCCCCAGGAGATCGCGGACTACGCGATCCTCGCGCGCGGCTTCACGCCGCGCCGTGCGCTGCTGCTGAACTTCGCCTCGGGCCTGACCGCCCTCCTCGGCGTGCTCGCCTGCTTCTTCCTCGAGGACTTCGTGCGCGCGCATCTCGCGACCTGCCTGACCGCGACTGCGGGCATGTTCATCTACATCGCCGGCGCGGACCTGATCCCCGAGCTGCACCACCACCACGACGAGCGCGGGAGCTGGCTCCACACCGCGCCCTTCGTGCTGGGGATCGCCGCCGTCGCCGCGCTGTCATTGGCGTTCGAGGCGCACTGACGGCGGGCCTCACGGAGGCGCGCATCAGGGGGCGAGCGTGGGCCGTCCCGGCGTGCCGAGCGTGCGCTGGCAGTCGCCGCTCCACGCGAAGCGCGCGCCCCCGTCCACGAGCTGGAAATCCGAGACGCGGATCGCCTGGAGATCGCGTGGCCCGAGCAGTCCGCTCCATTTCGCCGTCGTGAAGCGATCGCTGCGCCCCATCAGCGCCACGTTGCCGCCGTCCGCGAGGATCATCCCGTGGCGCTGCAGCGCACGGGCGAGGACGCGGGCGCCGGCGCTCGGAAGCGAGTCGACGGGGTAGTCCGCGCGCAGGCGGAGGCGCGCGCCGTAGGGCGGCGCGCTCGGGCCCCCGCTCGCCGCGCCCGTGGCGTGGGTGCCCGGCCGTACGTAGGTGCGATTGCGGATGCGCGCGTTCGGCAGCGCGAAGCGCACCGCGTGGGGGATCTCGCCGGCCGCGACCTCGTCCGCGGAGAAGAGCAGCGGCGCGATCGGGAGCCCCGCGGCGTCGGCGCTGGTGCACTGCTCGCCGCGTCCCGCGACCGCGGGCTGTGCCGCGAGGTTCCAGACCGCGAGGCAGCCGCCGCGGAAGACGCCGCTGCGGATGTCGGCGCGCCACATCTCGAACAGCCGCGCGCTCGGCTCGTGCCACACGATCAGGTGACAGTCCCCGTCGGTGGTGCAGGCGTAGCCGCTCTCGCCCTCGAGTGCGCCGCCGCTCGGCACGGGCATCGGCACCGCGTCGCAGTCGGGCTCGTAGAAGTCATCGGTCGGTACGAAGTCGAGGAAGGGCGTCGAGGCGTCGGCCTCGAGCACCTCGATCGAGAAGTCGATCTGCAGCCGGCCGAGGCCCCAGCCACCCTGGCCTTCGAGCCACGCGATCACGGCGGCCGATTGGGGGTCGAGGGGAGCCGCGCTGACGTCGCGCGCGTAGACGTTGCCGGGCGGAAAGGCCGGCTCGGCCGCGCGTGCAGCCGGTGCGGCGGCCAGGCCGGCGGCGCCGAAAGCCACCGCAGCGAGAGCCACGCGAGCAACGAGCATGGCGGAACCTCCGGTCCCCCCCTCCAATCGGCGTTCCGGGCGACGCGAGCCTGTGACGGCCCTCACGCCGGGGGGCCGGCCTCTCGGGCAGCGGGTCCCTGGGCGACGAGCGCTCGGGCCTCGGCGATCTCGAGCACGGCGGCCCCGCGCACCTTGCCGGCCTCGAGGCATTCGAGCGCGCGCCCGGCTTCCTCGAGCGGGTAGCGCTCGATCGCGGTCCGCACGGGGATCTCGGCGGCGAGGGCCAGGAACTCCCGCGCGTCGCGGCGCGTGAAGTTCGCGACGCTGCGCAGGCTGCGCTCCCACCACAGGAGGTCGTAGGAGAAGGCGGGCACGCGATCGAGATGGATCGCGTTGATCGCGACCGTGCCGCCGCGGCCGAGCGCCGAGAGCGCCCGCACCACCACCTCGCCGGCCGGCGCGAAGGTCACCGCCGCGTCGAGGCGGACCGGCGGCGCGTCGTCGTAGCCGCCGGTCCAGACGGCGCCGAGAGCCTCCGCCCGCGCACGCTCCTCCAGCGAGCGCGTCGCCACGTAGACCTCGCAGTCGAAGTGGCGCGCGACCTGGATCGCGCACAGCGCCGAGGCCCCGAAGCCGTAGAGGCCGAGGCGCAACCCGCGCGCCTCGGGGCCGACGCCCGCGATCCGCAGCGCCCGGTAGCCGATCACGCCGCCGCAGAGGAGCGGCGCCGCCGCCAGGTCGTCGAACCCAGCGGGCAGCCGCAGCGCGAAGTCCGCGCGCACCGTGAGCGCGGAGGCGAAGCCGCCATCGCGATCCCAGCCGGTGAAGCGCGCCGCCTCGCACAGGTTCTCGCGATCGTGGCGACACGCGTCGCATTCACCACACGCGCTCGCCAGCCAGCCGACGCCCGCACGCTCCCCGAGCCGCCAGCCTTCGACACCCGCGCCGAGCGCGTCCACCACGCCCACGGCCTGGTGGCCGGGCACGATCGGCAGCCGCTTCGCGACGAGGTCGCCGGCAGCGAGCTGGAGGTCGGTCCGACACACGCCGCAGGCAGAGACGCGCAGCCGGATCTCGCCCGGCGCGGGCTCCGGGTCTGGCGCCTCGACGTGGACGAGCCGCCGCTCGCCCGCCGGGCCCGGGCGCTCGAGGAGGACTGCGCGCATGCCCGCATGGTAGGGTCGTCTCGTGATGCGAAGAAGGCTCGAGCACTCCGGGAGCCGCGTCGCGATCGCAGCGCGGCGCGCGGTCGGCCGCTGAGCCGGCGCCCACAGGATCCGCCGCCCGGCGACGACGGCGCCGAGCGATTGCGCGCGGCGCAGCGGCTGCAGGAAGCCATCCTCGACAGCATTCCCGACATGGCCTGGCTGAAGGACGTCGAGAGCCGCTTCCTCGCGGTGAACAAACGTCTCGAGACCGTGAGCGGCTTGCGCCGGGACCAGCTCCTCGGCGGGACGGACCATGCGTTCCTCCCGCGCGAGCTCGCCGAGCGCTACCAGGCCGACGATCGCGAGGTGATCCGCACGCGCGCGACGAAGCGGATCGAAGAGCCCTTCGTCGACGTACGCGGCGAGGAGACCTGGATCGAGACCATCAAGGTCCCGATCCTGAACGACCGCGACGAGGTGATCGGGACCGTCGGGATCGCCCGCGACATCACCGAGCGCAAGCGCGCCGAGGAGGTGCTGCGCCGGTCCCACGACGAGCTCGAGCGGCTGGTCCACGCACGCACGCGCCAGTTCGAGGAGGCGAACGAGGCGCTGCGCGCGGACATCGCGGGTCGGATCGAGGCCGAGCGCACACAGCGGCGGCTCAGCGCGATCCTCGAGGCGACACCGGACCTGGTCGCGATCTCCGACGTGCAGGGCCGCGTCCAGTACATGAACGGCGCGGGCCGACGGCTGGTCAAGCTCGCGGAGGACGCGGACGTGACGCAGCATCGCGTGCCGGACTTCTACCCGCCCGACGAGGCAGCGCGGATCCGGAACGTCGGCCTCCCCGCCGCGATTCGCGACGGCGCGTGGAGCACGGAGATCACGGTGCGTGCGGCCGACGGCAGCGAGATCGACGCCTCCCAGCTCCTGCTCGTGCACCGCGGTCGCTCGGGCGAGCCCGAGTTCTTCTCGACCCTGATCCGCGACGAGCGCGAGCGACGGGCCCTCGAGGCCGACCTGCTCCAGGCCCAGAAGATGGAGGGCATCGGCCGCCTCGCGGGCGGAATCGCCCACGACTTCAACAACCTGCTCACCGCGATCCTCGGCTACGTCGAGCTCGCGCGCGCGAAGCTCGGCCCCGACGACCCGGCGCGCGTGGACCTCGAGGAGATCCGGAGCGCGGGCGAGCGCGCGGCGGAGCTGACGCGCGGCCTGCTCGCCTTCGCCCGCAAGCAGCGCATCGAGCCGCGTGTCGTGGACCTGAACCAGCTCCTGCTCTCGACCGACGGCCTGCTGCGACGCCTGATCGGCGCGCACATCGAGCTCGTGACCGTGCCGAGCCCCGTGCCGCTCCTGGTCACGATCGACACCGCGCAGTTCCAGCAGATCCTGGTGAACCTCGCGGTGAACGCACGCGACGCGATGCAGGACGGCGGGCGTCTGACGATCGAGATGCACCCGACCGAGATCGACTGGCGCGAGCCGCCGCATCGGGCGCTCGCGCCGGGCGCGTACGCGCGGGTCGCGATCCGGGACACCGGCCTCGGCATGGACGAGGAGGTGCTCGCGCATCTCTTCGAGCCCTTCTTCACCACGAAGGAGACGGGCGCGGGCACCGGCCTCGGGCTCGCGACCTGCTACGGCATCGTGCGGCAGGCGGGCGGACACATCGGCGTCACGAGCCGCCTCGGCGCGGGCACCTGCTTCGAGATCCACCTGCCCCGGGCCGCCGAAGGCGCGGCGGAGCAGGCTGCGCCGCCGACGCCCGATGCCGCGCTGCGCGGCGGCAGCGAGACGATCCTGCTGGTCGAGGACGAGCCCCAGGTCCGCGCCATGGCGGCGCAGGCGCTGCGCGCCCACGGCTACCGCGTGCTCGTCGCGTCCTCGGCCGGCGAGGCACTCGCCGTCGCCCGCGCCCACGATGCGGCGATCGACCTGCTGCTGAGCGACGTGGTGATGCCACACGGCAGCGGGCCCCAGCTCGCCGAACGCCTCCGCGAGGAGCGCCCCGGCATCCCGGTCCTCTTCATCTCCGGATACGCCGGGGCGGTGAACCTGTCCGCGGGCGTCCTCAGCGCCGACGTGCCGCTGCTCGCGAAGCCCTTCACCCCCGAGGCGCTCGTACGCCGCGTGCGTGCGGAGCTCGACCGGGCGTAGGATGGAGCCGAGCGCCCGACGTGGGGGTGAGGGGGGAGGAGGACACCGATGCGCCTCGCCGCCGGCCTCGCCTTTCTCGTCGCGTCCCAGCTTCCGAGCCTCGCCTGCCGCCCGACCGAGCGCAGCGCCGCGCCGGCGAGCGCCGGCGCCGTCGCGTCTGCGCCGCGTCCCCAGGAGCTCGCCGGCACCTGGCAGGTGGACGGCGTCACCACCGAGCGACGCAGCGGATCGCAGCGCACGATCGGCGGCCGCGTCGTGATCGCGCTCGAGGGCGATGCCTACGAATCGAGCTTCCACCTCGCCACGCAGTTCCCCACACCCGACGGACCGATGGCCGCCGAGGTGATCGGCAAGGGGGACGGCGCGGTGGCGGGCGAGCGGCACGACCGCCTCGACGGTCGCGCCGAGACGCAGATCGTCGTCGGCAGCGTGCCCGGGGTCGACAGCGGCTTCGCCTTCGTCCCGCGGAGCGTGGGCACGCGCATCGTCTCGAAGTCGACCGCGCGCCTCGCGGGCGACGGCAGCCTCGAGATCGAGATCGAGAGCGAGCCCGCACCGGGCGAGCGCTACGAGTCGAGCCGCACCGTGCTGCGCGGGCATCGTCTCGGCGGCGCCGAGCTCGGGACCGAGCCGCCGCCCGTCGCCGCCCCGCCGCCTGCGCCCTGAGCGCCCGGGGGCTCGGCTGGCCCCGAGCGCGAGGCCGTCACACTCTCCGGCCCGGCGCAGGACGCGCCGGGAGGACCTGCGTGAACGTGCTGGTGGCGGGCGGGGCCGGTTACATCGGCTCCCACACGGTGAAGCGGCTGCTCGAGACGGGGCATCGGCCCGTGGTCTACGACGACCTCTCGCGCGGCCATCGCGCGGCGGTCGAGGCCCTCGGCGTGCCCGCGGTCTACGCCGACCTCGCCGACCGCCCGACCCTGCTGCGGGCGCTGCGCGAGCACGGGATCGAGCTGGTGATGCACTTCGCCGCGTATGCCTACGTGGGCGAGAGCGTCACCGAGCCGCTTCGCTACTACGAGAACAACGTCGCGACCACGATCGGCGTGCTCCAGTGCATGCGCGAGGCCGGCGTCTCGCGCCTGGTGTTCTCGAGCACGTGCGCGACCTACGGCGACCCCGAGAGCGTGCCGATCACCGAGGACTCCGCGCAGCGGCCGGTCTCGCCCTACGGCCGCAGCAAGCTCATGGTCGAGGAGATCCTGAAGGACGTGGCCGTCGCCGATCCCACCTTCTCGTTCGCGTCGCTGCGATACTTCAACGCCTGCGGCTGCGCGATGGACGGCGCGCTCGGCGAGGACCACGACCCCGAGACCCACCTGATCCCGAACGTGCTCCGCGCGGTCTCCGGCGCCGGCCCGGCGCTCACGGTCTTCGGCGACGACTACCCGACGCCCGACGGCACCAACATCCGCGACTACATCCACGTGGACGACCTGGCGGAGGCCCACGTCGCCGCCATGAGTCGGCTCGAGCCCGGGCGCGGGATCTTCTGCAACCTCGGCACGGGACGCGGCTTCTCGGTGGAGGCGGTCATCGCCGCGGCCGAGAAGGTGACCGGGCGCAAGGTGCCGGTGAGCTACGGCGCGCGCCGGCCCGGCGACGCGATCGCGCTCTACGCCGATCCGCGTCGGGCTCGTGAGCTGCTCGGCTGGGAGGCGCGCCATCGCGACCCCGAGACGATCATCGCGTCCGTCTGGCGCTGGATGCAGGCGCATCCGCGGGGCTACACGCAGTAGCGGCGCGAGCCGGCGCGGCGGGAGCGCCCGCCCCGTCGGCCCGCGCGAAGGCGCAGATCGCGGCTACTGCGCGGCTGCGGCGTCCTCGTAGTAGGGCGCGAGCTGACGAAGCAGGTCGTTGAGGGGCCCGATCTTGTCGAGCACCGACTGGCCGATGTCGATCTTGCGGCCCTCTTCCTCCGCGTCCCGGCGCTTGAGCTGCAGGCGATCGTAGATGCCCTGGGTCTCATCGCGGCCCTTGCCGGCCTTGAGCTGGCTCGCGAGACGCCGCGCCATGTTGCTGATCTGGCGCAGGTCCTCGCGCGCCGAGTACTGCGCGCGCCGCGACGAGCCGACCGGCTTGTCCGGGCTCTTGAGCGCCTCGACGTAGAGGTCCTTGGCCGCGTCGCGCAGCTTGAGCGCGATGTCGGTCACGCGCGCCTGGTCCCATTTCGCGGGCGGCGGCACCTGCGCCTGGGCGGCGCCGGCCGCGAGCGCGAGCGCGACACCGAGCACCCACACGCGCGTCAGACGACGCGATCCCGTCGCGCCCTCGGTCGGCCAAGCCTTCGAGCTCTCCACTTCGTCTCCCCCAGCCGGGACGCGCCCGGTCGTTTGCGCGCCGAATCCGCACCGCGCGGCGGCGCCGGGCCAGTATACGAGGAGCGGCGGCGGGTTCAGCCATCTTCTTCCGCACCGCGACACGCCCGAGCGCAGGGTCGGCCCGCTCACGCGGTCGGCAGGATCTCGAGCGTGCGCGAGCCCGCGAGCACGCGGAAGCGCGCCGTGGTCCGAGCCGTCGCAGCGGGGTCGAAGGTGTCCACGGCGCGAAACTCCACCACGAGCGCCTCGGGCGTCACGTCCACCAGGGCGTAGCCCTGCTCGAGCAGGTTCACGTACTTCATGTAGGGCGCGTTGGCCGAGAGCAGGAGGGTCTCGAAGCTCCGGAGCAGGTCCTCGGGCGCGAGGCTGCGGGGGTCGGGGTCCGCCGTCAGCGAGCCCGTCACGAAATCGAAGGCGAGGGTCGGCGAGGCGGGGTCGTCGAAGTCGGGCTGGAGCTCCGACGCGAGGTAGAAGTGCGTGTGGCCGCTGGTGAACACCACGTTCGAGACGCCGTGGCGCCCGATCGCCTCGAGCACCTCGCGCCGCTCGGCCTGGTAGTCGTCCCACGCCTCGTTCGAGACGTACACGCCGGCGTTGCGCTGGAGGCCGGGGTTCGCCGCGCGCAGCGCGGGCGTGTCGAGATCCTCGACCTTCCAGGGATTCATGTTGTAGGGATTGCCGATCAGCTTCCAGGTCGCCGACGAGCCGGCGAGACCGTCCTCGAGCCACTGCTTCTGCTCGGCGCCGAGCGTCGTGCGGCCGTCCGCGAACATCTGCTCGCCCGGCGGGATGCGCGAGTCCTGCAGGTCCAGGAGACCGAAGAGGCTCGCGTTGGCCGGCACCTCGGGATCGCGGTAGGAGCGCACGTCGATCATGAACACGTCCGCGAGGCGGCCCCAGGGAAACGAGCGGTGGGAGCGCTGGGCGATGCCGGCGCTCCCACCGACGGGCCGCAGCGGCATGTGCTCGAACCACGCCTGCCTCGCCGCCGCGAGACGCGCGGGGTCGCCCGTGCGGTCGACGCCGTTGTAGAACTCGCCGTCGTCCCACATCGCGACCAGGGGCACCTGCGCCTGGAGCGCCTGCAGCAGCGGGTTCGAGTGGAAGATCCGCCAGCGGCGGCGGTAGTCCGCGAGCGTGAGGTCGCCGAAATCGCTGACGTAGATGTAGTCGCCGAGATGCATCCAGAAGTCGACGTCCTCGGCGGCGATCGCGCGATGCGAGAGGTAGAGGCTCTCGCGGCCGTCGATGCCGCGGACGCCGCGCTGCTGGCAGCTCGCGAAGGCGAAGCGCAGCCGGTCGGGGAGCGCGTCCGGGAGCGGCGCGGTGCGCAGCCGGCCCGCCGGCGACGCGACGCGCGACTGTGACACGAACTGGTACCAGTACCAGCGGTCGGGGCGCAGGCCGCGCACCTCGACCTTCACGCCGTGGCCGCTGCGATCGTCCACGAACACGAGGCCGCCCTTCACCACGCGCTGGAACCCCGGATCTTCGGCGACGAGCCATGCGACGCGCGCGAGGCCTCCGCCGGCCGGCGCGGGCACGCGCGTCCAGATCGTGGCGCCGTCCGGGCGCGGGTCGCCGCACTTCACGCCGTCGGGAAACGCGGCGCTCGTGTCCGTCGCCGCCAGCGCTTCCGCCACGGGCCCGAAGCGACCGACCAGGAGCGCGCCGGCGCCCACGGCGCCGAGCGCGCGCAGGAACGCGCGGCGCTCGATCCCGCGCACGACGCTCGGTCCCGACACGGCGTCCGGCAGCGCGCCGTCGCACGAGACCCCGATGCCTGCGCCTTCGATCCAGCGGCTGCGTCCCATGTTGCTCCTTCGCGAGGATCGCTCCCTCGCCGGAGCGAGGCGGTTTCGCCATCCTCGGCGAACGCGACGCGCGGGGTCAAGGGGCTCGACGGCGTCAGGGGGGTTGCTTGCGGCGAGAGGTCCGGAACCGGCGCGGGGCGCGATCCCGCCTGATGGCCCTAGGGCTCTGCGGGGCGCTCGGCGGCGCGAGCGCCTGCACCTACCCGGTGAAGCGCGCCGACTGGTCCGGCTACCACGGTGCAGGCGCCGAGCTGCTCGCGCAGACCGAAGTGCCCCCGCCCGACTTCCCGGATCCCCTCGAGCCGGGAAACCGCACGATCGCGACGATCAACTACGCCTTCCTGCGCGGCGTGATCGACCCGGTCTCCTACGCCTACCGCTTCCTGGTGCCGAAGCCCGTGCGCTCGAGCGTGCTCAACTTCTCCGACAACCTGCTCTACCCGCGGCGCCTGCTCGCGAACCTGCTGCAGGCGAAGGGCGCCGGCGCCTGGGACGAGACGCGCCGCTTCGCCGTCAACACCACCGTCGGCATCCTCGGCCTCTTCGATCCCGCGACGCGCTTGGGCATCCGATCGAGCCCCGAGGATTTCGGCCAGGTCTTCGCAGCCTGGGGCTGGCAGCCGTCCACCTTCGTCTCGATGCCCTTCTTCGGCCCGAGCACCGTGCGCGACGGCATCGGCCTCGTGCCCGACTCGCTCGCGAACCCGGTCAGCTGGGTTCTGCCCTTCTGGCCGTCCCTCGCGGTGAACGGCGGCCTGATCCTGAACGAGCAATCGGACCTCGTGCGCTCGTACGTCCGGCTGGTGCAGTCGAACTTCGACGCCTACGACCTGTCGCGCATGCTCTGGCTCGTCGACCGCGAGAAGCGGGTGACGAACTACCGCCCGAAGCCCCAGAACACCGCCGCGGTGCAGACGCTCGAGGTGGCGTTCCTGAGCTTCCACGATGCCGCCTTCCCCGAGCGGCTGCAGACCGGCACGATCGAGAGCGCGAGCGGGCGCCACCTGCCCTACTCCTATCGGCTCCAGCCCGATCCGGCGCCGCTGATCTTCCTGGTGCCGGGGCTCGGCACGCACCGGCTCGACGGCTCGAGCCTCGCCCTCGCCGAGCTCGCCTACGACCGCGGCTTCTCCGTCGCGATCGTGAGCAACCCCATGAACTTCGAGTTCGTGGAGAAGGGCCTGCGCGCGACGGTGCCGGGGCACGTGCCGGTCGACTCCCAGGATCTGCATCTCGCCCTCGACCGCGTGAACGCTGCGCTCGAGGCGCGGCATCCCGGGCGCACGACGGCGCGCGTGCTCATGGGCTACTCGCTGGGCGCGTTCCACGCGCTCTTCCTCGCCGCCGCCTCGGCCGATCCGGCGAGCCCCCTGATCCGCTTCGACCGCTACCTCGCGCTCGACGTTCCCGTCCGCCTCTGGACCGGGATCCAGGCCCTCGACCGCTACTACAACGCGCCCCTGGCCTTCCCCGAGGCGGAGCGCGCGGAGCGCGTCCGCGACATCCTGAAGCGCGCGATGGAGGTCGGACGGAGCGAGCTCGCGGCCCAGGAGGAGTTCAGCCGCGTCGGCACCGCCGACACGCGCATCGGCGACTGGAAGCCGCCG
>Ga0105106_10002830_pt1 | contig 12457 bp, 9 predicted proteins | sample PPLLaktember2015_5_FD_79109 | JGI IMG/M metagenome (GOLD analysis project Ga0105106, IMG submission 79109) | Freshwater sediment microbial communities from Prairie Pothole Lake near Jamestown, North Dakota, USA - PPLs Lake P8 Core (1) Depth... | ecosystem: Environmental > Aquatic > Freshwater >...
ACCAGCGCGCCGCGGCCGACCACGCCGCTGTTCGTCGTCACCTCACCGATCGACCCCCTTGCGGTCTGGCTGCGTGACGCCGAACAGGCGAATCCGACGCTGGCGCTGATCAAGTCCAGGGGTCAGGCCGTCGATCAGGGTCTCGCGGTCGCGAAATCAGAGTACTTGCCGCAGGTGTTCGCGTTTGGCCAGTACAACCTGATCACCGACTACCTGACGCCGATCGAGCCTGACTGGATCGCCGGTATCGGAGTCAATTTCAAGATCTTCAGCCGCGAAGACCGTGCCAGCAAGGTGGGGGCGGCACGGGCACAGAAGGCGCAGTTGGACGCGCTCGAGGCCGAAGCAGTGAACGGCATCCAGAATGCCGTTGAGAACGCATGGCTTCGCCTCGGCCAGGCCCGCGAGCAGTTTCAACTGTTCGATTCGGCGGTGGAACTGGCGCGGGAGAACTTGCGCCTGCGCGAGCGTTCCTTCGAGGAAGGGCAGTCGGTGGCGATCGATGTCAACGAGGCGCGTAGCAGCCTGATTCGTGCTGAGACCGGGCGGGCGCAAATAGCGTACGAGTTCGTGATCGCACTCGGTGCCTTGCTCGAAGCGTCGGGCCAGCTCGGACGTTTCCCTGAATTCATGCGGCGCGCAGAGGTGCGACTCTAGCCATGACCACAAATCGGAATGGCACTGCTGCGCGCGCAGCCCGGGCCCTGATCCTGCTCGGCGTATTGCTCTTCATCGGCTGGGGTCTCTGGCTCGCCTACCATCCGGCGGCCGTGCCTTTGCAGGGACAGGTCGAGGCGCGAACGATCAATATCGCGCCCAAGATTTCGGCCCGTATTGCAACCCTGACCGTGCGTGAGGGCCAAGCCGTGCCGGCCGGAGCGGTGCTCGTCACGCTCGACAGCCCGGAGGTGCGTGCCAGGCTGGCGCAGGCGGGTGCCGCGCAGGACGCCGCCGACGCCAAGCGCGATCTCGTCGAAGGCGGTGCGCGGGACGAAGATGTTCGCGTCGCCAAGGCGATGTCGGACAAGGCCGCCGCCGCCGCGGATCTGGCCGACAAGACCTACCGCCGCTTGAACGCGCTGTACAAGGAAGGCCTGGTCTCGTTGCAACGCAATGACGAGGCCCAGACGAACTACGAAGTCGCGCTCGAAACTGCGCTCGCGGCCAAAGCACAGTACGACGCCGCGCGCAGCGGCGCGCGGCCGCAGGAGAGGCTAGCCGCGGGCGCAGTCGCGCGACAGGCGGCTGGCGGCGTCGCCGAGGTTGATGCGGCGGCGATCGATCTGATCCTGAAATCACCGCTCGCCGCCGAGGTCGACAAAGTCGTGCTGCATCCGGGCGAACTCGCCAGCGCGGGTTTTCCGATCCTGACGCTGGTCGATATGACCGACGTCTGGGTCGTCTTCAACATCCGCGAAGACGACTTTGCCGGCATCAAGATCGGCGCCCCGCTTGATGGCACGGTACCTGCGCTGGGCAACAAGCCCGTTCGCTTCGTGATCGATACCATCAGCCCGCGGGGTGATTACGCCACGTGGCGCGCGACCCGTCAGTCGAGTGGCTACGACGTCCGCACCTTCGAGGTACGAGCTCGACCGCAAGCGCCCGTCGAGGGCCTGCGACCGGGCATGTCGGTGCTGGTCGCGCCGCGCTGACAATGGCCACCACCGGCCTTCGCGCCGCGTGGGCGCGCGAGCTTCGGTACTTGGGCGGGCAGCCGTGGGACCTGGCGTTGCTGCTGTGGTTCCCGGTGGCGTCGCTCATGCTGCTGCTGTGGATGTTCTCGAGCGGAGTCCCGACGGGCCTCCCCATCGCCGTCGTCGATCAGGACCACAGCAGCGGCTCTCGCGAGCTGATTCGCCGACTCGCGTCAACGCGCGGGTTGGCCGTGACGGCGCAACCGCCCAGCCTCGAGGCCGCCCAACCGTTGGTGCGCAGTGGGGCCGTCTACGGCATCGTGCACATTCCTGCCGACTGGGATCGGGACCGCTTGCGCAACGTGTCGCCGCCGGTCGTGCTGTACGACAACGCCCAGTTCTCGCTCGCCGCCGGCACCATTGGCGGCGACGTGCGCGCGGCCGTTACCTCGATGGCGGTCGATCGTCTGGTGGCCAGCGAGGCTCGCTTCGGCGGAGGCTTCGCGCAGGCTGCGATGCGCCTCAACGGCGTACAGGCGGACTTGCGAACTCTGTTCAACCCGAGCCTGTCCTATGAAGCCTACTTCGCGGGCATGCTGCTGCCGGTGGCGCTGCACCTTTTCTGCGTCATCGCGGCCGTCTCGGCGCTGGGCCGCGAGTTCCGCGACCGCAGTGTGGATGCCTGGGTGGCCAGCGCGGGCGGTAGCCTGCCGCGTGCCTTGATTGGCAAGCTCGCGCCGGTGGTGCTGGTCTACGTGCTGCTGTCCCTGGGTATTGTCGTCACGTTTGCTGGCTATCGCGGCTGGGCGCCAGCCGGTAGCCCGTTGCTCTGGATGGTGGCGATCGCAGTGCTGATGCTCGTGTCGGTTGCGATCGCGATCATGCTGGTCGGCCTTACGGTCAACCTGCGCAGGGCGCTCAGTCTGACCGGCGTATACGTGGCGACAGGCCTTGCCTTCAGCGGCTTCTCGTATCCACGCGCCGCCATGGGCACCTTCGCGCAGTGGTGGGCCGGCCTGCTGCCTTACACCCACTACCTGCCGGTGCAGCAGGGCCAATGGCTCGGTGGTGCCAGTGCCAGCGCCTGGGCGCAGGGCATGGGGCCGCTGCTGCTGTTCCTCGTCGTGCCGTTGCTGATCGGTCTGCCGCTGCTCAATCGTGCGGTCGCTCAACCGGCCCGCTGGGGCGCCCGATGACGCCGTGGCAGGCGCTCGTCACCACGGTGGGCTCTGCGCTGCGTGATCGCGGTCTGGTGATCATGTTCGTGGCCGCGGTTCCGTTCTACTCGTTCTTTTATCCATTGCCCTACGCAACGCAGTCGGTGCGTAACGTGCCGCTGGTCGTGGTCGACCTCGATGCGAGCCCGATGTCGCGCGATATCGTGACAAGGCTCTCTGCGGTTGCCACCGTACGCATCGGCGGCAGCGCGACGGCCGTTGGCGAGGCACGCGATGCGCTGGCCGCCGGGCAGATCGCCGGGATCGTGGTGGTACCCGAAAATTTTTCACGCGACGCTGCGCGCGGTACGTCGACCGCTGTCACCGTGTTCGGCACGGGTGCCTACCCGGTCCAAGACAAGGCCGTGCTTGGCAGCGTGGGTGCGGTAGTGCAGGGCGTGGCGGGCGAGGTCACGCTTGCGCGTTTGGCGCGCCAGGGCGCTCCGGCCGCCGCCATGCTGCAGTCGGCGCGCGCCGGACCGGCGTTCATCGATCAGCCACTCTACAACCTGACACGCGGCTACGGCGGCTACGTGGTCGCGGCGGTGGGCATCCTGATCGTTCAGCAAGTCATGCTGATGGCCATCGCCGCTCTCGTCGGTACCTGGCTCGAGCAGCGAGCTGGCACGCTGTTCGGCACGCAAGCGGTGGGGCCCGGCACGCTGCTCGGCACGATCGCCGGCTTCGCCTTGTTCGTGTTTCTGGCACTGCTCTACTTCATCGGCTTCGCTTTCTGGTTCCAGGACTACCCGCGCGGCGGCAACCTTGCCGGGGCGGTCGCATTTGCTGCAGTGACGGCGCTGGCTGTTGCCAGCCTCGGCATTGCCCTTGGCGCATGGTTCGCCGACCGCGAGCGCGCATTCCAGGTTCTGCTGGCCACTTCCGTGCCGTTCCTGTTCATGGGCGGGATCGTATTTCCGCGCGAAGCCATGCCGGTCCCGATCAACGTGCTGGCCATGCTGGTCCCGACCACGCCGGGCATCTTCGGGTTCGTCAAGTTGAACCAGATGGGCGCCACGTGGAGCGAAATTCGCCCCGAATTCCTCAACATGACGGCCTTGCTGCTGCTCTACGGCGGGGCGGCCTGGTGGGCGGTGCGCGTACGTCGGCAGGAGGCTGCAAGGTGACGAGTCCATCGCAGCCTCGCGGCGCAGCTGGGACCGCCAACCTACCTTAGTTGCTCCCAAAAGGAGCGCCATGGCCTCGCAGAATAGTCGCCGCCTCATCTCGTCTACTTCTCACGGGCGGGACAGATCGCTACGGGTCGGAAGCCATCATTCACACTTGGATCGCACGAGACGGCTGGCGGGCCGCCAAGCTGCTGATTTGGCGTGCATACGCGTGGCAGTTACGTGGGTTCGATGCTCATCACCCGCTCCATTTTCCCGCCAGGCTGAGACAACGCCAGCCAGAGTTACTCGCGCGAGCCGCGTCGTGATCGCGCGGTCATCCCAAGTCTTCATCCTGTCCCGCGCTGGCGGGTGTCGTCACGCGCCGGCCCTGGTTACACACGCAGGCGAGGGCTACACCTGTCCTCCCGCGAGCGGCTCGCAATTTTTGAAGCGGACATTCGCAACCGGGTACGATCGGCCAGGAACGGTCCTACAGAGCGTGTTCCGATTGCGGTCGTCGCTAGACCATGTCGGCGCGCTCATGTCGCACAGAATCGATGTCGGGTCGCACAACCGGCACACCGTGCGCAGGACCCGTGCAACTCAGTCCAAGAGCCACGCAATGATTGGCCAGAGGATCACTTGAATGCTCAGGCGACGCGAATTCTTGATGGCACCCATGGCGGCCACCGCTCTGCTGGCCAGCGCGACCGGCGCAGCAGCACCTCCCGCGCGCCGCTTCGACGCCGCGGCGCGGCTTCGGTCGCTCGAAGTGGGCCCGGCGCGCCTTGGCGTTTGCTTCCTTGACACCGCGACCGGCGAAGTCAGCGGCAACCGCATGGAAGAGCACTTCGCGATGTGCTCGACGTTCAAGCTGGCGCTGGTTGCAGCATGCCTGCGCGAGTCAGACCAGGGCCGCCTGGACCTTGCACAGATCCTGACTTATACAGAAGCGGACCTCCTCCCTTGGGCTCCGGTGACAAGCAAGAATCTCGCCAGCGGAGGCATGAGCATTGCGGCGCTGGCGCAGGCGGCCCAGGAACTGAGCGACGGAGTTGCCGCCAACCTGCTGGTCAAGCGGCTGGGCGGGCCGGCCGCCGTCACCGCGAAGTTCCGCGAAATGGGCGACTCGGTGACCCGTCTCGACCGCTACGAACCGGATCTGGGCCTGGTACTTTCCGCCGACCTTCGCGATACCACCTCGCCCCTTGCGATGGCCCAGCTCGTTCGGCGGATCACAACCGGTGATCTATTGAAAAGTGGCTCGCGGGAGCACCTGCTCCTGTGGATGCAAAACACAGCCACTGGTCCCAATCGGCTGCGCGCCGGCCTCCCTTTGGAGTGGCGTACCGGGAACAAGACCGGAACCGGACGAACGGAAGGAACTACCAACAAGTGCAACGATGTCGCCATCACTTTCCCGCCCGGCATGCCACCAATCATCATCGCCGCGTATTTCGACAGCGGCGAGTACACGGCCCAGACCGAGCGCCGACACGAGGATGTCCTCGCTGAAGTGGGAAGGATCGCCGCCCAATGGGCCGTCAGCTAGTTGCGCCAGAGACTCAACCGAAGCCCAGCCTCGACGATTGCTGCCTGACGCCTCGTAGCAGCAATCCAGACGATGGTGCTGCAGTGGTTCACACGCCAATCGCACGTGAGCAGTAGCGCGCTGCTAATCCATTGATTGGGCGCGGGTACGGGCGGCAATCACGTGGGTTCGATTCCCATCACCCGCGCCACTTTCCCTCCGGGCTGAGACGACGTCAGCCAACGCCAGCCAGAGTCTCCCGAGAAAGCTGCGCATCGATTCTGTTCACGGCATTCGCCCATCGACGAGTAATTGGCGAAATCAACCGCTGCATTGCGGCGCAGCAATCCGGGCGGCCGCTGGATTCCTTAGATCCGCCGATACTTGAACGAAACGCTGCTTTGGCGTAAACGACTCATCAAGAACAAGTCGGACGATTGGGACGTCGTCTTGAAGGGGAGGAACCGGTCGGCGTGACGTCCACTGACCGAGCAGGGCTAAGGTAGTCACGTTTGTCCGTGAGTTGAACGGCTGGGCGTGATGCTGCCTGGTAACTGAGGCGATCGGCGCCATGGAACGAGACCCTTTATCGGTCATCGACATCCTGTACGAGGGAGCGCTCGACGAGGATGCGTGGCGTCGCGGACTGCTTGCTGTTGCCGACCTTGTGTCAGCTTCCGGGCTGTTTCTCTTGTCCTGCAATCCGCGCACGTGCGAGGTGTATCGCTACGAATTGCCCCGACTCGACCCCAGGGCTCTGGAGCACTATCAGGCGTACTGGGTAGCGCAGGATCCGCGCTACGCGGGGGGATTGGCCCGACCGCCCGGCGAAGCGCAGACAGACGATATGCTGGTTCCTCGGGCGGAGATGCGAAGGACCGACATCTACAATGAATTCCTGCGACCCAACGACTTTCCTTTTTGTATCGCAAGCTGGGTGATCCGGACTGCAACGCACGGAGTCGCAATGTGCATCCAGGGATCGCGAAGCCACGGTCCATTCGACGAAGACGAGCAACGCAAGATCGCCGTCTTGCTCCCGCACTTGAAGCGGGTAATCCGGATCAAGGATCGCCTGACACGGGCGTCTACCAGCGCCAGCCTGCTGCTCGAGTCCATGGACCGGATGCCTTTCGGCGTTCTCGTGCTCGCAGACGACCTCTCGATCCTCGAGGCATCGGCCATGACCCGGCAGATCCTGGCAGTCGGTGACGGGCTGATGGATTGCAATGGTCAACTCGGATTCCGGCGATCGACGGATGCGCAGCAGTTCGCGAGGGTACTTACCGCGGATGGCAGTGGTGTGCGCCACGACGAAGGTGTTGTGACCGTGCGACGGCTTCTGCGGCCAGGACACCTCACGCTCCTCTCGATGCCTCTTGCGCCGGGTCAGGAGTCGTGGCTTCGACCTCGGGCCCGGCATTTGGTGCTGATCTTCGATTCCGATCACCTGCAGCAGCCTTCAACTGCCGTATTGCAGCGCTCGCTGGGTCTGTCCGCTGCGGAGGCAGAGCTCGCCGCGCTGCTCGCTCAGGGCTTGTCGCTGGCAGATGCGGCGACGCGTCGCGGATTGTCTATACATACCGTCCGTAGCCAGCTCAAGATGATCTTCGGCAAGACCGGCGCCAGTTCGCAGGCGCAGTTGGTGCGGCTGGTGCTGACAGGACCTGCGTCGTTGGCAGGTGTTGATACCGCTACGCCGTAGATGCCGCACACCGGTGTAAGGAAGCTCGCCCCCCCCCATTTGGGGGATGCGTACAAGACAAGGCAGGGGTACTCAGGACGAACGTCAAAGCGCAAGTGCATCGCAGGGGGATGAGATGAACAAACATGAAGTCTGTTCGAAGTTGCTTGCAACACTATGTGTTGGGCTGACACTGGTCGCAGTGCCGACGATGGCAGCGAAGCCGGGTGGTGGTGGCGGCGGCGGTGGTGGCGGAGGAGGATTCGTCGATTGTCCGACGAATTCACCGGATTGGCAGGGTTTCCCGGCCTATGGATTCGTCGTCAACAAGCTGGCCGACAAGACCTGGACTTATGAGATTCGTGTCGCGAGCCGCAACGGCAAGTGCAGCCGGCCAGTCGCGGGTCCGCTGTCTGGCAAGGCAAGCACTGCATCTTTTGCGTGGAACGGAAGCCAGTTCGTATTGATCTGGAACGATGGCGCTCGCTTGATGCTCGCCAGGTTCGATCAGCCACTAGCCGGCAGCGCGACGACGCTGATACCAGCGGACGTGACGGCCTTCCGTACGGGAAGCGTCGTGGCGGATCTGTCACCCGACGGTCTGCAGCTGGTCTACTCGGTTTCGTCGGATGCGTTGTACCCCATGGCGCAGATTCGGGTTGCCGATCTCACCGACGCTACCGGGGAGACCGACAGGATTGTGCAGGAGTACCGGCATTCTGACGGCCTTGTTTGGTGGGCGCCGTGGGGCAAGCTCTACTACAAGGAGGTCGACTCAACCAGCGGCAAACGCCTCCTTGCGATTGTTCCGGACCTGGGCCCAAACCAGACCGCCGATGTCGTGCTGCAGATACCGGCCGCCGCGCCTTTGGCCGTCAATACGCTGTTCGACTTCTCGAAAATCTCCGGGGGCTACACGGGCCAGATCCAGAATGTCGTCATTCAGGGGGTATACACGACAGGGATCAAGGCCGGAGGCAGGAGCGGCTCGTGGTGTGCGGCGGCGTACTCAGTTGATGCAGGTGGGACGCACCAGTTCTTGTTGGGGTCTCCGACAGTACCGAGCACGATCGTCGGCTTCTATCCGAGCGTGACATCTGCGGGAACCGTTCTCGTTGAGAGTTCGACAGCACCGGCTGCGGGTTCCAGCTGCACGCGAACGGGGTATGTCACAGAGAAGGCGTTGGCGGAGGGGTATTCCCCGTCGGTTGTCGGGCAGGTCCTCGGGGAGTTTCCGGTCGCGCTCAAGAGCCAATGAGCGTCGATCGGGCAAGCCACGCGAACTAGGTACTCCAACGACAGATGTAGCAGCCGCGCTCGGTCAGGTAGGTTGTTACCGCCGCGACGATAGCCCTGGTGGCAGCGCAGCTGATTTTCAGAACAGAACTGTTGCGGATGTGTTGCATGGTGTGCGCCTTTCGGTTTGTCAGGTGCGAATGCGCTCGCCCCTGGGGTCGTACAGGGGCGCGAGCGACGCGGTTGCCAATACCCGCTGGTCATTGACCTCGATTTCGAAACGTCGACTGCGCAGAAGGTCTGCGTCGATGCCGACGTCCATCTCAATGACGCCCAGGCCGACAGAGGCGCCCAGCGTGTGGCCAAAGGCCCCGGCACGGATATAGCCACAGTAGGCACCGTCGCAAAGAATGGGCTCCATGCCGCGCAGCAAGGGTCCGGGGTCCCGGAGCAGGAACTGCACCAGCCGCTTTGGCAATGCCCCCTTTGCCTTTTGCGCCACCAGCACTTCGCGGCCTATGAACGACCCCTTGTTTAGATCGACCACGAAGCCGAGTCCCGCTTCCAGCGGGGTGTCCGTATTGTCGATGTCTACGGCAAAGTCCCGGTAGCCCTTTTCCAGGCGCAGGCTCTCCAGGGCCATCAGGCCGGCATGCACTGCCTTGACCCCACGGGACTCGATGCCTTCGACCAGCGCGTCGTACACCGTGTGGGAGTACTCGACAGGGACGTAGAGTTCGTAGCCCAGCTCGCCCATGTAGGTGACGCGCACCAGCAGCACGCGGGCAAAGCCGATCTCCACCTCGCAGCTGGCGCGAAACGGTACACGCCCGGTCGAGAGGTCGCTGCCAGTGATGGCCTGAAGCAGCTCGCGCGAGCGCGGGCCCTGCAGGCTCAGCAGGGTGTAGGCGGAGGTCACGTCGGCCACGCTGCAGTGCTCGCCGGGCAACGTATTGCGTCGCATCCAGCTCGTGGTGACGCGCTGCAGAACGTCGCCCGTGACCAGCAAGTATTCCTGTTCGCCCAGCCGTGTGACGGTCAGGTCCGCAATGATTCCGCCCTGATGGTTGAGCCACTGGGTGTAGATGTTGCGGCCTACCGGGATGGATACGGAATTGGCACTGACACGGTTGAGTACCTGCTCGGCGTCGCGCCCTTGCACCAGGAATTTGCCCATGAAGCTCTTGTCGAACAGGGCGACGCTCTCGCGCGTGGCCCGGTGCTCCTGGGCGGAGAAGTGGAACCAAGGCTGGCGTTCGTAGGTGTACTCCACGGGTGGATTGGCACCGTCCTGCGAAAACCAGTAGGGCATTTCCCAGCCGCTGAGCGACAAAAAATAGGCGCCGCGTGCGGCATAGCGGTCGTGCAGCGCCAGCCGACGGACATTGCGTGCCGACTTGTGCTTGTAGTTGGGCAGTCCCGCGTGGTTGAAGACATAACCCAGCGTGTGTGGCGTGCGCGCGGCCAGAAACGCGTGCGTGGACTCGTGGGGCTGTGTGCGGCTGAGGGCGATACCCGTGGTGTCCTGCGAGGCGTTGCCGTTGGCGATCGTCTCGGCCATCAATCGCCCCATGCCACCGGCAGACAGGATGCCCAGCGAGTTCAATCCGCTCGCGACGAACAGGCCGTCGACTTCAGGGCTTTCTCCCATGAGAAAGGAGCCGTCGGGGGTAAAGCTCTCCGGTCCGCAGAAGAAAGCCCTGATGCCCGTGGTGTTCATCACCGGGAAGCGCCTGAAAGCCTGCTCCAGAAACGGCGTCATGCGTTCCCAGTCGGGCGGCAGACTCAGGAAGCTTGCGTCGTCGGCAATGCCCTTGGGCGACCAGCTTGCGCCGAGCGGTTCGAACAGACCGAACAGCAGTCCGCCGTTCTCCTCACGCACGTAAACATATGAATCCGGATCCTCCACCACGGGCAGCTGGTTGTGCACGCCATCGATGGGCTCTGTCAGCAGGTAGTAGTGCTCGGCGGCCTGCAATGGCACCGACACACCGATCCGGGCGGCGAGCTGGCGTGACCACATGCCAGCGGCCAGCACCACCACGTCGGTCTCTACGTTGCCTTGCGTGGTGCATACGCCGGTGATCCGCCGGTTCTTCAGTACAAAGTCCGTGACTCGCACGCCTTCGAAGACCCGCACGCCCCGCATGCGAGCGCCCCTGGCCAGTGACATCGTCACATCGACCGGATTGGCGCGGCCGTCGGACGGTGTGTACACACCCGATACCAGGCCGGAAGTCTCCACGAAGGGAAACATGTCGCGTATTTCCCGAGGCGAAACCTCGAATTTTTCCAGTCCCTGAGAGCGCGCAAAATTCATTTCGCGTCGCTGGGTCTCGCGGCGGGTGGCACTGGTGGCCAGGTGGAGGTGGCCGATTCGCGCGAATCCCGTGGATAGACCGGTCTCCTGCTCCAGTCGCTCGTACAGCGACCGCGAATACTGCTGCGACCACAGCAGCGTTTCGCTGGACAGGCCTGCCGACGCGATGAGACCGGCAGCATGCCAGGTGGTGCCCGATGTCAGACGGTCGCGTTCGAGCAGGACGATGTCGTTCCAGCCCAGATGCGCCAGGTGATAGGCGATGGAGGTTCCGATCACACCGCCGCCGATGATGACGACACGTGCGTGGGTGGGCAGGGTGTTGGACATGGTTGCCGTGAACAAATGAATTCAATTGTTCATGAACAATACAGATAAAATGTTCACGGTACAACGCGGACCGCGTGTAAGCTCTTTCCCTATATGGAAAAATCTGAAGACGCCTCATTTCCAAGAATCCTGCGTGACCTGCGCCAGCGCAAAGACCTGACGGTGCGTGCACTGGCACAGCGGATCAATCGTTCGGTGGGCTTCGTGTCGCAGATCGAGCGCGGGCTGTCGCAGCCCAGCGTGGAAGACCTGCACGCCATCAGCGCGGCGCTGGGCGTACACAGCATGTATTTCCTGCAGCATTCCACGGTCAGGAGCCACCCGTGGGCCTCCCGCCCGCAGGGGCGGCGCACTCTGAGGTATGCGAGCGGTGTTACCGACCAGGTTGTGTCACCGGCCTTGTCGAACAAATTCATCATGCTCGAAACCCGGCTGGAAGCGGGCGCCGCCTTTGAAGACCACAATGTCCTGGAAAGCGATGAGCAGGGTGGCTTTGTTCTGGAAGGGGTGCTTACCCTGTGGGTGAACGGCGAAAAGATGGAATTACAGACCGGTGATGCTTTTCAGATTTCCAGCGCAGCTTCTTGTCGCTGTGCCAATACCGGTGACGGACCAACGAGGGTGCTGTGGGTGTATAGCTGACGCTGTGGATTTCAGCGGGGCGAAGCTGGATTCTTGCGGCCGCCTGAGTCGCCCTCTGAACCGCTATCGCGGGTCGGCTTGATTCAGGCGTTGAGCGTCTGCTTTGTAGCGCGACGAACTTCTGCTCTGGGTCGATCCCTGGCGTACAGAGTCCGCTATTGGGGCGCTTTTCTTTCGCGAGGGATGGTTCGCTGGACGTTCACACGTGAATCACATGCGGCCGCTGAACATCTTGCTACCGCCCTACGAGAAGGGGGCTTTCAAGTTGCTCAACCTGATGCTGCGCATCAAATCCTGAGCGGCGCGGCCGCGCGGGGAGAACGAGAACGAGCCCGCGACGCCAGCGCGCTCGCTCCTTTGCACCGAAGCCACGGTTCGGATCTACTATCCGGTCATTCGTGAAAGGACCATCATCCATGCCCACCCGACCCATTGGCCGACTGATGATGGCGACCATGGTTCTCGCAGGCCTGATGGCCGGCCCTGCCGAGGCGGCGCGATCGAGTAAGCCGAACATCGTCGTCATCTGGGGCGATGACGTCGGCTTCACCAACCTCAGTGTCTACAGTCGCGGTGTCATGGGCTACCGCACACCGAACATCGATCGCATTGCGAGAGAAGGCGCGGTGTTCACCGACCACTATGCGCATCCGTCCTGCACCGCCGGGCGTGCCGCATTCATTACGGGCATGTATCCGATCCGCACGGGGTTGACGTCGGTAGGTATGGTCGGTGGGCCGGTCGGCAT
>Ga0105106_10002833_pt1 | contig 12454 bp, 23 predicted proteins | sample PPLLaktember2015_5_FD_79109 | JGI IMG/M metagenome (GOLD analysis project Ga0105106, IMG submission 79109) | Freshwater sediment microbial communities from Prairie Pothole Lake near Jamestown, North Dakota, USA - PPLs Lake P8 Core (1) Depth... | ecosystem: Environmental > Aquatic > Freshwater >...
ATGGAGATCGGACATTGTCCGGCACCAGACGCGCCGACAGACGAAGAACGCCGCGCCGCCGCCGAGCCTAGATCATGACCCCCTTGACTAAGCAACACTTTGAATCTCTGGCTATGTCCCTACATTATGCGAGCCTAGCACCGCCACGGCGCCAACTGTCTGTGGCCATCAAGGCCCTAATGATAGTCTGCTTTCGTTACAACCGCCGCTTTGATGAACACCGATTTAGCTTTATGGTAGAAAGAGGTTATAGGCCCGGCGCCCGGCGCCCGTTTATCGGACCAAGCTTATGGCGCCGCATACCACGGGGACGCCATGATTAAAGCCATCCTGTTGAAGGGTATCACCTATGTAATATTGGGCGCCGCCTTTTGGATCATTGCCATTGCCGCCGCCATACGTGCCCTTATCAAGGGAAGGAAATAAAATGCCCTGGATAGAAGGCCCGACAAGGTGGCTTTTTCAACGGCGCCGAGTAAAAACCATCGGGGGGCGGTCACGATTGCGCCAGTACCAAATTTACAAAGAACCGACCCCGGTCACCCGGAACTGGCAGGCACAAAAAACCCTTATTCCCCCCTGCTGGAAATGTTTTCAAGAGCACCGCATTGACGCCGTAAATCTAGACTTTGGTTTATGCCGCTCTCGCTGTTTGCTCACTTATGTCCGGCAAACCCAACGCGACAAGCAGGCGCCCTTATTCGGCGCCCTCGACCAAGACCCCGACACCGACTAACACCCAACCGGGCGCCTGTGATGGCAGCAGGCGCCCGGGCACTCCTCCCCGGAATTTAAGGTAAAACCCCCAAAACACCAAAAACGCCCGATTAAACGTCATGGCCACTAAAAATTCCTTACCAGATTGACCCAGGACGGGCGATCTAAGTCTGACCCAAGTCACCCTACCAGTAAAAAACGTTCGCCCCGCAGAAACGAAATCACCCGGCAAGGACGGCAACGCCGCCTTATAAGGACACCGGCACACCGGCGGACGGACTTGACCCGCCTGACAAGGACGCCACCATGGCGATCACTAACCTGGACGCCGCCGAACCGCCGAGAGGTTAAACGCTGCCACGACTCCCGGCAACATGTTGCCATAGACCGAAGATAACCTTGCATTTTGCAATTTGCCCTATCACAACCACACAATGTGTGATATATCACCGGAAAACAGAAATCTGATATCTGATATATCAGCCACCGGCGCCGCGGCAGAAATCTGATATATCACATATCACGGCGACCCTGCCAGGCGACGCAGAGGAAGCCAATACGAACTCGCAGAGGAAGCTAATACGATTGGCGTAGGAGATGTTCCGCCAGGCAAAAACGTCCCTATAAGGCAGGGCTTGAATGACGTCGGTTACTTTGTCTCGCCAACGAGCTGGTACGGCCGCGGCTCGAAAAGGTGTCCTTATAAGATAGCGCTGGTGGGGGATTGGACTATACCCATACGCTGGATTCTTTCGGTGCCTAGCCTGCCTTATAAGGACAAAACGCTGCCTGGGTATTTATCTTATCTTTCTTTAAGAAAGAAAGATAAGATAAATACTTTGGGGGGGCTTTGGCGGGCCTGCCTGGTAGGGACGTAACCGGTGAATTGCGTTTCAAATTCACAAGAAAATAAAATATGAAATATATCAGATTTCTCTTGACAAACGATTTGAATGGGTTTATATTGACATTATGATGAATCAGAGAAAGACGGAAACGATGAAAATATGGTGTGACCGGGACGGCCTGGTACGTAGCGAAGACGGGCCAATGGGTATTTGGAAATTAGAGCTTCGCACGTCCCTATCCGAAATGGACTTTTTCAGCCGCTCCTGGGAGCAGGTTGAGACGCCGTTCTCACACATCCAACTGCCGCTGTGGGGAGGAAAATGACACCGCCACGCAACAGGTATCCACGGGCCGACGTTCGGGGGCAGCGTGACAACGAGCGATTCTATGCCGGTGCTGCGGAGGTTGCAACCAGCAGGCAGAAGGCCTTTACCCTGACGTCTATGTCAATACGTTGGGGAGAGCACGGCATCCACCCTACTTGCGCAGCCTGCGAAAACCACAACTGTCAGCAACCTGTTGCCAACGGGAAGGGGATTTCGCGCTTCTACTGCGCTGACCACGTTTCACCAGGTAAGAGGAAGAAAATTCAGTCATCGCCACCGAATAAGCAAGGAGGCATCAATGAAAGAACGTGACGCCATATTGTCTCTGGTTAATAATTCCAGAAAAGCAGCCGAGGGCCAGGGTGACCTGGCGGAGATATACAACATGTGCGTGCTGCACTTCATCTCTAAGCTGACGGAATGGGGCATCCAGCTTTCACCGGTTAGGCGCGGCGGTAGCGACCTGGCCGGATACGTTAGGTCGCTCATGGGTCCCGGCAACTGACATGATCTTCTTTACAAGCGACACACATTTTGGGCATACAAACATACTCAAATATACGGGCAGGCACTTCGGTAGCGCTGAAGAAATGGATGAGCATATAGCCAGGATATGGAACAGCTGTGTGTCTAATAGAGATACGGTATATCACCTTGGTGACGTGTGCCTAAAATATCCATGTCCTGTACTAGGACGACTTAATGGTAAGAAGTTTCTTGTTCCAGGCGGGCATGATAAGGTATCAAAAATGGCAAACCATTTTCACATACTAGACAAGATACACTTTTTCAAGCTCAGGGACATAGAGATGGTACTCTGCCACTACGCAATGAGGTCTTGGCCGAAGAGTCACTATGGGGCGTGGCATCTGTACGGCCACAGTCACGGAAAACTACCGATGCTGGGTAGGTCAATGGACATCGGTGTTGACACGCATGATTTTTACCCGTATTCTTTAGACGAGATATCATGTATTATGAACAACATACCAACGCACGTTGTCTCAAACGGATGACGGCTATTGCCAACAATGGAAGATTTCAGTAAAATATTAGGAGGTTTAAGAATGGTAATGAAGATCGCGAGTATCGAAAAGAAGAAGGTCGGCTTCGGCTCCATGGTCACCATCAGCGACGGCTCCACCCGCTACTCATGCTTCGAGGGCCTGGGCAAAACCAACCCCGAGGCGTGGGACCTGCTGCAACGTACCGTGGAAGGCGACGTGCTGGAGATCGAGACGGCGGCCACCACCGACAAACAGGGGCGTACCTTTATGAACATCACCAACGCCAGGAAAACGGACAAGGCACCGACTCCCCAGGCTGCTACGGGCGGCGCCAAGGACACGATGATCGCCCGAGAAACAGCCGGGAAGGTTGGTGCCGAAGTCCTGAAGTCATTCCCCGAGGTGTTGACGGCAGGCATGGATGCTCCGGCCATTGTCGAGGCCTTCATCGACATGTGCAAGAGGATTGAGCTGTATTTCATCTCGGGGGAATAATGGCTCAACGATCCTGGCTCATCCAGTTTGTTGATGACGGGGTATTGGATTGCCTTTACCCCGGTTATATTGGCGGGCAGGTTTTAGTCTACTTTGGAGTAGACAAACACCCGAGGGAGTCGTACCAATACTTCACCAATCAGATTGAGGGGTTCAAGCAATTCAGGGACAAGTACCACATGAGCCGACTAGGCCAGTTAGGGCTGGGGGAATTTATTGTCCAGTTGTCCGACCAGTTTTACGACCCACCGGTGTCTGAAAAGAGAGGGGCGAAATGACCATTAGGAGACTCAACCTGTCGAGTCAAGACGAAGGGTATCGAGCCACCGTTCCAGGATGGCCCGGGGTTTATGGCGTAGGCGGTACCATGGAGGATGCCATCGCTGACGTTAAGAGAAAGTTTGAGCAACATGTTGTGGCGAGGAAGCGAAGATCGACCATGTCATCAACCAAGCCCCTGGCGCACCCCTGCGACCTGCCCGGACCTGGCGACGAGTTTATCGACCGGTGGGCCAAAGAGGCAATCAAGGCGTTCCGGGTAGCGGACGGAGACTCCGAGACGCCATGCCGAGACTCCCTGATCGAGACCAGGATAGTTATCCGCAGGATGTTCTCCGACTTCCTTCGCACACCAAAGGTATAACCACATGCCAACAAAAATGCGCCGGTTTATGCGCGACGAATCTCGGTTCTACAAGACGCCGTTGGGGACACTACCAAGCAGCACTACCGTGTTAAAGCTGATCAAGCAGATACCAGGGCAGTGGTACGCCAAGATGGCCGCGGAGCACGTGAGGAAGGAAATAATCGACAAGCTGATCAACGAGCAGTTGACGCTCACGGCCCTGCGCGACATGGACATCGACCTGCTGATGAAGACGGCCAAGGGACGAGCCGATGCCGAGAAGGACGCAGCTGCCGATATAGGGACGAGGATGCACGCGTGGATCGAAGACTTCGTGATGGGGCGAGCCAAGCCGGTAGACCCATCACTAGCCAAGCCCACGGAGGCGTTCCTGTCCTGGTTCAACGACCACCACGTCGTACCAGTCCTAAGTGAAAGCGCTGTCTACAGTTACAAGGGTTATGCCGGGACACTGGATATGGTAGCTAAGGTCGACGGGTTCCTTACCGTAGTAGACTTCAAGAGCAGCAAGGGGATTTATCCAGAAATGATAATGCAGTTAGCAAGCTATCATCACGCCCACCAAGAGATGTCCGGAGACGTCTGCCCCAGCGGCATCATCCTGCGTCTCGACAAGATCACCGGGCTACCTCAAGTCAGGGAGGTAGACACGGACACGTTGGAGTACGCAGCGAAGAAGTTTTTCAAGCTGGTTGAATACTGGCACATCTGTCACAAAACGAAAACGCCCGAACAGTTATTGGAGGAAGGAATTGATCCGCATCAACCTTTTGAGCAATCGGAAACAGAGGGAGACGTTCTGCCGGGAGGTGGACAAGATATTTAATTGCCGCAAGGGGATGGGCTGCGAGGTGAGTTGCCCGTTGCTTGGCGCCGTAGAGGTGCAACAGATGTGCCGTAAACGCGGCCTGTCCATACGGGCGGCCCTGGCCAGGTGGGTGGACTCCCCCATGCGCAAGGAGAAGGCCAAACAGATCATCGAGGACGTGTTGGGAATGAGCATCGAAGAGATTCATAAGAGACTAGGGGAGGAGGCGTGAATGACCTTACAAACGTCGATCTCTTTTCCGGAATCGGGGGCTTCTCCCTCGCCGCACAATGGGCGGGATTCCGAACCATCTGTTTCTGTGAAATCGACCCGTTCTGTCAGGAAGTACTCAAGGCGAGGTTTGGGGCTGTTGCCGACACCGAATACGATGGACGGTCTACCGCCACGAAAAGGAATAGAGGAGGCGAATCGCGTGAGGGGCGGACGGAAACATCGGATGGCATTAAGCAATTTAAGGGAAGCAATTGTCAGTCCCCATTACTCATCCCCGACATCCGAGACTTCGACGGAACCCGATTCCGTGGTGCAACTCTCCTTACCGGGGGCTTCCCCTGCCAGCCTTTCAGTTGTGCCGGGAAGCGAAGAGGCAAGGCGGATGACCGCCACCTCTGGCCTGAAATGCTCCGGGTTATATCGGAAGCAAGGCCCACTTGGGTGCTTGGTGAGAACGTTGCTGGAATCGTCAACATGGAACTCGAACAAGTGTGTGCTGACCTGGAAGGCGAAGGTTATGAAGTCCAGCCGATTATTATTCCGGCTTGCGCCGTCAACGCCCCGCACAGGAGGGATAGGGTGTGGATATTGGGAAGGCGGAAGGATGCTGATGACCCCGAAGGCGGGAGATGCGGACTTCGCTACTCCCAGTACAAGCGATCGGGCAAGAGAAAAGTCAACACATCTGCCAACGCAGATAGCGATGCTCCCGACACCGAGGGCCGAAAAACACAGTCCGCAAAGCAGGGAAGACTTCACGCCGAACTTGGCGGCACGGATAGCGATGCTCCCGACGCCCGAATCAAGGAATCAGGAAGGCTATCAAATATCGGGAGGGAAGGAATGGCCTCGCCTTGGGAAAACGGTTGGGACACGCCCTGGCCTGAAGTTGCAGCCCGCCTTTGTGGAATTTATGATGGGGTATCCCGAAGGGTGGACAGACTTAAAGCACTCGGCAACAGCATCGTCCCCCAAGTCGCCTTCCAGATCATCAAGGTCATTGCGGAAATCGAAATGAAACCAGCGGAGAAAGAGAGATGAGCGAACAAACACCTACCGATCCCATGGCCATACACCGTGCCTGTACGGTACGCGACATGATTGTGGCCAACAGGAAGACTATCACGGCCAACTACATAGAGCTGGGCAAGCTCTTTAAGCAGGTGCGAGACGAAAAGATATACAAGACGCTCGGGCATGATACCATGGCCAGCTTCGTTGCTGACGGCTCCATCAGCTTCTCCCAGTCTCGGGTCCGTCAGCTTATTCACACCTATGAGCTGTTCATAGAGAAGTTGAAGATGAACCCAGACGACCTAAGTCTCGTGTCCAGCGGACGCCTCGTAATCATCAGCCCGGTGGTTTCCGGCGACCCGGACGAGTGGATGGCTAAGGCCGTAGTGCTGTCGCGCTCCGATCTGATCAACGAAGTGCGCGAGGCGCAGGGTAAGGCGCCGATGTTACCGGCTGTCGTGCCGGAGGTGGCCGAGCTACGCGGAATCTACACGCCGCAACAGTACGCCGACTTGGTTACGGCTCAGGCGTGCCTTGAGTGCGGTGCCAGGCCTCCGTCGATGAAGGCGCATTTTCCAGTCACCAAGGGCGCCGGAGCTGTCGAGTTTTGGGTAATCCCGTTGTGCAACACGTGCCACAGCGAGTACCACCTTGACCCGTTGGCATGGGCGCGTACTTATCAGCGTAAGTGGGCGGGGTGGTTCTACGGGTTATTGACTGGGGGCGTAACTCCTTGATAACTCCGGAGATAGCAAAGCGGTATCGAGACGCGTACGGGTTCTCTGTCATCCCGTTGCTTGGAAACAAGAAGCCTGTGTTGAAGTGGGAGGAGTTTCAAAAACGAAAAGCAACCGACCAAGAGATCGACTCGTGGTTCTATGGTCACCCGGATTACATGATAGGTATCGTCACCGGTGAGATCAGCGACCTGACGGTGGTGGATATTGACGACGACGCTGGCAAAGAAAACATGGCCAAGCTGTTACCGGACGGGCTGGATGCCCCTACGGTCCACACCCCACGCGGTGGGTTCCACCTGTACTGCCGGTACTATCGCGGACTGCGTAACATGGCGCGGCTGATGCCTGGGGTGGATATAAGATCGGAGGGCGGATACGTCGTGGCTCCGCCCTCCGTGAATGACGACGACAGGCGATATGTGTGGGACGTTGCCGCTCACCCAGAGGACGTCCAGCGACCCGCCATGCCTGACGCCTTGGCCCAGGTTATGTTTAAGCCCACTGCCGCGATCATCACACCTGGTAAGGATATGTTCGTGCAAGGGACAAGGGACGAGGACTTGTTCCACGTTGCCAACACGTTGGTGAAAGGCGGGATGGTAGCTGACCGGGTTCAGGCCGTGTTGACCATACTGGCTAAGAATTGCCAGCCACCGTTTCCAGAAGACGAGGTGGATATCAAGGTGCGGTCGGCCATGGACCGAGGACTCAGGCGAGACGGTACGTTGACTCAAGACGTAGCCGACTGGATACGCGACGCTACTGGCGTCTTTACCGCCAATGAGATGTCCAAGTCGCTGTCCATACCGGATACAAGAGAAGCCAAGAGTAACCTATCCAAGGCCCTGGCCCGAATGATAGAGAAGGGGGCAATCGTCCGACACGGTACGCGCAATGGTGAATACCGTAAGATAGACGATGAGTGCCTGGAGATGGAATGGCGGTCAGCCAACGTCAAGACGTTCGACGTGTACTGGCCCCTCGGCCTCAACGCACTGTTCGTAACATATCCTAAGAACATCTGCGTTCTTGCTGGTGCCAAGGACGCCGGGAAGACAGCGCTGTGCCTTGACTTCATCAAGCACAACATGGCCAAACACAACATCCAATACTTCACCAACGAGATGGGGCCAGAAGAGCTGAAGATGCGGATTGCCAAGCATACGGACCTTGGACCGGACGACTGGAAGTTCAACGCGTATGAAAGGGGAGACAACTACGAAGATGTCATAGACCCGACCGGGATCAACGTCATCGACTACGTGGAGTTGAACGACGCCTGCTACATGGTCGGAGACATCCTTAAGAAAATACACCAGAAGCTGACGACGGGCATCGCCTTGGTGTGCTTGCAAAAGTCTTTCGGTGCCACTCTCGGACGAGGCGCCGACTTTGGCCTGCAAAGGCCGCGACTATACGTGACCCTAGACCGAGGAGTGGCAAAAATCGTCACGGCAAAGAATCGCGTCCCAGGCCTTGGGTTTAATCCCACCGGATACATCTGCCGCTACAAACTGTTTGATGGAGCAGGTGTCTCGTCCGAAGAGTGGCATTCACCGGAGGCAGAGGAAGAAATGAATAAGGGATTCGACGGCATGTTCAAACCGAGGCCAGGGTTCGGTGCCGGTAGGGGTTTCGCAAGATGATAGGATGCGTAGGTTGCCTAGCCGTTGGTCTGCTCGTGGGGTTCGTCGCCGGTATTGTCGCCTGCTATTGGTTTGCTTGGGCCATCGGGGCATTTTACAAAGGGAGGTAAGACATGAAGAAAACTGTTCGGAAGCGTACGGGAACAAAGCTGTATCCAGTGAAGGACACGGACGGAAGATTCAAAGACATCTCTACAGAAAAGCCAATGCCAGACCCGGTTTGGGTGACTATACTGGTGTGTAATCGTACGGGGCAACCGTTTTACGCCTCGTACCACAAGTCTACCATGGGTGGTTACTACTACCTAACGGTTGCTCCCAGCCACTATACGGATATGGTGCGGGTTCCGGCACACGGCTCTAGCTACGTGGTGGCTTACCATGAGGAAACATGAAGAAGCTAACACCGGTTAAAGCTATCCGCTTGTTCTGCCTGGATTGCTGCGGGATGTCTCGCAAGGACGTGGAGTCCTGCACCGCAAATCCAGATGACATTAAGGCTGCAAAACTCAACGGGGACAACACGGATTACGAGGGGTGCCCCCTGTATAGGTATAGGATGGGCAGGAACCCGGCTAGGCAGGGGGGCAGGAAGGCAAAACAAACGCCAAATTCGGGCCTAAACCCCCTCTCTACTACCACTTTGCGACAAGCCACAAACGGATCATCCGGGTAAGTGATGAGCAAGACAAAAAATGACCAAGCCTTTGACAACTGGTGGACCGAGGCCCTTGGTGACCACATGAAGGGATCGCGCTACCTGGCCAAGCGGGCCTGGGATGCGGCCATGGCATACAAGGAGTATCGGCGCAAGATGAAGCCCAGCCGCATATTTATAGGAGAAGGAAATGAAGAGCTTCCTTAGCCTCGTCTGCTTCGCCGCGGCCATCGTCGGAGTCATCATCGGGGCCATCACGGACGCCCTGATCATCGGCACCATCGGGTGGCTGGTCGAGATATCGAGACAACTGGACGACGTGTTGGGGAGAAGGTAACATGCCGAAACTACACCCAAAGGTACCACATTATGACCACTGCCGGGTGCAGGTGATCGACTTCCTTGAGGGTTCGTTTACGCCTGACGAGTATCGCGGGGCGTTAAAGGCGGCGATCATCAAGTACATCAGCCGCTACCGACTCAAAGGTACACCACTGGCTGACCTGGGTAAGGCTCAGACGTACCTGGCTTGGTTGGTGGAATTTGAATCCAAGGAGGCCAAGTGAAAGACAAAACATACTCCCTCATCGTCGTGGTTCTAGTGGCCTGGGCCTTGTTGGTTATCGGCGGCCATTACGGGCGCTCCAACGCCGACACCGCCTTGGCCCTGGAGGTCCGGACGCTACGGTCCGAGAATTACCGCTTGCAGTGGCAACTCGACTCGTGTAAGATGGAGATTGAACAAACGCGAGAGGAATATCTGAGCATCATCAAGAAGAAAGAATGACCACCCCTGGTCAAAAAACATAGGAGAACACATGGACAAAGAGCTAGTTAAAAAGGCTTATGAGGGCGCCGAACAAGACCTCAAAGACAAACAGGTTGCTGAGGTGAAGAAGGTCATCACCGCGACGCTGACGAAGATGGTAAACCTGCGCCGGGATCGCGACATCATCCAGAAGCAACTGCGAGACATCGACGCCGACCTGAAGGTCCTGAAGATGGACATCAACGACATGAAAGAAGGTCGGCTGGATCGCCTGGCGGAGCGGCAAGAGGCGGACCCAAAGGCGAAGGAAGCCTCGGTGGTGATCATCATAAAGGAGAAGGTGGTGGAACGCGAGGTGTCTCCGTGGTACTGGCCGTACCACATCGAGTGGCATCAACCCAGGACAACGGCGTTGCCGTGGACGTCAGGAACATACGTGGTCAGCGACACCATCTCCACCGGTGGAGGCTGGCAAACCATCAACTGCTCGTCGGCTAAGTACGCTACGCAAGGAACGTACACTGTTGGTGGGGAAGTGGTGCACGTAGCATGAGTAAGACCAGGGGTGGTCTTCATACCACTAAGAAAGTACAGCAAATCAACGTGCTCGGTAAAACGTATCAGGTAGTCTATCGTAAGCTGGCTCCAAGCAAACTCACCCAGAAGGGCCGGATACCGTTCGGCAGGACCAACTCCATGACCCAGACCGTGCTCATTAATAGCGAGCTGTGTGAAGAGCAGCGGTTTGACACGCTTTTACACGAGGTCCTGCATATTATGGATGAGGATATGAGCCTGCGTCTAGGTGAGCGCAACGTTACTAGGCTTGGAAGCGGCCTGGCCGGGTTTCTCATCCAACACTGCGACAAGCTATTCAGGTCTAAGGAGAAAAAGCATTGACAACATCATGGAACGAAACGCTAGATAAGGAGCTGCGGTCACTCTATTTCAACGGTATGCTCCGCTGCGACATTGCCAAGCACTTATCTACCCACACCGGCAAGGCTATCTCCTATACCACCGTCGATTCCCGGATCAGGAATCTGGGCTTGGTTAAGGAGAGGCTAGAGGCGGGAGCTAAAGAGGTACCAAAGTACAACCGGGAAATCAAACTTCCGATGGACGACTACCTTATTACTGTCGATTACCACTCACCATATCACTCTATTCTATGGCACAACAGGTCCCTGGCAGTGGCCAAGAAAATGAAGCTGAAACACCTGATCATCGGCGGTGACCTGCTTGACTTCGGGTGCGCCTCTTCGTACTACGCCGATCACATCCCAAGCCTGGAAGACGAGGCCGACGCCAACCGCGACCTGATCAAGTCTTTGATCAAGTCGTTCGATACGATAACCCTGATCAAGGGCAACCACGAAGATAGGCTGGGACGTGCCACCAATGGCATCATCACCGCTAGGTGGCTACTGGAACTGTGGGGCAAGGATGCTATGGAGAGCGGGCGGATGCAATATAGCACTTACGACAAGTTGCACATTGGAGAAAAATGGATAGTGGTCCATCCAAAATCCTATAACCGCGTCTCCTGCCAGGTGGCCAAGCAGCTTGCCGCCAAGTGGCAGCGTAACATCATCAACGCCCACGGCCACTTCGTTGGATACGGTTACGACGTCAGCGGACGGAACCTGGCCATCGACCTGGGGGGCATCTTCGACGTTGACAAGATCGAGTACCTGAACATGAAGAGTACAACACACCCGGCCTGGAACAATGGGTTCGGAGCGCTAAAGGACGGACACTTCTACCTGTTCGACAACAACACGGATTGGAGCAAGTGGGAGTAAGTGGAGGGGGAGATGATTCGGATTATTGTCAAAGAGTTGGCAAGTGATCCTAGCGGTGCTACTCACACAGCATGGAAAACCTTTGATGTATCGCTTCCCGAAGTTGAGGATTTTCTTGATACGAAAGTTGGTTATTACGGAAGCGGATCTCGTTTTGTTGTCGGGGCTGAAATTATCCATGAGGCCAAGCCATGACCGAGGAGGGCAAGATGAAAAAGCCGGAAAACTCTGAGTTTTATGGATGGAAATCATTTGTCAGGTGGGCCAACAAAAACGGCGTGCAACTTGAACATAAGGAGGACTGGGAACCGTGGTGGAATTGCTGGAAAGCCGCTTATTGTGTGGCGATGAATGAATAAGATGAACCATGCTGCCGAGGAGGGCAAGATGAAAGAACCGACAAAAGAGGAAATGCTGGCCATTTTTGATGAGATCACCAAGAACGTTTATATGACGAACCGCGAGCAAGAATCCGTTGATGCCATCCGCGCCCTCATCAGCCAGCCGCCAGCCAAGACGGTGACGCGGGAGCAATTTCAAGTATGGACCGATCAAGTTTATCTTTGCACGGAAGAAGAAGCCCCTAAGGTTCTAGCGTCCATTCTCGCCGACCTCGGCATCACCGTGGAGGAGGATAAACCATGAGCGAACCGACAAAAGAGGAAATGCTGGCCATTTTTGATGAGATCACCAAGAACGTTTATATGACGAACCGCGAGCAAGAATCCGTTGATGCCATC
>Ga0105106_10002836_pt1 | contig 12444 bp, 14 predicted proteins | sample PPLLaktember2015_5_FD_79109 | JGI IMG/M metagenome (GOLD analysis project Ga0105106, IMG submission 79109) | Freshwater sediment microbial communities from Prairie Pothole Lake near Jamestown, North Dakota, USA - PPLs Lake P8 Core (1) Depth... | ecosystem: Environmental > Aquatic > Freshwater >...
ATCATGATATTTTTTGGATTGGCTACCATGAATATCGTCAAAATCCCCTGGTTCTATATGGATACTCGACCTGAATTCACAGGAAAAACTGGGACTTTTGCTGGATCTTTAGCCATGGGATTATTCTTTGCTGCAGGTTGGAGCCCGTGTATTGGTGCGACTCTAGGCGCGATCCTCACGCTTGGTTATAGTCAAGATACAGTATGGCAGTCAATGATCCTGTCGTCAGGTTACTCCTTGGGTTTGGGGATTCCTTTCCTTTTATTAGCTATCGGATTGGAAAGTGCAATGCCCTGGATTCGAAGTATGCGTAAGCATTTGCGAACCATACAGATCATTAACGGTATCTTGATCATCGTCATTGGTATTTTATTGATCACTGCCCGTATGACTGTTTTAGCATCCTGGGCAATGCAGTCAGGTTTATATCTTGATGTACCAGGGCAGGCAGGCGGTGTGCCAGGGTATCTTACTGCAGTAGCAGCCGGGGTGTTATCGTTTCTGTCACCTTGTGTGCTGCCTCTTGTACCTGCGTATCTGGGGTACTTAAGTGGTCATGCACTCACTGCGGTCAGACAAGAAGAGATACACGCTTGAGTAGGTATCTGTTTTCTGATCGAGCAGGCAGGTTATTGATTGGGCTTGGTATTGGTTTGCTGATCATACTCGTCTGCGGATTAGTGGGTTATACCCTGGGTTCTACATCAAGCGCGATTGATTTTTCTTTTATTCCAGGTCCCTCCATCGGTAAGCCAGCCCCCGATTTTGCATTACTGGATCTTAACGGTCAGCAAATCCAGTTGACAGATTTGATTGGTAAGCCAGTGATGATTAATTTTTGGGCGACATGGTGCGGACCATGCGTGACAGAGATGCCATATATACAAGAACAAGTAGATGCCCATCCGGACGAGTTTGTTTTTCTGGCGATTAATGGTGACGAGCCAGAAATAATCGTGCACGATTTCATACTGAAGCACGATTTTAGATTCACTGTTCTCTTAGATCCAGAAGGGATGATCATGGACCGCTATCGCATAACAGGGTATCCGACATCATTTTTTATCAATGCTGATGGGAATATTCAAGCAATTGTGATTGGATCTTTGGACAGGATTGAGTTAAGCTCCAGGTTGTATGAAATCGGAGTCGGTCAATGATCGAAGTCACCTTATATAGCCGGACCGATTGCCATTTATGCGAACAAGCAAGGTTGGAATTGGATGGGATGCAGAGTGAAGTACCTCATCGCCTTGTGATTGTTGACGTGAATAGCGACCCAGTGTTGCAAAAAGAGTTTGGTTTTAATATACCAGTGATAAAAGTGGGACCTTATAAACTCCAGGCCCCGATTGAGCACCAGGATTTATTAATTACCCTCAAAGCTGCACAACACCGCGAAACTCAGATTGCCGAGATTGACTCGGCAATTGCAGCCGGAACGTCGTCGTTTCCGGACTCCTGGACAAAATCGGATGGTTTTACTTATTGGTTATCACGCCATTATTTGGCTATCTTCAATATTTTTATTTTTGTTTATTTTGCATTACCCTTTTTAGCGCCAGTTTTGATGCGAATGGGGGTGGTCACACCGGCTACCTGGATATATAAAGGATATAGTGCGGTATGTCACGAACTCGCATTTCGATCCTGGTTCTTGTTTGGTGAGCAGGCGGCTTATCCACGTCAATCAGCGCAGGTTGAAGGGCTGGTCACCTACGGGAATGCTACAGGTATGGATGAAAATGATCTATGGGCAGCCCGTGAATACCGCGGAAACGACCAGATCGGCTATAAGGTTGCTCTTTGTGAGCGCGATGTGGCAATTTATGGAGGAATATTCCTGTTTGGTGTGACCTTTGCGATCACGAAGAGAAAGCTGCGGGCTTTGCACTGGTTGCTATGGATCATGATTGGATTAATGCCCATTGGTCTTGATGGATTGAGCCAGTTAATTAGCCAGCCACCACTACTCCTGATCGGATACCGTGAAAGCACACCATTGTTGCGTTCCATCACAGGATTCTTGTTTGGATTTATAACCGCCTGGTTCGGTTATCCCTACGTAGAGGAATCGATGCGCGAAAACTTTCGAGTGTTGGATAATAAACGTAAACGATTGATCGGACATCTCTCCTATAAATGAGGACAACGATTTCTGTCCGTTGATAGAGATGTCCGACTATTCAGTGGATAATCCAAAAGAAATTTGATATGCCATATAACCAATCAGGTCAGATACGTTATTATTCTTTTGATCTCCTCGATCAATTCAAGATCCTAAACGCGGCAATCACCCGTCAAGGTGGTGTCAGCCCATCACCTTGGAAAAGTCTTAACCTTGGAGGAACAGTTGGTGATAAAAGTGAGCGTGTGGCTGAAAACCGTCAGATCGTTAATAATTCTTTTGGTATTGATCAGACTAAAATATTCGATGTCTGGCAGGTCCATGGCACCGATGTAGTCTGTACCCGGGAACCAAGACAACCGAATACCCCATACCAAAAAGCAGACGCTATCTTGACCGATCAACCCGGGATTTGGTTGCTGATGCGTTTTGCTGATTGTGTACCGGTGTTATTATTTGATCCTGTGCGAAGAGTCATAGGTATTGCACATGCTGGATGGAAAGGAACAGCATTCGGTGTGGTGGGTAAAGCTGTCCAGCAAATGGTTGAGTCATATGGAGTCAATCCCTGTGATATCCGGGCTGCAATCGGTCCATCGATCGGTCCTGATCACTATCGCATTGGGCAAGATGTTATTGATGAAATGCATCATTGGTTAGGTCCTACAGCCGACCGATTTCTATTTTCTGTGAATTCCTCGGTCCATCTCGATTTATGGGCGAGTAACCAGTGGATTTTGCAGCAAGCTGGGGTTGAATTTATCGAGAATCCCGGAATATGTACTGCCTGTCACCTCGAGGACTGGTTTTCTCACCGTGCCGAGCATGGGAAAACCGGTCGCTTCGGGATTTTAATCGGGTTACAAGAATAATGGCAGCCGTCCAGATATGCCCTGATCCAATTAATATAAGACAAATAAAAAATAATCTCGAGATTGTATACGAGAATATATCGCAGGCAGCCATTCGTTCGGGGCGAAAGCCGGATGAAGTTAAACTGGTTGTGGTGACGAAAACTCATCCAGTAGAAACAGTACAGATGGTTATCGAGGCTGGAGCACAGCACATCGGTGAAAATTATATTGAAGAAGCACGTGATAAATTAGCAATGATAGACAATCCTGACAATTGCTTCTGGCATATGATCGGGCATGTGCAAAGCCGTAAATCGAGCCAGGTGGTGGAGTATTTTGATTATTTGCACTCATTAGATAGTTTAAAGTTAGCTCAGCGACTGGACACCCAGGCAAATTCAAAAGGGGTAAAACTACCTGTGATGTTCGAATTCAATGTCAGTGGTGAAGAATCAAAAAGTGGATGGCAGGCGGTAGACGAAGATAACTGGAAAGAGCTGTTACCGGTGATTGAAAGTGTAGTCAGCCTGGGGAATTTGCAAGTACGTGGACTGATGACGATGCCTCCTTACACAATCCAACCTGAGGAAGCCCGGCAATACTATCAGAAATTGAGCAGATTACAGATCTATCTGCGAAACCATATCCCTGTGATCGATTGGAACGAATTGTCGATGGGAATGAGTGGTGATTATCAGGTCGCAGTAGAAGAAGGTGCAACTTGGGTTCGAATTGGTCAGGCTATCCTGGGTGCACGCAGAGCCTGAAGTGTGGGAAGGAAATGCGGCACTCATCACCATGTTGTTAACATCTCTGATCAACTGATAAGGATATAGAATTTATGACACCAAGAAATTTTCACCTTCATAATGGCAAAACAGGAACAGCCCTGGCAATCCGGGTGACTCCGCGGGCCAGCCACAATGAGATCGTGGAAATACTGAGTGATCGGACGATCAGGATCCGGCTGAAAGCACCCCCAGTTGAAGGTAAAGCTAATCAGGCACTGGTAGAGTTTTTGGCAGGCGTTTTGGATGTACCGATCAGCAAAATCGACATTGTTGCGGGCTTATCTGGACGGGACAAACTGGTGTCTATCGTCGATATGGATGCAGAAACTGTACATCGGATCATATTACAACATTTAAAGTAACGGATGTGATCAGCGATTGTTTTTCTACAACGGTCCTTGGTGATTAATTGCTGGATTGAATCGGGGATGGCATAGCAACGCCACTATTTGCCAGGCTCCACAGAGTATTGTAGGCTGCATCCCGAGTTTCTCCTGTTCCCTCGAGAAACTCCTTATAAATCAGAGGAATCGAACCTTCCTCTCCAAAGAGTTTTAAATAATCTAGAGCTTGCAACCGTTCGATTTCGGTCCCATTACTTAAAGCCTGCAGTAGAAGGTTGTATGCTGGTTTACCTGGTGCAACTCCAACACCTTGCCTGGCTGCATAATCCACCAGCCATGCTGTTTCTGTCAAATCTGGCAGAGGTTTAGGGATATAGATATCTGGGTTGTAAATTTCTTCGATTGCCTGAATTGCTGCATTGCGTACGATCCATTCTCCGTCTTCAAGCTGCATCCGTTCGAGTATCTTTATCGCCCATGGCTGGCGGATTCTCATCAATCCATAGATTATTGCTCGCCTGACCATTAAATCACCATTACTTGAGCCTTCTTCCAAGACGGGATGACCTTCAATCGGATGATTGGCTAATGCTTCTGCAGCTGACCGGCGCATTTCTTCCGTTCCATGGTGCAGTGCATCAATAATTATTTCCAGTGATCGTTTATCACCGATGGCAACCAGTGCCAGGCAACATGCTCGAACAAGGGCGGGTGATGTTTCGTGAAGAAGGGGTGTCAGATCATCCACTAATTTTGGCTCACCGACCATCCCACATGCCAGAGCAGATAACAATCGCAAATTTACGTTTTCGGAATGCAGCATTTGTCTGAGGAGCGTAAACACTCCTGGATCTCCAGAGAGGGCAATTGCGGTGATTACTTTTGCACTAAAGGATAACCTTCGATATTCAGTCTGTATTAAGGCAGCCAATTTACGAAGAATTAGTGTGCGCCATGGACGATTCTTCGGTGCGATTTGTAAATATCTGGCGATGCCTAACTGTTCCCTGCACAAAAAATCATCCTGTTTAGATAAAAACTGAATGGCAGGTGTGACATCCCCACCATAAGCCATATAGAACAACGCAGTAGATTTGCCAGTCCAGGTTGGCTGCCTTTGTATTTCTGATATTCCACCGAATTTAACTAAAGCTGTCCCAGCCAGATAGCCTGCAATGACCGGACTGATGAAGCTGAGGCGAGACTCCGAATGACTTTGGAGCAGACCCGTATCCACTAACTCGATAGTTACAGGCATGCCAGTATCTATTAGCGAATCTGGTATTTCAGTGGGAACATTTTCTGCGTCTGGTGTGATTTCAAGTGGTATAGACGGCTCCTCTGGTACAGATAAATATTCTATTTGTTGTGGAAGAAGGACAGGTTGCAGTCTTGTAACCATTTGAAGTGCAAAGCTTTCCAAGCCAGAGCGTGTTTTTTTTCGTCCCATCGTCATTCGGCGTATATAAGCCTCAATTGCACATGGGTTATCCGCTCCGAGGATGTCACCAGAATATGCTGCCCAAACTTTTAGCGTTGTTTCAAGTGGTGTGCAAGGGAGACTGTGCGCAGATAACCAGCTGTCGAGGAAATATTGATTTATTCTTAAACTGTCTCTAGATCCGGATTGAAGCTGTAATTTTTCCCAAATTCGTCCCCATTTTTGGGTAAAGGCTGATCTTTCAGTATCCCCCCATGCACTCATTGCATAGGTCTGGAATCCAATAGCTGGAAGTTGACTGAGATTGTTAAAGGATACAGAAGCAACGATCCTTGTTTTGGGATACTGCTCGAGGAGGTTCTTAATAAATATTGTTGTCTTATTAATTTGGTCTGGGGGCAGCTCATCCATTCCATCCAATAGAATTATAACCCGGTGATCAGTGAAGGCTTTGTGGATTAATGATGGTAAGTGCGACAGGGTCAGCTTGGAGGCTTGCCTAGAAATCGAGATAATAATGTCATCAACCGGTGAATTAACTTTACCCGTATCGATCTGCTTACCTGCGACAGGTATATCTCCTACACCATCTGTAGAATCCAAAAGATCAGGAGAGTATTTCAATTCGACTGCATGGACCAATATGGGTAGTAAATTGACCAGTCCTCCCAACCTTGGATCGCGCCGCGCTATTTTAGATGCAATCAATGCCAGAGCGATGGATTTTCCACTGCCAGGATTTCCAGCCAGTAACAGGTTAGCGCCTCCTTGCAGTGTGTCGAAGACAGAAATTTTGGGTGTTTGGTAAATTGCCCCCAGTTCTGGCCAGTCAGGTATGTAAGGAATCGTGAAATTAATTGTGTCAATTGGTAGAGATTGATTGTCAAATGAGACCTGCATTGGTGGCACCATCAGGAATGGTTCAAGCGCTACCTCATCCAATGAGAACATCGTGGATGCCAGGTGCTGGCGTTGCGCGAATTGGACGACATCCAACCTGTAACGTTGTTCGACACCCGTGGATAAACTCTCATGCGCAGATGAGAAAGCCTGTTGAGCTAATTTTATTATTCCAGGAATATAAATACGTAGCTTGGAGAGGATATAAATAAATATAAGCCCCGCTATAAATCCAAGCCAAAACGAGTTTTGATCGAGCTGATAATTTCGAAGTAATGCTATCAATTAATTGCTTGCTTAACCAGAATAAAGAATACGGTTGCATGTGGGACATCTGGTTAACACGGCTGATTGAGCAGCCTGCAATAAGGCCGGATAAAGTGTTGTGCCACATGCCGAGCATGATTTTGAAGAGACTATTGCCACTGCAATACCATTTCGCTGTTTCCTGATCTGCTCATAGATGATCATCAAGTCTTGCGGAATGGGGGTGATAGCAGTTTTCCTCTCGGATTCCAGTCGCAATACCTGATCTTCGAGATGTGAAGATTGATTTCCAAGTATTTTGGTTTGTTCGATCCACTGATTGTTAATTTTTTCCAAAAAGGTCGAAGCTTTATCCCTGGTTTCTGTTGTACTTTCCACAGAAACCATACAATCCAATAAACGATCCTCAAGAACCAGGAGGTGACGTTTGAGTGCAGCAACTTCGTTTTGAAGATCCTGGAGCTCCTTTGGAATGCGAACTTTTCCGCTGTATAAGGTAGATTCGGTTTGCTCGATTTTGAACTGTTGGTCTGTTACGGCTTGTTCAGCTTTATTAAGAGCATGCATTTCTGATTCGAGTTTTGTTTCTATGTCGGCAAGGGAATCTTTAGCCTGTTTAAGCTCATCATTTCCAGAAAGAGTGGTTTCGATTTCACGTATACGTGTGTGATTTTGGTCGAGCTGGATGTCTATTTGTTGAAGACGATAAAGCATTTGGGACTGACTCATATTAAGATTATAGAGGCGCTTTCATTTGCTGACAAGGGGTAGGAGAATAATAATGTCAAATATCCCCTTAATTATTAAATTCAGATGGTTAGGTTGTATAATCACCATCAATGAAGAAAAGAATATTCTACATCTGTGTTTCAGGTTTATTTATTTCCGCTCTGATATTGGGAATAGTTGCCTGGAGAGAAAACCAGATCGCTGTAATTAATATTGAATGGGAGACGGACATCGAAATCGATACCGCGGGATTCGATCTCTATCGTAGCATAAGCTCAGTCGAGGGATTTGAGAAATTGAACCTCGATCTAATTCCTGCTTCAGACGACCCACTAACCGGATCGTCCTATACCTATTCTGACGAAAATGTGATCCCGGGTGAAACTTATTACTATTTAGTAGTGGATGTAGATGTCAATGGATCGCGGAATCAACACGGTCCTATTCAAATTATCGCTTACGGGGGTGGAAAAATTGAATTGGTCACGTCGCTTGTCTTGATTGGAGTCAGTATCTTTCTATTCATGGTGCTTGGTAGAACACCTGATAATTCCAGAATATAAAGATTTATGATAATTTTGAAATCAATTATTTTACTAATATTAGCAATTGCAGTTTGTCTTCCAGGGCAGGCAGTCGCGTCTGTAGAATTACTATATTTTCAAACCTTGCCTGGTGACGATTCAAAAACATTGCTTAGACCCATTGCTGCCATTCCGGTTCCAACTGGTGCAACAATTACTCCAACCTTACTGCCAACAGCTACGCTTACCCAGGTACCAACGGAAACATTGTTACCCCTTGATGGCTCAGGAATTAATTTTCCTGCTGCTTCACCCGTTGGTACAGAAACAATTAATCGTTTACTTGATGAAAATCCCTCGGACATTGCCAGCGCTGTTGATATACAACCAGGGATTCAGTCCGGGAGAACATCGGTTTTACTCCTGATCATAATAGGCTTGTGGCTGTTGTTGATGATATTCCTGTTCTTGTACATCCGCCGAATCAGTAAATATTAATGGCTTATCGATTAACGGAGAAAATATAGTCCAGATCGAAGGGCCTGGAGACACCCCGGCAGGTGTTGAGGTTAACTGTCTCGACTGGGTTGAGATCTTGCCAGTGATATTTGTGGTAAAATAAACATGACGCACTGCGTCATAATCTCGTTTACTAAATCCTGGAGGATGATATTATGGTAGAAACAAAGAAACCGACAAAAGATGTTAATCGCCAGGAGCCCCACACATTGTTTGAGGCTTCCCGGAGGATATTATTAGCTGCTATCGGTACGATTTCCTTAGCACAGGAAGAGGCTGAGGAGTTTATCGATCGTCTCGTAGAAAAAGGTGAAATTGCCGAGAAAGACGGCAGACAGCTAATGAAAGAACTGATCGAAAAGAGAAAAACCCATCGGCGTGAGATTGCAGTGGATATAAATAATCGCCTCAAAGACACTCTGGCACATATGAATATGCCCACCAGAGATGATATTGATGAATTGAGCAAAAAAATCTCCGAACTTACCAAAATTGTCGAAGAGTTAAAAAAGAACCGAGAGTAGCATGCCGGTTACGATAAAACGTTATCCAAATAGAAAATTGTATAATACTCAAACGAAACGTTACTTAACCCTTGATGAAATTGGAGGTATTGTCGCAGGTGGTGAAGATATAACTGTTGTGGAACATCCATCTGGAGAGAATATTACACTCCGTATTCTTAGCCAGGTGATTTTCGAGCAGTCAAAACGCACACCAGCCAATATGCAGCAAGGAATATTAGCCGGACTCATTCGCACCAGAGCGGATGCTGTCAGCACCTTTCAACGATTCTTGAAGGGGTACACAGCCGACAAAGTTGGGCTGGATAGGGAAGTTCGACACCGCATTGAGGAACTGGTACATCGCGGAAGGTTATCCGAAGAACTTGCGGAAGAGATCATTGCCGAATTGATCCTTATTGATTTCAATTGGTATGTAAATCCATCAGGATTTGATGGGCATGTTGGAAATCTGTTGGACAAGGCAGTAATTCCTACCCGTAACGACTATCAGAGGTTAATCGACCAGGTTGACGAGCTTGGGCGCAAACTTGAAGAATTATCCCAGGTGTAATTAAAAAGTCTGTCCACCAAATCTTGGACAGACTTTTTCTTATGTAAATAGCTTATCTATTTCAAGCTATACCGTTCCAGCGCTGCATCCAAGATCATATTTACAAGGTGAGTGTGACCTACTCCCTCGGCGGCAGCTTCGATGACCAGGTCAGATATGCCCGGTGAAAGACCAGGTAATGGGTTAATCTCGAGGATATATGGTTTCCAGTTATTATTGGCATCCAATCGATAATCAACGCGAGACACATCCAAGGCACCTGTGACACGGAATACGGCGGCGGTCAGCCAGTTCAATTCATCCACCATGTCATCTTCGAGTGGTGCCGGGCATAAATAATTGAGCTGGTCGGCCAGCTCAACCTTGAGTCGATTGCTGTACACCGTATCAGTTTCTTCATAAGGCTTTAAATCAACCTCCATTGGTGGGAAGAAACGTAGACCTGCCTGTATACGCGGCGCATTCTCGTTATTCGGTAAACGACGGGATACCGGTCCGATCAGATTACCCACCACTCCTACGGTCACTTCACGACCTTCAATATATCGCTCGACCAGAGCAGTTTGTTTATATTTTTCGTGAATATGAGCGATCTGTTCTCTTAATTCCTCTTCATTGTGAACAATCGATTTTGCAGAGACCCCCATACCTGTCCCTTCCCGGCTCGGTTTAACAAAAAGGGGAAAATGCATTTCGGATCCCAGCGGCTCATCTACCCGCTCAAAGCTCTGGAATTCGGGCGTTGGTAGATCGTGATAGGATAATATCCGTTTCGTCATCGGTTTATCCAGTGCCAGGGCGAGGGTCAGGACCTTTGAACCGGTGTAACGAACGCGCAGCATCTCCAGAATTGCAGGGACCTGCGATTCGCGAGCATCACCGAAATGCCCCTCACAGATATTGAAACAAATATCTGGTTTAAACTTCGGTAAAGTCTCTACGAGGGTAGAATCGCCTTCCAAAAACTCACAGATGTGCCCACTCGACCGGATTGCCTCCACTAATGTGTTAACTGTTTTTTCAGAGTCAAGATCGGCCCACTGATCCTCGACCATCCCATCAAATACTGGTGCATTCTGTTTCAAATTTGCTAAAAGGGCAACGCGAATTTGAATCATTGATAATCCTCATCACCACGCATATGCTTCTGGAGCTTCACCACCTGGACCAGGCCAAATTGTGTCGAGCCGGGCTAAGATCTCATCATTAAGTTTCAACTCAAGAGCGTGGAGGCTACCTGTTAACTGATCCATCGTCCGTGGTCCAATAATTGGTGCGGTGATAGCAGGGTTATTTAATAACCAACTCAATGCAACGTCGGCTGGTTTTTCTCCGATTTCTTCGCATAATGCTTCGTATTTTTGGAGTTGAGTATGATATTTCTCGATATTTTTTTGGGCTTGTTCGGATACTCTCCGACCTTCTGTCTTTTTTTGTAAAGCCCCTCCAAGTAATCCGCCGGCCAGTGGGCTCCAGGGAATAATCCCAAGACCATACTCACGGCATACTGGGATTACTTCCAACTCGATCATGCGATCTTTGAGGTTATAAAGGCTTTGTTCGGAAACAAGCCCGAGGAAATTCCTGGCAGATGCTGCACACTGTGCCTGCGCAATATGCCAGCCCGCAAAATTACTGCTGCCGATATATAATACTTTTCCGTCTCTGACCAATATCTCCATGGCTTGCCAGATCTCTTCCCAGGGAGTCTCACGGTCGACATGATGCATTTGGTAAATATCGATGTGATCGGTCTGCAATCGCTTAAGGCTGTTTTCGCATGCCTGCCGAATATGATAGGCTGACAACCTGCGCTCATTCACCCCATCGCCCATTTTCCCAAATACCTTCGTTGCGATGACGACATTTTCTCGCCGATTACCCCCCTGGGAAAACCATCGCCCAACGATCTGTTCGGTAATTCCTTCACCTGTTTTCCAACCATACACATTTGCTGTGTCAATGAAGTTGATCCCAAGTTCCAGAGCTTTATCCATAACAGCATGGCTGTCGGTCTCTGATGCGTGGGGACCGAAATTCATTGTTCCCAAACATAAGCGACTTACTTTAAGACCTGTACGTCCCAAGCGAGAATATTCCATCTATTCCTCCAGACGATTTGATGACAATTATGGGATTATACCATTTGAAAAAATCCAGTAGATCATCCAATTCACCCAAAAATTCAGATATACTTGGGAAAATACACTAAGGTTTTCAGGGATGGAAATGATGATTGATGTAAACAAGGTGATCGCAGAACAAATAAATGTCCGTCAAGACCAGGTCAAGGCAGCTATTAAACTCTTCGATGATGAAAATACCATACCGTTTATTGCACGCTAATGAAGCCGGAGCCAGTGTATATAGTGCCAGCCGTTTAGCCCGAGCAGAATTACCTCACCTAGATGTTTCCATTCGAGGTGCAGTATCGATTGCCCGCAGGATGTGGTTGAAAGCACTGTGAATCAGGTTGGAGTTGATCTGGCAAATACCTCACCGGCATTATTGACATATGTGGCTGGGATTGGCGAGAATTATTGGATTTGATGGGTGTGGAGGGTGTGATCCAACCTGAGGAAATGAATGCGAAAATTGAATTGCTTCTGGAATGTGATTGTGCTTAAGGTTGACGAAAGCAGGGGTCGGATTGGTTTAGGGTGGAGTACTGATGCATGAAAGCGTTAGTGTGAACATGTCGAACAGGTGCCACCAGCACACCCCGAGCAACCAAGAGAGTCTGTTCCTGCAACTGAATGTCCTCCTGAGTGGGCAAAAAATACAGAAAGAGCACGCTTCGTTTTTAAACTGCTGCACTGCTGACATGCGATTGATCGATCAGAATCTTTTATAGGTCTCAAGGCATCGAA
>Ga0105106_10002842_pt1 | contig 12423 bp, 8 predicted proteins | sample PPLLaktember2015_5_FD_79109 | JGI IMG/M metagenome (GOLD analysis project Ga0105106, IMG submission 79109) | Freshwater sediment microbial communities from Prairie Pothole Lake near Jamestown, North Dakota, USA - PPLs Lake P8 Core (1) Depth... | ecosystem: Environmental > Aquatic > Freshwater >...
TAGAAGTACCGCTGCCAACCCTCTTGCGCCAGCTAACCGAAGCGATGATCAGTCGCTCGCAGATCAACATCCAGTTCAGTGCCGATGGCGACGGAACCGGCGAGCGCAAGCTGCCGGCTGACGTGCAAGTTAGCCTGTATCGCATCGCCCAGGAGGCTTTGAACAACGTTGTTAAACATGCCAAGGCCAGTCAGGCTGTGGTCACCTTGCGAGTTGGAGAGAGTGTGCGTATGACAGTGGCTGATAATGGTGCTGGCTTTGACCCATCCACGGTCACGAGTGATCATCTGGGCTTGAAAATTATGCGCGAACGGGCGGAGGCGATTGGCGCTAGGCTGCTGGTCTACAGCGAACCAGGTGAGGGCACACAAGTTTCAGTCATTTGGTCTGAGGGCTAGAGAAATAAGCTTTTCCTGGAGGATTTATGGGAGACACTATCCGTATTTTGCTGGTGGACGATCATGCTGTTGTGCGCTCGGGTTTAGGCGCATTTCTAAGCGTTCATCCCGACCTGGAGCTGGTCGGCGAAGCTGAAAATGGCGAACAGGCAGTTGTTCGCGCTGGGTTGCTCCATCCGGATGTTATTCTGATGGACTTGATGATGCCTGTGATGGATGGTGTCACTGCGATCGCGGCGATCAAGAAGCAAAACCCGGCGATTCAAATCATTGCCTTGACCAGCTTCCAGGAAGACGAGCTGGTGCAGAACGCTCTCAAAGCCGGAGCTGTAGGCTACCTCATGAAGAATGTCAGCGCCCGAGAGCTTGCCGCAGCTATCCATGCGGCTAAAGACGGCAGGCTGACCCTTTCTCCGGAAGCAGCCCAGGCATTAGTGCGCGCTACCCAGCAAGCCCAGCAAACCGAGATATTGACCGAGCGCGAACAGGATGTACTCAAGTTGATGGTGGATGGATATAATAATGCTGAAATCGCTGAGAACCTGGTGGTCAGCCTGTCCACTGTCAAATATCACGTCAGCAATATCCTGATGAAACTGGGGGTGGATAATCGCGTGGCGGCGGTGACCCTGGCTATTCACAAAAAACTGGTTTAGCCGGAAATTATCCGATTTGAGTTAGCCTGGAAAATCACCCAGCACGGCACAGCAACGATGCAGCTTAGAGGGTTCAGGATGATTTATTGCTTCTTTGTAGCCCTTCTGGCGGTGCTTCTTGGATTGGTCCTGCTGATGCTTTCCAGAAAACCGGTCGGCAATTACTCCGATCCGGTAGGTCCAATCTACGAAGGTAATTATTCTGAAACACCAGCTGAGTTTGATGGCACTTTACGGGTCGTTGCCTGGAATTTGCATTATGGTGAAAAATTAGAGCAGGCGATTACCACCTTGCAAGACGCCGAAGGGCTGCGCATGGCGGACGTTCTATTATTACAAGAGATGAACGCTGTAGGGGTAGAGCAGCTCTCCCAAGCTTTGCAGTACAACTATGTTTTCTACCCGGCTGCATTCCATCGCCAGAGGCGAGAAAAATACGGTAACGCTATCCTCTCAAAGTGGCCTATCCGTGACTCCGCTAAAATTATTTTGCCGAACTGGCTCACTGGCTGGCTGCAGAGCCGCAATGCTGCCCGGGCTGTGATTAATGTAGGGAAGATAGATGTCTTGGTCTACAGTGTTCATTTGGATACGACGTGGATGATCCCCTGGTGGGGGTCATCACAAGGGGAATTCCTGGCGGAGCATATCGATAACAGGCAAGAACTGGTTGTTATGGGGGGTGATTTTAATACCTGGACGTCAGATAGCATTGATAGATTAGAAAACGGTATGCAAAAAGCGGGGATGGAGCGGCTTAGTCAGAGTAGTGGATACACGTTCGAGTATAGCGGGATGAAGCTGACCTTAGACCATATCTTTAGCACGAAGGGGTTCGATTACCAGGCAGGGGTCTACCGCCAGACGGACGCCAGCGACCATGATCCATTGTGGGCGGAAATCACGATCCCAATCCCAGAATAAATGGAAATGTTAATCACCAGGTGGCGTTGGATGATTGGTCACTGGTTTTGAGCTGATGTATATGCGTGTTAAAATATATTTTTCCAAAGAGAGCGCTCGAGTCACTGAGTAGCGTGAAGAACCAACTAGCACAAATTAACTCAGAAAGCATCCAATGTGATGTAACCCTGGAGAAACAGAGATGTCCAAACTTAATCCTGATTTCCATAATATTCTAACTGGAGGGCTTGGCTATCTGGGGGGAGCGCTGGCGGGGTTTCTGTTTGTGTTCATCACGGCGCAACTCGGTTTGGTGGGCTGGCTGGTCGGCCTGGTTGATGAAAGCCAGGCGCTGATAAAAGTCCTGGCTGTTCCGGTATTTGTCGGGCTGGTGCTCGCGCTGGGAGGGGCAGTATTGGGCGGGCTGGGAGGCTGGGCGTTGGGAGCCATCCTGGGTATTCCTCGCAAACGGCGGCAGGTCATCGGCAGCGGGATAGCTTTTGCGGTCACCATCAGTGCCCTTTCCTTGCTGTTTTTACTGCTGATTGCCTTTATCGGCATTTACAATAACTTCACCGCCAACCGTATCGAGCAGTATGGCCTGGTTTTTGGGCTCTTTGGGCTTGTATTTGGTCTGCTAACGGGCATATTGCAGGCATTCACCAGCGTGAGATTAAGTTACACCTGGCGGGTTATCCTGGCGGCTACAGTAGGCTTTACCCTGGGTTGGGCGGTCACCGGTTTACTTGTTCGCCTGGTCAATCCGACTGCTGGTTTTCAGACCTATCCTATCCTGACCTGGATTGTAATGATCCTGGCTCTGGCAGCTCCCTTTGCTATCGGTGGAGGTGCGTTGGGCTATACCTATGGAAGGCTGGCAAAACGGTTAGCTGAAAACGGACATCCGGTCGAGTACCTGCAGCCGGCGTGGTGGCAGACCGGGATTGTGGCAGTACTCGGAATTGCAGCAGCATTCATGTTCTTTGGTCTGTTAGGCCAGATGGCGGAATTCCTGACTATCCAACAAGGAAACACCGAGACCCAGCTTTACAGCGAGACGGTTGGAGTCCATTGGTCTGAGCCGTTTACCTATACAGCGGATGTGGGATCTTATGAGCCTGCACCCGATGGTCAAACGCCCGTCTCCGTGACTGGACCAGATCAGACAGAGCACACCGCCTGGTGCAGCCCGGAGAGAATCATCAATTACCAGTACGGGAACGGTGTTGTGGAGCAAATCGAATTCCCTAGTTGCAATAGCGCGCCTGGGCTAGCACTGGGTGCAGATGCTCGGCCGCACCTGGTCTGGTACACAACCGCGATCCGTGACACCAATGATGTAACCCGTACCGACAGCTTGCTGGTGGAGAGCATTCGCACTGCAAGCGGTTGGAGCGAGGCTGCCATTGTTGCCCGGACTGCCCTTGAAGCCATACCGTTCATGACCTCAGACGCCGAGGGCAAGCTGTTGCTGGTCTGGCAGGAAGCAGACCAGAGCATGTTTTATGCTATCCAGGAGGTTTATGCCTGTGATGAGGCGCTGCTCTCGGAACTGGAACAGGCTGGATTGCAATCAATACTCACCGGAGGGACCCGACCGCCAGGGACGGAGATCCCATTCTGCCGTAACGAGTTCAGCCGGATCATTTACACGCCTAACCCTCAGCCCGAATTCAGTGAAGAACCGGTTACCCCCAACGGTGGATTTGACATGGTTTCAGCAGGCGTATCTGAATTGGCTCAATTTGAGGTGTTGTTTACCACCATGCAGTATGAACCCAGTAGCTCGCCACCCAGCCCTGGCAATGTATTGGCTGAGGGGATTGCCCAACTGTACCAAAGTGTGAAGGCAAACCCACAGCGCTATCCGCGTGGCATGACCGTGCGCATCCTGTTGGGAAACTATCCGGAGGTCTCAAACTTACAGTGGGGCAGACAGATAGAAGATGCGATTTCGGATATGCGAGAAGCCGGAGTCGAGAAAATGGTCGATCCGGAGATCGGCTGGCGTCTGGAAGTAGCTAATTTCCCTGGGGAGTACCCTCACAGCCATACCAAGTTTGTCGTAATCGATGGCAAGATGGCGACCAGTGCAGGCTTCAATTACGGCTACCTGCACCTGCCGAAGGATCACCCATCAGGCAAAGGATATGATTTGCTTGACCTGGGTCTTTCCATATTCGGTCCAGTGGCGCAGGAGGCGGTTAGCGCCTATGACGATATGTGGGAGGGGGCGGATCAAATCCACTGCGAGGACTTCTTCCCGGCGGATGGATCGGATTGGAAAGATACATGTACAGAAGTGAAGGGCATCGCCGACCATGTTCCAGAGGTGCTGCGCTACTTCCTGCCGCCGGAAGGCAGTGATAATGCATTTTCTCTTTATCGTAATAGTGTAATCAAAGAGGGAGATGAGTTCATTGCGACCAGTATCAGTTCAGCGAAAGAAACAATCGATATGATGGAGGTCAACTTCTCTCTGGAGTTGATCTGCATGCTTAATGTCGTATTCCCTGATGTTTGCACGATCGATAATGCACTGCCCTGGATGAATGCCTTGCTGGAGACTGTCCAGAATAACGGTACCCGGGTGCGGGTGATCATGGAGAACACCAACAGCAATGGACTGGAGAACCGGGTAGGAGGGACAATTTTAATTGGAGAGCTTGAGCGGCTTGGGTTGGAGGACCTGGTTGAGCTTCGCTTTTATAACGGCAAGATTCACGCAAAATCCCTGCTGATCGATGATCAGTTGTTGTTCATTGGCAGCCAGAATATGCATTACAGCTCGTGGGGTGAGGGAGGGCTGAATGAGTACAGCCTGGCCACGGATAGCCCGCAGGCGATCGCTGAGTATCAAGCCCTATTTGAGGCCAAATGGGAAGAATCCATCCCCTTTGAAGAGGCAGATTTTGGGACTACGCCGTGAAGCAATTCTTTCGGCGATCAGCACTCAAGCTGCGTAGCGCTGATTGTCAATCGGTTTGGTCTCTCCACTGGGGAGTATTTCTGAGCCTACCTCGATAATTGTATCGGCAGGGATGCCCGCGCGGCGCGCGGCTTCCAGGATCGCCTCGGCGCTGGAAGCTTCATATAGACAGAAAGTCTTCTTCTTGTCTACGCTGAGAAACGACACCAACCAGCGTACGCTTTCCTCATCATTGATCAGGTTGATCTCTGCGGCACCCTCGGGTGTTACTTCAAGCTGCTCTGCAAAATTACGCTCTATCAAATATATCGGCATCCTGTCTCTCCTTTTCTGATTTATTCTCGTTCAAACCCGGTTCAGCTCGAAATGAGTTCATATTGAGCCTGTAATCCAGCAACCTTCTCTACCAGATATGCCATGCCCAACTTACTTGAGGCGCATAACGACTCTTGGAGTAAATCATTTGCCCGCTGGCGGTCCTTTGCTGCCCCTCTTTTCAGCAGCATGACAGCGTATTCATATTGACTGTGCGCCAACCAGGGCCGCGCCCCCATTTGTGCATTCTGCTCAATCGCCTGCTGGAAGTGACGCTCGGCTATTTCCAATTCGGACATTGCCATCGATAGCATGCCCAGGAAACGCCCGGCTGCCCCGAAACAGGCGGTTGCTCCGCCGACAACCACTGTGCGACCATCGTAAGGGAGCAGTAATTCGTACAGTGTGGCTGCCCGCGCGGCGTCTCCAAGGTACGAGCACACTTCTGACAGGTAAGCCAGCGTAGCCGCAAAGAGAGAATCCTGGGGAACGAAGGCAAACCCCGCAGACGCCAGGGTCTCGAAAATCGACCGGCACTCGTCTGTCAGGCCCAGGCTGCAGAAAATCAGCGCCAGACCGGGGCGCCAGGTGGAGGCTTGCGGGTTACTGGCGGCAACCAGCTTCACGATCGGCGCCATCTCTTGAAGGCGCCCTTGCTCACGGCGGATAGTGAACATGTGAATCCCGTAAATGCCGTCCAAATCTGCCAGACCAATCTGCTGGCTGAGATTTGCGGCTTCTTTTGCCAGTCGCTCTGCATTATCAAAATCCCCGCGCAGGATCGCCCGCATGGTTTGAAAGACCGCGGCGACATGCATCTGGAACGGCTGCTTCATCTCGTGGGCAACCCGTCTTTGGGCGGCGATCTTTTCATCGACCTGATCAATCTGACCTAATTCAAGCAGGTCGTAGATGTAAAGGTCTAAACCATCCGCCAGTCTTTCCTGGTCATCGAGGGCTTCAGCAGTGGCAACCAGCTCCCGGATGGCTGCCAGGCGGGTGGCGGTTGTTTCTGGTCTGCGGTCGATCTGGGCTTTGATGCGTAATGCATCACACAGCGCAAGCGGATCTCCGATCTGGCGTGCAACGCGCAGCGCTTGTTCGACTGTGGTGCGAAGCTCCTCTTGTTCGCCGGAGGCCAGCAGGGCGCGGGCCAGTCCGACTAACAACCGAACCTGTAGCCCGCTCTGCTGCTCACCGAGGGCAGCAAGCGCCTCGCGCATATACCCCTGTGCCAACTGTGAATCCAGATTCAACCTCCAGCGAGGTTCTTCATGAGCAAGCACCGCGCCAGCCAATGCGTCTGGATCATTCAAATCCCTGGCGATATCGATAGACTTTTGGAAGGCAGTCAGGGCTTCTGGTAATCGCCCGCCGTGCCAGAGCGATCGAGCCAGCTCCAGTTCCAGCTCGTACTCCAGATGGCTGTTCTCAGGGGTATGATCCAGATTTTCAAGCTCGGATAAACCGCGCTCGAAATACAGGGCTGCTTCTTCAAAAGCCAGCACTCGGGCTGCCAGTTGACCTGCAAGGAGCAGGTATCTGCTTGCCTTCCTGTGCAGGCGGGCTTCTTGAAAATGGCGCGCGAGTTGGGTTGCCGGTATTTCGCCTGCGCTTTCACTTCCCGAATACAGTGTTTCCAGCGCATTGCCCACCGCCTCATGCAGGTAGGCGCGCTCGGCGGTTCCCAGGCGCCCGTATAGATACTTCTGAAACAACTGATGCCGGAATCGATACTGAGACAATCGTCTTGTGCCCGTGAGCATTAAACCGCCCTCGTGTATCAAACGGTGTTGGCGGTCCAAATCATCACTCAAACGACGGATTACCTGGCCTGGATCAGTTTGCTGGACCTGGGCAATAACCTCCGCATCGAAGGCTTCTCCTTGCACGCACCCGGTTGTTAACAAACCGAGCAGCTCATCCGGCAGGCGACCGATGCGCTTCTCGATGACCCCTTCCACCCGGGCGGGGATATTCTCCCAACTCAGTGCCTGATTCTCTCTCCAGCGACCGTCATTAGACTGGGTGATATCGCCTTGTTCTCGTAATTCCCGCAACAGCTCGACGAGAAACAGCGGGTGTCCTTCTGTCAGGCTGGCGAGCTGCATCCGGAACGCTTCGCTGAAATCGTTGGCAGATACATCCAGCAGCGCATTGACAAACTCTAGCTCTTCGCCTGGGGCGTAATGGTCGAGGTCGATGTGGTTGTGACCAAACTGCCGCTTGCTCTCGCTGAGGACCACTTTCAGCGGGTGCTGTGCCTGCCTGCCTTGTTCGTCCGTTGGTTGCATTTGTGCCAGCTCTTCGGGCCTGTAGCTGCCGACGATCAGTATCCGGCTCTGTTTCAGACGCATCGCCAGGTGTCCCAGCAAAGCAGCAGACGAGTGGTCGATCCAGTGTAAATCATCCAGCATCAGCATCAGCGGGTGCCGCTGGGAGATAGCGTTCAACGTGCTGGAGATCTCGTCGAACAGGTATTCCTGGCGGAATTCTTGTGTGGCAGACGATGCCTGTCGAGCGCGTTGGCCTTGCAGGCGCAGGAGCAAGGCTGTGCTCTTTGGGTGATGGGCATACCCGCGGGTCAGGTGAGCTTCGAGCGACGCTCCCGGGACGAGTTTGTCAATCAGATGCGGTCCGTTTTCTAACAGGCTCTCGGTGATATCTGGGATGGCGCGAGCCAGCCGGGCGGCAAGCTCGCGGCTGATGATCCCCTGCATGGCCGCGTTATTGAAATCTCCCACCAATGTGCGAAAGATATCGCGGAAGGGCAGCAGTGGGTCTCCCTGACCGGTGTACACGTCGCTGCTTCCCCGGGCAAGGAGCAGGTCGGTTTCAGCATCCAGCGCCTGGCGGGCAAACTCGGACAGCAAGCTGGATTTGCCCCGCCCGGCCTCCCCGGTGATAAAGACTATTCTGCCCTTTCCCTGCATCGCCCGGTCGAGCTGCTCATGGAGCTGCTGCAACTGGCGCTCTCGGGCGACAAAGGGAGGAGCCTGCCCGCTCTGATCGGCGATCTCGGCCGGCAGGGGTATCCCGCTGCCGTTGCCATAGCTTGGCTGTTCGAAATCCTGAACGTACTTACCGCGAGCCAACTGCAGGAAGGAAGCTCGCTGGGAATTCTCGATCGCCAGGTGGTCAGCCAGCAATTCGGCAAGCTGCTCCGATGGTCGCCGTTCTTCCCTCTCAATCTTGCGCAGCATGCTGAGCGAGCAGCTTACTTTACGGGCCAGGTCCTCCTGGGTTAAGTCAAGCAGTTTTCGTCTGCGATAAACCCAATTTCCGAACAATCTTCTACACCCCAGTTAATCTCTTATTGGACAAATCGAATCCGAATTCATTATAACACTCATTGTGTTACCTGTTGTGTCACTCATTGACACCCAAATTTCTCCGCTATCTGCCAAAATATTCAGCACATCACAACAATCGCCAACCGGCGCGGATCAAGCATCTGACGGACTGGCAGTCGAATGAAAGGAGCGACCTTGTGCCATTATTTCTCATCGAACGCAACTTTGCCCGCAAGCTGCAGGTCTCACCCGGAGGGGCTGCCGAGATTAGCGAAATTACTGACCAGGAGAGTATTCGCTGGCTGATCTCCTTCTTGAGTGTGGATCGGAAGAAGACCTTCTGCCTGTACGAGGCTGCCAGTGCAGCAGCCATCCGTACCGCAGCCGATCAGGCTGGTATTCCGGCAGACGTGATCGTCAAAATCGAGGATGAGATGATTCCCAATGGGTATATACGGCGGTTGCGTCCGGATCGCAATGGCTAGCGACAGCGGCGAAGTATGTCGGCGCAGTCAGGTAGACTGCAAATTCTAATCATCTAACAGGAGGTAAATTATGAAACGCAAAAGTGTAGTGATCGGTCTGGTTTTAGTGTGCATGCTCACCCTTGGTATCAGCACCGCAGCCGCCGGGAAACCCCCGCCAGCAGAGCCCAGTGCCAGCCTGCTAGCCGAGGGCTTGCTGGGGGCCTCAGGCAGCGCCATCGGACCTGGCGGCGCGCTGTACGTCACCGAAGGTGCAGTCGGCAGGATTTCGCGCATCGATCCAATGACCGGGGATATCACCACCTTCGCCGAAGGCCTGCCGCCGGCGATCCTGCCTATCGGTGGCGCAAATGATCTCGTCTTCATCGGTCAGACCGCGTATGTGCTGGTCACTATGGTCGGTGCTGACCTGCCTGTCCCGGTGCCTAACCCTGCAGTGGTTGGCATCTACAGGATCGACGGTCCCAACAGCTATACGGTCATCGCCAACATTGGCCAATGGTCGATAGACAACCCGTCGGGGAGCGATGTGTTTATCCCTTCCGGCGTCCATTATGCGATCGAAACCTTCCAGGGTAAGTTCCTGGTCAGCGACGGGCACCACAACCGTGTCCTGCAGGTCACCCGCGATGGTGCGGTCAGTGAATTCAGAGCCTTCGACAACATCGTCCCGACCGGGTTGGAAATTCACGGCAACACGGTGTATATGGCTGAAGCCGGTCCCAACCCCCATCTGCCCGAGGACGGCAAGGTGGTGTCGTTCGGGCACACGTCGCCCAGCGTCACGGAGGTTGCCTCTGGCGCCCCGCTGTTGGTTGACGTGGAGTTCGGCCGCGGCCGCTCGCTGTATGCCCTGGCGCAGGGCATCTTCCCGGTCGGCAGTGATGATGGCTCACCGGCGCTGCCGGACACCGGCTCGCTGGTGGTGGTCAACGGGAATGGCACCTTCACCACCGTAATCGAAGGTCTGGACCGCCCGACCTCGATGGACTTCATCGGGACCACGGCCTACGTCGTCAGCCTGACTGGCGAGGTGTGGAAGATCGAGAACGTCTCGGGACCGCCGTTTGGCAGGAGGCACTAAGCTGTTGCCCTGGCATGGATCACCAGGCGCCTGGTCTTCCTCCATGCGCCTGGATGACCCTGCCGTTAGAGGCGGGAATAATAGAATGGATTAGGGACCCATGAAAGCATCGATCCAGAAATCTATACTGTTGCCTCAAGAAACATCCAAAACGCTTCTCTTGGGCTCCTGTGGCGCCGCGATCGGAGTTGTGGTTGTCTTATTCAATGCCAAAGCCCCTATCAGTGAGGCCTATATTAGCACACCAGAGTTTGTTATCTGGCAGTTATTAATTTGCAGCCAAACAGCCTTTCTGGCTATGGCTATTGGTCCTCTGGTGACAGTCCTCCAACAGCTCAAAACATATTCCAGCAACCATAAGTGGAATCTGTTTCTTTCAGGGATTATCATTACGATCTTGTTCTGGATACCATCTTTAGTACGTGTACTATATATCTCAGATATCCAGTGGCCGCTAGCCAATCAGATGCTCAGGCTCTCTATCATAATACTGATTGCCTACGTTCCAACCCTTATGGCCACGGCAGGAATCTGGTTGGTTCAGGTGGCTTTCCAATCGCTTAGTCAGCTTGAGGGTGCAGAGCTCATTCCAATATACCTGCAGCATCTGAAGAACATGGGGGGATTCCTGTGGATCCTGGGCATTATGGTCAGCCTGGCTACCCTGGCAACAGCCTCGTTGCGTAACGCGCTCACCGCCATCGACCCGGCTTTGGACGACAAATTTCCAGAAGCTCTGGTGTGGATATATGGCGCTTATTATTCGGTGCTGTTGCTGGTGATCTATTTGCCTGCATACAACGCGCGCCTGATCGCAGGGGAGAAAATCCTGGATCGTTATTTGTTGCTCCCCCTACCCAATCATCATGATTGGGCTAGCATCTACACGAAGCGAAAACAATTGGCAGAATACCTGGGCCTCGAAGAGTCTATCGTGGATAGCCTGCAGACCATCCTGCCGATCCTGGCACCACTGATCAGCGGATACATCCCGACCATCTTCGGGTGATCGCAGTTATATGGTTATGTTGATGATCAATTGCATTCATTTGACAGGAGTACAACAATGTCTAAACAATGCCTCAACTGATCAGGATTTGGCGGACATCCTGTCGTGGATTGCCACGTTGGAAAAATAGCATTGCGGAATAATCGAATAGATAATTGACAAGAAGAATGGAGTGCCGACTCTCAACGAGCTGCATCGTTGGGCAAAGTGGTAAACAGTTTAGAAGGAGATCATCATGGTTATCGAATCATTAAACCAATTTATTGTGAGTACTGCTACTCGCCATCCACAATGGGGAACCAATCCTCCTGCTTACGATAAGCAAACCAGCCGCTACAATCCGGATTATGTTAACCCACCTCACTGGTTTATCGGTGCAAGTGCTCTTGACGCGCTGATTGATCATAATAAACAGGAGCAAGCTGATTTTGTTTTCGCGCCAATAGGACCTAATCCTGTTATCAAGCCAACGATGGAAGCTTTTCTAACAATCGATGTGTTTGATCCAGCAATTAGCTCGCCGGTTGGCTCGGCTCTTAAGATGCCAGACGAGGTCGTAGCCTATCACTGGAAAATCGTTCAAAACAGCGGAGGCCACCAGGAGACTCAGGTAAAGGATAGAAGCTTTTCTCCTCAGATGATGGCACAGGCTGTTTTTGAAGTGAGAGAATTGGGGGAATACACGATCAGTCTATTTGTCAGTTTCAAGAGTGGGGGCACTAAATCGAATCAAAAGACAATTAAGCTGCGCGATTTCTTGATTGTCTCCATAGGTGATTCTTTAGCTTCTGGCGAAGGCGTGCCAGATGATCCGGGTATGGCTACAGACAATTTCCTCGACCCTACAGATGGCTGTGAGAATACTACATTTCAAAAGATAAAAGACAATCTCGGATTCAATATTGCAATGGACAAGGAGCCTGTCTGGCAGGAACCAAAAGCCCACCGGTCTTATAACTCTGGACCATCACGCGCTGCGTTGTTATTGGAAGCAAATAGGGAGTCACCGGGTGATATGGTTACCTTCTTGTCGTTTGCGCGCTCGGGTTCAGCTATTTTTGAAGGTTTAATCACACCGCATAAAAACGGTTCAATTGAAATTGGACAAATTGATGAGGTCGCCCGGACGATCGGAGATCGAAAGATCGATGCTTTAGTGATTACGATCGGTGTGAACGATATTGGCTTTGATGACACATTGACGGATCTGGTAAAAGGTGATTTCAGTATCTTCAATATTGGAAATGATGATGAAAATCGCGATGAAATCTTTGCGGAGGTAGAGCGGAGACTCAATGAACTGTCCAACAGGTATATTGCACTGGATGCGGTTATTAAGGTGAAATTAGGA
>Ga0105106_10002844_pt1 | contig 12420 bp, 11 predicted proteins | sample PPLLaktember2015_5_FD_79109 | JGI IMG/M metagenome (GOLD analysis project Ga0105106, IMG submission 79109) | Freshwater sediment microbial communities from Prairie Pothole Lake near Jamestown, North Dakota, USA - PPLs Lake P8 Core (1) Depth... | ecosystem: Environmental > Aquatic > Freshwater >...
GGCCCGTGCCGACGCCCGCCGATTGCAGGTTGCCCCCGCCCAGGAGGAAGCGCGTTCCGGTCCCGCTGATCCCCTGGCCCTGCGCGGACGGCACGTTGAAATCGGTATGGCCGAGCCTGACGCCGAGATTGCGGCTGAAGGTGTCGAGCGCTTCGACGATGCGCGATTCGATCATCACTTGGCGCACCGGGACGTCGACTTTGCGTATCAGCCTGCGGATCTCTTCCAGGCGCGTAGGCGTGTCCTGGATGAACAGCGTATTGGTGCGCGGATCGACCACGGCGCTGCCTCGCTTCGACAGGATGCGCTGCTTCTCGTCGGTCAGGAGCTTGGTGAAGCTCTCGGCGCGCTGGTAGTTGAGCTGGAAGGTCTCGGTCCTGATCGGCTCCAGCTCCGCGATCTGCGCCTTCGCTTCGAGCGCGAGCTTCTCGCGCGTGGCGAGCTCGTCGCGCGGCGCGATCCACACGACGTTGCCGGTCTTCCTCATGTCCAGGCCCTTGCTCTGGAGGATGATGTCGAGGGCCTGGTCCCACGGCACGTCTTTCAGCCGCAGCGTCAGGTTGCCGGTCACGGTGTCGCTGGTGATGATGTTGAGCCCGGTGAAATCGGCGATCACCTGGAGCACCGCGCGAACTTCGACGTTCTGGAAATTGAGCGAGAGCTTCTCGCCGACATAACCGGGGCGCACCAGCCGGTTCGGATCTTCGACCACCTGCTTCACCTCGACGATGAAACGGGTATCGGTCTGATAGGCCGAGTGCTCCCAGTTGCCGCGCGGGGTGATCACGAGCCGCCCGTTGTTGCCCTGGGTGAACGACTCGACGTATTGCACCGGAGTGCCGAAGTCCGACACGTCCATGCGCCGCTCGAGGTTGCGCGGCACTGCGGTGTTGGCGAACTCGATGACGATGTTGCGTCCCTGCGTCTTCACGTCGATGCCGACCTGGCTGTCGGACAGATCGACGATGATCCGGCCTTCTCCCGAGCCGCCCCTGCGAAAGTCGATGTCGCGCAGGGCGTGGCGCCGCTCACCCGGCCGCGGCTCGGAGAATGTCTGGGTGATCGCCGGTGCGGTGCCGGCCGCGCTCGCCTCTCCGCCGCCGGCGAGTGTGATCAGGACGGTGCGCCCTTCCAGCTTGGTGTCGTAGCGCACGGCGCGCGAAAGCTCCAGCACCATGCGCGTGCGGTCCCCGGCCTGCACGACATTGATGCGGCGCAGGTCGCCTTCGGAGACTTCGTGGACGTTCTTGCCCATCGCGTTCGCGGTGGCCGGGAAGTCGAGCGCGATGCGCGGCGGGTTGTTTACCGTGAAACCGGCCGGAGGATTCGTCGGCGGCTGCTTGAGCGTGACGCGGATCAGCACTCGCCCGCCGGACTGCGGCGAGACGTTCACGGACTCGATCGCATTGGACTGGGCGTAAGCCGGTGCGAAGGCGAGCAGCAGCGCAAGCACCGAAAACGCGTGGAACGCTCGTGCGAGTATGGTCGTCATGGCGGTCATTTCTTGGTGGCTTCCGATTCTTCCTGGAGCAGCAGGACCTGATCTTTTTCTTCCCAGTTTCCGGCGCCGTCCTGAACGAGCTCTTTCAGCTTGATGGACGACTCCGAAATGCCGACGATACGGCCGAAGTTCTGGCCGACATAGTTTCCGTTGCGCACCCGGAAGAGCGTGTTGTCGGGCGCTCTCACCAGCGCATATATCTGCTTCTTCTGCTCGAGAGTGCCGACCATGCGCAGGCTCTCCAGCGGATAGGCTTCGAGCGGCTCGCGGCGGCGATTGAGGTCGGGTCCGACGCCCCCGCCCGCGCCTTTGGGGGGCTCGATCTTGCGCGCCTTGAAAGGGTCGAGGAGGTCGAATGCGCTGTAGGTGAACGGCTCGTAAGGCTTTACCTGCGGCAGCGGCGGAATGCGTCCGTGCGGCAGGTTCTCGCCGTCTTTCACGAAATCCCGGAGGTCGCTGTGGGGCTCGCCCGAGCAGCCCGCGATCGCGAAGGCCGCGATGATCACCGCTGCGATCGGGAGCCTCACTTCTTGCCCCCTTTCTCTTTCATCGCCGCCTTCCTCTGCGTCGCGAGCTCGTCATCGTCGAGGTAGCGGAAAGTCTTGGCGATCGCATCCATGATCAGCGTGCCGTCCTTGTTGGCCGACAGCGCGATATCGTTGAGCGTCACGATGCGCGAAAGCTTCCCGACGTCGCTTGCGAAAGCCCCGATGTCGTGATAGGTGCCCGTGATCTTGATCGAGATCGGGAGCTCCGCGTAGAACTCGTGCACCGTCTCGACGCTGGCCGGCTTGAAGAGCTCGAACTGAAGGCCGCGGCCGAGGCCCGCCTGGTTGATGTCGGTCAGGAGCGCGTCGATCTCGGATTTCCCGGGGAGCTGCTTCAAGAGCGCGCCGAACTGCTTCTCGATGTCTTCGAGCTGTTTTCGGTAGGCGGGAAGGTCGAGAGCCTCTTTCTTCTTCTCGATGAAGGTCGTCTTGAGCTGATCTTCCTTTGCTTTCTCCGCGTCGATCTGCTCCATCTGGCCGCTCCAGTCGAACCAGTATCCCGCGAAGAGTATGAGCACGAGCGCGAGCACCAGCACCGCGACTTTCGGCGCTATCGGCCATGAGCCTATTTTTTTGGGATCCAGCCTTCTCAGCTCATCGAGCGTCATGTCTACCTCGTGGCCGCTGTCTTGGCAGCAGGTTGGGCGCCTTTCTCCGGCTCTTCCTTGGCGCGGGCGACGCTCACGTTGAGCGTGAACTCGTTGACGCGGCTGCCGGGCGTGGTCACCGCCTTGATCTCGACCAGATTCGCGTTTTCCAGGTGCGGAGAGGCTTCGAGGTTGCGCATGAGCGTCGAGACGCGCGCCTGCGACTGGGTGTAGCCGTTGATCGTGACGCGCGCGCCGGCCTGCTTGATCGCTTTCAGGTAAATGCCTTCCGGAAGCTGGCGCGCGAGCTCGTCGAGCAAATGGACGGCCTCCGCGCGGTTGCTCTGGAGCGTCTCCACGACTTTCTTGCGCGAGAGCAGCGACACAGTCATCTCCTTGAGCTTCTGGATGTCCTCGATTTCCTTGTCGAGCTTCTTGATCTCCTCGGTGAGGTATTCGTTACGGGCGATCTGGTCCTCGAACGTACCCGACAGCGATGTGTGAACCATGAGCCAGATTGCCGCGGCGAACGCGACGACCGCGCCGAGCGTGACGAAGAACTGCTTTTGCTGGCGCCGCCGCCGCATCTCGCGGTGCGGCAGCAGGTTCACGCGTATCATGGATCGAACCTCCGCATCGCGAGTCCGCAGGCGACCATGAGCGAGGGTGCGTCCTGCGCGAGGCTCTTCAATTTGATCTTGGGCGACACGTCCATATTGGTGAACGGGTTCGCGATGACGGTGGGTACCTGCGTGCGGCGGGTAATTGCCGCGTCGACGCCGGGAATCGCGGCGCAGCCGCCCGAGAGCACGATCTGGGCGACCTGGTTGTACGGCGTGGAGCTGAAGAAAAAGTGCAGCGCGCGTGCGATCTCGAGCCCCATCTTGTCGACGAAGGGCTGCAGGAGCTCGGTCTCGTATTCTTCGGGAAGTCCGCCGTCGCGCTTGGCGACCTCGGCCTCTTCGGGCGCGAGCCCGAACTTGTTCTGGATGTCCTGCGTCAGCTCGTTGCCGCCGAAAGGCTGCTCGCGCAGATAGATCGACTGGCCGTTACGCAGCACGTTGACCGCCATGATGGTCGCTCCGACGTCGACCATGGCGATGTTCTGATCCTTTTCGTCTTCGCCGATGCCTATGCCCATCAGCTCGAAAGCGGCCTGCGCCGCGTAAAGGTCGACGTCCATGACGGTCGCCTTGAGCCCGGCGGCTTCGGCGGCGGCGACGCGGTCTTCGATTTTCTCCTTGCGCGAAGCCGCGATCAGGACCTCGACGTCCTCCGGATTGTTTGGCGCCGGCCCCAGCACCTGGAAGTCGAGGTTCACCTCGTCGAGTGAGAACGGAATGTACTGGTTGGCTTCGGTTGCGACCTGGAACTCGAGGTCTTCCTCGCTCTGGCCGGCGGGCACGAGAATTTTCTTGCTGATCACCGCGGCGTTCGGCAGCGCGAGCGCGAGGTTCTTGATATTGGTGCCGAGGCGCTTGTGGCAGCGCTTGAGGGCATCGCTCACGGCGTCGAGATTGTTGATGTTGCCGTCGACGACCGAATCCTTGGGCAAGGGCTCGATGGCGTAGCGCTCGACCCGGTAAAGCCCTTTGCCCGCTTCGGAGAGCTCCACCATCTTGATCGCCGAGGAGCTCAGATCGGCGCCGATCAAAGGCGGCGCTTTCGTTTTGAAGAGTCGTTCCAGCGCGGCTGGATCGAACTTCAACTTCGAAGCATCAAAGCTGATTTTCCCTTTGGCCATAAGTGTATGGGGCAGCGCGCCCAGATTTTACTTTAAATGCTAGCAGTAACCTGCGGCCGAGTAAACTTTTCTTCTGACATTTATTTTGGTGTGGTACGACCCTATAATGCTCGGGCCGTTGCGCTTATTCTCGCCTCTCCCGCGGCGCGCTTGGGAACGTTATACCATGTCCAGCATCGCACGTAAGCCCCCGCCTCGCTTGAGAATGTTCCTCTAAGAGAGCGCCTCTAGATGTTGGTTCGCTGGTGGGCTTTCCCACTATTACTTGTAGTTTCCACCTTCCTGATCGGGGTCATCCTGGTCACGTTCGCGGCGGTGATCGTCTATCCGACGCTGCCGTCGCTGGAAGTGCTTACTGATTACCAGCCGAAAATCCCGCTGAGGGTGTACAGCGCGGAAGGGGCGCTGCTCGGGGAATTCGGCGAAGAGCGGCGCGCTTTCGTCTCGATATCCAACGTTCCCAAGCCCATGGTCTCGGCCATTCTCGCCGCCGAAGACGAGCGCTTCTATCATCACCGCGGCGTCGACTATATCGGCGTGGGGCGCGCGGCGCTTTCCAACTTTGTCTCGGGCGGGGTGCGCCAGGGTGCCTCGACCATCACCATGCAGGTCGCGCGCAATTTCTTTCTGACGAAGGAGCGCACGCTCACCCGCAAGTTCAACGAAATGCTGCTGGCATTCAAGATCGAGGCGAGCCTTACCAAGGATGAGATCCTGCAGCTCTACGTGAACCAGATCTACCTGGGTCAGCGCGCCTACGGCTTCGCCGCCGCCTCGCAGATTTATTTTGGCAAGCCGCTCGAGAAACTCTCTCTCGCCGAGTACGCCATGCTCGCCGGGCTGCCCAAGGCGCCGTCGAGCTTCAATCCGATCGCCAATCCCAAACGCGCGCAGTTGCGCCAGCACTACGTGCTGCGCCGCATGCGCGACCTGGGGATGATTAGCGAGGCCGAGCACGCCGAGGCCGAAGCCCAGCCGATCGTCGTCAAGCGAGGCGCGAACGATTTCGCCGTGCACGCGGAGCACTTCGCGGAAATGGTCAGGCAGGCGGTATACGAACGCTACAAGGACGAGACGTACAGCCGTGGGATACGCGTCTATACGACGCTTTCCGCGCGCCACCAGGAATCGGCGTATCGCGCGCTGCGCCGGGGGGTCCACGATTACGACCGCCGCCACGGCTACCGCGGACCCGAAGGCCACGCCGAGATTCCGGGCAAGCCCGGCGAGGAAGCGCTCGAAGAGGCGCTGCAGGATTCGGTCGACAACGACGACCTTCTGGTCGCCGTGGTGACCGAAGCGAGTCCCAAGCTCGTGAAAGCGTACCGCCGCGGCGGCGAGACGGTGCAGATCTCCGACGAAGGCCTGCGCTTCGCGGCGCGCATGCTGGGAGACAAAGTAAGCGCTAACCAGCGGATCAGACGCGGGGCGATCATACGCATCCAGAAGGACGAGAAAGGCCGCTGGCACATCACGCAGCTGCCCACGGTGGAGTCGTCGCTGGTGTCGGTCGACCCGCGCGACGGGGCAATCCGCGCACTCGTCGGGGGCTTCGACTTCAGCCGCAATCAGTACAACCACGTTACGCAGGCGCTGCGGCAGCCCGGGTCGAGCTTCAAACCGTTCATCTACTCCGCGGCGCTCGAAAAAGGCTTCACCACGTCGACGATCATCAACGACGCCCCGCTCACGTTCGACGCCGCGCAGACGGGCTCGGAGCCGTGGGAGCCCAGGAATTACGACGGCAAGTTCGAAGGTCCGATGCGCTTGCGAACCGCGCTCGTCAAGTCGAAAAACCTGGTTTCGGTGCGCATCCTCCAGGCGATCGGTCCGCAATACGCGCAGGATTACATCAAGCGCTTCGGCTTCGATCCCAAGCTCCATCCGCCGTATCTGACGATGGCGCTCGGCGCGGGCAACGTGACGCCGATGCAGATGGCACAGGCCTATTCGGTTTTCGCAAACGGCGGTTATCGCGTTCCGCCGTACTTCATCGAGCGCATCGAAGACAATCGCGGCAACGTTCTCGCGCAGGCGAAGCCGCAGAAAGCCGGCGAGGGTGCGGAGCGCGTGATCGATCCGCGCAACGCTTTCATCATGCACAGCATCATGCGCGACGTGGTACGCATGGGCACCGCCGGGCGTGCGATGCGCCTGGGGCGCGGCGATCTCGCCGGCAAGACCGGCACCACGAACGATTTCATCGACGCGTGGTTCTGCGGGTTCAATCCGACGCTCGTCGCGATCGCCTGGATCGGGTTCGACCAGCCGCAGACTCTGGGTCGGAATGAGACCGGCGGATCGGCCGCGCTGCCGATCTGGATGGGCTACATGGGCGTTGCGCTGAAAGGCGTCGCCGAGCCGGCATTCACGCCGCCCGCGGGCATCATCTCGGCAAGGATCAGCGCGGAAACCGGGACGCGGGCCATGGAAGGCGAGGCCGGTGTCGTCGACTATTTCTACCAGGAGTTCCCACCGCCCGAAGCCGCGCCGACCATGGGCTTCCCCGGGAACGGCGAGCGTCCCCCGGAGGAAATCCGTAACCAGCTTTTCTAGCGCATGGCCAAAGACCGCGGCCGCAGCCCGGAGCGCGAACGCAACGACGAGCGCAGCCGCATCGCGCATCTCGCCGCGCGCCTCATGGCCGAAGACGGCATCGAAGATTACGCGAGCGCGAAGCGCAAAGCCGCGCGTCAGGCCGGCGTAGCCGACACGCGCCAGCTACCCACCAACGAAGAGGTCGACGCCGCGCTGCGCACGCATCTCGCGCTCTATGGCGGCGGCACGCACCTCGAACGCCTGCGCGAGCTGCGCACGCGCGCGCTCGCGGTGATGCGCGACCTCGAGCGCTTCAATCCCTATCTCACGGGTTCGGTGCTCACCGGCACCGCGGGGAAATACGCGGACATCAACCTCCAGCTCTATACCGACAACGAAAAGGCCGTGGAGCTGTATCTCATCGGGCGCGGCGCGGCCTATCGCGCGGGACAGCGGCGTCTGTGGCTCGGCGACACGGTGCGCACTGTGCCGGCGTTCACGGTAGACGACGGCGGCGTCGAGATCGAAATCGTCGTGCTCGGTCTGGACGACATTCGCACGTCAGTGCGCACGACGCCAGAAGGCAAAGCGCTCGAGCGCGCGCGGCCGCAAGCGGTGGCGGCGCTGCTCGAGAGCGCCTAGGCTCTAGCCGGCCCGCTTCAGAATGCGCGCCGCATCGAGCGCAAAATAAGTCAGGATCCCGTCCGCTCCCGCGCGCTTGAACGCGAGCAGCGCTTCCATCATGCACGTTTCTTCGTCGAGCCAGCCGTTCGCCGCGGCGGCCTTGAGCATCGCGTATTCTCCGCTCACCTGGTAGACGTATGTCGGCGCCTTGAACGTGTCTTTCACCCGCCGCACGATGTCGAGGTACGGCATGCCAGGTTTGACCATCACCATGTCGGCGCCTTCCTGCAGGTCGAGGCCGACTTCCGACAAGGCTTCGTCGCTGTTCGCCGGATCCATCTGGTAGGTGTACTTGTTGCTGCGGCCCAGCTGCTTCGCCGAGCCCACGGCATCGCGAAACGGCCCGTAGAAGCCCGACGCGTACTTCGCTGAGTAGGCGAGGATGCGCGTGTGGATGGAACCGGCTTCGTCGAGCGCGCCGCGGATCGCGCCGATACGCCCGTCCATCATGTCCGAAGGCGCGATTACGTCGACGCCTGCTTCGGCGCACACCTGCGCCTGCCTGCACAATATCGCAACTGTTTCGTCGTTCAGCACGTAACCCGATGCGTCGACGACGCCGTCCTGTCCGTGCGTGGTGTACGGGTCGAGCGCAGCATCGGTAACGACGCCCAGCTCCGGAAAGCGCTTCTTCAAAGCGGCGACCGCGCGCGGGATGAGCCCGCGGCGGTTGGTCGCCTCGCGGCCGTCCGGCGTCTTCAGTTTCTTGTCGACCGCCGGAAAAAGCGCCAGCGCCGGGATGCCGAGCTCGACGCAGGACTCGGCATGGCCGAGCAGCCGGTCGACGGTATGGCGCAGCACCCCCGGCATCGACGGGACGGGCTCGGTTCGCCCTTTGCCGTCGATCACGAAAACGGGGTAGATGAGGTCGCCCGCGCTCAGCGTGTGCTCGCGCATGAGGCGGCGCGAAAAATCGTCGCGGCGCATGCGTCTCAAGCGCCGCCCCGGGAACGTGCCTAGGGGATACATGATTGAAGATCCAAGGTTTTTTGGCAGAAATGAAAACCGGGAACTAATGCGAAGTATAGTCGTCTTATTGAACAGACGATGTCTCATCGTCTCCCGCTTCTCCTCCCTGAGCGGGCGCCTTAATCCTTATTAAGGCTCTTTTGCCCCCGGTTTTACTCCCCTTTAACCGGGGGTTTTTTATTGTGCAGCTCCTGAGGACGCAACCCGCGCGCTCAGGGGCTCTTGAGCCAGGCCTGGAGCATTCCCTGGGCGTGGCGCTGCCCGGTCCCTGCCACCGCCGAGAACAGTACCGCGCTGGCGGCCGGGTGCAAGAGGGGCAGCGCGGCTTCGGCGGCCTTCAGCGATTTCGCCGCCTCTTCGCGTCCCAGCTTGTCTGCCTTGGTCAGCAGCACGAGCACCGGCTGGCGCGACGGCGCGTGCCATCCCAGGAGCTGCTCGTCGAGCGGCGTGATGGGATGCCGTGCATCGACGATCAGCACCAGTCCTTTCAGCGACGAACGCGATTGCAGGTAGGCCCCGATCAGTTCGCCCCAGTGCTTGCGCTCCTTGAGCGGCACTGCTGCGTAGCCGTAGCCGGGCAGGTCGACGAGTCTTCTGTCTCCGCCGCAGTCGAAGAAGTTGATCGTCTGCGTGCGGCCCGGCGTCTTGCTCACGAAAGCGAGGCGCCGGCGCTGGGTGATCGCGTTGATCGCGCTCGATTTGCCGGCGTTGGAGCGCCCGGCGAAAGCGACTTCGGCGCCCACATCGGGCGGCAGCTCGCCCAACGTGTACGCGGAGGCGATGAAGCGCGCATCTCGGAAGAGCGACATAGGTTGTTGTTATGGCGCTTGAAAGTGGCGCGGAGGGAGAGGCGTACTATACAATGTCGCCTTTCCCGCTTCAGCAAAATCCCGAGGAACAAAGCATGGACCTACGCCTGGTTGCGGCGCTCGCTGGCGTGTTGTTCTCAGTTGCCGCTCATGGTCAGGGCGCGCCCAAAGGCGATCCCGCGAAGGCGAAGCAGATCGTGACCCAGGTGTGTGTAGCCTGCCACAACACCGACGGCAACAGCACGATTCCCGTCAATCCCGTCATCGCTGCCCAGCACCCCGATTACTCTTTCAAGCAGCTCACCAACTTCAAGTCGGAAGGCGGCAAGCCCGCCGAACGGCCGAGCCCGGTGATGAGCGGCATCGTTGCGGGCCTCTCCCGCGACGACATGGCGAACCTCGCTGCGTATTTCGGCGCCCAGCAGAGGAAGCCGCGCAGCGCCCGCGATCCGGAGCTGGTGAAACTCGGCCAGGACATCTACCGCGGGGGGATACTCAAGAAAGGCGTGGCGGCATGTGCTTCGTGCCACGGCCCGAACGGAGCCGGCATCCCCGCGCAGTTTCCGCGGCTCGCCGGACAGCATGCGCAGTACACGTCCGACCAGCTCAGGGCGTTCCGCGGCGGTCAGCGCGCGAACGACCCCAATCGCATGATGCGCACGATCGCCGAGAAGCTTTCCGACCGCGAACTCGCCGCGGTCGCCCAGTTCATCGAGGGTCTGCGCTAGCACGCTTTCGCGCTCCCTCACCTTCCGCCCGATGGGCGGGGGGCGGCGCCTTCGCTCCCAGGTCCTGCTGGCGATCTGCCGATCGCTTTGCCGCCTTAGCTAATTCAGGGTGGCGAAGGCGCGGGTGGCGGCGGTGATGGTGTAGTCGATCTCTTCGGGGCCGTGGGCGGAGGAGACGAAGCCGGCTTCGTACGCAGAGGGTGCGAAATACACGCCTTCGGCGAGCATGGCGTGGAAGAACTTGTTGAAGAGCGCCGCGTCGCACTGCATCACTTCCGTGTATGACGCGGGCGGGGTTTCGCGGAAGTAAAGCCCGAACATCCCGCCCACGCTGCGTGCGGAAAAAGGGACGTTGTGCGCGTGCGCGGCATCGGTGAGGCGCTCGCATAGCGTCGTCGCCGTCACGGCGAGCCGATCGTAGAACCCGGGCTCCTGCACGAGCTTCAGCGTCGCGAGCCCGGCGGCGAGCGCCACGGGGTTGCCCGAGAGCGTGCCTGCCTGATAGACCGGCCCGAGCGGAGCGAGCGCCGCCATCACGTCGCGGCGGCCTCCGAAAGCGCCCACCGGCATGCCGCCGCCGATCACTTTACCCAGCGTCGTGAGATCCGGCTTGATGCCGTAAAGAGCCTGCGCGCCGCCGAGCGCGACCCGAAAACCGGTCATGACTTCGTCGAAGATGAGGAGCGCGCCATGGCGGGTGCACAGCTCGCGCAGGGTGTGCAGAAAACGCGGCTGCGGCTCTACCAGGTTCATGTTGCCCGCCACCGGCTCGACGATGACCGCGGCGATCTCCTGTCCGGCGGCGGCGAAAGCCTGCTCGAGCGACGACGCGTTGTTGTACTCGAGGACGAGCGTGTGCATCGTCGTTTCCGCCGGCACGCCGGCCGAGCTCGGCTGTCCTAACGTGAGCGCTCCCGAGCCGGCTTTGACGAGCAGCGCGTCGGCGTGGCCGTGGTAGCAGCCTTCGAACTTCACGATTTTCGAGCGGCCGGTGAATCCGCGCGCGAGACGGATGGCGCTCATCGTGGCTTCGGTGCCCGAGCTGACGAGCCTCACCTGATCCATCGACGGCACGAGCCGGCACAGTAGCTCGGCCATTTCGACTTCGATCGCAGTGGGTGCGCCGAAGGTGAGACCTCTGGCCGCGGCGCGCTTCACGGCCTTGACGACATCGGGATGGGCGTGACCCGCGATGAGAGGTCCCCACGACCCGACGTAATCCACGTAACGCGTGCCGTCGGCGTCCCACACGTAAGCGCCTTCGCCTTTCTTGAAGAAGAGCGGGGTGCCGCCGACCGCGCGAAAGGCGCGCACCGGAGAGTTGACCCCGCCGGGGGTGCGCGCCTGCGCGCGTTCGAACAATTTCCGATTGCGTTTCATCGCGTCGATCCGAACAAGGGGCCGAACCGCGCCGCGGACGCCGCGATGTCGGGCGCATCGAAAATCGCCGAAATGACCGCGAGCGCGTCCGCCCCGGCGTCGACGAGCGCGCCCCCGTTCTCGCTCGTGATGCCGCCGATCGCCACGATCGGCACCTCCAGCTCGGCCTTCGCCTGCGCGAGCAGCGCGATCGGGGCTTTCACCGCTCCCGGTTTGACCCGCGACGCGAAGAAGCTGCCGAAAGCGACGTGATCGGCCCCTTCGCGCTGCGCTGCGCGCGCGCGCTCGATGCTGCCGTAACACGATATGCCGACGAGCTTGTACGGGCCCAGCGCCTGCCGTGCAGCGCTGGCAGCGCCGTCCTCGCGACCAAGATGAACGCCGTCGGCGTCGATCTCCAGCGCGAGGTCGAGATGATCGTTCACGATCAATGGAGCGCCGCGCGCCGAGCACACCGCTTTGAGCGCGCGCGCCTGCTCGACCCTGAGCGCCGCGGAGCCGTTCTTGTTACGGTATTGCACGAGGCGCGCGCCGCCGTCGAGCGCGGCGCTCACCTGTCGCACGAGTAGGCCCGTATCGGCAACTTCCGGCGTGATGGCATAGAGGCCGCGCACCATCGCGCGCGCTGAGCGCGGGCTCACTGCTTTCGGCTGCTGCCGTTGCCGCCGTCGTCGTCGACGTCGGCGTCGACTTTCGCATCGGCGTCGGCCGCTGCGTCCTCCGGGTCGCGCACGCCGCGGTCCTCGATCGATTCGTCTTCCCGCGCCCAGAACAGGCGATCGGGAATCTGCTGCCCCATCCCGGGCCTGAACGCGGCTTTCAGCGTCTGCCAGGTATATTCCTGCGCGTCCTTGACCGCATCGCCGATCGCGAGCCCGTTGGCGATGGTCGCAGCGATCGCGGAAGCGAGCGTGCAGCCCGACCCGTGGTAA
>Ga0105106_10002845_pt1 | contig 12416 bp, 8 predicted proteins | sample PPLLaktember2015_5_FD_79109 | JGI IMG/M metagenome (GOLD analysis project Ga0105106, IMG submission 79109) | Freshwater sediment microbial communities from Prairie Pothole Lake near Jamestown, North Dakota, USA - PPLs Lake P8 Core (1) Depth... | ecosystem: Environmental > Aquatic > Freshwater >...
AGATTCGCGTTTCCGCACCTTTCACCGACACCATTTATTGTCCCCTGAATGTGAACGGCACCTGCTTCTACTGCGGCAATGGAATTTGAAACACCCAGTTCGGCATCATTATGCGCATGAATGCCGATAGGTTTTTTTACCAAGCCCTTTAGTTCATTTATTATTGCAGTAATTTCCTGCGGCAGTGAGCCTCCGTTTGTATCACAAAGTACCAGGACATCGGCTCCACTCTTTTCTGCTGCAAGCAACATCTTTACGGCGAATTCTTTATCATCCTTGAATCCGTCAAAAAAATGTTCGCAGTCATAAACTACCCGTCTACCGCTGGATTTTAAAAACTCAACCGATTTATAAATTAATTCTTCATTCTCTATATCCGATAAACCTAATCCCACTTTCGAATGCAAACGCCAGGTCTTCCCGAATATTGAAACAACCGGCGTTTCCGCTTTTAATAAAGCTATAAGATTTGGATCATTCTGAATATTTTTCGGAGATCTCGCAGTCGATCCGAATGCGCAAATCTGCGCTCCCGTCAAATGCAAATTTTTAGCTTTCTGAAAAAATTCTTCATCTTTAGGATTACTACCAGGCCACCCGCCCTCAATAATATCGATACCGAATTCATCCAATTTTTGTGCAATAAGGAGTTTATCCTGCACGGATAAATTTATTCCTTCACCCTGAGTACCATCTCTTAAAGTAGTATCAAATAGCTCAATTTCATTTTTCATATTGAATACCAAAGTTTAACTTAAAAAAAATTAATTGCTTTAATCTTAACTCTATACCTCTAAACGATCATTCCTGTTTTTCTTGCATACTCAAAAATATTACCGGCTTCGATAATCGGAAGAATATCTCCTAAAGATCTTAAATTGTAGTTCAAACCGGTTGTAAGATTTCTCAGACTATCTTTTTCCAAATCAATTTCAAGTTCATCGCCGGTTTTAATTTTTTCATTAATTTTAAAAGGAGCTTCATATGGAATAAGAAAACCTCCGTCTACGCAGTTTCTGTAAAATATTCTTGCATATGAATCCGCTATAACAGCTTTAACGCCTGCCACCTGCAGAGCAAAAGGTGCATGTTCTCTTGATGATCCGCAGCCGAAATTTGAACCTGCCAAAACAATACTGAAATCTGAAAGATAGTTTTCATTTGATCCGGGTTTAATAAAAGGAATTCCTCCCTCTGGTAAACCTGCCTTAGAGAGAGGAACCCCGGAGAGAGCAAAGTGACCGTATTTTTTTGATTCTTCAGGATCAGATAAACTGTATACAAGATGTTCAGCGGGAATAATCTGATCGGTATCAATATTATCTCCTAAAACAAATACCTTCCCTTTAATTATTTTTTCCATTCAAATTTATTTCCTTACTAATGTTCAGATTATTTACAGAATTTTTGAGAGATCATTTATATAAATTCCCTTGGATCGGTAATTACTCCGGTTATTGCGGAAGCACCCACAGTAAGGGGAGAAGCAAGATATACTGCGGCTTTTTTACTACCCATTCTTCCCGGAAAATTTCTGTTAGTAGTTGAAATAATCACTTCCCCATCAACAGCTCGCCCGATTGTATCCATTGGTCCGCCGAGGCATGCTGCACATGATGATTCGGCTATTACACATTCCGCGTTTTCAAATATGCGTGTAAGTGAAATGCCGCTGATCGTTTCCTCATCAAGCTGTTTTCTCACCGCTGTGCTTGCGGGAACTACAAAGGTGGGAACTTTAACTTTATTTCCAAAAATGATTTTTCCCGCAGCAATAAAATCACTTAACTTGCCTCCTGTACACGACCCTATATAGCATTTGGTTAATTTAGTCCCCTGAACATTTGCTACAGTATCCAGGTTATCAGGACTATGAGGTTTTGCTACAAAAGGTTCAAGTTTCGACGTGTCATAACTATATTTCGCTTTATAATTTGCATCCGGATCGCTGCTGAATATTTCATAATCTTTATCTATTCTCTCCCTAAGGTAATCTTCGGTTACTTTATCAGCCTGAATGATTCCGTTCATTCCGCCGGCTTCAATAGCCATATTGGTAAGGGTCATTCTTTCATCCATGGAGAGCGATGAAATAGTTGATCCGTTAAATTCCATTGCACTGTAAGTTGCACCGTCGGTTGTAATATCACCCAGAATTCTAAGAATTAAATCTTTTGCTGTAAGATAATTAGGCAGTTCACCTTCAAAAGTGAATTTTAGGGATTGAGGGATTTTCTCCCATATTTTTCCTGTGCCTAAAATAAATGCCGCATCGGTATTCCCAACACCTGTGGAGAACATTCCAAATGCACCGGAAGTACAAGTATGCGAGTCGGTGCCGAATAAAACCGTCCCGGGAACATTGTATCCTTCTTCAGCCAGGGCAACGTGACATACACCTTTATATCTTTCTGTACCTACATCATAGTAGTTTTGGATTTCGTATTCATTTGCAAATTGTCTAAGTATCTCAACATTCCTATTTGCATGCGGATTTTTAGTAAAGATATAATGATCAGGAAAAATTACTAACTTTGATTTATCCCAGATCTTTGCATCTTTTCCGAATTCTCTTTTCCAGATTGCAATTGTCGGTGGACCGCAGACATCATGCGTCATTAAGACATCTACATTAAGCCAAACATTTTCACCCGGTTCAACTCTATTTCTTCCGGCAGATTTTGCAAGTATCTTCTCCGTTATTGTCATTCCCATTTCGTTTTTTTCCTTATACTGCTTGTGATATTTCTGATAAAGAAGCTCCGTTGTGCCGGATTGAATCTTCTTCCTCATGTTTGAAATGATGCAACTGCTGATTTAATGCCTGCAGATATGCTTTCGCACTCGCTTCAATTATGTCAGTGGATACACCTCTTCCCGTAAAAGAATGTTTGTTTTTTCTTATTCTTACTATTACTTCTCCAAGAGCCTGTCTACCCGAAGTTACTGAACGGACATGATAAGATTCTAATTCAGGCTTAAGTTCCAGCGCTCTTTCAATTGCGTTGAAGCATGCATCAACAGAACCATCACCGGTTGCAGATTCCTGCTTATAGCCGTCTGTGCATTTTATTTTCACAGTTGCCGTGGGAATTGAATTTGTTCCCATCGTTACGTGGATATATTCCAGTTCAAAAAATTCTTCTTTCTTTGTATAAACCTGATCCCCCATAAGAGTTCTTAAATCTTCATCGTATATCTCTTTTTTCTTATCTGCAAGATCAAGGAAACTCTGGTAAACCGAATTAAGCTCATCCTCTGAAAGATGATAACCAAGTTCCTCAAGCCGGGATTTTAAACCATGCCTGCCGGAGTGCCTTCCAAGTACGATTTTTGTTTTCGTAACACCGACGCTTTCGGGAGTCATTATTTCATAAGTTTGTCTGTTCTTAAGCATTCCGTCCTGGTGAATCCCGGATTCATGTGCAAAGGCATTCTCTCCAACAACAGCTTTATTCGGCTGCACTATTATGCCTGTAAATGATGAAACCATTTTGCTGGTATTATAAATTTCTTCAGTATTAATTTTTGTATAAAAAGGATGAATATCTTTTCTTACTTTTAAAGCCATGACTATTTCTTCAAGAGATGCATTTCCTGCTCTTTCACCAATTCCGTTGACGGTACATTCCGCCTGTCTTGCACCGTTCTCAATCCCGGCCAAGGAATTGGCAACAGCCAAGCCGAGGTCGTTATGGCAGTGTACACTGATTATGGCTTTATCAATATTCTTAACCCGTTTTTTTAACTCGGCAATCTTAGCTCCGAATTCTGAAGGGAAAGTATATCCGGTAGTATCGGGGATATTTACAGTAGTAGCTCCTGCTTCAATTGCTGCTTCAATAACCTCGGCAAGATAATCCATTTCTGTTCTGCCGGCATCTTCCGCGGAAAATTCAACGTCATCTGTAAATGTTTTGGCATAAGCTACCATATCTTTCGACATTTTTAGAATTGTATTTCTTTTTTCATTTAAAGTTCTGCCGTAACGTTCATCGGCAAACTTCCCGATGATATGAATATCCGATGTACTGGCAAATGTATGAATGCGGAAGCGTTTGGCGTTCCTCAAAGCATCGTAGGCTGCCTTAATATCAATCTCTTTTGCTCTTGCCAAGCCGGCAATAACAACATTTATTTCATCCGCAATTCTTTGCACTGCTTCGAATTGAGCAGGAGACGAAACGGGAAATCCTGCTTCAATAACATCCACGTTAAGCTTTTCAAGCTGGCGGGCCACTTCAAGTTTTTCTAAAACATTTAAAGAAGCACCTGGCGATTGCTCGCCGTCTCTTAATGTTGTATCAAAAATGATAATTCGGTTATTTTCCATTTTTAATCCCATAATTTTTTATGTATGGATATACCAGTTCTGAAATTGGTTTATCTATACCTATAGTGTAAATATTCCTAAGGCTTGTTCATCATAAATCTGATTAAAAGAATCCAGCACAGCATCTTTCATTTGAGAAGTCGATACCAAATTATTTCCCTCCTCATAAATATCAGCTGTTCTGTAACCTTTGGAAAGAGTTCTTTCGATCGATTCATCAATAAGTTCTGCTGCTTTACTCATCTGGAACGAATGCGAGAACATCATCCCGGCAGAAGCGATTGCAGCTAAAGGATTAGCTTTATTCTGTCCAGCAATATCAGGCGCAGATCCATGGACCGGTTCATATAAAGCATACTTTGAACCAAGGCTTGCAGAAGGTAGCATTCCGAGGCTTCCTGTTATCATAGATGCAATATCGCTTAATATATCGCCAAACATATTTTGAGTTAGAATTACATCAAACTGTCTGGGATTTCTTACCATCTGCATTGCCGCATTATCAACGTACATATCTTTCAATTCCACTTCCGGAAATTCTTTATGAACTTCATGAACAATTTTTCTCCAGAACTGAGAGCATTCCAGCACATTAGCTTTATCAACGGAAGTAACTTTGTTATCTCTCGTTCTGGCAAATTTAAATGCCGCCTCGGCAATCCGTTCTACTTCTTCCCTGGAATAAATCATTGTATTCCATCCTTTCTCTTCATCATAGCCGCGCGGTTCCCCGAAATATAGATCTCCGGTAAGTTCCCTGAATATTACTAGATCGGTGCCTTCCAGGATTTCTGGCTTTAATGTTGAAGATGAAAGGAGAGATGAATAAACTTTTGCCGGTCTTATATTTGTAAACAATCCGAGAGCTTTACGAAGTTTTAACAAGGCAGCTTCAGGTTTAAGATGATGAGGAAGACCTTCCCATTTTGTTCCTCCTACCGCACCGAGAAATACTGCATCGGATTCATAACATGCGTGAAGAGTGTCATCAGTTAGAGGGGCACCCGATTTATCATAAGAACATCCGCCAACCAAATGAGAACTAAATGAAAACTGAACATGAAATTTTTCGGCTGCAGCTTCAATTAATGCAACTGCAGCATCAACTACCTCAGGGCCTACTCCATCGCCAGGTAGAAGAGTGATCTTAAACTTCATACGCCGACTTCCTCTTTCTTATTCTTCTTAAACAGCCAGCTCATCATTCCTCTTAATTTAGCGCCAACTTCTTCAATCTGGTGCTCACGGTTTTCTTTTCTTAACTTTTCCATTAAGGGCATTCCGGCTTTGTATTCTGCCAGCCATTCTTTTGCAAACTGGCCGGATTGGACTTCGCTTAATATTTTTTTCATCTCCTTTTTTGTGTCTGCATTAATAAGTCTTTTTCCGCGGCTCATTCCGCCATATTCCGCGGTATCACTCACGGAATAGTTCATCCTGGTTAATCCACCCTCATAATAAAGGTCGACAATTAATTTCATTTCATGCATGCACTCAAAATAGGCTAGCTCAGGAGGATAACCTGCTTCAACAAGAGTTTCAAATCCTGCCTTAATTAATTCAGCAGAACCGCCGCAAAGAACTGCTTGTTCGCCAAACAGGTCCGTTTCAGTTTCGTTTTTAAAAGTTGTTTCAATCACTCCCGCTCTGGTACCTCCAATTCCTTTTGCCCAGGCTAAGGCAATATCTTTTGTATTTCCCGCAGGATCCTGGTAAACAGCAATCAGACACGGTACGCCTGTTCCCTCAAGGTAAGTTCGCCTTACTAGATGACCCGGACCTTTCGGAGCTACCATCATAACATTTATTTCCTTAGGCGGAGCTATCTGCTGATAATGAATATTAAATCCATGTGCAAACGCGAGTGTTTGACCCGGCTTTAAGTTCGGAGCAATTTCCTGATCATAAACTATTTTTTGAATCTGATCCGGCACAAGAATCATAACTACATCAGCCCATTTCACCGTTTCAGGAACCGGTTTAACGGTTAAGCCGGCTTTTTCAGCTTTTTGTTTTGTGTCGGGATTGGATTCACACACAATTACGTTCATGCCGCTTTCCTGAAGATTAAGTGAATGAGCATGTCCCTGGCTTCCAAAACCGATAACAGCAATTTTCTTGCTTTGCAATAATTCTAAAGATGCATCCTGATCATAATAAACTTTCATTAGTTGTTTCCTTTATTTTATATTGTAAATTAAGTTACTGCTGGTTCTTTTTTCTCTTGAACTATCTGTTCACCCCGTTTCAGAGCAACAGTACCGGAACGCGCCATTTCTTTAATTCCGTACGGTGTTAGTACATTTACTACGGCGTCGATTTTATCAGGTGGACCTGTAACTTCCAGCGTAATAGTTTTATTATTTATATCGACCACATTTCCTCTAAAAATGTTGCAGACATTTGTAATCTCTAGACGGGTTCCTTTCTGGTAGAAAACAGTGATAAGCGCAAGCTCTCTTTCTACCCTTGTCTGACCAGTTAAATCAACTACTTTAATTGTATCAATCAGCCTGTTTAATTGTTTAACAACCTGTTCGATGATTTTGTCATCACCGGTTATTACCAGAGTCATTCTTGAAATATCAGGAGTTTCCGTTTCGCCGATGGAAATGCTTTGTACATTGAAGCCTTTCCCGCTGAACATTGTAACTACCCGGTTGAAAGTACCAAACTGATTTTCTACTAGAACAGAAATTGTGTGTTTCATTATACCATCTCCTTTGGATCAAGTCTTTTGGTCATGATCTCTTTAACTGATTTTCCGGCCGGAATTATTGGAAATACCATATCTTCTTTTACAACTTTAAATTCAATAAGAACAGGTCCCTTGTTGTAAGCTAATGCTTCGTCAAGAAGATCATCTACATCGCCGGGTTTGTCTGTAGAAAAAGCTTTACAGCCAAATGCTTCTCCCACTTTAACAAAATCAGGATTACTGTCTGAAAGATCTGTAAAACTGTATTTTTCAGCATGAAATAATTCCTGCCACTGCCTAACCATTCCTAAAAAGCTGTTGTTTATTATGAAAAATTTTACAGGAAGTTTATGATAAGCAGCGGTAATCAATTCCTGCATATTCATTTGAAAACCTCCGTCTCCGCTGATAGAGATTATCGGTCTGTCTTTAATTGCAAAGGCTGCACCGATTGAGGCCGGAACTGAAAATCCCATTGTACCAAGACCGCCGCTTGAAATGTGTGAACGGGGATTCGTAAACTTATAATATTGTGTAACCCACATCTGATGCTGTCCGACATCTGTTACAATAACAGCTTCTCCTTTAGTCTTTTCGGAGATGCGGGATATAACATACTCCGATCTTAATCTTCCATCCTTATTTTCATAATGAAGCGGGCACTGCTCTTTCCATTTATGTATCTGAGCCCACCAATCATCCAGTTGAAGAGGCCCTGACATTTCCGAAGCCAGCTCCGCCAGAACATGCTTAACATCGCCGACTATAGGAAGATCTACAATTATATTTTTATCAATACATGTAGGGTCTATGTCAACATGGATTTTGTATGCATTCACTGCAAACTGATCAACCTTACCGGTTACACGGTCATCGAAACGGGCACCTAAGGAGACAAGCACATCGCAATTATTTACCGCCATATTTGCCCAGTAAGTCCCGTGCATTCCAAGCATTCCCAATGATTGAGGATCGGTCATTGGAAATGCACCAAGCCCTTGAAGAGTCATTGTAACCGGAAGATTATTCTCCTTAGCAAATAATCTTAATTCCCGGTAGCCGTTGGACATTATAACGCCGCCGCCTACATACAAAAGGGGACGCTTTGCTTTGCTGATTGCATCTGCTGCTTTTTTAATCTGGTTTTGATGACCTATGAAAGTCGGTTTATATCCGCGCAGCTCAATTTTTTCAGGATATTCAAATTCACATTCTTGAAGAATTACATCTTTAGGCAAATCAACCAGTACAGGTCCCGGCCGTCCGGTTGATGCTATATAAAAAGCTTTCCGAATTGTAGGTGCTAATTCTTTTACATCACGTACAAGGAAATTATGCTTAGTTATGGGGCGGGTTATTCCGACAATATCGGCTTCCTGAAATGCATCATTGCCTATGAGGTGTGTCGCGACCTGTCCGGTAAAAACAACTATAGGTACTGAATCCATATATGCATCGGCAATGCCCGTAACAGTATTTGTTGCCCCTGGACCTGATGTAACCAAAACAACACCAACTTTACCGCTAGCTTTAGCATAACCTTCAGCCATATGGGTAGCACCCTGCTCATGACGTACAAGTATATGCTTTAGAAAATCGACGTCGTATAATTTTTCATAAAGTTTTAAAACAACACCGCCCGGATAGCCGAATATTACATCAACCTTTTCCTGTTTTAAACATTCAAAAAATATATCCGCGCCTGAGAGCACCGGTTTACTTGTACGCATAAATTATCCTTTCTTATTTTTATAGATAGCAGAAAAATTTCAAAATAAAATCACGCCTAAAGATACAGCTTGGGTTTCCGGTCAATCCCGAATCTTATCTTATTTTTATTTTGTTAATTTGAGATTTGGGATTGACTAAATATTAGCCTAGGATAATTACACCTAGAATAATAATGAAAATCCCTAGTATGATATCTATAGGAAGGATATTAATTAAAGAAAGTTCAACGCTCTTGCGGTCATTGGGTGAGACTGCTTTTAAACCTGCAGGTGCAGGAAAGCTTTTAGCTATATTTTTTATTGCGTCAAACATAATAAAATTTGGGAAACAATATAAAACATGATGGTTATCTTGTCAAGTTAAATTTCAATTAATTATGTTTTTTTCTCATTTGTTTATGATTTACCGGATTCGATGAATAAATATTCAGCTTAAAGAAAATTTTTTCACTCTTAGGAAATATTTTAACGAATTGTTCAGAATAAGCATGCTAAAAAAAGATTTTATTATCTCTAAACCTTTTAATCGGTTTTTAACACACATTGTTTCTGAAAGCAGATTAAAACTTATTTAATATCCTGATAACTATTCCTGTCTGTTAATATCCTCACTTAAAAAAGGTTCTAAAGTAAAAGGAAAATTTTTAAAAAAATTTAATTAAAGAAAAACTTTTTATTGAAGCCTGAGATATGTATTTTATATGTTTTAATGAATCTCAAAGAATCTTGTTGTGAGAATTAAACAAACAAGGGAATTTAATCTCGCATTTCGTTTCGTTACCGAAACAAATCAGAATATTTTTTTAACCGGAAAAGCAGGTACCGGCAAAACAACTTTCCTTAAATACCTTCAGCATAATTCAACAAAAAAAATTGCAGTAGCAGCACCCACAGGTGTTGCCGCAATAAATGCCAGGGGAGTAACACTTCATTCATTATTTCAGCTTCCATTTGGGATAATTCTGCCTAACCTGTCGCATATGTATAAAAGCAGCGAGATCAGCAGTCATCCTGTATTATCTAAAATCCGCTACAATAAAGAGAAAATAAATTTACTTCGGAGCATAGAACTTCTTGTAATCGATGAGGCCAGCATGCTTGCGTCATATACGCTGGACGCCATAGATGCTGTTCTTAAAAATGTAAGAAGAAATGACATGCCTTTCGGAGGGGTCCAGGTTTTATTCATAGGGGATCTTTTCCAGCTTCCCCCTGTTGTAAAAAGAGAAGAATGGGAAATTTTGCGGAATTTTTATTCTTCAATCTTCTTCTTTGACAGCTTCATCTTACGTGATAATATCCCGGTTATAATAGAGCTAAAGGAAATCTTCAGGCAACAGGATGATAAATTCATCGAGATTTTAAATGGGATCCGCAACAACAATATTAATGAAGAAAATTTCCGTTTATTGAACTCACGGCTAAGAATGAGTTTTGTTCCCCAGGATCATGAGGGATATATAACTCTAACAACGCACAACTACCAATCAGATTATATCAACCAAAGAAAACTAAGGAGTCTGCCTGGTCGCATGTATACATTTTCTTCTGAAACGACAGGTGATTTTGCTGATAATATCTTGCCGGCGGAGAAAATTTTAAATCTTAAAATGGGTGCACAGGTAATGTTTTTAAAGAATGATACGGAAGAGAAACGATATTTTAACGGGAAAATAGGCACAATAACCGGGCTTAGTGATGATAAAATAAAAATAAAATGCAAAGACGATCCGTATGAAATCGAAGTTAAAAAATACGAGTGGCAGAATATCAGTTATAAATTGAATCCCGATACCAGAGAAATATCCGAAGAAATTATCGGAAGTTTTATTCAATATCCTTTAAGGCTGGCATGGGCAATTACTATTCATAAAAGCCAGGGATTAACTTTTGGCAGAGTGGTTATTGATGCGGAGAAAGCGTTTACAATGGGACAAGTATATGTTGCACTAAGCCGCTGTACCTCGTTGGAGGGCTTGGTTCTTATCAGCCCGGTTCACAAAAACTTTTTCGGCGCCCACCGGGATGTAAATAAATGGCAGGAACAATTACCGGAAACAAACACTCTTCAGTTATTCAATGAATCAAGAGAGAAATATATCCTGCATGAACTGCAAAATATTTTTACCTGGGATAACTTTTATCAGGAGCTTAAGAATTTAAATGAATTTCTTCTGGAAAACCGGACTAAAATACCATATGAATCCGCAGGATGGATTAGTGAATTGATGCAAAAACAAAATGAACTTAACAATATTTCCGAAAGATTCAGGAATGAAATTAAAAGACTTAATAAAGCAAATTTATTAATAGAGAAGAATGATCTCTTGCAGAAGAGGATTAAAGACGGAGCAAATTATTTTTATAATGAAATTGAGAAGATGAGTGTTCAGCTGGTTAATCACCCGATTTCTGTAGGAACAAAAAAGTTATCAAGGAAAATAGATGGTTCACTTAAAGAACTGGATTGTACAATGCACTATTTCTTACAAAGAATAAATTTATGCAAAAAAGGATTTTTGTTGGATGCATATTTAAAGAATAGAAAATCGTTTGAAGGAACGGCTCCAAGAATCAGGAGCTCATATTCAAAAATTACATTAAAGGCCGGGTTTAATACTGTTGAAGAAACAGTAAGGATACTAAAGGAAGGTAAAAATATCGAAGAAATTGCAGCTGCAAGAAATCTGGTAACCGGAACAATTGAATGCCATCTCGCAAAAGCAATAAAGCAAAATTTAATTCAAATTGAAGAAGTTATGCATAAAGATGAAATTGAAAAAATTGTTACTTTACTTCCCGAAGATCCGCAAAATATATTTCTAAGCTCCATCAAAGAAAAAGCATCACCCGAAATTACTTATGGTAAATTAAGAATGGTTTTAGCCTGGCTGGAAAGAAAATAGTTCAAGAAAATTGAAAAAATATCCCAGCTCCATTGTTTACTACATAATAATAAAAGTACAGTACGCCAGAGAATTAAGTCAGAGTGAATTGATAAAAAAACCCCAACCATAATGATTGGGGTTATAAAATTCCGCCAAAGGCGGATGAAACAAAATCTTGGCAGCTACCTACTCTCCCATACACCTGCGCATACAGTACCATCGGCGTTCCGGGGCTTAACTTCTCTGTTCGGAATGGGAAGAGGTGTAACACCCGGCCTATAACCACCAAAATTTAAACCTTATGCTGAACTTCAGCATTCAAAATAAAGAAGATTGAAAGAGACCAAACCCAGAAAAGAGCACAAACCATAAGTGAATAAAAATTAATGGTTAAGTCTCACGACTTATTAGTACTGCTCGGCTAAATACCTTACGGCACTTGCACCTGCAGCCTATCAACCTCGTAATCTCCGAGGAGTCTTCAGTCCCGACTTGCGTCGGGAGGGATACCTCATCTTGAAGCGTGCTTCGTGCTTAGATGCTTTCAGCGCTTATCACAACCGTACATAGCTACCCAACGCTGCCGCTGGCGCGACAATTGGTACACTAGAGGTACGTTCGTTTCGGTCCTCTCGTACTAGAAACGACCCTTCTCAAGTATCCTGCGCCCGCATAGGATAGGGACCGAACTGTCTCACGACGTTCTGAACCCAGCTCACGTACCGCTTTAATTGGCGAACAGCCAAACCCTTGGGACCTTCTTCAGC